>JAABUV010002874.1_pt1 | contig 22651 bp, 34 predicted proteins | sample 5559971 | NCBI WGS metagenome assembly JAABUV01 (sample SAMN10711881, study PRJNA513362) | rock metagenome | isolation source: Antarctica rocks | place: Antarctica: Victoria Land, Knobhead nord | collected 2015-12-19
GCGTGCAGCTGCCTGCCGTGCGATGTTCCTTTTTCCTTTTGAGCGGCCAGCTGAGCGGCCAGCTGACCATCCAGGCGCTGCACAGGCGCAGCGCGCGCGGTGCGTGCGTCTGCTCCCTGCACACTGAAATCCTGGTGCAGTCTTCGCTGCTCGCTGTCCGCGTGGCGCCACCACATTTTTGCGCACGCCGGTGCGGGGACGCGCGCCTCCAAGCCATCTCACAATGCATCATGGCAATGGACCACGCCAGGTGCCGGATATCTATGATATGTTGCTCCCGTTGCTGACCCAGGCCTTAAAGGCAGCCGGCGCGGCGGGCGGGCGGCGGCGCGCGCGCACCGGTTGCCCTCCCCGTTGGCCTCGTTGTGCTTGGCGTTGAACGCTACGCAGTCGGCGAGCGGGAAGCCGTCGTGCGCGGTGACAAAGTTGACCGAGTGGCCCGGCCCGCGGCCGCCGCGCCAGCGCGCGCCGCCGTGCGCGGCCCACCAGCCGGCGGCGGCCGGGCCGGCGTCGGCGTACAGGTGCGGCGAGCCGGCGGCCGCCGACGCGAACGCGGCCGCCCAGGGGCCCTCGGTGCCCTTGACGAACGCGCGCGCGGCGTCGCGGAAGGTGCCATTCCACTCCGCCCAGCGGCCGCCGTAGTGCGGGAACGCGCCTACCTGCCCGTGTGGTTAGGGTAGTGTTAGGGTTACCGGTCCAAGGCGGCCGTACTCTGGCCCAGCGCCGTGGTGCGGGAAGCGCCCACCTGCCCCGTGCGGGGCAAGACGGAGGGGGGTCAGCGCTCGGGACGGCCGTTCCACTCCGCCCAGGCGCCGCCGTAGTGCGGGAGCGCGCCCACCTGCCCCGCGCAGAGTGGGCCTGGGGGAGGCGGGTCAGCACTCGGGACGGCCGGCCCGCAGCCGCAGGCGCGGGTGCGTCGGCTGGGCCCGCAGGCAGGGCGGCGCGCGCTAAATCACTGTGCAGGCTTTCAAGCGAGCTTCGGTCCGCTCGGCGTTGCTGGGGCGGCAGGGCGGTCAGCGAGCGTTCTCTCTCATGAAGCATCGTGCTGTCAGGGCGAGCATGATGGGCACCAGCGCTGCGCGACCACTCCAGGCCCAGATCAGCGGCAAGCCTGCATTCCTGCAGCTGTGACGACCTCACGCGCTTGCAGCCCGCCGTCTTGAGATCCCTAGTCTGCGCACTCGGGCTCCTGGAGGATAAAAAGCAAGGCGGCATGGTAATTGGCCCTGCGCGGCACCTGGTTGAGCCCGTCGCAGTCCCACGCCTCAGCGATGAGCTTGGTGCCCCGCAGCACGGGATCCTCGGCGATCATCTCCACCAGCGGCGGGTCGCTCAGCGGCGTGCCCGTGGGCACGCCCGCGGCGTCCGGCATGATGCCTGCCGCGCATGCACGCCGTAGGTCAATCAGGACCGTGTATGCTGTGGCCACACACGCTCAGAGTGGCTGCAGGGGTTGCGGTGGCGCTGGAGGGAGCTCATGCGCGCATTGGCGACGAAACAGCACTTGCATGTTTCTTACAGAACAGCTGTTGAGCCCGCCGCCGTGCTGCATGTGCCAATGTGCGCCAGCGTACGCTAACAAGCGCAGTCCTGTGCAAGTTGCGTATTTGACATGCACACAGGGTGTGCTACTGAGCAGCCGCCTCAACGCCGCGGGACCCACCTGGGGCGCCGGGCGGCCGCGGGGCCGCAGGCTGCTTGGCCGCCGCCGCCGCGCCGTTCGCCGCGGCCGCGCCGGCAGCGGCCTCAGTGGCCTCCGCGCGGCCGGGGCTGCCGCCGGCGTCCGCGGGGTCGACCGCGTGCCAGCGCGAGTGTGCGCGCGTGAGGATGGAGCCCAGGTCGAAGCGGAACCCGTCCACATGCATCTCCAGCACCTGGCCGGGGGCACCGGTCCGTGCATCAGTATAGAGTAGGGCAGGATTAGGGCACACTGGCATGCATGCGATGGCGCCAGCTTATGAAACATCTAGTGCACACTGCCATGCATGCGATGGCGCCAGCGTATGCATCCAGCGGCCAGGCAGCTCGCTGCTGTACTGGGCCCTGAGCGCCAAGCAGCCCGTCAGGCGGGCGACGGGCTGTCAGCATCCCCCAGGCGGGGCCTGAGGGGGCCAGCTCGCGCCCAGGCTGTAGCTGGACGCATGCGAGCGCACAGCACTGGCAGACCCTGCTGCACCCCCGCCCAGGCCTGCACGGTTGTTGCCATGACATGCGTGCGCTGGTGCGACCTCCACTGCAGTGTCCTACAACTTGACACCACGAGGCCTCATGGTCAGGCGCGCCAAGCACCGCGCACGACGCCGCCTGAGCCTGCGTGCCGCCGGGAGGGGCAGGGCCGGGCGCGCGCCCAATAGCGCAGGCAGTCCAGGATGAAGCGCCGCACAACCGGGTGGTTGCAGTTGAGCGTGTTGCCGCAGCCGCTGTAGTTGTAGTACTGGCCCTCCGGCGCCAGCATGTAGTACACACGGTTGTCCAGGCCCCTGCCGTAGCCGCGCGCGCGCCGTCAGCAGCTTCCCTCCACCCCTGCGGTGTCGTTACGAGCAATTGAGGACACCCCAGCACTCGAAGCGCAGGCTCAGTGCTTGTCCGCCGCGCCATGCAGCGAGAGGGCGATGATGTTCGCTGGGAGCAGGATGCCTGTGTTGCTAATCTCCGCCTGTACGCACGCTGTGCTCTGATTGGGGCATGCGCGCAGCGAGGCGATGCACCCGAGGGCAGACCAACAGGCGCGCACCGGAACGCGAGCGTGGGCCCCCTCTCGTTGCCCTCGGCGGTGTGGTTGAACACCACGTCCAGTATGACCTGCGGCACAAGCACTAATAGCGCTAAAAACTAAAGCACGGAGCCGTGTTGCACTGGCAGTGCCTCTCACTTGCGGCATCAAACAGCTCGCCCGAACAGCCGCGACCTGGCCCCGCCCTGCTTTGCCGCGGCCGCTGTTACGCATGTCTGAGCGGCCTCCCAGCAGCCCCCTGTGGCGCAGGCCCGGCCGGAGGCTAGGGTCAGGGTAGGCGCGGCGGACCTCGATGCCGCGCCGGTGGCACTCGCGCACGAGCGTCTTGAACTCGTCCACGACGTCGGCGCCGCCGCCGCCGGCGCCGGCGGCGGCGCTGTACCGCGCCATCGGCGCGAAGAAGCCCACAGTAGAGTAGCCCCAGTAGTTGCAGCGGTACTGGTCGCTGCCCGGGATCAGCTGCGGGGCGAGAGCGCCCGTCAGCCCGCCGCTCAGTCAATGCACGGCGGGCGCGCGCTGCACGCACACAGCGCCGTACATTTAAGTGCGCAATCGTGGCCCCGAGTCTGCACATGCGCCCTGTGCTGGGCCCGCCCACCAGAGGGCAGCGCGGCGGGCTGGCGCCTTCCTGATGGGCTGGCCGGCGCCGGGCGCGCCTGGTAGTACTCGAGCTCGTTGAACTCGTGCACCGGCAGCAGCTCGATGGCGTTGATGCCCAGCTGTTGCAGGTAGGGCAGCTTCTCCACCAGGCCCGCGTACGTGCCTGGTCACACATTTGGGTCAGGGCAGACTACGGCGGATTAGGGGAGGTTGGGGCCTCCACCAGGCACGCCAGGCACCGTGCAGGCATGCCGATGCGAAGGTGCCCGTCTCCTCATCCCCAGGCCTCTCCCAGTGCGGCAGATTCAGCGCAACGCAGGCACCTTTGCGCGATCATGCAATGCAGCAGCACGCTGTCGCGCGTCAGCACGGCGCAGCCGTCGTGGCCACCGTTTCAGGCCAACCTGTTGCAGACACGACGTCTGGCCCCCACGGCCACGAATGGCGCCCGGAGGGGCTGCCGGCCACGCCGCTGCCAGCGCGTGCCGCAGGGCGGGCGCCCGGGTCCGGGGCGCGCACCCGGCGACCGCACGCCCGCCGCGCCGTGCGCGGTGAAGCCGCGCACATGCATCTCGTAGATGATGAGGTCCTCCATGGGCAGGCCGAGCGGGCGGTCGCCCTGCCAGTCGAACGGCGCGCCCGCGCCCGGCAGCGCGCAGGCCGCCTGCGGCCACGTGCGCGCCAGGCCCAGCACGCCGGCCTCGCCGTAGGGCAGGTCCTGCGCCGGCCCGCGGGTTTTCAGCCGCGCGGGTTCTGGATCCGCTTTCCGCATTTGCAGCCACTTTCCGTCAAGGGGTGCGGGCGCGGCTCGGCGCGTGTGCTGCTCGCGGGCGCGCGCGCGCCGGGCGCAGCGCGCCTGGCAGGCAGCAGAGGCGGCGTTGCCCTGCTTCAGATGTCAGGGTCAGGGGTTGCCATCGTGCTGTCCTGCGACAGGCGGCCGCATGCCCTGGCCACGGGGCCGCCGCAGCTGTCCTGTGCGCACTGCTCATCACAGACCTCCGTCACAGCCGCCCGTCTCGGATGCACAGGTTCCTGCTGGCCTGGCCTCTCGTCCCCTTTGCTAGACAAGCCAGACGGGCTTCCAGTGACCGCGCTGGCAAGCGCGCGCGCACCGGCCCGAGCTGCCCAAAGCTGCGGCGCCCGATGACGGCGCGGGCGTAGGGATCCAGGACGACGACGCCCTGGGCATCAGCACACGCGGACAGTTTCCCAAAAACTGTCCAGAAGCTGGCCACGCTAGTGCGCATGTTTGCGCTCTTGGCTCTCTGGGGCGGCCTCATGCGACACCTGTGTGCATACAGACCTAGCGGGGTGCTCGTGCGTCACGATCACAGGTGTGCTGGAGCGCCGTGCCATGCACACACTCCCACGCCAGGGGTGGGCGCGTCAAATCCTCCATGATAACGTGGATTTGCATCGGCAGGTACACTGGACCCCTGCAGGCGCAAGCTGCAACATTAAAATGCCCGCGGTTGCGGGCTGCAATGCAGGACGCATATGCGGGTCCCGCTTGTGACCCCAAACGCACGCAGTGGGCGGCAGCAGGCGCGCGAGGGCAGCACCTCGCTGAAGCGCTGCCCCGCCGCCGCAGCGCCCCTGTCCGCCTCCTGGTGCAGGCCGCCCATGCGGTACCCTGGGCGCGCGGTGTGCCGGCATCGGCAGGCAGGCACAGCTGGGTGGGAGCAGGCTTGCTGCCAAGTGCGGTCGCGCCTGTCGCTGTCATGTGATGCCAGACGCGCACGGCGTGCTGCATTCTCCTGCCATGGCAGGTCAGAGCAGACAGGCGGTGCACGCGTCACGTCAGTACTCAAGAGCACGGCGCGATGTGGCCCGTCGAGCGAGGCTGGCGCGACATGCAAGGTGCCCTGCCGCCCGCCGCGCAGCAGGGGCCGGTCGCATCACGCACGGAGGCATCGCTGGTCTGCCAGCCCGCCGACGCGCGAGCGCGGAGCGGGAGGGGCGTGTGGCCATGCGGCGCCGTCCAAGGCCTCCAGGCCCAGCATGCACGCGACGCCTGGGTCTGGTGCGGCATGCTGGTGGGCGACTGGCGCGCCTGGCCGTTCAGCAGCGTGGCCTTAACGTCAGGGGACAAGCGCCGCCCGCAGACCTAGGGCGCACCGTACAGCAGCGAGGGGTCAAGGCCGGGCAGCGCGATGTGCCACACGTCGCCCGTGCGGTTGCGCGCCGGGTGCAGCGGCACCTCGTGCGTGGTCCGGCCCGCGGCCAGGTCCGCCTTCGTGAAGAGGCACAGCGCCACGCTCCGCGCGTTGGCGGAGAACAGCGCGAAGTTGGTCACGCCCTGCGCGGGGTTTTTGCTGTCACAGCTGGCTCTGCCGGCGCGGCGGGTGTGGTCCTGGCCGGCGCTGCGGCCCGCCTGCGGCGGCGCCCCGTGAGGCGCGGGGGCGCGCACCGCGGCCGGCAGCAGCGTGGCCCCCATCGGCTCAGGGGCGCCCGCCGCCGGCGCCCCGTGCAGCGGCTGGCATGCGGGCTGACCCGACGGCTGCGCCTGGCGCGCGGTCAAGCCGGTGGCCTGCAGCAGCGGCGGCCTGGTTGCAGCGGGCAGCGGCGCGGCAACCAATGCAGCCTCCGCACGCCGCCTGAGCTGAGCGCGGGCGTGCACGCCCGCGCGCCTGTACCAGCACAGACCCCTGATGAGCGTGCACGACAACTTTAGATGCTAAGATGGACGGTAAAGCATTGTTAAACGTCACAGAACGGCATTGCATACCTGATGGCCACATGATACGAGTGCTGTCGTGGTGTTTGTGCCGTGGCGTGTGCACAGGAGCGTGCAATGCAGTTCACAAGGTTGGGGCCACGGCAGGTGGTGCCGCCCATCCTCACGTTTCAGGGGTGGTGGATGCGACCATTTTGCGCATCCATGCAAGCGAGCCCTGCTGTGTATGACTTCCACGGCACTCTCGAGTACGCATTGATGTGCAGCATTGATGTGTTGCAGGTATAATCAATGTAAAAAATATTGATTAACGCCTATTTGAACCGCCTGTGTGCCGGGCATGCCAACAGAGACCTGTTACATTGTAAACATGCATCTGGCATGTCGCTATAGATGGTTCCCAAGGACTTATCAACCTGAGCACGTCTGCAAGATCAGTGCTCAGCCGGGCTGCGTAGCCAGGCGGGCATGTTGCGGTCAGCAGTCAGGCTGGCCGTGCGGCTGCGCACACGCGGCGGCGCCTGCACAGGCGCCACTGCTGGGCACCCGGAGGCCTGGGACCCCTTTTGGAGGCCTTCGGGCCGGAGCGCATGGTTGCCAGAGACGACAGGAGCGCGCAGCCGTGCTTTCTGCGGGGCGACGGAAGTGCGCCTGATATTCCCGAGCGCTGGCTGCGCTCGTAGGTGGTAGGCCGTTACCAGTGTGAGCACGCTTCTCAGAACGCCTGCAGCCGCGTAGGCAGGCGGCGCACAGCAAGGCGCTTTGGAAGGCAGGGCATATGGCGGAGGTGTGGCTGCCCCCGACCGCCACGGGCCGCATCGTGCTGCCTTCAGAAGCGCGTTGTTTGAGCTGCATGAGTGGCGGAGGTGAGGCTCCCCTGCCCCAGTGCACTGTGTCGCGCTAGGGCGCTCCTGTCACGCAAGTGCCTGCTGAGTGCCTCACCGACCACAAGGCTCTGAAGGCCTGCATCCAGTCTGCTGCTGCTGCTGCTGCTGCTGTGCGCACTGGCCTGAACCTGCTGTGGTGCCAGGGGCCAGCCTGCGCACAGTTACTGGGGCAAGTCGCCAGAGGTGCTGAGCTACGTGGAAAGCGCGCGTGGCCAGCTGCCAGGCTGCACTGGCTGGGAGCTGTCCGAGTTCGCTCTGTTGGTGTCCATCTTGCGACGTGAGCACGGCTTTGAGCCGAGCAAAGCGCTGCTCGGCGACCTGGCGGCAGCACTGGCGTCCCTGCTGCCGCGCGAGCCGTGGCTGTGCAAACGAGGAGCTCTTGCAATGGTGCTGAACGTGTTGAGCCAGAGCGGCTGGCCGCTGAGCGTCGCGCTGCACGACCAGGCAGCGAGCGAGCTGCTGCGTGCCGCAGCTGATACTGCAAGTGCGAACAGCAGCAGCACGGGGCCCGCCCTGACAGCAAAGCAGGCAAGGGCCGTTGTGCACGCGTGGCTCGCTTTTGCAACCCAGCCTGGGTCACCAGCGCGGGCCACGCTGCCCGCCGTGCTGCGAGCCGTGGGAGCTTTGCCAGAGGTAGCCATGCCGAGCAGCGTGCAGCAGCCCCACGGCGCTGGCACTGCCAGCGAGCTCCCGCCAGCCATCCTGCACCAGCTCTCCTCAGCACAGAGTGTTGAGGCCGTCGCCCGGGTCCATGATGCCGCTGGCGCGTACTTTGGCTGCGAGCACATTTGCGCAGCCATCCAGCGGCTGGCCGCGCTGTGCCCCCCGCGGTGAGCGGCCTGGTGTGCGTGCATGCCCGCCATCGCTGCTGCATGGCCGCATGGAGCTGCGCCTGTGAAGCAAGGCGGGGCTGGGCCGGCGGAGGTGTGCTGTTTGGCATCCCGGTGTTGCACTGTGCGGACAGGTCCTCAGTGCTGCGTGCAGGCATGCGAGGGGCGCGCGTGAGGAGGCGGAGCGCGCGCGCGCGCTTGCCCTGCTGCCAGGCCTGCGCGAGGCGTTTGAGCGCCGTCTGCCAGAGTGCTCAGCGGGGGGGCTGGGCATGACAGCGCGAGACCTTGCCGGCTTGGGGCTGCTGAGCCGCGGTCTCCTGAAGCGCGTTGCTGTCTGGTTCGAGCAGAGGCTGGCACGTGCGGACAGCAGATCAGGCCTGCGATGCGTGGCACACGTTCTGCGACTATACAGGGATGCCGCGCCGCTGCGGCCCCGCCCCGCGCTGCTGGCCTCCATTGGCGCGCGGCTGAGCGCTGCGCTAGCCACAGACGAGGCCGCAACAGGCGAGAGTGCGAGCAAATGGCTCGTGCCTATTTCGCCTGTTTGCGCTGCTGATATATTATTTGCCTGGGCCAGTGTGTGCGAGGGCACAGCGCTGCCAGTGCCTGTTGTCAGGGCGCTGGCGTGTACTGCTGTGGCCGGCGCAGATGCGGCAGGCAAAATTGGGGTCGGCAGGCTCGCTTGCGCGTTGCATTCTGTGGCCTGCGTGGTTGAGGCAGCGCCCCCTGCTGTGCCTGCGACAGACAGCAAGAGCCCGATGGCTGGGTTGCGGACTGATGTTGGCAGGTGGGCGAGCCTGGTGATCGAGCGTGTCCAGCCAGGCCGGCCGGATGCCGCCCGCCACCTGGGCCGGGCACTGCATGCGTTGCATGCGCTCGAGATTGCGCCGGACGCGGTGACGGCAGCCGCGGCTGTTGCCAAGGCGGCCGTGGTGGCCTCCCAAGTGGACGCACATCGCCTGCAGCGTTACTTAGATGGGCTGGCCAGGCCGCTGACCGCGTGGCACCGCTCTGGGCTCGTGTCGTGCGAGCCGGCCGCGCGCGCGCTGTGCGCCCGAGCGCCCGAGCTGCTCGAGCAGGCCAGCGGCAAAGGGCAGCAGGGCGAGGTGCTGCGGCGCCTGCGCATGCTGGCATCCACCACGGGTGTGTCTGTGCCCGAGCTGGCAGAGCCCTGGCCAAGCAGGGCCAGCGGCGGCGGGCTTCAGGAGGCGGGGTCGCTGCGGGGCAGCGGCGCTGGCGGGGGCCCTGTGGTGCATCAGCAGGCCCCGCGCTGGACGGCCGGGCTGCAGTCCACCACTCCCCAGGCAGGCGCCCGGGGGGTGGCGCCCTATGCGTGGATGCGCGGCGCCTGGAGGACTGCTGTCGGCCAGACAGGGTGAGGTCGGGTGGCGGGGACGTGCACAGCAGGCTGCTTTAACAGTTGTCAGTGAGGCAGGCAGCGGCGACTGCCGGCCTAGCTTGCCTCAGGCCGTCACTCGTGGAATGCTGGAGCAAATGCTGGTGCCCTGGTCTCACTGTGTGGCCACAGAACCCGGCCAGCAGCTGTCCTGATCCACCTGCTTCTTTCCTGCGCGCATGCAGCACCTGTTCATGCACAGGGCGGCATGCGCACCTCACGTCAGCTGAGCTGTGCTGCACATTGACGCTGTATGCACCGGCCTATGTAGCACGCAAAAATACCCCCTGAGCAGCTCAGCCACCCCCGTACAAGGCACCCTTCCGACCCTAGCGGTTGGGTACCGAGCGCAGAGCATCGACAGAGTGCACTAGTGCAATGAGATGAGACATGGTACAGGGGAGTGATGAGGCTGCATGCAAAGGCTGGTCGCAAAAATACCTGTCCTAGGGCGCACGGCGGCTCCCGCGCGAGGTGCCAGCGCGCGCGCTGCCCTCGCCTGGTGGACAGCTCAAACGTGTTGTGGCGCCGCATGCACCCGGACCCGGTGAAGCCCTGGCAGCACTGCAGCGGGTACTAGTCGCCCGGTGATCTCCGTCTGTGTGGCACCCTGCCCTGCCTGACTTGATCGCAATTCTACTGAGTGTATATATTTCAGCGCGCGCTCGGGCGGTGCCTGCGCCCCGCCAGGCGCCTTGCGCTGCCCGCTCCCAGCCCAGGCGCGCCCGACATAAAAACAGCGGCATGAGCCAGGGCATGCTGCCGCCCAATGCCGGAGCAAGCAAACCCTGTCCCCAGGCTCCAGAGCACGCAATGGCCGGACCGCCGCGCTCCGGGGCGCGCCATCCGCGGCGTCCCCGCCGGGCGCCGTTCCTGGCGCGGCGGCGCCTCAGGTGAGCGCCAACTGCGGCCCATCGGCCAGGTGCCCCGCGCGGATGGCCAGCTCGCGCTCCAGGCTGGCCAGCACGCCGCCCTCCGCGCCGGCCGCCCAGATGAACAGGCGCTGGTGCAGCGCGAGCGCGTCCTGCATGCGCCGCACCCGCGCCGGCGCCTCCAGCAGCCGCCGCAGCACCGCCTGCCGGCCCGCGCGCCCGCGCGGCTGAGGGCGCGGCAGGCGTGCGCGCCATCGCTGTGCCCTCAGAAAGGCCCAGATCGGCCCTCCACCGCCCTGGGAGGCTGGTGCCTCATACGCCCCGGGCGCATTTGCCTGCATGCTGTGTTAGGCTGCAGCGCATATCATTCTTCCGCTCGCCCGCCGCTCGGCTCCAGGACTGCAAACGCTCCAGGATCCTGATGTGCCCCTCTGCTCAGTGGCCCAACGTGCGGGCACGCATAAGGGTATAGGGTATAGGGTCTGGCGCCCGCGCTTCCCGCGCAGGGGGCGGCGCGCCTGGGTGCGCCCGACGTCGTCCGGCTGCAGGTTGACGATGAAGTCGGAGTAGGTGACGCCCAGGTGCCGCGCAAACGGCAGGTCGTTGGCGCGGAAGAATGTGACGGGGATGCAGCCGCGCAGCAGCGCGCGCCACATGCGCGTGCTGTCCTGCGTCGCGCCCGGCGGGCACAGGCAGAACGTGGCGGCCGCCATGTCCGCGTCCGTTTGCTGCGCGCGCGCGCACGCGCGGGGTAAGCGCCGGGTGCAGTGGCCGGCAGCGGCCATCCTGGGCCTGCCGTCCCAGCCAGGCATCCCGCCCACCCGCCCGCACATGCAGAGTGTGCTGCGTTAGCGCACGGAGGGATGCGTGCGCGTATGACCGCCTGACGTGCCACGCTGGTCAGCACCGCTGACGTTCGGCAGTGCAGCCCAGCGCTTGCAGCGCCCAAGTGCTCGCTCCAGTAGCAGCACCGCTTCACTGCTCGCAAATGCTTCGCACACCAGAGTGCCTGCGGGGCGGGGCGCAAGCCAGCCCGCACCGCTATGATGGCTTGGCAACGTCTCCGCAAATCAGAGAGCGCTGCGGCGTCTGTTAGTGACTGGCGCCACGGAGCGCCGCGCGGGGCGCCAGCCGGCGCGCACCTCCTTGCTGGTCAGGCCGGCCACGGAGCCCTCCAGCGGGTCGGCCGCCCAGGACGCGAGCAGCTCCTGGCGCAGCCGGTGCCCGTAGTGTTCGACCAGGTTCTTGCCGTCGCCCTTCTTGCAGCCAAAGCGCAGCAGCGCAGAGATGTTGCGCGGGCCGGCCAGTGGCGGCACGACGTCCGCCGCGTCGTATTTATAAAACATGGGCAGCAGCACGTCGGCATCCGGCCGGTAGCACGCCCACGCGCGCGCGCCAGCCCACTCGTAGGACGCGCCATTGCGCTGCACAAGCGGCGGCACCGCGGGCACGTTGCTGCGCGCGCGCTCGGCGCGCCGGGTCATGGGGCCGGGGACGGCGCGCGCTGCTTTGGCGGGGCGCGCGCTCGCGTGGCGCTGGCCGCGGCCGCGGCCAGGTCCGTGGTATGCGGGATGCGTCTGGGTGCTATTGGCTGCTGCGCTGGTGCTTTACCTGCAGTTTGTCCCGGGTCTGCACCTAACTCCTACTTAATCATTATGGGGACCTGCGCTCACCGGGACCAGGGGCGTTCCACTCCCTCGGCTTGCTCTGAGCCTGCATGCCCGGTGCTCCCTCACCGGCACAGGCACGGTGCACCACCACGCTGCCAGCCGCGCCCCTCGTGTCGGCGGCCGGGCGCACGTGTATGTGAGGTCGCCGTACGACTGGATGGACAGCAGCTGGCCCCACTCGGCCAGGCGCAGCGCGGGCGCCAGGTCACAGCGCGCGTGGTCGTAGCTGAACACCATCACATGGTCCGCGCCGTTGCTTTCGTTGAAGTGTGGGTGCGCGGTGCGCACGTGCGTGAGCAGCTGGCGGACCAGCTCCGAGGTCGCCTGCACATGGTGGGCGGGGCTGGGTGGATCAGCGGGCCGCACACGCTCCGCCCCAGAGCGGCGATTGCGCGCGCCTGCCAGATCCTGCCATCCAGGCACCCTCTGCAGTGGAATGAGGCAGGTGTACGGCCGCCCGCACTGTGGAAGTTTCGGAGTTGGGCGCGGGACAGGCAAAAGCCTGGCGAGTGCACACTCGCCCGTGTGGCGTAGCGCTGGGACAGAGCGCTCGCGCAGCCCGGCGGGCTGCGCACATTCTTCGCGCCGGTCCACTTCTCCCACCAGCAGGCGTCGGCCGTCTGCTCCGGCTTGCAGTCCTTGGCGATGTCCCAGGCGTCGCCGGGCGTGCTCCACTGCTGCCAGTGGGCGTTGAAGAACCGCCCGAGGTACGCTGGTATGAAAATTAGCTGTGCGCGCACGGGGTCCAGCGTGCGTATTTCGCTCTCCAGCAGGTGCCTGTGCACCACCTGCGCGCGCACAGCGCCCCGCTGCTGGGCCCCCCCAGCCATGAGCTAGGGCGCGAGTTGAAGGGTGCGCCGGCACGTCTGCGCCGCAGCCAGGGCAGACGCCGCGCGGCTGCGGGACGCGAGCTGCGTGGCCAGGCATAGTCGCACAGAGGGTGCTGCTGGCGTGGCGCGCGGCGCGCCGGGGTGCCCGCGGCCCACAGCCGCGCGTCTGGACCGCCATGGGCGCCGGCTCGGCTGGCGCGGGGCGCTGCGCACGAGGCGCGCCTGGTCATAGTCGTACTGCTCCGGGTGCCACTGCACCGGCAGCGCCTGTACGTCCGTGGTGAACTCGGGGGGCACGTCGTACACGTACAGGAACTGCTTCGGCACGGCCGCGCCGCGCACGCGCCGCCCGCTGCCCAAGCCACGCAGCAGGTCGTGCGTGCGTGCGGTCAGCCGCCCGTGCGTGGTCGTGCCGCCGCCGCTTGGCCGGCTAGCTGCGCCGCCCGGCGCTGTGGCCGCGACCGCCCCCGCGACCGCGGCCACTAGGAGCAGCAGGCCGCGCGCCGTGTGCCACCGGGAGCGCATGCCCGCGCTGCGGCTCCAGCATGCGGTCGGGGGGTGTCGCTGCGCAACCTGCAGGCGCAGGCGCTCTGGTCACGCAGACGCACACGCGGCCCGCGGCAGCTTCGTTTCACAACACGTGCACAGGATCTTTTGTGCGCAGCCAGCCCACTGTGCGCTGCAGCCTCCAGCATTGGCCTGTCAGCCTCGAAGTATCCCCCTTTGACAGTCCTGAGCAGCGAACAAGCACTGAAGCAGGATGGCCTGCAATGCATCACCTTGGCAGGCCTCCCGGCCGGGCGCTCTCCGCTTACTTTTCACGCTCGCCAGCCACGGGGAGGTTCACCGCGCGCGTAAGCGACCTGCCGCGAACAGCTGGCAGGCGCGAGGTGCCTCTTGCCTTCCTTCCGGTGGTGCACTTTGTTTCCTTCCTGTAGAAGTGCGCGGGACGGAACTGAACAGAGCAGGCTCAGCAGTAGGAGCTACGTGTACGAAAGCTCAGGTCGTAGGACAGCGGTCATCCGGCTCTCCTGCCGGGGGCTGAACGCGATTATGGCCTGCCGCTTGCACTGACCATCCTACTCCTGCAAGCGCACGTCCTTGTTGTTTTTCTGATAGTGTTATGTCTTTGTAGCACACCATGATTGCTCTGGGCATCGAGGGGTCGGCCAACAAGGTGGGTGTGGGCATCGTGCGCGATGACGGCACCATCCTGGCCAACCCGCGGCACACGTATGCGCCGCTGCACGTCCCAGGGCTGTGAGAAGTCTTTTTGCTTCTTCATGTGGTCCTCTGACATTACTTGGGCTGCATGCAGGTACACCACCCCGCCCGGGCACGGCTTCCTGCCACGGCAGACGGCGATGCACCACCAGGCGCGCATCGAGCTGCTGTGCGGCAGGCTATGGCTGCGCAGCACAGAGCACTGACGAGCCTGGAGGCACGCCGCAGGAGCACGTGATAGCGCTCGTCAAGGCGGCGCTCAAAGAGGCGGGCGTGGGCCCAGCTGGCATATCGTGCGTGGCGTACACCAAGGTGCGCCGCCGGTGCAGCCGTCCTGGCCAGCTCGCTAGCCTGTGCCCGAGCACGTGGCAAGTCCGCTCGCCTGAACCTCGGTGCCTATCTGCGTCACAGGCTGCTTGCTCGGGTGTTTACCAGACGGTCGCTTTCGCCTGCTGCACCTTTTGCCAGTTGTGTCGGGTGGCAGCACGCGAGCGCAGCAACGCGCCCATGCAGACGCGCGCGCGGCGCGCGCAGGGGCCCGGCATGGGCGGCCCGCTGGTGACGTGCGCGGTCGTGGCGCGCACGCTGGCGCAGCTGTGGCGCGTGCCGCTGGTGGGCGTCAACCACTGCGTGGGGCACATCGAGATGGGCCGCGTCGTGACCGGCGCGCACGACCCGGTCGTCCTGTACGTCAGCGGCGGCAACACGCAGGCGCGTGGCGCAGGGCCTAGTGACTTGTCGAGGCTGCCGTCCTGGGGCGCTCAACGTGTGTGGCCTTTTAGTGAGTTTAGGCTGTCAGTGCGAGCAAGCAGCACGCGTCTTTGCCTGTATATATGCGGGTGTGTCAGGCGAGGCCATCAAATCTTGCTGGCGAGACAGACTCTATAAATGACAAGCTGCTGAGCCAGCCAGAGCTGCATTGCGTATCACGTTAAAAGAAGCAGGTAGCGCCAAAGTGCATGCCAGGGCGTGAGCGCAGACAGCGCTCGGAAGTGCATGACCAGGGCGTGGCGGCGCAGGTGATCGCGTACGCGGACAGGAGGTATCGCATCTTTGGCGAGACCATAGACATGGCGGTTGGCAACTGCCTGGACCGCTTCGCGCGCGTGCTGCACCTGTCCAACGACCCCAGTCCAGGCGCGCAGCCGGCTCTGCCCGCAGCGGCGCGCGACAGTGTGCAGAGCCTGCACCTTAGGTGGTCTGGAGATCAAGTCACACCGCGCTTTGCCTGGGTGAGCACGCTTCGTTTCCGTGACATTGCTCGAGTAGTAGCGTTTGCCTTTGTGTTTGACATGTGCATGACACAATGACGTGTTATCCTCAGCAGGCTTCCCTTTGCAATGCCTGTTGCATGCAAGGCCTCCGGCCGGGCAACGCTGACACAGGGCAGGGCACCTGCGGCTCGCGCTGTCACGCCCAGGCGCCAGCGGGGCTGCTGCGCCTGCGTGCAGGCTACAACATCGAGCAGCTGGCCAAGCAGGGCACGCGGTACATCGAGCTGCCCTACGTGGTTAAGGGCATGGACGTGTCCTTCTCAGGCATCCTGTCGTTCGTGGAGGCCGCCGCGGGCGAGCTGCTCGCCGACGGCCGCGCAACGCCCGCCGACCTGTGCTTCTCGCTGCAGGTGGGCGCCCCCGGCCCGCCAGGCGGGACTGAGGGTTCGAGGTACTGCTGCCTCAGCTTGTGCAGAGGGGAGGAGTGTGGCACCGCCGGCGCACCTGGCAACGCTTGCGTCCGCCTGCCTGCCTTGGCTGCCTGTCGCGGGCGGCAGGCGGGCAACCGCCCGCCTGCGACCTGCAGGTCTGGCCGCAGGCGCGGCCTGCCCCATGCGAGCTTTTGGTGCCTGGTGGTGGCGCCCGGGCCTCGTCATTGCTGGCAACGTTGGGCTTTAGCGCGCTGGTTGCGTGCGGCAGGAGACGCTGTTTGCGATGCTGGTGGAGATCACCGAGCGCGCAATGGCGCACTGCGGCGTGCCAGACGTGCTCATCGTTGGCGGCGTTGGCTGCAACCTGCGGCTGCAGGCGAGGCCGCCAATGTTGTACCCGCCCTTTTGCAGATTGAGCTGTGGGGGCAGCGGCGCCGTCCTGTTTATGCTGCCTATGGCCCGGTCCGCTAGGCCTTGATTTACCAAAGGCGCCCAGTGCCCAATTGCTGAACCCCTTTCTGGTCAGTCCTTTACTATCTCTCCGCTTGCGAGCTGGTACGCTGCTGCGAGCGGTGCATGTGAGCCCTTAGGTAATTTGGTGTTAGGCAGAGCTCAAGCGGGTTTAAGCTGCACAGAGCGGTGATCGGTCCGGACCGATGTGCGCATTTGCCAGCTGCGTGTGACTCGTTCAAGACCTCGGTGCGGCCCCAAATGCGCAGGAGATGATGCGGGTCATGGTGGGCGAGCGCGGCGGGCGGCTGTACGCGATCGACGACCGGTATTGCATCGACAACGGCGCCATGATTGCGTGGCCGGGCCTGCTGGCGCTGAAGCATGGGCCGGCCACGCCGCTGGGCGAGTCCACGTGCACGCAGCGCTTCCGCACCGACGACGTGCTGGTCACTTGGCGGGACTAGGCTGTCCAGTGCTGACTGGCCAGGTTTCTGAGCATGTCCAAAGCCATGAGTGTTTGCATGAAGCAGCTTGTATGCACACTGTGCATTTCACAGCCTGCGTTGTAAAGCTCTGCTAGTTGACCTGCTCGGGGCTTGCTCTCTACAGAAGCTTGAGCATGCTGTAGTCATAGTTAAGCTTAGCTATGAGTGCGCAGAAGCCCTGCTGCATGTAGCGTCAAGCAGCGCAAACTACATGCTCATGCTGGTGAACGTAACGCGTGGCCGCCCCCCCCTTCATAGGCCTAGGGTGCACTTGAAATAAAAGTTGCAATTGATGCAGGGCAGTCCCATGTGTTGCGCAGTCTGAAGCACTGAGCGTGAATGCCTATTTGCGCTCAACACACATAGCAGTGTAGTGAGCCGTGTAGCGGAAGCATCACAGACCCGCCAAGGCTTGCTAAGGCATTGGGCGCCTCCCTTTAGCAGGCAAGTGGGCAGACACGCACCAGCCCTTGCTCTGATGTAGCACTGCCAGGCAACACCGCCAGGCGGCATGGAGGAGGGGCCCCGCAGCAGGCGCGTCGCACGCCCGGGCAAAGCGGCTGGGGCGCTCGCACAGCTGGCAGAGCTGCGACGCACGGGCGCCAAGCACGTGGACGCCTACGAGGTCAGGGAGGAAGAAGCTGTGTTTGACACCGTCGCCGAGGACGAGTATGCGGACATCGTCGCAAAGCGCCGCGGCGACGCCGGTGCATGCAGCGCCCTCACCTGCTGATGTGCTTCCACCCGAGCGCCAATGTGCACAAGACACTCGCAAGAGTGTGACGGCTAGAGCGTTGCTCACTGTGGATGCGCGGTGCGCACGTAGCCGACAGACTAGACTTTATGTCTGCTGCGCAGTGAATGTCAGAGCGTCCGGTGTGTTGCGCGGTTGCACACACTGACATTGTTTTCTGGCGCTGCAGGCGACTTCATCGAGGATGATGATGGTCAGGCCTATGCTGAGAGCAGCGAGGAGGATGACTGGGAGTCGGGCGCGCAGCGCCCCGCGCCCGCAGCCGCGCCCGAGGCGAGCAAGAAGCGCAAGGGGTCTGCGAGCAAAGGCGCGCTCGCCAGCGCTCTGGCATGCACTGCATGCACTGCTAGACATCAAGATGGCTGTCCAGCGGGGTGCAGGGCTGACCATTTGGCGCCGCTTCGTGCGCTGCAGGGGACTCGGCGGTGCACTGCAAGCACTGCTAGACAATAAGACAGTGGTCCAGCCGGGTAGAGGGCTGACCGGTTGGTACGGCTGCGTGCGCTGCAGGGGACGCGGCGGGGCCAGCGAAGAAGAAGGCGCTGCCGGCGGCCTCGAGGGCGGCGCGCCAGAGCATCAACAAGCTCTTCTCAGCGGCCGCCCGTGCGCGCCCGCTCGGCCCCAGGCCGCGGCGCTGCCCAGGCACCATCGCCTCTGTGCCGGCGGTTCGGTGTGAGCGCACAGTGTGCGAGGCCACAAGCGTCCACGCTGCACAAGTCTGTGCAGAGCCACAAGCTCCTCCATCCACTGCTCTCTTTCTTGTCGACGACCTGACTGCAAGCGCGCCTGCTACGGCTGGCGTCCATCCATGCCACTGATGATGCGGCAGCTGCACTGCCTGCTAGCGATGCGCCTCAGCCCGCGCCATGCTGTGCGAGCTGGGGCCGGGCACACCGCGCTCACCATGGTCCCCTTTTGCGCGCCAGCCCGGCCCGCGGCGGCCGTGAAGACGGACGCCGCGACGTCGGCCGCCTCCGACGCGCTGCTGGACAACATCCTGGGCAACCTCGCGCCGGGCGGCCAGCCCCTGTGCGCACCGCTGCTAGAAACAGCTGCCTCTGTCCCCTGCGTGTTGATGTCCTCGCCCCGGGCGGCCAGCCCCTGTGCGCACCGCTGCTAGGCACAGCCGCCTGTGTCCCTGCACGTTGATGCCATCCTGCACAGACTGCCCTCTCTAGTTGAGGACGCTGCCTCTGGTCAGGCGGCGCACGAGGAGCCGCGCCACTGCATGACCGCCGGCGCTCCTGTCATGTCAGAGCCTTGGCACGGAGCACTGAGGGAGGAGCCATCAGAGCCGGCTTGTGTGCGGTCCTTGAGGAGGCGACCGTGTGTTGGTCGCACCAGGAGGCTGCTGACCATACCTGCTGGCAGGGCGCGCAAAGCGAGGCCGGGCGCAGCGGCGAGCGCCAACCCGTTTGCGCGGGGCGGGGCGCGGGCGCCTGCGCCGCGGCGGCCGCTGCATCAGCTGGCGGATGCCGAGCTGTGCGAGGACGGACCCAGTGGTGCGCACAAGGCCTGCTTCAGCCTGCATGGCTGTGTGCCTGGGCAAGCGCGTGAAGCAACCAATGACGCACTGACATGATCATGATGTAGTGATAAATGTTCGCCCCCGCAAGCTGCTGTGTGCCTCGGGGCAGCCTGGCCATGCCGGAGGGCTTCCACCCGTGCCGATGCAGCGCACTTGCCACTCAGGACTTCGTGAGACGGTCTGATGTACAACTGGTGTTGCAGAGCCTGATGGTGGGGACGGCGAGCTGGCCGACCGCCGGGGGAGCGGGGCGGGCGGATCCCCCGACGCCCCGCAGGCCGCCAAACCGCCCTGCAAGCCGGACCCTGGCCCGGGCCCTTGCTCGGCCGCTCCGGCGCCGCCCGCGCCAGCCTCGCTGCGCACGCCCGATGCTGCCGCCGCCGCGGACGTCGCGCCCGGCGAAGCCGCTGCCGCTGCTCCGGTGCAGGACCTCGCACCTCCTCAGGTGCGCCCCAGTACGCTTGATGCTGGGGCTGGTCGAGTGGCTCCCTGCAACGCCTTACAGCCGCGTCCGCTTTGGCCACAAGCCGCCGTGCTGCCTGCTTCAGCTCTGTTCGCGCTCGCGCAAGGGGTTGCTTCGCCGAGTGCCTTTGGCATGTGAGCGCTGCACTGGCAAGCAGCATCCCCGCATGCCCCTCCTTGACATGCAGTCGGAGCACTGATGTCAACGTCTACAGCTGCTGCATGCGGCAGGCCTGCAAAGCGGAGCAGACGCCCGCGGCGCGCGGCGCGGCGGCCGGCGCGCCCGCGGCAGCAAAGACGCCCTGGCGCACGCCGCCGCCCGTGTTTGACGAGGCGGAGACGCCCGCGGCTGCGGCCGGCTGGCAGGAGCTGTGCGGCGGTGACGGCGAGGGTGCGCCGGGAGTGGTGTGCAGCTGGCAAGCGTGCGCTGGGCTGGCCATGTGACGCTGAGGCGGCCTTGGGACTGAGCGCTTGGGCTCCTCTCCGATGCAGCGTAAACCATCGTCTCTGAAACAAGATGACGGCACCTGGTGACCTGCGCATGCTTCGCTGAATCACGGCCAGGGCATCGGGAGCAGGGCTGCCGCCCTGGCGTGCTTTTGCTGGACAGGTAGCATGCACACGATCATCTCACAGCGTGGCTGACCCGAGCGCGCCTAAGCCTACCCCACCCCCAAACCAGGCGGCGACGAGGAGGGCGAGGCCGCCGACGCGGCGGCCGCGGAGGCGGCGCCTTGGGTTGATGACGGCAGCCTGCCGGTGGACGGCGCCGGCGCGCTGCCCTTCTTTTTCCTGGACGCGCACGAGGAGGCCGCCACGCCGGATCGGCTCTTCCTGTTCGGCAAGGCGCGCGCCGCGCCGGCGCCGCCCATGCGCCAGCGCAGCAAGCCGCCGCACGCCCGCCCGGACGCGACACGCAGACGGAAGCACACATTGAGGCTTCAGCAGCGGTTGTGCGGCGAGCTGCGCGTGGGGCCTGTACAGCTGGTGCACTGGGGTGTGAGCATCGCGCTGCACAAGTGGCAGGGCCCCGTGTGTGGCATGCACGCAGACCGGGCCACCAAATCAAGAAACTCTGTCATGCAAGGCTGTATGCAGTTTCCACCCACAGCCAGGTAACCTGCACGTGCAATTGCTGACCCTGGGACCCTACCCTTACCCTGGCCTGCATGCGCAGGTGGAGCACGAGGGCAAGCACCGCTCCTGCTGCGCAGTCGTCAAGGGCCTGCAGCGCTCGATGTTCTTCGTGCCGGCGCCGGGCGTGCTGGGCGGCGACGAGCTCGCGCGCCTGGAGGCCGCCGCCGCCGCCGCCGCGCCCGGCGACGCCGCCGCGCGCGGCGAGCTGCTGCGCCATCTGCATGTGCGTTGGCGCTGGACGGATTGTGCATGCCTTGCATTGCGGAGCTTACTGCAGCCAGTGCACATCCCTATATTACCAGGGCGGGGTCTGCGAAGGCATACATGCGTGGCTGGAGCGAGCACAATGCGTGATGTCGCGGCGCCGGCCGAGTCAGCTGCTGACGGCGGCTTCCGCAGTATCACTTGTTGCCTATTAAAGCAAAGTTGGAAATCTCCGGTGCAAACCCTCATGCACGTCCAGGCTTGTTGCAATGAGGGTATCGAGCCCGAGCATGATGAGCTGCTGCAGGCGTTTGCCCTGTGCATGCAGCAGCACGCCTGCCTGACGCGTCGCCAGCAGCACGGGCATCCGCCGGCCGCGCACGGCGGCCCGAGTGCACGCTGCCGCCTGCACAGGCGCTGGCTGCGGAGCTGAAGGCGGAAGTGCGCGCCGCGCTGGCCGCACACGGCGTAGCGCGCTTCGTAATCAAGCCGGTACGGCGCAGCTATGCGTTCGAGCGGCCAGGCGTGCCACACGGCGCGCAGTGGGTGCTCAAGGTCAAGTACGGCGCGGCGGCGCCCGCGCTGCCGCTTGACCTGGCCGGTGCGTGATACTCGCATTCATAATAAGCCATGCGGGCGGGGTTGCTACCTCAATTCTGTCTGCCTTACCTGATTGCTCCCTGTGAAGCAAGCTGCGTTGGGACTGTCTTTGAGTGTGCTGATGGCGGAACACCTCACTTGCCTGTACTATACTTGCCTGTCAGATACATCTGCCAAAATGCGCACGAATCCTGAAGTGCCTGGCAGGTGCTCACACAGACAGCCTCGCCGCCATGCAGGAGCGGCTGTTTGCGGGCGCGCGCAGGAACGCACTTTGTGGCGGTGTTTGGCGCGCAGCAGAGCGCGCTGGAGGCGCTGCTGCTGAAGCGGCGCATCATGGGGCCGTCATGGCTCACGCTGGCGCAGCCCGTGCGCGTGGACGCCGGCGTGCAGGCGCGCCCCGTCCTACGCCGTCACGCTGCGCCTGTCATGAGCCGCCCAGTCACCCCCGCCTCGCGCGCCGCGCCGGCGAGCCGGGGCGGCCTGGTCTCAAGCCGGCGCCGCAGCTGCAATCACAGCTGCGCCCAGGCCGCGTCACAGAGTTTGCAGGTGCATGGCTTGCGTAACCCTACCATGCCCTTGCTTATCCATACCCTATCCTTGCGCTTGACCCGCAGGTGAGCTGGTGCGGCCTGGAGGTGGAGCTGGCGTCGCCCAAGGCGGTGGCCGCCGGCGCGGCTGCGCTCGCGCAGCGCGAGCCGCCGCCGCTGGTCGTCGCCGCGCTCAACCTTAAGACCGTGCTGCAGGCCAAGGCGCGCGCCGGCCGCGACGCGCCTGCGCGGCCGCTTTGCCGACATCGCCGAGCTGGGTGCTACTAGCTGTTACAGCATTGCAGGGGCATGAAGCGCATGTCAGAGGAGATGTGCATGCACAGAAACACACGACACGCAGAGTCAGGCGCTGCGGCTGAAGCCCCTGTAATTAGACCCGCACCCGGCGGTGGGAGCGCGTATCCTCTGCAGCTGGGGTTGCGAAGCTGAGCAGCCTTTGCATGGCGCGTGCAGGCGGCCACGAATGAGATTGTCGTGGCAAGCGTGATGTGCCTGCCGGCAGCGCGGCTGGACCGGCCTATGGCGGCCGGGCGCAGCAGCGCGCTGCGCCACTTCAGCGTTGTGCGCAAGCTGGATGGCCTGCCCTTTCCACCCGGTGCGGTGCTGTCTGGGAGGACCGCGCGCACAGGTCACACTGGCGGCGGCACAACTCTGCAGGCATTTCGCAGCCTGCCTGGCTTGGGCTTGCCCGGGTCTCTGACCTCTTTGTGGAAGCGTCAGCGCTCGCCAGCTCGGCGGGGATGCGAACAAACTGCACAGTGCTCTGTGAGTAGCACGTGCGTGCGGGATCTGATGCCATAATTGCATGGTGCAGAGTTTGCGGAGAGGGTGAAGGAGGCCAACAGCAGCGCACTGGGCGTCAGGAATGGCGGCGCCATGCTGAGCGCCCAGGTGCGCTTGTTCCGCATCGTCTGCGCGGCCACTAGGAATTATAGCAGCATGACCACGCGCTGCAGTCACGCTGCATTCCCCGCCGCCCAGATTCATGTGCCTATGTAGCCGTGGTTGCATAGAAGGAGACCCGCTTGCCAGTCAGGTGCCCTGCTGGCGTGCCTGCCGCCACACCTTGGACTGGCAGCCGCCGAGCATGTTGCGGGCACGAAGGCGCGCGC
>JAABUV010002876.1_pt1 | contig 22647 bp, 26 predicted proteins | sample 5559971 | NCBI WGS metagenome assembly JAABUV01 (sample SAMN10711881, study PRJNA513362) | rock metagenome | isolation source: Antarctica rocks | place: Antarctica: Victoria Land, Knobhead nord | collected 2015-12-19
GGACGCGGCGCAGTTGGTCGCACGGCGTCCTGGCGACCGAGGCGGGGGCCCGCCCTGCGCGCAGGTGGGACGGCGGCGCGGGGGAGGGCGAGGACACCGGCGCGGCCGCGCTGGAGGAGCGGCAGGCCGCGGCCGCGGCGGCCGGCAGCGCCAGGCTGAGCGCCGCCGAGGCGGGGGCCGCTGCAGAGGCGCTGCTGGGCGCGGCGGCACGCCGGGGCTCCGGGCCCGAGCTCGCGCACGTCGCCGCGCTGGCGCTGCGGTGTGCGGAGCAAGGCGCGCCGCCCGCGCCTGCCCTGCCAGGAAATGGCGCCCTGGTTGCTGGCGAGGTCGGCAGCTCCCGGCTGGTCCGAGCCATCGTGCTGACCGTGCTGCTGGGGTCGTGCCTCGAGCCCTGTGGCGCGCAGCTCCCGAGCACAGTCCGTCTACAGCTTGCAGAGGATGCCGCTGTGGGCGGCAGCGGCGGCCTGCGAGCGCAGGGTGTGCTTGCGCCGAGCCTGTGCAACAACTCGAGGCAACCCTAACCCTAGGTTCCCACTGCGCCAGGCCACTGGGCCGCGCTGGAGGCGCTGCTGGCGGGCGCGCCGCTGCGCTCGCTGGCCGGCGCGCCGGGCCTAGCGCCGCTCATGGCGGCCGGCGGCCGCCTGGCGCCGCTGGTGCGGCTGCTGGCCGTGGCGGCGGACGTGCCGCCGGCTGACGCCTGCGCGCTCGTGCGCGCGCTGCTGGCGGGCGACAGCCGCGCTAGCGCCGCCGCGCGCAAGGTGCGCAGCTGTCTCGTTGCAGCTTGTGTAACATCTGCGCGCATTGATTTTGCGCATTCTCGTCAGCACAGGTGCACTTCTCAAGCAGGGTTTGGAGAGGGTGTGTGTGCAGCGTCGGCATCCTCGCTGCATTCCTTATGACAAAAGGGACTGCGCAGGAGCTGCGCGATGCTGCACATGCCGCGGCCGAGGCGCTGGTGGCGGCGGCGGAGGCGGCGCCGGCCGGGCCCCGGCGCGCGGCCGCGCTGGCGCCCGCCGCGGCGGCGGCCGATGCCCTGAAAGGGTTTGGCGGCGGCGAGCTCGCGCTGCACGCGCTCGTGGGCATGCGCCACGACGCCGCGGCGCTGGCGGCCGGCCTGGGCGGCCTGAGCAGCGCGGAGGCCGCGCGCCTGGCCGGCTACCTGCACCGCTGCCTGCTGCGCCACGGCGGTGCGCGCCCGGTGCTCGCTGGCAGGGGGGCAGAGCGTGCCCTCATGATGTAGTCCCTGCGTTCCTGGTGTCGGGACGGGCGCGCCCGCTGCCTGGAGGGACCTGGGGTGAGCGCACGTGCCTGCCGCCTGTCAGCAGTCGGTGACACGACCCTGGCCGGCGGCGCAGAGGGCTCGCATGCGGCACCGCCCGCGCCGCCGCCCGCGCCGCGGCCGCTCGTGGCGCTGCCGCCGCTCGCGCACGTCGTCGCCTGGGCGGCCGCGCTGCTGGACGCGCACTTTGTCGGCCTGGCCACGCAGCCCGCCGGGCGCACGGTGCGCTCTGCAGCCTCGGAGCGCGCCGGCGAGCGCAGGCCCAGGCTCGGGCCTGCACACAGGCGCTGACAAGAGGGCACGCGGCAGCATCACTTTCGTGGCTTTGACACTGCAGACCAAGGCGTGGCAGTCCAGCAGAGCTGCCACGCCATGGTGGCGTGGTGTCTACAGTGCAATCGGTCCCGTTTCCGGGCGCGGCCGCGCGCAGGCCCTGGACGGCATGCGCAGCAGCACATACTGGTTTTGTGACACTGGTTGCTCAACACTGCAAATTAAAGAGATCCATCCGAGCTGCCGCCCGTGCCAACTGGCCCTGGTCGGTGCCGCGCGCAGGCGCTGGAGGGCATGGCGCGTGCGGTGGCCGGCCAGCTGGCGGCCGCGCAGCGCGTGGCCGCGCTGGCGGGCGCGACGGAGCACGTGCGCTGCCAGGCGCCGCTGCCGCGCGCCGCCGCGCTGGCCGGCGCGGCCGCGTACTCGGTCGAGCTGCTGGACATGCGCGTGCGGCCGGCGGCGTCGGCGTCGGGAGGCAGGCACGGCGGCGGCAGGGCGCGCGCGCGTGGCGGCGGGTGAGGCCGGTGCGACAAGCTGTGCGGCAGCGCCTGCGGCGTGGGCGCTGGATGGCAGTGCCGCGTCGGGCTGGGCGTCAAGCGAACGAGGGGGCCAGTCGCTTGGTCGGCATTGTGCGCGCCCCAGTGCCTGAGAGCGTGCGTCGGTGGGCTTGAGGGTATGCATGGCGCCTGATGCGTTGTGATAGATGAGTGTCTGTGCAGGGTGCCAGAGGCGAGCTCCCTGGGGCCGCGTTGTAGGGTCCCTGGCAGGTTTTATTCCGAGAAGAAGCAAGCAGGCAGGGTAGGTGTAGGCCCACTGCGGCACCCCAGTCGTGCGGCAGCCTGAACATGCAGGCGCTGCTGTTGCCTGCGCAATGCTTTGTGAGGGCACGCGTTGCTGAGTGGTGAGAGAGTGAAGTCCTGTGAGGTCATGCAGCGGAGCGCTCGCTTGTTGCGCGCGTTGGGCAGTGCAAAGTCTAGAAGCTGCCCACTTGCTGCTGTGGTGAAGACCTGGCATTATCTCATCTGCCTGAAACAAAGCATGTCTACTGCTCACACTAGCACTGGGGCGTGGGCACCACATACACAGTGACAGGCTGCAAAGCTGTTGAAGAGCTGTGCGACACCGGACTCTTACCACCTCCTGTACATATGTGGTACTAGGCAAGAAGGCAGTAGCAAGCTGATGGTGGTAGCACTGCTCCAGCCTCAGCCGCCGTCAGCAGCACCCCCCACGATGTGGCCGACTGCGGCGGCGATCATCGTGTCAGCGTCGGCCGGCCGGCGGTAGTTGTGGTCCGCGCCGTCCACGACCAGCAGGCGGCCGCCCGGCAGGCGCTCCTGTCGAGGTGCATGCGGTCATGCCGGCCAAGCGGCGCGCCTGCACTTGCAAGCAGGGGTACATGGTGCACCCTGACCAGAAATACAAGATACAGTTATAGGGTTACCCTACCCTACCCTACCCAGATGTGCCCTGACCAGAGATGTGACGAGCCCGCCCTCCCGCACCGCGTACGCGTGCGCGTCGGCGACGGGAATCGTCTCGTCGGCGGCGCCGTGCACGGTCAGCACCTGGCTGCGCCGCACGCCCCGCGCGGCGGCGTCCATGTCCAGCGACACGCGGTTGGCCATGTCCTGCAGCCGCCGAGCGGCTTGTCAGTCTGGGGAGCACTGGGGAGCACTGGCACACGCGCGGTGGCAGGCTGCATGCCTGGTGCCACTGGAGCGCGGAGCCGTCCCTGCCACACGTTCTGTGCAGACCTGCATGCGCCCTTTTACGTGACCTCCTCCAGTTGTGCGGCGCAGGCGTGTTGCAAAGCTTCTGTTGCGTGCAGAGCTCATTGTGCGCTGCAGCACGCCCATGCCGCAGGAGCGGCTCGGCGGGCTGCTTCCAAGCACCCCTGCCATGCGCTTGGCGGGCCGCTGAGCGCGCTGCCGTCAGACTTCCCCCATATGGCGCGGGGCTGCGTGCCTTCTTCGTGAGCGTCCAGCGGATGGGCTGTTTATCCTTGCCGCCGCGCCACTCCAGGGGCACCTCGCCCTCGCGCTCCAGCCGCTCCAGGTCCGCGGCGCCGAAGCGCTCCTTGACGCCTGCCATGTAAAGGTTCGGGTATAGGGTATAGGGTAAAGATGTGGCCTCTGCCTGCAGCGCACTGCCTGACGTGTCATGATCACAGGGCTGGTGCAGGCCGGGGCTGGGCCGCGCAGGCGCGCCGCGCTGCATGTCGAAGCGCCCCACTGACTGACGCGGCATGATCACAGGGCTGGTGCGGGCCGGGCGGGGGCGCGCGGGCGCGCCGCGCTGCATGTCGAAGCGCCCCGACACGTTGACGACGCGCGGGACGTCGTCGTACTTGGCCGCGTACAGCACCACGCCGCTGCCGGCCTTGCTGTGCCCCAGCAGGCCCAGCGGCGCACGGCCCTGGCCGCGCAGCCACTCCACTGCCGCGCGCATGTCCTCGGCCTGCCGGGCACATGACTGGTGTCACAGCCGCGAGCCGGCCCCAGCCTGCTGGACAAGCCACGGTCATCACAGCTGCTTCCAGCCACCCGGGGGTGCTCAGGCAGTCACCCTCCTCGTGGCGCTAGGCAAACGCCAGGCGCGGAAGCCAACCAGCACTCCCCGCAGTGGGTGAGCTTGAGCACATGGATGGCCGGCTGGAGCCGCATGGGGGTGGGCATGTCCTGCAGCGGCCGCGGCCACCGCGCAGGGGCCGCAGAGCCTGAACAGTCAGCCACTGCAGCTCACACTAGGTGAACACTCACAGCAGAAGGCCCCTTACGAGCACCCCAGCCCACATGCTGGCAGGCGCATGAGGACAAGGCGCGCGAGCGCAAGAGTGCGGCACCCCTTGTGGTGCTTTCCAGTGGCCCATGTGTGTGCCCCCGAGCATGCCCAAGGCGGCATGCATGGGCTGCAGTCAGTGGCACCTGGCCACCCACGAAGGCAGTGAGGGCGCGCCTCGTCGCGCATGTTCGCAAACTCGAAAGCGCCCTCGGACTCGCCGTTGCCGCGCATGTCGATGCGCAGGCTGCTCACGCCGGCGGCCGCCAGCGCGTCCGCCAGCGCCGGCAGGTGGAACCCGTCCCGGTGGGAGGAGAGGCCGTGGCACAGCACGGCCGCGTCCTGGCGCCGCGAGGGGATAGGGTTGGCATGGGTGGCGTGCAGCCCTAGGTAAGCCCTTGTGCGCTCAGACCCTTGCCAACCGCTGCGGGAGGGGCTGAGCGGATGCAGGTGGCCGAGTGAGGTTGTGATGCTCTCCTGGTGAGAAACCAGGCCCCTGCACCTACTGGCCGCTGCCTGGCAAATCGACGAGTGCATGCCAACTGTGCTTGGTAAAGGAGGAGGGCGCGCAAAGTGGCAGAGCATTGCCTGTCCATCGGGCTGCCAGCAAGACAAGCAGTGCTGAGTGCAGACCGGAAGAGGCTGCACAGCTGCGTGTCTGCCCAGATTGCAAAAGCAGCACTCCCGCCCTCTCTGCTGCCTCTCTGCTCTCTGCTGCCTCTCCGTGCTTGCTTGTGAAACAGTGCGTCTTGGTACGCGCTGGGCAGGCAGACCTTGCCGCCTGCATCCCGGAAGGTGCCCACGAGTGTCAGGCCGTCGCTGTTCTTGAACGTCACGCGGCGCTCTGGCTCACTGTGCACGACCGGCGCGGCCGCCATGGCCGGGCCAGGCCGGCGGGGCGGCGTGAAGCCTCGCAGCGCCCCTCGCCTCGCGCCTGCATCGGGGCACTATCTTACAAGATGCTCCAGTCCCAGGACGCCGGCATGCCTGCAAGCTTCTAAACTTAACAGCTGTGCGAGCGTGGGGCAGGAGGCAGTGATGAAGCGCGGCGCCCACCTGTGGACGGCGCCCGAGCGCAGAAGTGGCTTCTGCAGTGGGTCACGCGTACACCAGAGTTCAAAGGCTGCCTCTCGCTGTGCTGAGTGACCTGGAATGCACTCTTTGCTGGAGCGCAGAGTAGCGCGCGCATGCGGGCACGGCTATTTAATGCGAGGAGTCACTGGTAAGCGAATAGCCTGCGTTCCTTCCGGCTAGGCCCGTCAAGTCGGTTGATGCTTTGATGCCCTAAGCAGGGCATGTATTTACTAATATGTAGTACAAGGGCGACGCCGCGTTTCCTCGCGTCCGGGAGTGACTGGTCGTGCTGTCTGGAGCCAGATCGCAGCTGCAGGCACCTGTGCGGAAAGTCGAGTCCGCGATCCGGGGCTGCGGCGCTCTGATGGCCGGCGAGACGGAGCCCTCGAGCTCGCCTGCCGGCCCCTGCGCGGCCCCGCCGGACGAGCAGGCCGGCAGCCGCACGCCGCGCAAGCTGTTCACCAGCAAGGCGATGAGCCAGCTGCGCTCCAACCTGCGCGCTACGGCCGGCACGCCCCTGTTCGGGCCGCCCAAGCTCGGCGGTCAGCCCAGCCTGCTGCCAAAGCTCACCGAGAGCCTGCGCCTGGCGCTCAAGCCGAAACAGGAGGCGGCCCGCGCGCGGCCTGCCCAGCGGCCGCGAGCGCCCAGCCTGAAGGTGCCTGCGGTGGCCGCAAGCGCGTTGGCGGTCGTGCCAGAGGACAGCCTGCCGGAGGCGCAAGCCGTGCCCCGGCCGCACCATTCGCTGGCCAACCTGGAGCTTCTGAGGACGCTGGGTGCGGGGCTCGCGCTTGCGGCGGCGAGCATGAGGCCAAGATTGCGGTGCCCGGACGCGCGTGATCCATGCGTGCCGTGCAGGCACGGGCACGTTCGGGCGCGTGCGCCTGGTGCGCTGCCGCGCGACGGGGCGCTACCTGGCGCTCAAGGCGCTGAAGAAGGCGCAGATCCTGAGCCTGCGCCAGGAGCGCAGCGTGTACAAGGAGAAGCAGATCCTGGCGTCGCTGCAGCACCCCTTCATCGTTCGCATGTGCGCCCCGCGCTCCGACCCTGACCAGCGCACCTGTTGGTGTACCACGCTGACTGGCGTGCAGCTGATTTGGAAACCAGTTCCTGAGACAACCAGCAGCCTCCCGGCAGGCTGGCGGTGTTCTCAGACCAGAAGCGCGTGTACCTGCTCATGGAGTATGTGCCGGGCGGCGAGCTCTTCAAGCGCCTACGCGAGGTGCCTGCGACCGCAGCCCCCAGCAAGGCAGCTCGGGGTCCGTGCTGTACAGGCACCTGCAGGCCTGTCGTGGGAAGTTGTCCTGCCCCCAGCAGCTACACATGCATGTGGACCACTTGCCAGAGCAAAGCTCAGCTGCCAACTGCACGCAGACGCCGTATCACGCTGTGTCAGCGCCCCGCATTTGCCTGCCCCCTGTTCGCATCAGCTTCAATGCGCCGCGGCACACCATGCATACACAGGGGGAAAGGCCGTACCTGGCGCCAGGCGCCCGGGCGGAGGCTGGGGCTTGCGGAGGCGCGCTTCTACGCGGCGGGCGTCGCGCTGGCGCTCGACTACCTGCACTCGCGCGGTGTGCTCTACCGGTGTGCGGCAGGCTTTCCGCAGCCCGCGCGTGCTGCCAGGGGCTCTCAACATGCACAGCAGATGGCCCATACAGTTTTCTCAAAATGCTGAGCGCGCCCTGTCGCTGTTGCTGTGCACAGAAGCAGCGTTCTCTGTTGGTCATCATCACTGACAAGCCAACCGTACCACCTCCTAAGGACCGTTGTTCTCTCTGCGCTTTTGTTCTGAGCCCTCGCATCGTGCCTGCAGGGACCTCAAGCCCGAGAACCTGCTGCTGGACGCCGCGGGCTACATCAAGCTCACCGACTTTGGCTTCGCCCGCGAGCTGCCCGAGAACTGCAAGCATGGCCCCCCACACGGCTGTCATGCATGTCGGCCATGCGTGCGGCGCTCTGCTCCCTGCTGCGGCACACCCCGCCTGCGCTGTGCTGACTGCTGTGTGTGCAGCGCTGCTGGTGTGCAGCGCAGCGTGTCTGGCAGTCTATGCATGTAGTCACATGCATGCAGAACGAAGTTGTGACATCACCATGTATCAGAATGCGCTTGACAGCGCTGCATCGGCTCCCTACGCCAGGTCCTTTACGGTCTGCGGCACGACCGACTACATGGCGCCAGAGACGATCCGCGGCATCGGGTCCGGCTACTCTGCGGACTGGTGCGCTTCCTGTGTGCTCCGGATTTGTCCCCGCGTGCAATGAAGATGCCACTGCCGGGTGGTGAAACTGAGTCGCTTGTCATGCGTGTCAGCGAGAGCGCGAGCGCAACGGCAGACACGTGCACCGTCATGTATATGCTCACATCAGGGTAAGGGTGGAGTAGGATTTGCAGTTGTACGGTTTGCGCGGTCCGCACATGGCGCACGCAGCGCGCTCAGGTGGGCATTCGGCGTGCTGATCTTCGAGATGCTCTGCGGCTACGCGCCCTTCCAGGGCGCCACCACAGCGCAGGCGCGCCCCATCATGACTCCTACGGCCTCCATCCTGGCTCCACGCCCTTCGGCCCACACAGGCATTTGCGCAGGAGGCGCAAGGCCCCAAGCCAGCATGCCCTGCACTGTCGGCGCGGCCCTCAGCATGGCGCGACTGCCCGCATGTCGCACCTTGCACCACCATGCCGTGCATGATCCTGGCCCAAGGGGAACGATGGGGTCCACCCTGCCCCTGCTGGCCTGAGCGTCGGCGCAGTGCGGCCCCGCAGGTGTACAAGCGCATCCTGGCGGGCACGTATGTGTGCCCAGCAGGGGTCGACCCATGTGCCCAGGCGCGTCCTGTGTGGTGTTCCTGCACAACATGCCGTAATCTACCGTGCACCTTTTTCATGAGCAGCCCACGATTTGCTCAGCCTGGAGGCCCGGTGGGATTGCCACTTGAGCCGCGCCTGCCCGAGTCGCAGCCCAGCACGCCATGCAGCGCTGTCGCTTGGGTGCGCCACGACGGGAGCGTGGCCGGCCGACAGGACCTAATCCGGGGGCTGCTGACGCGGGAGCCGGCCGCGCGCCTGGGCAGCGCGGCGTGCGGCGGCGCGCAGCGCATCTTCGCGCACCCCTTCTTCGAGGGCCTGCCCTGGGAGGGCCTGCTGCAAGGTGCCCCAGGGCCCCCAGTGCCACATGTGCACGCCTGCCTTGCGGGAATAAACAGCGTGCTGCCGGCTCAAGGACTTCACCCTGCGGAGACGCTCTCCACATCTGCATGCTGGAGCTCGACCATCAAGAGGATTGAGATTGATGAAGACATTGGGAAAAAGAGCACGGTTTCCCACCGCCTCCTGTGGCAAGGAGCTGGCAAGGAACAGAAGCTCGGTACCATGGGAGCTGGCATGCTGCCACAATAACCCAGTCTGCGCACCTCCTTACACTGCACTCAAAGCGCCGCAGGGCGGCTGCCGGCGCCGTCGGTGCCGGCGCTGGGCGCGCCGGGCGACGCGCGCCACTTCAATCGCTACACCGAGTCTGTCGACGAGGGCGACGGCGCGGGCGGCGCGGGGCCGGGGCCCGGCGGCGCCGCGGGCGAGGACGCCTTCAGCGACTTTGGCGTCACGCGGCTCATCACCGAGGACGCCGTGCGCTGCTTCCAGCGGCGCATGAGCCGCATCAGCAACGGCTGACGCGCACGGCCCAGGCTCGCGCTGCCTGGGCGTGCTCTGAGGGTGGCGCGCGCGCTGACAGTGGACAGGCGGCGGGCGCCCTGCTATATGGCTGCGCGCTGGGCTGTCTTGCGCCATGCAGGTGGCCCAGCCCAGTTCGCTTGCACAAGAAGTTATGGCTCTGTAAGCGGTCGTGAGGCCGTTCGTTACATGCCGGCAAACTGCGTGCCCCAACAAACATGCGCGGCCTGCGGCGCGGCTTTGCGAGCCACCGCTCGACATCGCGATTGCACAGAGCCACTCGCGCGGTTCCTCACCCGGACGTCAGAGGCCTCTCCAGGAGCACGCTTGTGAGCTTGGACGCCCCGAACGGCTGCCCGATGCCCGGTGTGAGGGCAGGCACCTGCGCGCGTCGCCCAGCCGCCTGGGCATCCCCGCGGCGGCGCTGCGCGCGCGCTCACGGAGCGGCGCTGTGTCACAGTGTCCAGGCGTGAGCGCCGGGCTGGGTCATGGCGCAGAGCACGTCGCCGCTGCAGCGCCAGGGCACACACCGCACGCGGACGTGCGCTCACCAGGAGCATGAGAGCGGCGTGCAGCTTCGTGCCAGCCGAGTCATGCACATCACACACGCGGCGACCAGGCCGCGCTGCAGCAGCTCGGGCATGCCCAGGGCTGCGTGCGCGCACCAGGGTTCGCGGGACCAGGATGCTGCCGACGACGTCCACGATGGCCGCGCCCGCGCGTATGTCGGCCACGAGCACGGGCGCCGGGTTGGCCGACGTCGGCAGCGGCACCACCGCCAGCCGGCCCCCGCCGCTCCTCTTTACCTGCGCCGGCGCCCCAGCGACCCCGCCGCGCGTCTGCAGCACGCCTATGACGCATGCCACATGCCGCAGACGTGCAGGGCCATGCGTCCGGCAACTGCCTCATGGGCAGTTGCATCACCTCATCAGCATCAACGCCGGCCTCGACATGCACAGACAGATCCAGGGTGCGTCAGAGACTTGGCGCGGCTGTGCGCCCGCTGGGGTGGCGCGCCGTGACGTAGGAGCCCGGCAGCGCGGTGGGGTACTGCCGGCCGGGCCGCAGGTCGGCCTCGCGCAGCACCGCGTCCGGGATCAGGTGCGCCTCCACCAGCTGGGCCCCCAGCCCAGGTCAGCGCGCGCGGGCCGCACGCGCGCATGCCAGCGGGCACATGAACCCTAACCCCAACCCTACCCTGGCAAGCATCTCCGAGATCAGGTGCGCCTCCACCAGCTGGGCCCCGCAGCCCAGGTCAGCGCGCGCGGGCCGCACGCGCGCATGCCAGCGGGCACATGAACCCTAACCCTAATCCTACCCTGGCAAGCGTCTCCAATGCGCCTCCACCAGCTGGGGGGCCCAGCTTGGGCCCCCCAGCCCAGGTCAGCGAGCGCGGGCCGCACGTGCGCGTGCCACTGGGCATAGAGACCCTATTCCCACCCTGGGGCGCGCTCTTGCAGAGCGCGCCAAGCAGCGCTCAATAGCCAGGCACAGCTGATGCGCGCAGCAGTGCACCCACAGAGCGGCCGGGCGAGCTCGGTGAGCGCTGTATGTTGTGTCTGGGCGCCCTGAGACGGGGCGGGCGCCGGCGGCCGCGCCTGGCTGGCAAGGCTGCCATTGCCGGTGATGGCGGACAGCTTGAGGCTCTCCGCGTCCAGCAGCGCCGCCACGGCCTGGTTGGTCGGCGCGAAGAACGTGCCCGCCAGCCGCCCGGAGCGCGCCGTGCCCGCCAGCGCGGACGCCTGCGCGCGCAGCGGCCCGGCTGCCCCGCCCGCCGCCGGGGCTGCCGGCATCATACCAGCCGGCAATCAGCACCGAGCACACCAGGCTCGACCGTGTCATTGCGGGCCTGTGCTGCCAGCGGCGCATGACGCGCGGCGCATGGACCCTTGCAAGGCCTTGATGCTGCACCGTGCGTGCTCCACAGTCAGACGACCACGGCTCGAGCGCATCTGCAGCTCAAGCGGGCTAGAGTAGAATTGCACAGTGGAGTTGCCCCACCCGCACGATTTCGGCCCATGCGCTGAGCTGCGCGGCCGCGTCCAGCGCCGCCTGGATGTCCGGGAACTCAAACTGCGCGACGCACAGTTGTTTCGGGTAGTGTAGGGTTATAGATCATCACATTGTTTACGGGTAGGGTTAGGGTTGCAGATCATCCCCAGCATGACTCAGATGGCGCCACCCTGTTGCCCCGGGCGCGTGAGAACTTACATAGCCGCTCACATGTGTCCGCCATGCATGTTGCAGACTTGCATGGCTCTGCGTGAGACCCGGCATGCAGGCAGCAGGATTGCTGCACACCGCCGGCGCCAAGGGCGCGGGCGCAGGCGCCGCCGCTGGTGGCTGCAGCGCCGGCGCGCGCGCGGGCGCGGGCGAGGGCGCGGCGGCCTGCGGCGGCGGCGCTTGGGCTGCAAGCCCTGCCGGGCCGCCTGCCGGCGCGAGCGCGGGCGCAACCGGCGCGGGCAGCGGCGCCATGGTTGGGACCCCCATGGGTGCGGGCGCCGGTGCAACGCCCGCTGTGACTTGCGGCGCAGCGGCAGCTGCGAGCGGCGGCAGGGCGTGTGGCGCCGGCGGCAGGGCGGCCGGCGCCGGCGCCGCGCTGGGCTGCTGGGCTGCGAGCGGGAGCGCGGCGGGCGGCGGCGCGACCACTGGCAGCGCCAGACCCGGCACGGGGCCTGCCACCTGCATGCGCAGAAAGGGATGCGGCTGGGCAGCCAGCGCATCCATGAACACGTAAACCCAGCTGACTCCAATCTGCACATGCGGCGCTTGTGAAGGGCATATGGCACAATCCACATCCAGAAGTGAGATGCGCCACATGTCAAACAGAGAGAGAGCACAGACACGCTGCCCTGCTGCGCAGGGCTCAAAACCCTGCACCTCCAGCACGAGCGCGTTAGGCGGCGCCGGCGGCGCCGGCCCGGCGCCCGCCGGCCGGTACAGCAGCACGACCTCGAGGTAGCGCGCGTCCGCCGCGCCGACCAGCGCCTGCGCCGCCGCCGCCGGCGCCGCCTCGCGGTACTGCGCCTCCGGGCGCCCTGCGCGACTCGGCCCTGGGCGCGTCAGGAGGATGAGCGGCCGGCGTATTGCGTGCTGGCCCCGCATGGGAGGCGCGGCGGCGGTGCGACGCCGGGCCGCGCGCGCTGGCTCCTACGCAATATCGCGCGGCGCCTGCACGCACCGCGCCTGCTCCTGCCTGATGATACGGCAATGGTCACCCTGGCCAGGAGGCTGCTTCGCCAGGGGTCCTGACATATGCTGGCAGCTGCATGCTGACGTAGCAGGCCGCGCGCTCACAAGTCCACATCATCGCATGCCCATGCTCAGACGCAGGTCGCTGGCGCCTGCTGTGTCGCACGCCGCCAGCCGGTGCGCTGCCGATGACCTTCGGACGCCACCGCTCTTGAACTGTGTTCCAGCACCTCTAGGATAGTAGCTGTCAGAGTGTGCGGAGGCAGAGGCGGACCGCGCTCCCGTCACAACTGCGTGCTGGTGACTGCCCACTCACGCTGCCACATGTTCTATGCGGTCAGGTCAGCGGGACTTCATGAGCGCTGCAGCCCAGTCGCGGCGTGCGCGCTTGGCGCGCAGGGACAAGCGGTCATGCCGCCGAGGCGCTCGGCGCAGCACGGCCCCAGCCCTAACAGGCCAGCGCGAGCACATCAAGGCAGCCCTGCGGTGACGCGCGCGTGCCTGCCGCGCTGCCGGCGCAGAGGAGCGCCGACGCAAGCGCCATGAGCCACGCCCTGCCGCAGCGCTCGCGCTCCCACGGGCGCCGCCTCGCCGCCGCTCTGGACCGCATGCCGGCCTGTTCCCGAGGCTGTGCCATGCTGCCTGTGCACCTCCGTGTGTGGCGCAACAGCCAACAGAAATGCGAGCATCCAGGCAACAAGGGCCTTGGACAGCCCGCCAGGGTTGGCACCAGGGCTTATAGAGCAATCCAGGGTATCCGCAGACTCATGCGCCTCCAACACAGATAAGTTTCAGGGCCAAATCCCACCACATCAAGTAAGCATGTGCTTTCCTGTGATGTTCGAATCGGCCACAATTCATGGCGTGTTCTGGACCCGCACGTTCCTTCTGCCTAAACAGGCGTTCCTGCGCTACTGCAACCAGCACGCCCATGCAACACCGCATGACGGCACAGACTGCTCTGACATGCATTCCACCGATGAAGCTGGCCACAGGCATGTCGTAGCACAGATTCAGGGATGGTAGGGGAGACAACCACTCCGGGTGGTGCCCCACTGCGGCATGCATGCCCCGGATCAAACCCGGCGAGCGCAGCCACCCTCCAAACGGCCCGGCAATCGGCGGCTTCTCAACCCTAGCGCAGGTGGCCTCCAGGCGGATGGCGCATTGCTGCCGCCAAGCGGAGCAGCCGCGGGGCGCTGCCAAGCCCATGTTGCCCGCGCCAGCGGCAGGTCGGCCGGCGGCCGCCGCCGCCGCGCGCGCCTACCAGGGCGCGGCCGCCAAGCCCTTGGCGCGCAGGTCCTTGAGCAGGTTGGCCATCTCGATGGCCGTCAGCGCGCCCTCATAGCCCTTGTTGCCGGCCTTGCCGCCCGCCCGGTCCAGCGCCTGCGCCGGTGGCCCCACCTCACGGTCACTCATGCCCAATTAGCGTTCCACGCACACCCATCTTCGCGCCCTTCGCCGCCTGTCTGCCACCCATGCAGCTTAGCAAAGCATAGTAAAACACAGCGGCTTCGGCTGATGCACCGTGGTCGGGTGCGCATGCTCTGTCAAGTGACGTCTGCCTGCACCTGGGAGCCAAGCGCCTGCGCCCCTGCCTTCACCTTGGTGGCCGCGGCCTGAGGTGCACGCACGCGCCTTTGCAGACACGCCCCGGCACGCAGCACACACTATGGGCACCCCGCGCACGCTGAAACGCAGGACATGACGCATGATGCAATAGTCATGCAGCGGCGTCGGCGGCGCGCGCGATGCCGCCGCCACCGGCTGTTCAGGCAGTGGCACAGCGCATTATGCAGTAGTCGCGCAGCGGCGGCGGCGGCGCGCGCGCCTGCTCCATGGTGTCGGTGGTCATGACGCAGAAGATGACCGGTATGCCGGAGTCCGTCGACGCGCCGAGCACGCCGCTCGTGGCCGCGCCGACGACCGCATCAAAGTGCGCCGTCGCACCGCGCACCTACCGCGTCAGTGGACAGCCTCAGTTGAGGCTAGTAAGTTACTCAAAATACTGCACAGCACAGTGGCTTTGGTGCTGGGCGGGAGCGCCAGCTGCGGGGCAGGTTGGGGTACCTGGAGGCACGGCCGGCTGCCTGAACCAACACGCATGCAAAACAGCTGCACAGTCTTGTACCAAGCTCACCACACTGCACGTCCGGCAGTGCCAGGACGCGTCAGTGGCACGCAGTTAGGTTTTGCAAGTACCAGCGCCGTGCGCTTTTTGAGGTTTTCGGCAAGCGGCGGTGGGGGGCGCGCGCGGGGGCGCACCACCGCGCCGACGGTGATCACGGCGTCATACCTGCCGCTCTTGGCCATGCTCTTGGCCACCACGGCCAGCTCAAAGCTGCCCGGCACCCATGCCACCTGCATATGTCGCCTGACACACCTCAAAGCCAGCTCGTCAGCGCCGCACCCGCCTTCTGAAAATTCAAGCGACGCTGTGCTCTGCTGCACTGCTCGGCCGGTAACAGTCAACCTCGCGGCACCAAAAACAGTGTGTGCTTGCCATTCCCCCCAGTGCTTCCATTTGACAACAGCAGGCGCCTGTCGCAAAAGGGGCCGCACGTCGACCTCCTCGCGCGGCGTGCCGTGCCGCTCGAAGCCCTCCAGCACGCCCTCCAGCAGCGGCTTGGTGACGAGGTCGTTGAAGCGGGCGACCACGCAGCCGAAGCGCAGCCCGCTCGCGCTCAGGCTGCCCATGTGCACCGCCGCTGCACGGCACGCTGCGCCGTGCTGCCGCCGCAGCGTACAGGGCGTCCGCAAGCGGCACCGCAGCGCACTCCCTGCACACAGAGCCTGCTCAGGCCGGTGACAGCTGCGCAATGAGCACCAAAGCTTGGACACTGAGCCAGGTGCAGCGCTCGTCGGCAGAGCAGAGCGGGTGCACAGCCGTCTAGTACCTGACGCTGGCGCTGCCGGCAGGCTGGCTGTGAGGTTGCCAAGTTGCTGCAGGCCGCAGAGCGGCGCCGCTCGCCGGCCCGCGCTCGGGGGCGCCCACGCTTGCCTGCATCCCTGCTGTGCGCCTGCGCCAGCGACGCCACAGTGACTGTGCGCATGCATGTCAACACCGCTCTGCACGCACCATCGCACCATCGCATGCTCCATGGAGCTGGCCAGCCTAGGAGCGTGCCCCAGGACGGAGCAGAAGAAGGATGCTCCGGGAGAAGCGCGGCTATCAGAGCAAACGGGCAACTGAGGGCCACAGTTGCCTGCATCAACTTGGCTCGCCAGGGGGCTTGCAAAGGGGGAGCCCTGGTCGTTGGCAGCCCGCGCTTCGCCATGCAGCTCGCGTACAGGGCGCCCTCGGGGCTGCCGCAGCGCCCGCCCGTGCGCATGGCGCGCTTCGCCTCGTGCCCGGGCGCGCTGCGCCACGCCCTGCAGCCCTTTCGGGCACCGGGGCCGGCTGCGGCCGGCCTGCGCAGCGCCCCGGCCAGGATGCAGGCCACACAGGTCGAGGATGCGCCCTTGCTGGCGGCGGCGACCGAGGCTATGGCGGCCAAGGCTGCCAGGACGACGGCGGCGGCGCCGGTTGCGGAGCCTGCAGCGACGACCGCGCCAGCGCTGACTCCGCAGGACCTGGACCGCGTGATTCTGATGCAGGGTGTGCCAGCTGCCCCCATGTGCCCCCTGCCTACTGCCTCATAACGTGCAGGCCTCCCATCGTCAGGCATTGGCAGAGCTCCGGGTTGCATACGCATTGCGCGGGCAGGCTCCCTGCCCGGTGCTGGTACGCTTGGGGTCGCTGTGCCCCTGGCGTGGCTGCGATGCCTGCTTGGGGTGCCTGAACAGGTATACAGCACCGAGAAGGCAGCCCAAGCAGTGCGCCGTGCCCACAGCGGTCGTGGCCGGCCCGCAGGTTTGTATGTAGCGCTGTTACACCCGGGGATGGCAACACACCTGGCAGAGGCGCTGAGCGGGCACGCTTGCGAATGCAGGCTTCGGGTGGGACAGCTGCGAGAAGGGCAACTGGTACGAGACGCTCCAGGGGCAGATACCTGCCATGCAGGTGCCCGCCCGCAGAGCGCAGCGGCCCCCGCCGCTGCTTGCGCCTGCCCGTCCGGATGAGGCTTCTGCGCGCCGTGCTCTGCTGCAAGCTGCCAGAGCGGCTTCACAGGGGGGCGCTGGCAGGTGGCGCCTGCTTACTTTCACGCTTGGCCGGCTGCGCGCAGAGGGCGGGCATCACGCACCTTTGGCTGCCGCCGCCCAGCCAGTCCGTATCCCACCAGGTGCGGTCCGGGAGCGCATGCCCCTGGTGCTACAAGGATACAGTGGATGGCAGTGGGGTGGGACCTTTGGCTGCCTGCCAGAGCGGCTTCTTGCAGCGTCTTCAAGTTTGACAGGGGCTGGTCGCCAAGAGCGGTCAGTGGCTGGCAGTGCACGGCGCTCTGGCGCGCTTGACAGCGGCACGTCCTCGCGCGCCCGCGCCAGGGGTACCTGCCCGGCCAGCTGTACAACCTGACCAGCAAGTACGGCACCAAGGAGCAGCTGGTGGCGCTGAACAAGGCGCTCAAGGGCGCCGGTATCGTGCCCATGTGCGACGTCGTCGTCAACCACCGCTGCGCGGACAAGCAGGACGAGCACGGCGTGTGGAACCGCTTCGGGTGCGGGCAGCCCACGCCGGCGGGCTTGGCGACGGCGTTGTTTGCGCGTATCAGCGCAGGGGGCGGGCTTTCAAGTTGGGCTGCCGAGCGCGAGAGCGGGGGATTGGCAGGGACCCATGGCTACCGCTTGGCACTGAAAGCCATGACAGGCGGCCTGTAAGGGTGTCTTATGGTGTGCGCCAGGCATTGCTGTCACACTGGCTACGTTGCACTGGCAGCACTCCGCGCGGCCCGCTGCCTGCCCCCTCAAGCCCGCAAGCACCTGCTGGCCGTGGCTGCAGCTTGCTCAGCCGGGCGGGCGGGCGCAGCGACGACGTGACGCACAAGGGCAAGAAGATCGACTGGGGCGCGTGGGCCATCACGGGCGACGACCCCGAGTTCGGGGGCACCGGCAACCCCGACACCGGCGCCGACTACGGCCCTGCGCCAGGCGGGCGCCCCTGCTGGCCTGCGTGCTGTTCAGGCAGTTGGAGGCCAAGTGCAGGCTGCTGCTGAATCATGGTATTGTGCCAGCATCGTGTGGCCTTGGCTTGGGGCCCGGGCTTTGGGGCCCGCCCGGCATGATTCCGCATGGACGGGGCCTTTCTAGCGTCAGCGCTGCCCCCTTTATCGCGCTGAGGAGCGTCCAGCCTGCCGCAGGCTCACTCGCCGACCGCCGAGCGTCCTGGGAGCCATGGCAGGCCTGGTAGGCCTGCTGAAAGTGTGTGGGCGCAAAGGCGGCCCCGGTGCGCGCGCAGACCTGGACCACACCAACGCGGACCTGCGCTCGAACATCAAGGAGTGGCTCAACTACCTCAAGGATGATGTCGGCTGGCGCTTCGACTTTGTCAAGGGCTACGGCCCGCAGTTCATCAAGGAGTACGTGATGGAGACTGTGGGCGCCACGGCCTTCAACGTTGGCGAGTTCTGGGTGGACTGCCGGTGCGCGTCCTGCAGCAACAGAGGCCGCATTCTGTAACTGACTGGCGTTGTATGCTTGACGAAATCCTGGTAGAATGCTGAAATGTGGATTTTCTGCGCATGGCTACGCACAGAACGGTGTGTTGTGGAGCACTGCGCATGCAGGCAGCTGCTCTGGTCATTGAGCGCTCCATGCGTGTGTTGCTGGATGCGGCTGCTCGCCTCATCATCACACCATGTGCGGCAGGCACGTGGCATGTTTTGAACTAGGATCGCGGGGCGTCGCGCGTCTGCATGCGCGCTGCGTGCGTGAGTGATGCTCGTCAGGAAGGCATTGTCAGCGGTCGCTGCGCCGCAGGTGGAACGGCTCCGACCTGGACCACAGCCAGGACGGCGCGCGACAGGCGCTGTGCGACTACTTAGACGGCGTCGGCGGCGCCGCCTCGCTGTTTGACTTCCCGATGAAGGGCATCCTGCAGGCGCGCACGCACGCCCTGAAGGTTTGTAAAGTACGAGAGGTTTTCTACGCGCATGGCCATGAAACTGGAAGACTTCTGACAAATACAGTGACAGTTGTCAGCGCCAGCATCAGCTAGGGCGCCGCGGAGGATCAAGGATGCATGCATGCCTGGTGTTCTGAAGCAGGCCAATACTGTACCATCGCCTGCTGGCAATGGAGCGTGTGTGTGCTGCAGGAGGCCGTGAAGAACACGCAGTACTGGCGCCTGCGTGACAACGCTGGCAAGCCGCCCGGGCTGCTCGGCTGGTGGCCCACGCGCGCAACCGTATTCATCAAGAACCATGACACAGATAAGCGTTCTGTGCGCCTCTGCATGAATTCCGGCCTGGCCACTATATGGGCTAGTGTTCGAAAGTCTGCAGTGTCAGGCAGTTGCAGGCAATGTACAAACTTCTGGTTGACATTTTGGAAGCGTGTGACAGGACCTGCTCTTATCATACAAGCCTTGAGCATCATATGAATCGAAGCTAGGTGTTTGCAAACGCACGAGCATCTGACGTGGTTGTGTGCGGCGCGGCGCGCACATAGCACGCAGCAGCACTGGCCCTTCCCCGCGGACAAGACGGAGACCGGCTACGCGTACGTGCTGACGCACCCCGGCACGCCCTGCATCTTCTATGACGACCTGTTCGCGCACGGCGAGAAGCTGCGCGAGCTGGTCGCGCTGCGCAAGCGCGCGGACCTCACCTCGCGCAGCAACATAGAGATCCTGGCGGCCGAGGCCGACATGTACGTGGCGCGCATAGATGAAAAGTGCGCTGCCGCCACAGTTGCTTCCCGTGCTGGCTGCCTGATGACATGCAGTATGTACTGAGTGTGCGTCTGAAGGTGCTGTTGTTATGCACCGGCTATGATGGTGCGCTCCGTTGTGGCCATGTTCTCATGTCGTCTGCGTGTATTTGCATGCCAGACAGCTGTGCCGCATTTCTTTGAGCCTGAATGCATGTCAAGGGAACTTGCCTGCTTCGCACCATTTGCCATCATCACCACACGTCATGAATATTCGTGCTCTCCATGCGCCAGCGCTGCTCGCGCCCTGCTCACTCTTTGTAAGGTGTGTTGGCCATGCCGCATGTGACGCCCTGAATAGTCATTCGCGTAGAAGCTTGCAGGATGTCATTTTCCCGCAGCCCCTGGCTCCTGTCTATATCGCTCGACACTCGTGCATGTGCGCAGGGTCATCGTGAAGCTCGGGCCGCGCTATGAAATGGGGGACCTGCTGCCTGGGAACGAGTGGAAGGTCGCTGTGTTCGGCAAGGACTTCTGTGTGTGGGAGAAGTAGGTGCACAGCAGCAGCGCGTGTAGCCAGTAATGCAGGCTTGTGTCAGGTCGCCGTTCATTTGCTGTGACCGTTAGCTAGCAAGCCGGCTGGGAATGTGTGAGACTGCAACGGAAATGGATGCGTGCGAACTGCTATGAGGTCTTTGTTTCAGCGTTGCTTGAGTGGTCCGCTTTCCCGGCCCTCATACTGAGCGCTGGCACCCTGAGGTTTCCAAGCTGGTTGGAGTCCGGGAGTGGAGTCTGGCCCGGCTTGCATGCTGGGGAAATGGGGCCACGGGAGAACATTCGTGGCGAATTGCTTTCTGATGCCCTTCTGGCTTTGAGCTAGCACTTGAACGTCCGATGTGTTGGAGCTTGTATGTATCAAGTCCTGCAGCAGTGCGCCTGCATTTCGGGTCTGCACTTGTGCATGCGGGTTCTGCTTTTGCTCGTGCCGTCCTGCTCTGGTCCTGCTTTGGTCAGGATCGAGCACTGAGTGTAAAACATCCCTCAATGCGCTAACCATAACAGAGTCTGTCTGGTTTATTTAAACATATAAATGATGTGTTTGGTTCTGGCAGCATCGCTGCAGGGTTTCATGTTGACCCGGTGGTGACCAGCTTGCATACCAGGTCCCCTTTCTCTCGTCACATGCAGTGCACCTCACCTTGTGCAGGATGCCTTTCAAGAATTAGATGCACTATGCAGGCATGGCCAAGTATCACCCTCCTGCTGGCGATGTGGCTCAGCATTTCAGCAGGCGCGCGCTTACCTGTCAGCAAGCGCCAGATTCCTGGCCTGGGGAGATGTTGGTGTCATAGGCTGCTTTGTAGCCACTGCTTGGCTCGTGCACATGCTGGTGTAGAAGGAAAGCTGTCTCGCATGCATGTATACCAAGCTGTGCACAGAGGCTGTGTAGATTAGGTTCTCGCATGCTTGAACCCTGGGTGGTCTGTTGGCTGACTCAGTGATCAGCATCGGCTGCACAGCATCCGTCCTGCCTCAAAGCCATGCCTCACACCAGGAGGCTGCGCTGACAGGGCGGAGCACACGCCGGCCTACTACTCGGCCGGCCGCCACTGCAAGCCCTGACCCACCGCCCGTGACGCCCACCGGACCTACCTGCTGTGCGGCACCCGTGCCGCCCAGCGCGCCAAGCGCGCCAAGCGGATACTCCATCCCTCTCCCCCCTCTGTTCCAGTTCTTCTACAGCGTCACGCCCGTCACGGCGTTTCTCTCGCAAGGGCCGCCGTCAGCGATCATGCCCGTGGCGCCCCTGCCCGTGAACGCGGCAGCAGGCTCTCTGCCGGTGCGCATACTGCCTGTGCATGCGCTTCTGAATCAGCTCTGCTGGCTCATGCACACCGAGCTGGCATGTAGTTTTGGAAACGTCTTGTGCAAATCCTGCACTTGCATTACGCTTCCGTGCGCACCGACGCCACTCATGCGCTGTGTCTGTGCAGCTGTTGACGCAGGCGCCCGTCATCGTCAACGTGTACCAGACGCCAGCCGCGTCGCAGGCCCCGCTGGCCCCGCCTGCGCCGTTGGTGCGAGCCCCTGCAAGCTGAAATGCAGTGCCCTCTGCTCCGCGCCTCCCGTTGCAGACTGACAGCATGCGCATGCTGGAGATCGTGCTAAGCAACCCATCATATGCTCGACTTCCTGCAGCGTGTCATGCAGTCTCTGCCACTGCCCCACAAGCATTGAAATACCGCACTACATTTCACACACTGGAATTCCGTTCGCGCAGGCTGCGCCGGTAGTCATCCAGAAGATCTATGTCGGCGCGCCTGGTGCCCAGCCGGCAGCAGCGTCTGCGGTGCTGCGCCCGCTCTTCCTCTTTGCCTGCGCAGCCTGTGTGACCTTCTGATGTGCAGTACAAAAGCTCAACGTGATGCCCACCCTGCATAGCTGACTGTGAGCCATACCATTGCAGGGCCCATCCAGCGCTGCAGCAGTCCAAGTGGTTTATGTGGGCTCCCCCAGCTCACCGCCCGGTAGTGCAGCGGCTGCATCGGGCCCCGCAACAGGCGCAGCATCCACGGTGTGCCCCTGTACCTCAGCTACTTGCAGTGAGCCCAGGTTTACAGCCTCCAGAAACACATGCCTTTTCACATGGAAAGCTTCCTCTTCCATGCCGAACGGGGCTGCATGGCGCAGGCAGATGGTTAATGCTGCACTGTTCTCCTGGATTTGGAGGAGATACTTATGATCACGTTTGGCAGCATCGACTTCAGAGCGTTTACCAACTTGCATGGATACTGTACGCAGGCATGCGATTCGCTCCAGCAGGCTGAGGCAAGCTTGTGGTAAAAGAGCATTGCATGCCAGCTGGATTTGATTGCGCGCGCCACCAGGCGCCCGATATGTACTTACATGAAAGCCAAGTAAGCGCTGTGCATGCTAAGCTAAGTCGGCGCCAAGCGGACCGCGCGCTGCTGCCCTGGCAAGTGCGCTGGTCGCTCTCAAGGCTGGATGAAGGTCAGGGGAAACAAACTCAAAACAAGGAGGCTGTAAGCACGTAACATGTAACCACACAGCACATGGCGGAAGACACGAATACATTAGGACAGAAAAGTCCCACGCACTGGTTGAAGCAGTGGCGTATATGAAGCGCTTCAGCCTTGATTATACATAATACATCGCCTAAAAAAGGGGTAAAGAGTATATGTATGCGCCAGGAGAAGCCGCGTACCAAAGTGACAATGCTGAGAAGTTGCAGTACGTTTGTGTTGTCTGCTCTGGCTGGCTCACACACCAGCCCCTATCTTACTCTCAAGACGGCAACACAAGACCCAGGCTTAGAGCGCAGCTCCAGGCCTCTCACTGCCAAAAGCCTGCGTTTGCGCCACGCTCGTGCGCGCCCTCCACGGTGGGCGAGGAGGGCTGCGAGGAGCCCGGGCTCGAGTGCAGGTCCATGAGAGCGTGCGAGGGGAGGACGGACACCGGCAGCGGCGTCGCCGCTTTGCCACCGGTCACGCTCGCGGCAGGCGGCCGCTCACCAGGGGCGCCGCGCCGCGCCGGCGCCTGCGGCCCGGCGGCATGTGCTGGCGGCGGCGGGGTGTGCATGGGCGACAGCGGCGGGCGGCCGCCGCCGTGCGCC
>JAABUV010002878.1_pt1 | contig 22628 bp, 25 predicted proteins | sample 5559971 | NCBI WGS metagenome assembly JAABUV01 (sample SAMN10711881, study PRJNA513362) | rock metagenome | isolation source: Antarctica rocks | place: Antarctica: Victoria Land, Knobhead nord | collected 2015-12-19
CGGCCGGCACTGCAAGTGCCCGGCGCCAGCAGCGCTCAGTAGGTAGCGTCCGCGGCTGAAGACTTTGAGTGCTGCGAGCGCAGGGCCTGGCCCACTGCTTCCAAAAGACGGAGGAAGGCAAGCTCACCGACTGCTTCGTCGTCGAGCCCATCTCTGCCAACGCGCTCGAGGTGCGCCGTGCGCCTCGCGCACGCACGCGGAGCCAAGCGGCTGCGTTTGTAGAGCTGTTTTGGGCTTGTGGAGCTCGGTGGCCGGCAGTTTATTTCACGTCTGCACAAGACCTTGGAGCATGAGATACAGCAGCTACACCAAGCTTGACGCAGACGCCACCCCACGTCGTGTCCGTGCAGTGTCCAGCTGACACTGTGCATCAGCAGTGGCAAGTCCTACACCAGAGGCATACCGGGCGGCTGGGCAGGGCGCAGGAGCGCGGCCTCGGCACGCCAGAGCAGCGGGCTGCTGTAAAAGGTTGTTCCGAGCGGCGCGCGGCGCGCGCGCGCAGTGCATGACGGCCGGCGGCAAGACCTGCTTCCTGGAGGTCACCAGCGTGCGGCTGGGCAAGGCGCTGCAGCGCGACCTGGGCGGCCTGCCGGGCCTGTGGGCCGAGAAGGGCGCGGTCTGGTGCGACGACTACGACTTTCGCGCGGGCGCCTGCGCGCGCACCTGGCTGCGCCCGCACGCGCAGGACAACCTCATGTGCGGCCGCCCGCCATGCAAGATGGACCTCGGCCCAATGCTGTGTCAGCCTGCGCGTGCGTGGCTGCGCCCGCACATGCAGGACAACCTCATGAGCGGGCCGCCCGCCCGGCGGTTATAGGGATGGATAACCTCATAGGGTAGGGTATCCCTATACCCTTGATGCCTTGGGGTCTTTCTGGTGCAGCCTGCGTGCGCGCGTGGCTGCGCCCGCACGCGCAGGACAACCTCATGTGCGCCGGTGTGGGCCTTGGTGTGTTGGTGAGCGCATGTGGCTGCGGTCGCACGTGCAGCACAACTTCATTTGCGGCCGCCGCCCGGCGGCGCGGACTTGCTGTGTCAGCCTGCGGGCGCGCGCTGGACTGTGGGGCGCGGGCGTGGATGTCAGTCGTCAGCATGACTGCAGGCCCCCTCAGAGCAGTGCGCAGTGCGGCCAGGTCAAGGCCAGGGCGCTGGCGTCAGGCGGGTTGCTCGGGCCGGGCGCCACCGGCGCGCTCGCAACGAGGCCGGGGCTGACCGCCCTGGCCGGCCGGCGCGGCGCAGGGACATCGTGCCGCTGGGGCAGACCAAGGGCAAGTGGAACTACAACCTGGACGAGAAGCGTGTGCTCAACTTCGAGAACGTGGTCAACGATGACGACAACATCAAGCAGGACCTGAGCATCGACGTGTACGGCCGGAAGTCTGAGGAGGACGCCGACGCCGCGCCCGAGGCCGCGCCCGCCGCCGCGCCGGCCGCCGTCGAGGCGCGGGCCCCGAGCACTCCTCAGCGCGTGCGTGAGGCCTCATGGCTGCAAGCTGATGACAATCGCCAGCTGTCAATCGTGACAGCATCATCTGCCTATGACCATTTGGACCGTTCCAGCTCCGACACCTCAGGAATGCGCCATAGTAGGAAAAGTTTGCCCGTCCGGTAGCTTATCTGCCGCATGCCCCGCCGAGCAGAGCTTATTTAAGGGTGGGCGAGGCTGAACCTGCGCATTTGTGTGCAGGAGGAGGCAGATGAGCTGGACGCGCTGCTGTCCGGCTGAGCAGCGCGCCTGCAGCCGCGGCGAGGCCCGCCCGCGGCCTGGCCGATGGTGTACACCCGGGCCAGGCGTTGCCCAGGGTGCTGTGCACGGTTTGTCAGGAGCCTGGTGGCTGCAGCTTTCGTCGACGGAGTGGGGGTTCCTGCAGCCAGCTCAAACCTTGACACGCTAAGCCCGTCTGCCTGCTCGCCACAGGCTGGGTACTGCCATGCCGTGCTAAGTTTGTCCCTCAGGTACACGCGTCTGCCTGCCTGCCTGCTACATTGAAAACACATCTGCTATGCATGAAATGCAACGTATATGGCGGGCTCTGCAGTCTGCAAGGCGTTACACGGAAGGTAAGCAGTCTGACTTGCGTGGGGCGCACTGTGTGCAGCACATTGCCAGCAGGCGGTGCATGACAGCAGTGCTACACAGCAGTACAGAAGCTCAATACAAGGGATGTGCACAGCCCCTCTTGCTCCTCTAAGCTGGGCGAGCGCCGGCTGCCCATAGCGGGCCGCACGGACCTAAAGCGGAGTGCGCGCCACCCCGCGCGCGGCGGTTGCGCCCCAGCACGCCCGTTCACGCCCCCGCCCGCCCCCGTCAGTCCCAGTCCAGGCTGCTGAGCAGCAGCTCTGCGCGGCGCCGCAGCGCGCGCCGTTGCAAGGCGCGCGCGCCCGCGCGCGTCAGCCCGTGGCTCAGCAGACCGAGCGGCCCGAACATGAAGCACAGCGCGACCGAGTGCCGCGTGGGCACGCGCTCCCTGAGGCCGCTGAGGAAGACAGCCCTGACCCGCGCCCGCAGCGAGGCCGTCAGGCGGCTGCCGAGCGCGGCCGCAGCCGCGCGCCGCCCCGCAGCCCCGGCGCGGCCGGGCGCGCTCGCGGGCAGGGCACGCGGGGTCGGGCGTCTGTGGTGAACAGGGCGCCGCACTTTGTGGACTGGGCCTGGGTATGAGTGTGACGCGTGTCGGCAGCATGCGTCTGCACCACGAGGGAGGCACTCGGCGTGCTGCTGCATGACAGGCGGGCACAAGACTGGGCCAGGGGTGGGCGCACCGGGCCATGCGCTGCGGCTCAATTGGAGCCACACAGTGCGCTTGCTGTATGACGGGAGGGTGCATGGTTAGGGTTAGGGTAGGAGCGCGCCGGGCCTGCGCCAGGTCGAGCAGGACCAGGTGGAGCCACGCCAGCGCGGTCACCTCCGCACGCCCGAACGCGGCCGCGACCGCCGCCGCCTGCCCGCGCGGTGGAGCACGCACGTCAGCCGCCCCGGCCATTGCCGGCCATAGACACTGCGGGCGGCCTCCGCACAACCTGCCGCTGCCGAAACTGCTCGCCCCGCGGCGCGGCTGGGGTCCACACGTGCAAACAGCGCCTTGCCGGCCCCAGGCTGGCGGGTGCCGCGGGCACGTGCTCGGGCGCGTCGCAACACACGATGGCTGACCACGGCCCCACAAGCCACCGCGCCTGTCGGCCTGGAGGGTGGCGCCTGGCAGGTGCGCTGACCTCCCTTCGACACTGCGTACCGATGCAAGCTCGCAGGGGCAGGCCGGGCTCTGCCTGGCGTGCCGGGCGGGCTTGCGCGCGCCCTGCGGAGGGATCGCATGCAGCAGGTCCGAGGCGCTCGTGAGGGAGCCCGCAGCGTCGGCCCTAATCCCTGGCCCATTGTAGCCTCCATGGCTGCCTTGCTGTTGACGATAGGTGGCGTAATGTACATGCACGGATGCACAGGTGGAGGGTTGGTGAGAGGGGCGCGCACGCTCGGGAGCGGGGAGCAGGCGCGCAACGCCGCGCCGACCGCGTCCAGCGCGCCGCAGCGCGCCCAGGCCAGCAGCAGCGCCACGTACGCGGCCGCGCCCAGCGCGAGGAGCGCCGGCGACTCCAGCCACCGCCGCGCCTGCGCCCGCGCGGCGCCGGCGTCACACACGCGCTGGAGCGGGCCGCCTGGGTGGCACACCGCGACACACGGTTGAAGTGTGCCGCAGCCTCAGCGCTCTTGAGCCCGCTCGGGGTAACAAGTGTGGGTCTGCGTGAACATGGCAGTCCTGCACCTCTGAAGACCAACACGTGTCCTGCCTGCCTCCTGTGTACCGCTACGTGCGGCTCCGCCTGAGATCCGGGGGCGCGCCAGCCTGTGCTGCGGCCAGGCGAGCATGAGTGCATATGCGGGCATGACTGCGAGCGTGGCCGTGGAGAACACAGCCTCTGCAGACACCGGGAGTCCTGCAGGTTGTGCTGCGCCGCCTGCAGCCCCGTGCAGGAGCCGTCAAAGGACTCAGCAGTTGGCAAAGCGAAGCTCAGGTGAGTTTCAGTATACGGTCGCACCTCTCCTGGTGCATGAAAGGTGCGGGGCTGCTCTTGTGGTGCATGCGCGGTGTGCGCCATTGCACAGCAGCACCTGCGGTAGCCCAGGCGGTGTGGGCGGCAGTTGAAGCCGGTGCATGCTGTAGTGTCTGTCACTGAGTCAGAGGATAAAACGCAAGCCAGCTTTCAGTAGGCCTGGAACAGACAGGTGCGACGCTGCTAGCTATTGTCCGCTGCCTATTTAAACGAGTTGCACCTGTGCATGAGCCTTTGCTGGAGCCACCCACCGCGCCTGGTTTGACAGCGAGGATTCAAAAAAGCAGATCTACAACCCCAGCCTAGGCTTATCTCGGCATGAAGCCGCGGGAGCAATCACAGTGGAGTCGCAGCAGGCAGAGGAAGTAGAACAGAGCAGGCCATCCTTGTTACGTCTCTGACTACGTCGTCACAATGGCTGCCGCGACGATGATGCGGGCAGCAGCGGGCGCGTGCACGGCCCTGGCCAGCGGCCCCGCTCCTCGCGTGGCGACGCCGGTCGGCGCCGTGCCGCTTCGGCGGAGCGTGGCGGCCCGGGCAGCGTCAAAGCTGGACAAGCCCAACCGCCTGTGGGTGCGGGACTGACCAATGCTGGAGCGTGTGCTGCCGCTCTGGATACCAATGCTGGCCTAGGCTCACGCCTGGCTCTCGGCCTGCTGCCACGCAGGAGCTGGACACCACCTGGTACCCCGGCGCAGAGCCTGCGCCGCACCTGGACGCGACCCTCGGTGCGCAGACCCGCGAGTGTCCCGTGCCCACACGCCCGCGCAAGCACCGCTGTGTGCCTGCAGTCGTGCACCTGTTTAAGCGCGCCATGGTCAGCCGCAAGCGCCGCTGCATGCCCTGTCCGGGCAGCACTGCTGTCGTCGAGCTTGGCAGCGACTGCGTACTTTGCTCAGGACTAGCGCTCCCTGAAACTTGAGGAGGCCCCGCAGCGCGGCTGGCAGCGCTCTCGGTGCTGAGCGCGGGGCGCGGCGCGCGCAGCGGGCGACCGCGGCTTCGACCCGCTGGGCCTGGGCGCCAACCCGGACACGCTGCCGTGGCTGGTGGAGGCGGAGCTGTACAACGGGTGCGCCCTGAGACACGTTGTACAGCTCTGGGGTTGCCGGCAGGGACTGCCGACAACCTCCGCGCTTGCCGGCAGCCCCTTGCGAGCTGCGCTGCGCCGCTGCGCGCGCCGTCCTTGTGCTGCCCAGCCGGGAGGCCGAGCAAGGGCGGACGTGGACTGTGTGTCGCCAACGCGCACTCAGAGCCTTTCCCCTTTTTTTTTTTGGTGCTGATTGCCTCGGCCTCCCATCCGTTTGGGTTCAAGCATGATGATGTGCAATTGCATTTGCACACTATTAGCTGTCTCCTTGTTTACATTGCACTGCTGTCTCAATGAATGCACACTGACCTCCGAAGGAACAGACAGACAGCAGTGCAATATAAACAAGTGCCTGTTGGGTGTCGCTGTGGGGCGAAAGGCGTGCAGAGGCCGTCGGGGACAAGCAAGAGAGTGAGCGGCTTGCTGCGTGTCGCTGTCGTACTGCAGCAAAGTGCAGCGGAGGCCTTGTATAGCGGGGCTGACACCCCGGAGGTGCTGCCTGCCAACCTTGCCGATCCTGAGTGCGGTCTTGCACCTGTAGGCGCGTGGCGATGATGGCCGTGGTGGGCATCCTCTTCACCGAGTTTGTCGGTGCGCGATCCGTCCGCGCTCGCGCTGCCGCAGCACTGCCGGCGCCCTGTCTGCCGCACCCGCCTGTGACTGCTCCAGAGGTTGCTGAGACGCTGTGCTGTCGCGCAGGCCTGGGCCCGTGGTGGACTGCCCCCTTCCGGGTGCGCGCCGCAGCCACCTCCCGGCTGTGTCCTGCACCAGTCAATCGTAGTGCATGGCGCACTGTAGCGCCCTGCACCGCTCGGGTTGCTGTGAGGGGCGCTGCAGCGCTGGGGCTGGCCGCGCTGTATGCGAGGGCAGGGCGGGGCGTCCTGCACTGCCCTGCATGCCCGTGGGCTTGCCAGGCCCGCGCGGTGCTTCTGTCAGCCCTGCATCGCATGCGATGCACGGTGCACTGCCATGCTTCTGTCCGCCCGTGGGCCTGCGAGGGGGGCTGTGCCAAGCGCGCGCGTGCTGGCTTCAAGCGTCTGCTGACGCGCAGGCCGACTACCCGCTCCCCTACTGGCCGGGCGTCATCGTCTCGCACGCGGCCATGGCTGTGTTCGAGGTGTGCTGGCTGACCCGTTGTGACGCGCTTGCATGTCGCTTCTGGACAAGCCATGCTTTTGCACCGCAGCACATTGCAGCAAGCCTTCCAGGAGCTCTCATTGCTACGGCTGCCAGCTATGACCATCATAGTCGCCATCGATGCATAGGTGGCAGGACCAACGCATGTGCGGACAAGCTGTGAATCAAATGGGAAGCACGGCAACCATGTTTCGGATACTCTTTCTGGGACCCTTGTCTTGCCATGCGCCGGCCAAGCGCGCCGCCAGCTCTCGCAGCTGCGACCAAAGTCGGGCCGGCGCGCATGGCGCCGCCGCGGCCTGGGCACTTTAGCAACCAACCCTCACCTCCCCGGCCCTGCGCGCAGGGCAAGCGCGTCGCCAACTTCCAGAAGCACGGCCAGACCGGGCTGCTGAACATGGCGCCGTTCGATCCGCTGGGCCTGCGCGACGACTACCGGCGCCAGAGCGAGGTCCGCAACGGCCGCCTCGCCATGCTGGCCTTCCTGGGCTTCATGAGCCAGGCGGCCGTCACGGGCAAGGCGCCGCTCCAGAACCTGGCGGACCACCTGGCGGACCCCGTGCGCAACAACATCTGCACCAGCAAGGCGCGTCCGCCTCACCGTGCGGGTAGGGTAGGTAGGGTACGGTTAGGCTTAGGGTTGATATGGCCGCCGGCCTGGCCCCCTGAGCTTGGAGTGACGCCAGCTCTGCACCCTGCATGGTCCTGCGTATCCACAGGATGTCCTCGAGCAGCGCGCAGCCAATCGCCTCAGCATGCTGCTTCAGGTTACCAGCATCTGGCCAGGGGGCAGAAGTTGCCTGCCTGTACGGCGTGATCGGCCGCTCCGCAGCGCACGTCGGGACATGACGGAGCGTTAAAGAAGTGACTGCTGCCGGTGGCGCGCAGGTGGGCACGGAGGTGACCCTGGCCGTGGTCGCCATCACGCTGACGCCCATCATCTACGAGGCGCGCCGCTCGCTGGGCGGCGAGACCAAGGGCGGCAAGGACGGCTTCCGGCCCATCCCCTTCCTGTGAGCGGAATAGGGCAGGGTCTCCCTGCCGGACCCAATCGGCCGGAAGCCGATCCCCTCCCTGTGAGCGGGCGGGGCTGCCGCACCCTGCTGCCGGGTCGGGGAAGTATTTTTGGAATGGTTTGTTTGCTTGTACCAGCCTGTTTGTCCCGCTATTTTCAGCATGGGGCGCTCTGGCGTCTGGTTGATTTGTGGCGCCATACGGGCCACTGCTGAGAGGGCTACAAGCCATGGTCATATTGAGTTTACCGCAGAGGGTTAGCACAACCTCCGGCCTGATGTGCGGCCCGTTCAGCTTGGATGAGATGTCAGAGAGTGGGCTCGGCACAGTACTTGTGCCGCCTCTGTAATGACGCGCAGTCGAAGCATGCCATGACGTGTTCCCATGACCTTGCACATAGCTCGTTTTGGTGCAGGATGTCTTGAAGGATGAAGTTGAAGGATGAAAGGTCCGCAGCGCTGCAAGCAGGCTCGGCTCTCCACCATGCCATCTAGTAGCTGTGTAAAGCTCTATGTCATGTACTAAGAAGTAGGCAGTCAGCAATCTTCAAGCGCCTCAGCAACTCAGGATGCGCGAGCGCAGAAGACCTTGCACAGCTCCGTCTCTTTAAATCACCATGCATGGCTCTGTTCATGCTTGCGCCCTACAACCGCAAGAGCAAACACTGCAGGAGCAAACATGCACAATGACCACCGCAATGCAGTGATCCTTTATCCTTGGCTCAGGGCCATGCCCGCGCCGCACCTGCAAACAGCTACAGTGTACACGCCGATGCAAGCCAAGTCAAGCTAAATAACGTCGTAAGGGACATGACGGGGGACCCAGGTGCCTGGACGCAACCCCGGGTATGCAAAACGCCGCAGCGCTGCGACCAGGCCAAACAAGCGCCTCATGCTGGAACCACCACATACAGCCTAGCAGGCTGAGCCTACCAGGCCGCTAAGACACGCGTGCTGCACGCACACCACAGACCGCACCAGAGCCCTGCAACACCCTCCACCGCACACCCCAACCTATGTCAATGCCCGCGCTGAACACGAAGCTACAACCCAAGTGCAGAGGGTGGCTGACGGTATCGGGGCGCGCGCGCGCAAGCCCGGCGCCGACACGCACTGCTCTGGGGCATGCGGCGCCGCAGCTGCGGCGCCCCGCTCTCACCCGGCACGCAACTCGCGCAACGCCGCTCAGCCAGGCACACCCACTGCCCCCGCGCGTGGGGCCCTGGTGCCGCCCACGCCGCACGGAAAAGCACTGCGCGCGGCGCCGCTCTGCCGCACGCAGCAAGGGCGCCTGCCTGCCCTGCGCGGCCACCAGCCGCTGCGAGCATGCACCCCCGCCCGCCTCAAGAGCCGGCCATGTCAGCGGACCATCCCAGCTCCCTTTCAACAGAGGAAAAATCAATCGTTCAAGAAAGAAAATCAATAGCAGTTCCGGCGCGCATCCAGTCTTGCGCGCGGCGCGGCCAACCGCCGCGGCCGCTCCGCTCACAGCACTGGAGAAAAAGGTAAAAGCGTGGGTGCGAGCCCCGTTGATGACCCGTACACACCCAGCACAGTACATGCTCTGGAGCATGGCCCAGGCCTGAAAGCAGCGCCCAGAAGCAAACGCACAGACGGAACCTGCATCGGATCGCCTCAGTCGTCGTAGAGCCACATAGGCATGCGGTAAATGAGCGCACAGCCCTGGTCGTCCAGGTGGTTGAGCGCGCCCGCGCAGGGCTTGACCGGGCCCCCCGGCGCCGGGCTGCGGTCCTCCCCGGGCCGCGCCTTCGCCTCAGAAGTCAGCGCCTGCGCACAGCGCGCCGCGCGTCATGCGCACGCCAGGAGTGCCCATATGCATTTGCGTCCTGCTGGCGCAGCGTGCTGCTCGCGGCTATGATCGGAAGCCGGCTGCCATGCAGGCTGGCTGGGGCTGCCCGTGCGCGGCTGCGCAGCCGCGCGCGCCCCAAGATCCGGCAAGCTGCACTCACAGGCTGTCATGCCCGGCGCGCGTTCTTCTCCAACCTGCCACCCCACAGCCTAGAACCAGATCGGCAGGCAGTGGTGATGCAACGGGAGGAAGGAAGGCTCTTGAGTGCGCTCGCCTTTCGGCGCACCCAGGCCTGTTGGGTTATAAGCCTGTTTCAACCAGCTATACCCTACCCTACCCTATACCCTATAGCCTGTTTCAACCAGCTAGGGCTGCTCGGGCAGGGCGCGCCTGCAGCAGCTGGTGCAGCGGCTGGAACTCGGGCGGCGGGCGCGCGGCGGTCGAGCCGCCGGTCAGGATCTCGTCCGGCGTCGCGTGCGGGCCGTGCACGCGCGCGTTGGCCTCCGGGTTGCAGCGCACGTGCGCGCCGGCCAGGTTCATCTCGACGACCACGTCGTCCGTCACGCCGACCGCCAGCGGGTCGATCGGCGCCGGCGCCGGGGCCGAAGCCCCATTTGCCTCGGCGCTGGCACCCTCGCCGCCGCCGCCGCCGCCGACAGACGACGCCGAGTCGTGCGACGCGCTCGCGGCGGCCGCTGCGGCCGAGAAGAGCTCTGCATCCTCTGCCTTGAACGCAGCCAGGGAGGCCGCGTCAGGCAGCAGGATCATCATGTGCACGTCCTCGTACTCAAACTGGTTGGCCACATTGCCAAGCGAGATGTCGAAGTAGGCGGGCGCGGTCCAGCACTCGGCGCCCTCCGCGGTGGGCGACCCGGCCTTCTTCCGCCGCCTGCGCGCGGGCGCGCCGGGCGTGGGCGCGGCGCCGTGGCCGCAGCGCGGCTGTGTGTGCAGTCACGCGCTAGGCGCTCATCAGACCCAGCAGCTTGTCTGGGCGGACGACAACAAGGCCGGACCCTTTGGTGCTGCACCTCTGTCAGACATGGCAGCCAGGCTGGCCCGCCTGCTCACACGGCTGGAGCAACGCAATGTGCGTCACATCATCACACCGTGCTGGCCTGCAGCGGCCTGCAGCGGGGCGCAGCGACGGCGCGCCGCGCGCACCCGGTGTTGCCGCCGCGGCCAAGCGCGGCGCCCGGGCGGAACGTGTCGTCGGCCCACAGCATGTCGTCCGGGTCCACGCCGGCCGGCAGCCGGTGCCGCGCCACGATGAAGCCGTTGCCGCGGCCGAACGCGCAGCTGCCCAGGCGCGTGCGGCGCACCATGGCGAACGCGACGGCCTGCGAAACGTGCGTGCCCGTCGGCACAGCGCCAGCAGCACTTCACAGTCAAGAGGCGTAAATCACCGCATGCCGCCCCTCAGCAGCCCCTCAGCCAGGCCTGGTCGCATGCTGTTCGGCATGCACCGCAGCCGCTTTCCGCCGCGTCACTGCCCTCATGCCTGTCCTCAGCTGCCGCAGTGGCGTGCAAGGGCTGCGCCCATTACAGTCGCCCTTATTCTAACCCTTCGGTGATCCAAACCCTGCATGCGCGGCCACTTGCAGGGCGCGCGCGCGGGCCGCGCCTCGCAGGCGGCCAGCTCGTGCAGCGGCAGGATCAGGCCGCGCTTCTGCGCCTTGGTCGTCGGCTTGGTCACGCGGCGCAGCAGCTGCATCGCGGCCGCCACGTCGCCGGACAGCGTCGTCGTCGCGTAGCCGGTCATCATGTCCTGCGCGCGCGCAACCGTGCCGCGCTCGGGCCTGCAGCGCCACCGCGGGAGCCCTCGCCAACATATGCATGTTGAGCAGAATTAACTCCTCAGCCCGGCTGCGGGACGAGAGCCTCTCATACAGGACGTGGCTCACGTCTCTCCCCCCAAAGCCTTGTGCAGCCTGGCTTGCTTGGCTTGCTGCACGTGAACGGCATGCGCTGCCTGCACATGGCAGCGGGATGCAGCTCACGGCCATCATGCCCTGACAGGCGCCGCGCCTGCGGGGTCTTGTGGTGCGGCGTGGACGGCGCGCGCAGCGTGCGCGAGACCTGGCGGAACACGGAGCGCAGCGAGGGCGTCGCGCCGCCGCTGAACAGCTCCGCCGCGACGTACGCCGCATTCTCCGCCTTCTGCGCGCGGCGGCGGGGAGCTCACGAACCTTTTATCCCTTCCCCCGATATTTCCTTTTCCTTCTGTACCTCGGCTGGTAGCCTTCCTGCCTTGTGCGCGCAGCGGCAGGGGGCACACGACCACGACTTTGTACGTTTCCCCCCTACTCTGTACTTCCTTTATCGCCCTCGCACTCCCAATCATTTGGAACAGCGACGAGTGTAAGTAACTTTAGGCCTCCCAACATGGCGCGGAGCGCAGCGACCGGGAGGGCGCGGCACGGTGCTTGCGCAGGACACTAGTCGGCCAGGCGCCCTGCTGTGTCAGGGCACTTGCGGGCGCAGGGCAGTGCCGGGCGGCCGGCGCGGGCGCTGCGGGCGCGCCTTCCAGAACTTGTGGCGCAGCAGCAGCGCGCAGGACGGCCGCTCGGCCGGGTCCTTGCGCAGGCAGAGCCGCACGATGTCCTTGAGCTCCTGCGCGCGCACGCAGCACGATCCTCACATACTCCTCTTCAATAGTTGCTGTGATCCCTCACTGCCACGTGCACTGGCTGCAACGCATGGCAGAACCCGCGCAGGCGCCTGTGCCACGCACACTCGCCCTCCTCACCTGTTGAACGTCTCCAGCGGGGCATTGACTGAGTCGGCCTTCTCCCAAGCACCGCGCAGGCCCGTGCCACAGCAGGAGGCAAACAACCAGGCACTCTTAGGACGCAGCACGTTGAAAAATCGGAGCCTGCCACAGCGAGGACGGCCGCGGGGGCGCGCCTCCGTGAACGCGCGCGTGGTCAGCTGGTTCTCCAGGATCGGCGCATCCTCATGCTGCGCGGGCGCGCGCTCCGCGGTCATTACAGACCTCGCCAAATGTCTTAACAGGCAACTTTAATTTGTGCTACACTCTGCGCTCACGGACGGCGTCGCGCCATGACGCAGTGCACCGGGAGGCCTGGCCATTTCGTCGACCACACAGGGACAGGTGCCTCGCTTCCCCTGGCATTGAGACCCTGCATATGCGCCGCCAAATGCCAGGGACTCGCGTCCGTGTCCCCAGGCGCGGCGCTCCCACAGCGCCGCAATCAGCTGTGCATCAACGACGCGCGACGCGCAGGGCGCCGGCCAGCCAGGCGCGGGTTGGCCGGGCGCGGGCGGGCGGGGTGGGGCGGCGGGCGGGCGGCGCGCCAGCGTGGACATGATGACCGACGTCAGCGACAGGTTGGCCATCGGCGCGCGGCCCAGCGCCAGCTCCTCCAGCAGGATCCCGAACGACCACACGTCCGCCTCCAGGCTGTACCTGCGGCATATGAATGGGGTAGGGTTAGGGTGGGTCAGCCCGACGCTCAAGTTTAGGTGAGGCTAGGCAATCTGTGAGGCCGACGCCGCAGTGCCCATGCCGCATGCTTGCGCTGCCTGATTTTCTTGTCGCACGCTGTCTCGCAACCCTGCATGCTGAGCCCCCCTTCTCACAAGCGACGTGCCGCACGCCCTTCACCATCCATGCAGTGCATGGAGCTTAGCGTTGCAGTGGGAAGCTGACGAGCCCTCTTGATTAAGGATCGCGCCGAGAGCAGCGCGCACTCGCTGCGCACACGATTGTGAGCTGGTGAACGGGGTGGCACAACTTCCTGCACCTGCCCCATTGCGCTGGTGACGCCACCGCTTGTGGATGCGCTCCAAAGCACACTTCCCATCTAAGGAGGCTACATTTGCTTGGGTGCGGGGTTAGGGTAGGGGCAACGCACCCCTGCACCTGCTCCATGACCTCGGGCGCCATGAAGCAGGGCGTGCCGCAGAACGTGTTGCGCGCGAGGTACATGCGGTGGCCCCAGGAGCCCTCGCTGCGCTGCGGGCCGCCCGGGATAGAGCCCGAGCCCGAGCCCGCCGGCGAGCCCGGCCCCGGCTCCGGCGCGCCCAGGCCCATCGCGCTCATGGACGCGCGCGCCGCCAGCACCGCCGGCGGCGCCCAGGGCTTGCCCGGCGAGCTGCCCGGCGGCGGCGCGTCGCCGCCGAGGCCCATCGCGCTCATCGACGCGCGCGCCGCCAGCAGCGCCGGCGGCGCCCAGGGCGCCTTGCCCGGCGAGCTGCCCGGCGCCGCCGCGTTCTGCGCGTCCAACGCCGCCGTCCCCGCCCTGCGTACAGTCCACCCCAGTCTACCCGGGAGCCCGCAGACCTTTGGCGCACAACACTTCCGCTCATGACTAAGCCCATCCCATGCAAACATTTAAAAAGTGCTTTCAAAGCCAAAGGCAGCGCCGCGGATGTCGCCAGCAGCGCAGCGGCGCGCCTGCCCGACAAAGGCCAGGTGCGTGGTAACGAGTGCGTTTCACGCCTGGCGCGTCAGGTCACATCACAGTCTAGCGGAATGGTGAGTGTGGACGTTTGGGTTGAGAGGGCCGCCCACCTGACCGATGGGTTGCTGGGCAGGCTGGAGCCGTAGGTCCAGTAGCTGTCCGTCGCGCTGTCGGCCGGGCTGGTGCTGGCGCCGCCGCCGCGCTCCATGTGCGCGGCCGCGGCCTCGGCCTCCAGCTCCGCGGCGGCCTTGGCCGCCGCGCGCTGCGCCTCGCGCTCGCGCTCTGCGCGGGGCGCACATGACGTCTTTTGCCTGTCGGCACTTCACCACTTCCCATGAATCCAGCAATGCAGTGGCCGCCGCGCTCTGCGCTAGGCTTCACCAGATCCCACAGACCTGGCTCTGCTTTGGCCGCCGCGCGCCGCAATGCACGCACGCGCTCTGCTTGAGCGCGGGCCACGATCACCCCAGGCGCTGGCAGATGCACCGATGTATAGCACACCAAAGTCCTTGACACTGCTCCCCATCCAAGACCCTGCTCCCTGCATAGAACCTGTCCGGCACGTAGGCGTGCAGCGCACCCGCGGCATCCTCGTGGCGCTCCAGCGTCGCGGTGACGCCAAAGTCGCTCAGCACGACGCGCCCGTCCGTGTGCACCAGCACGTTGGCGGCCTGCGCGCCCGCGGCGCGCCTTCGGGCACGCCCCGCGGGAGGGCGCTCGTGCGCGGGAAGGCCGGCACTCGCGCGCATTGTTGTGAGGTGCGAGAGGCAGCGTGCACAACATCACGGACAGGCACACTCGCACGCCCGCATGCGAGGCAGCCCGCCCACCCAGCTGCCGCGCGCAGCCCACAGGCCCCTGCTTGGGGACACACGCGCTCATGCAGTGCGCCGCCGAATGGAGTCAAGGCGGCGATGCTGCCCCTGGCGCCCCGTGTGCGGGCGGTGCCACCCCTCGCGCCGCTGCCAGCACTGACGCCTGCGCCGCCCGCCCGCGGCGCCGCCCTGGCGCGGGCCGGGCCGGGCCGGGGCGCGCCTTGACGTCGCGGTGGATGCGGCCGCGCGAGTGCATGTACTCCAGCGCTTTCAGCACGCCCAGCCCGACCGTCGCCACCAGCTCCTCCTCCAGGCCCTGCCGCGGGCCCAAAAGCCAGGGTAGGGTTAGGTGCTAACACCGGCCCGTCATGCGTGACCGCACCCCGCGGCCTCTTGGGGACACCCAGGGCGGGATTGGGTCCCAGCAACGGCCCACCATGCATAACCGCAACCGTCCCCCAGTACCGCAGCAGGCCCGCGCTGGCTGGCCGCACAAGGCCGCCGCGGGCTCTGTGACATACATAGGTTTTAGGGTGTAGGGAATAGCAAGGCTGTGGGCGGGCCCGCGCCTCCGGGAAGTTGGACTGCATGATGCTGAGCAGCGAGCCGCCGGCCATGTAGGGCATGACCATCCACAGCTGCTTGCCGTGCACGAAGCAGCACAGCAGCGGCAGCAGGTTGGGGTGCCGCTGCTCCACCATCGTCTGCGTCTCGTGGATCACGGTGTCCTGCTCGGGCGCCCCGCTCCACGGTCAGGCCACACCCAACCAGCAAGCCCCGGGGCCTCTTGGCAAACGGCTTCCTGCTTGCCCTGCAGTGCGCCATCCTCTCACACGCGCACGCCAAAGGAGGGGCACTATGCATGCGGCCTGCGTCATCACAGCCCCAGACCAGATTCTGATGCTGTGCCGCAGCTGAGCTGAGCGCACACGTGCCTGCACGAGCGCACCTGAACCAGAGGGTATGCAGGGAAGCAGACGGTGGGTCATGCATTAGATTAGGAGCAATTTGCGGCAGGTGAAGGAGCACAGCTGTCTCTACGGCTCCTCAGCTGGTGCCCACGCACCAGGCTGAGCGTCAACTCGTCCAGCTCCAGCACCTTGATGGCCACGTCGTCGCCCTCGTACCTGGCCAAGAAGACCTGCGCGGCGCACCCCCTTCCCAACCAAGTCCCGCACAAGTGTTGAGAAGGATTGTGCCAAACGGAACCTATGTAACGCACTATCTGCGCACTTCCAAACCCTACACGGTCCCATGGAGCCGAGTTCCCCACACAGCGCCGCCACGGAAGGATTGCTTTTTTCAGACAGCTGACGCGCCTTGCAAGCACATCCCTGCCCCTGCTTATCAAAAGCGCCTTCATCATCACGATCACGGCGCTGCACTAAGAGCTGCACTACGGAGGACATGGGCGCAGGCCGAGCACAGCGCGGCTTGCAGAGCAAGGCGAACTGCTTCAAGGAGCGTGTGCCAGCTCCTGGCACATATATAGGGTTCGGGTTAGGGGGCTGTAAGCTCGGGCGTGAGGGGGCCCGTGCCAGGCCGCCCGCGCCCTTGCCGACCTGCCGCACCAGCTCATACGCCGCGGCCTCCCGCGGGTACTCCTTGGCGCCCCTGCCGCGGCGCGCGGGCCCGTCACGCGCGCTGACCCCATGACGGCGGAAAGCCCCTTGCAGCCTCGCGGCGCTTGTCTGCACGACGGTAGACCAAAGTTAGCCCACAGACACAGACGTCAGTGCACGCACGACTGTGAAAACACAGGTCTCTATTTGGTGACATCCCCCTGTATGTGTCCGCAGGATGTCAGGCTGCAGCGCACAACCCATGCGACCCAATGTTGCCAGGCCGCCTTTCGGCCACTCTTGACACGCCCGCGGCCGGCATCCAAAGCAGGCGCGCTGCACGCCTACCCCTTTCGGCACGCGGATGTCTGCGCAGGATTGCATACCCACCCACCCCCCACCCACCCAGGCTGCACAGCCCCGCGAAGGCTACCGCGCGTGGCTGCATTCCCGGCCGTTGCGCAGGGCGGCCCAGCTGGACGGCCTGTGCAGCGCCGGGAAGCGCGCAGGAGCTCACCAGATCTTCTGCAGCATGAGCAGCTCGCTGCTGCTCTTCGCCATCCGCAAGTTCCGCACATTCTTAGTCGGCGCCTTTGTGAAGCTCTTGCTGGGATGCTTCATCGCCGGCTTGGGCCTGGGCTCCTCCATCAGTACGCCGCGCTGCCGCGACCGAGCAGGCCCAGCGGGGACCCTGCTCGCGCGCTGCGGTCAGGGGCGCGCTCCGTCACAAGCTGCAAGCCGCCCCCGCCGCACCGGCTGAGCGCCTAGCTTCAGACATCTGCGCCACTGGTCGAGCGCTCAACGGCGGCAGAGTGCCTGGCTTATGAAACACGAGCTGATCACCAGCGTCACGGGCAATCGCAGCGAAGCTGGCTTACACTTACGATGGTAGGTCAAACCAAGTCACGCTGTGAAGCCTACTCAGGCATGCCCTCAGGCCCGCGCTCTAGTGCCTGCAGAAGTCTCTCTACCCGTCGCTCTCCTTCATACTTTACCAGTACACCTGCTTGTTGCCACGGAACTCAGGCGCTGCCTTGTCACTGTGCTCAAGTGCACCAGTAACAGTCTGCAGACGCGTGCGTTTGCAAGCTGACGACGGTCCCCTCACGCCGCCGCCTGGCGTGCACGCCGGGCGCCTGATTGTCCCGGCCGGCTAGGGACACACCATCGCCAGCCCCGCGGGGCGAGCGCTGGCCCCCGCGCGGCGCTTTCCGGCGGGGCATGGGCGCCGCGCCCAGCCGGGCGCCCGCACACGGGGAGGACCGGGAGCTGCAGGAGAAGGAGCGCGAGGATGTCGAGCTGGACACGTGGGCTGTGCAGCACCTGGAGGCGCACGCCGAGGCGCTGGAGGCGGCCGGCTCGGCCGGCGACCCCGGCGACAGCGGTTGGGAGCTGCGCGCGCTGCCGCCGGGCCGCCCGCGCCGCGCGGTGAGCGATGGCTGGGAGCTGGATGACCTGGGCGAGCGCGAGATCTTCCCGTTGGAGCGGCGCGAGGAGCGCGCGCGCGCTGGCACGCCCGCCGCGGCCGGCGAGGCTGCCATGGCCGGCGAGGCTGCCAGCTCCGCTGAGGCCGACGGTGACCGCGCCGCGCGCGGCGAGCAGCCGGGGGCAGCTTCCCCGCCGGCGGGATGCCGCGGCCCCGGCGCCGCGCCCGCCTCTGGAGCGGGCCGCGGCGTCGATCTGGCGGCGGGGGGCGAGGGCGGGCGCGAAGGGCCTGCCGAGCCTGCCGCGCGGGGCGACGGTGCAGGCGGCGGCGCCAGCGCGGCGACCGGGCCCGCAAAGGAGGCCGGCGGGGCCGCCGCTGCGCCGGACCTCGGCTGGGCAGCAGCGTCCCTGTCAGCCAGCGCTGGGGTCCCTGCCGTCCAGGGCGCAGAAGGCGACGCGGGTGCCAGCGCACTGCCGGGGCGGCAGCACGCGCCAGACGCTGCGCTCGCCGGCGCTCCGGCGCAGGCCCTGCAAACGGCTGCGCCCGCAGGCGCCGAGCGGGGCGGGCTGGGCGCGGACGCGCCCGCGGCGCTCGTAGCGGCGCCGCGCGCGGAGGCCGGCGCAGGCGGCATGCGCGGCAAGGCGGCAGGCGCCGCGCGCAGCCGCGAGGCGGGCGCGGGCCCGGATGAGGCGTTGAGCTGCGCAGAGAAACGCCTGCGCGAGGACGTGCGCGGTGCCGCGGGCGGCGAACCCGTCGTCAGCCGCTCCGGCGGCGCGCTCGAGGAGCAGCGCGGCCCGCCGACGCCGCCCGGCAGCGAGCCCGGCGCAGGCCCAGCTCAGAGCCCCGAGCCCGGCTCCCCCGCCTCCAGCGCGCCGCGCACCCCGCGCTCGCGCGCGCGGCCGCGGCCGCGCAGCGACTCTGACAGCCCGCCGGCCTCGCCCTGCGCGCGGCCGGGTGCGGCTGACGCCGCGGCTGCGCCGGACGCGTGCGGTGACTCGCACCCGAGCCCGCCCGCGCGCCTGCCGCCGCTGCCGTGCGCGGCGCCGGGCTCTGCAGAGGCCGAGTTCTGCGCCGCGTTCATCAACGCGCGCCTGGCGGGCGCGCCCGCGCTGGCGGGGCGCCTGCCGCTGGGCGGCGACGCGCGCGCGCTCTTCGGCGCCTGCCGCGACGGCATCCTGCTCTGGTGCGCGCCGCGCAAACCGCCGCGCGCTGCGGCGCGCGAGCAGTGCGCAGGCTGTGCTGAGCCCTGGGGCGGGCTCCTGCCTGAGCGCGCTGACACGTGACTGGGATCGCCCATGCGCGTACTTGCCAGCAGGCGGGTCCGCCGAGTGTGCCGCATATGGTGCCAGAGGGGCGCCCGTCCGAAGCGTGCGGCCGCGCCTGCACCTTGCTGCTGCTGCGCCGCGCAGCGAGCTGCTGAACGCGGTCGCGCCCGACTCCGTCGACGTGCGCGCCGTGAACGTGCCGCCGCCCGCCACCGCGCCCGCCCGCCCGCCGCCAGTCGGGGACGCCAACGCGGGCGCGGCGGCGGCGCCCCCCGAGCGCCCGACCGCCGCGCCGGACGGCGGCGCGCCGGCCGGCGCCGCATCCGCCTGCGCCGAGCGGGACGCGGGCGGCGGCGGCGCGGCGCCCTGCGCGCGCGAGGGCGGCCAGACCCTGGGCCGCGCGGAGGCGCTGCAGAACTGCGCGCTGGCGCTGAGCGCGGCGCGCGCGGCGGGCTGCGGCCTGGCCGACGTCGCGGCGGCGGACGTGGCCGACGGCGCCGCGCCGGCCACGCGCGCGGTGCTGTGGCAGCTCATCCGGCTGGGCGTGGTGCAGGCGCGCGCGGGGCCCCCGCGCCGCGCTCCCAATCCCGTTCCGTGCATGTGGCCGGTCCGTGCATGTGGCCACCTGCGCACCTGACATGACGCAGTGCTTTGCAGTCGCGTGGGCGGAGGGTAACCCTGCACACCATGTGCTGCACACATGTGTTTCCAGGTGTGGACATAGACACAGTGTGACTGTGGGTACTGATGCAGGGCAACCGTCCTCGCTCCGCGCGCGTGCACCCGCCCGCCGCGCAATCGCCGCCGCTGACGCCCTGGGCGCGCGCGGGGGCGCAGGGCGTGAGCGTGCGCGCGTGCCCGGCGCTGGCCGCGCTGCGGCGGCCGGGCGAGGACGTGCACGCGCTGCTGGACGCGCCGCCGGAGGAGCTGCTGCTGCGCTGGCTCGCGCACCACCTGGCCGCCGCGGGGCCGCCCTGGCGCGCCCCCCCCCCCCCCCCGCCCTGTGACGCCGGGAATGCAGGGATCGGCAGCAGTCTGGCGATGAGCGTTTTGGGGCACCCCTGCGCTCTGGGCTGTCGTTGGCGCAGGGGTCGGCGGCGGTCTGGCGCCGCGTCGGTGGCGCTCAGCGGCGCGGCGGGGGCCGGGCAGGGGCGCGACCCCGCGGTCGGACGCGCCCCATCGCGCTCCTTGCCGCACAGCGCACTAGGCGCATCCGCATGCTGACCGTGAGGGGTATCCGCAGCAGCAGCCGCGCGCAGCTGCGCCGTGCTCGTGCGGCACCACTGCAACAGCCGGGCGCAAAGGCTGGCAATCTGCGATGAGGCGTGCGCTACGGCGCAGGGATGCGTGGCTGCCGCTGCGAGACCTGGGCGCGGAGCTGGCAGACGGCCATGCGCTCGCCTGCCTGCTCGGGCAGCTCGCGCCGGACGCGCCGCCCGTCAGCGTGGCCGGGTGCGGGGCCCCGGCGCTGGGGGTCAGGGTAGGGTCAGGGTCGCCCGCTCGCGCAGCTTGCGCCGGACGCGCCGCCCGTCAGTGTGGGCGCGCGAGGGGTTCTCAGGGCTATGGTCAGTGTAGGGTGAGAATCTGCGGTGTGCTGCAGCATGCGCGCAGCGAAGGCTGTGTCCCCAAGTCGGCCCGCCGCGCCGCGCCAGGGAGCGCTCGCTGCTGGCGCGCGCGGAGGCGGTGCGCGCGGCCGCGGCCGCGCTGACGCCCGAGCCGCTGCCGCCCGCGCGCGCGCTGGCCGAGGGCAATGTGGCGCTGAACGCGGCGCTGCTGGCGGCGCTGTTCCGCGCGGCGCCGGGCCTGGGAGCGCCGGGGTCAGGGCCGGGGTTAGGGCCTGGGCCGCCGGCGCCGCTGGCCGCCTGGCTGGAGGAGTACGCGCTGGAGGACTCGCGCGAGGAGCGCGTGTTCCGCGTCTGGCTGCAGTCGCTGCTGCGCGACGCGGTCGCGCTGCGCAGCCTGGCCGAGGCGCTGCGCGACGGCGCGCCGACGCACCTTGCCTGTCCGCTGTTTGGCTGCTGGCGTGTGGTCACGGTTGCTTGTCTTGAGGGTTGACTGTTGTGAGGGTTTCACGAGTCGTGTTGCTGCGCGTGATCGCACCATGCAGCCCGGGTAGCTGCGCAGCGCGGGCGGCTGCTTGCATGGATGAAAGCCATGCCTGCACCTGTTCTCGGGGGAGCAACGCGCGCTCAGCCCGGCGCCGCGCCCTGCGCGCAGGGTACTGGCTGCTGCGCGTGCTGGACGCGCTGGCGCCGGGCGCGGTGGACTGGCGCGCCGCGCACCGGCCGCCGCTCAGGCCGCTGCTGCGCCGCCCGCAGAGCATCGAGAACTGCAACCAGGTGCGGCGCGGCGCGCGGCGCGCCCGGCGCAGGGTGATTGCCTGGAGCCTGGCGCTCTGGCTGCGAGTCCAGCGACAGACGATGGACAGCAGTGCGAATGTGCCGCTGCGGGTCTACTTACAGCGTGTTATGAAGTAGGTGGCGGCGTTCACGCACGGCGCGCCCTTCCGAAGCTGCCGGCCTGCTGGCTGAGATCAACGCGCGCGATCCAAAGAGGTTTGCGTGTCAACTGGATAGCTTGGGGAGGAGTGCGTAGCCGAGTTACAGGTTTAGAGCGGGGCGCGCGACTCGGCGCGCGTGCCCGGCCAGGTGGTGCGCATCGCGCGGCGGCTGCTGGGCCTGCCGCTGGTCAACATCGGCGGCACCGACCTCGTGGGCGGCGCGCACAAGCTGCTGCTGGCCATCCTGTGGCAGCTCATGCGCTTCCACACGCGCGCGCTGCTGCAGTCCGTCGCGCCGCCCGGTGCGCGCGCGCGGCGCCCGCGGGTGCAGCGGGCCAGTCATGCGGCGCGTGCCTGGTGCCTCAGGCGCGCGTGGTGCGGCGCGCCGGCGCGCGCTCGCGGAGGCTGCGCAGCGGCATACTGTAGGGGTCTGGGCAGGGTGTCACAGAATCCTGTACTCGCTACGCTCGCGCCGCTTGCGATCAGCGCACCGCACGGGCACAACCGAACAGCCGAGCTGCTGCAGTCACATGGGAGGGTGCGGGCGATGCGGGCGAGCAGAAGGCCCTGCATGCGCCCCGACATCTACGGCCGAAGGTTACGCAGCGGCCTGCACGGTGACCAGGCGCGGGCCGCGGCCGCAGGGCGCCACATCACGGACGCGCAGCTGGACCGCGAGGTGCTGCGCTGGGCAAACGGCCGCGCGGCGGCGGCCGGCCGCGCGCGCCGCGTGGCCGGCTTCGGCGACCCGGCGCTCGCGTCCGGCCTCTTCCTGCTGGACCTGCTGGCGGCGGTCGCGCCCGGGCGCGCCCCGCTGCACTCGTGCCCTACCCAACCCTATCCTTACCCTAGCCCCGCCCTACCCTAGCCCCCCCGCGCGCACGCCCGCCTCCGGCCGCCCCCTCAATGCTGTACCGCGGTGGCCTCTTGCAGGGCTCGCGGGCACGCGCGCGCTGCTGCAGGGCGTGCTCGTGTGACCAGCTTTTGCCCGAGCGGTCAGCTTTGGCGAGGTTCTGCAGAACTCCCGCCCGCATCGTGCTCGGCCTGCCGGGCGAGTCGCTGCGCGCCGTCACGCCCGGCGGACGGCCGGTGCCATGTGGCGGCCGCGGCGGCGGCCGCAGCGGCGGCGCCTGACGCCCGGCCGCGCGCGGCGCAGGAGCGTGAACCTGGCACTGGTGACGCCGGGCGCCACGCCGCGCGAGCGCGAGCTCAACGCAAAGTACCTCATCAGCAGCGCGCGCAAGATGGGCTGCCTCATCTTCCTGCTCTGGTGCGCTCGGGGCGCCGCCATGCCTGACCCAGATCCAAACCCTACCCAAAGTGTTTACACCTTGCAGTCAGCGTCGCATGTTTGCACCGCGCACCGCAGCGCCTGTCCGAGCGGCTACGCACTGTGAGTGCCCCAGTGCGATGACGCCTGCACACCCCACCAACAGGACAGACCGACTGTGAGTGAGTAGAACGGGCAAATGCTGCTCATGCCTGTTTCAGTGGCGCCCGGCGCGCCGCCCGTCCGCTTGGCCCCTGGCGCACCCGCCGCCCGGG
>JAABUV010002880.1_pt1 | contig 22613 bp, 14 predicted proteins | sample 5559971 | NCBI WGS metagenome assembly JAABUV01 (sample SAMN10711881, study PRJNA513362) | rock metagenome | isolation source: Antarctica rocks | place: Antarctica: Victoria Land, Knobhead nord | collected 2015-12-19
TCTATCGAACACTATTGATCTTGATAGCTCATGAGTTCTGAAGACTCATATCAGCAGCAGCTTAACTGTTTGTTCAGCGAAAGTTTCTTCGTCATCTGATCAACAGAGTATATAGTGACGTTCTTTAGATAATCGATCTATTACTGTCAGAATTGCGTTGCTTTCATCACTTTTCAATAAATCGATAATGAAATTCAATGATATGTCTTGTCATCGTTGTTCAGATATAGACAATGACTTCAATAGTTCATTGATTTGATCTCTTGATGCTTTTGATTTATGACAAACGTAACAGTTTTGAATGTAGCATTTGATTGTCGTTCTCATCTTCGATCAGCAATATGATCATCTTAACAAGTTTAATGTTCAATTTATGTCAGAATGATCATTGATCAAAAGATCATGTGCTTTTCTTATCAATTGAGTGATCATTGACTGAGAGATTCACAGTCTATCATTCTTTCAGAGTACTTCGTTCAGTACTCTGCAATTGTCTAGACTCATATCTTGACAAGTTTTTCTGTTCTGTTCTATGACTGTTCGAATATCAATACATTGTTGATTCGTTTGATTTTCGACTATAATTCGATTCTGAATGAAAATCATCTCTTCGATCGAATTCTTGTTAGCTTTCGATTTCTGTTTCAAATCTGAGTCAAATATGAGCAAGATCTGAGTCAGATCTTGATCATCTTCTATTGATTGCAGTTCAAATGTGCTTGCTGACAATAGCATCTGATGCTGATATAGCTTTCAATCATCATTTGATTCAACTGACTTGACGTCTGACATTCTGATCAGCGCGTCTGCTTTCAGATTCTGCTTTTCTGACTGATATATGATCTTGAAGTTATATTCAAATAACTTCTCAGTTCATCTAGTCTGTCGTCTGATCAGTTTCTTGATGATCATGAAGTACTTCAAATTCAGACGATTGATGAAGATTTTGATCGAAATATCAGTACATTTCAATTCGAAGCATCAGTGCTTCAAGCATCGAATAATAGTCAAAAGCTCTTTGTCGTAGATCTCATAGTTGCATTCTGCAGAGATCATGTTCTTGCTGTAGAAGATCATTGAATGTAGAATGTCTTCATCATCATACTGAGACAATACTTCGTCGTTGACATAGTTCAAGAAGTTCGTTTTCAGAATAGCTTCTCTGATCAAATCGAAATGCTTCAGAACAAAGACTGTCGTCATCTGTTACTTCAGTCTCTCAAAGATCGTCTGACAGATCTCTGTTCATTCAAATGAATGATCTTTTTGAATCAACTTTATCATAGATCAAGCGATCTTCAAGAAGTTCTTTATGAATCATCGATAGAAATTGCAGAAGTCAATGAAGATCTGTACATGAGTCAACGATCGAAACACTTTTCAGCTTCGAATCACATCTACTTTTCGAGAATTCATTCGTAGATCATTAATGAATATCAGTAGTTCTAGAAACAAGATCTTCTGAATCTTGAATTCGCACTTGTCAATGTCTATCTGCAGATCGACTTCACGAAGCTTGTCTAGCATCTTCTTTACATGAGTTCTATGTTTCTTCAAGATCTTACTGTAGATGAGAATGTCATTCAGATAGATCTGACAGAATTTATGCAGACAGTTGAACAACATGTTGTTGATATAATGCTGAAAGAATGTCGATTCGTTGATTAATTCAAAGAGCATTACTCTATATTTATAGACATTGAAGAAAGTGACGAATGTGATTAGATTCTCACTTTCAATGCTCATGTAAAGCTTATTGAACGCGATGATAATGTTGAATCAAGTCAAATATTTACTGTCTTGAATTTGAATGAGTACTTCGTCTATCAAGAGTATTGAATAACGATCTCTTTTGATCAGAGCATTCAGTTTTCAATAATTCATGCAAAAGCGAAGACTATCATCTTTCTTTTCGACGAATAGTATTAACGAAGCGAATGAAGCTTTGCTGAGTGTAATAAACTTCTTTTTCAAGTTCTCTTCTAGATACTTCTTGATCTTCTGCAACTTGTGATTTAACATGAAATACAATTGACTTCTAGAAGATTGACTCTCATCTTCTAATTCAATCTTATGATTATATGATTGATGCAGAGGCAACTGAGTTGTCTTTTCTCTATCAAAAACGTTCAGAGGGTCATGATAGACTATCGAAAGCTTCTTCTTCAGTTTCTTTAATGACATGACAGAGATTATTTCATTCAGTTTCGCTGAATCTTTGATCAAGCTAAGCATCTTGTTGATTTCACTAATGATCAATGTAAAGATCTTGACATCGTTCTTCTTGACTAGAGTTTGATAAGCAACGACTTCGATCATGACAATATTGACGAGCTCTCTCTTCTTTGATGACTGAATGAATTCATGTTGATCGAGATCAACTTGAGTGCTTTGCTTTTGTATGAGAGCTGATTTAATGAATCGATTCACTGATTTTGAATTTGTAGTTCGCTTTAAGATGATCATTGACATAGACTTCAAGTTCTTTCGTTTTATTTCGCAGATCTCGCTTGATTTGAGTCTATGAAATGCTGATTGACTGCTTGCTTTCAAAACAATAAGTTTCAAGGTTCGAATATTTGATGAAGATATTAATCAATTATTTGCAGAATCTATCAAAATTTGATTTCTTTTCAATCAAAGATTGTCAATGATTATCTTATGCTGATCTAAACGAGTTATTAATAGAAGCATCATTTCATTCTTATGTTCTTGTATAGTGACTGAGATATACAGAGCATGTGTAATAGATCTTCGATCGAGAGTTTTGTCATATGAACAAATCGACTTCGATTTGAACAGTGAAATTGACTGAATATCAAAGCGTTCACATAGCTCTGAAATCAATGAATCATCTATGAACGTCATGTCAGTGACTTCGATGTTTATCAGAGCGAGAAATCGAAATATCTTTTCTAGACTACTCAAGATGACGTCAACAATAAACGACTTGAAATCAAATGAGTCATCGAGCATACTGATGAAGCAAGATATGAGCATGTCGCTCTCAGTCACTACTTTGACGAAGACAGATCATTTTTCGAATTCGCTGCGATTTCATGCATCTGAGCTGACTTGAAACAGTCGCATGCTCTATGTTCTGACTTCTTGCATTTGAAGCAGAGTTCTTTCTTAAACAACTTCTTTCTAGCAGAATCAACGTTCGATATTCTGAGTTTCTTTCATGCAAAGATTGAAGCTGAGATCGCAGTAGTGATCATCATCGAGATGCTAGCAGTAGAGCAAGCGACTTGAGTAGTTGATGTCTTGAGAGTTAATCGAGCATTCAATTTCGTCAATCGAACGTCGACTTGCATGCAGATGTCGACGAATTCGTTTAAATTCATAGTTCATTCGTTGATCATGACTCGCTGAAGATTTGAGTTAATCTTATGCTGAAAATCATCTAGTAGAATTTCGTTATTGTACTCTAGTTTCGCACTAAGTCTCTGAAATTTCATTCAAAATTCATGAAAGAAGATCTTGTTTTGATACAGCTTCAAGAACTGTCGTTGAGTCGTGTGATGTTGATTGAGATCGTCGTACATCTTATTTATGATCGACAGTATCTCTTCTGCATCAAGAAATAAATTCGTGATCATGTTTTTCATTCAAGATGCTATGTGTTTGATCGTCGTTTCACTGACTCAACTTTTCACATATGCAATCTTCATTTCTTCGATAGAAAAATGATTCTTGTTCATCTTCAGCTTGTTTTGCATTCGAAACAATCAATTATTCACATTCTGTCTCGAATCTTCAAACAAAGATGAGTCAGATAGCTTGATTGACTTCGAGAATCGATCTTTCGAAATCAAAGTGCTTAGTCGACTTGATGTTGCTTCTAAATGACGTATAATCACGTTTTTTTCCTTCATCTCTTTCTGTAAACGCGTTCAAACAACATTCAACATTGTCTGCGTAACTTTCAACTCCATGTTGATAGCTTTTAATTTGATGTTGATCTTGTTAACATCATTCAACATCTGAATCATGTCATTGTGAATCTCAATTTCGATGTCATGCTGTTGACATATGTACTTGATAAAGACAACAAGATCGTCTGTTTCATGAGTGCTTATTCAAGCATTCAGTTCAGTGCTGATGCTGATCTTGATCATTTCATGATCGAAGAGCAACGCGTTCGTGTTCTCTTCTTCTGATGCTGTTTGATTCTGTGATAGAAGTGATTCTCTTCTAGCATTTTGAAGTTTATAGCGAGCAATGCTCACTGATTCTGATTCTAATTCTGTGCTTCTAGTCATTGTGTGAGTAGAAAATTACTGATCGAGATTCAACTGAAATTTCTGATTTCAATTTTAGAACAACATGTTCATGTTCTTCTGTTCTTCTGTTCTGACAACGAGCTCAGTAAAGAGTTAATCTAGAGCAACGCGTTCGTGTTCTTTTGTTCTGTTCTAGAAATTTCTTGATTTCTAATGAGTCTTCTGAGCTCAATTTTCGAATTTCAATTCTGATTCAAGTTTGAGTGATGTAGCTTGTTTTTATATCATTTACACGTTGATAGTAAGATTGATGAGCTTTGAACTAATGTTATGAGTCTGCATAAAGCGAATCATATGAGTGTATTCTAACTAGAAGTTCAAAGCTGAAGTAGAAAGAAGATGCAACACGACGTGAGTTTTACTCACGAAGGCACGCTAGGCCGCTAGCGTGTCAACAACAGTTCTACTCACAGTTCTATACTAGTTCATGTTAGACTAATCAGACTAATCAGACTAATCAGAGATAACAGAGATGCATGCTCGCAACAAACATTAACTATGCATGTATGTCTGAACACAGCAATTCTGCTCAATGCTCATACTAAGTGAAATTAAATTGTTGTACTCGCTTTGAAAGTTTATCATGCGCTGCTGATTTGTAGCATCTGATGTAGTAATGATTTCATGTTCACTCTTCAATTTCTGTGTTAAATGTCAAAGCTGTGATGTTTCTGTTTAAATTCTCAAGTCTCTTTGATTTTCAGACTGTAAAGATGATTTTTTAATGATGATTTATTCTTTCATGTCTTGACTTTATATCAGCAACAGCTTAAATTCTTCTCTTATTAACTTTCTCATTCTTATTGCTAATCTTGACTTCTTGCAGTCTTCACAAAGTTCAAACTATTTACTATGAATGCATTGCAATGACTTGTCAGACTTCATGCATTAACATTCTTTGCAATATTTTAAATTAATTCAACATTATCTGATTTGACATCAGTTATTACATTGTCAATGATCTTGTTCTTGATCATAGTGTGCAAAATCTTAAGTAATCACATATTTGTCATATGCAGCAAATTCAATAACTCATTTAGCTTTTTCATGATTTCATTATTATTTTCAAAATCATGAATCTGAAATCAGTTAACTATATCAATGTACGCGAAATTGATCATTTGTGAAAGCATCGTAAATCTCATCTTTTTGACTTGTATTTTCGCTTGATGTGCAAGTAAATGATTTCACTCATTAAAGAACTGAGCTTTGCAATAGTTTGACACAGCTGCTAGAAAAATTCTGTGAGCTGATTTTTTACAATCTTCAATCTTGAGTTAAATCAATTACATATGTTTGACTGATTTCAAAGCAAATACGCTACTACTTTTTTAACATCTTGACAGAATGTTGAAGTTTAACTTGATTGATTAAACTGTCATTGTACTTGAATCATAAAAGCATATTGAACATAATCTTTGAAACTGAAAATCTTTATTGACTTGCAAGATTGAAGATCAAGAAACACTCAGTATGTATAAAGAAATTATGAGCATTGCATTTTGCAATAAAGAAAATGAGTCATGTGCTCTATATGAAAAGCAAATAGAAAGATTTCGTTCTTATGATCATATAATGACATTGTTTTGTAAAATTTCTCTTTTCATTTGATGCAATTGCTGTTAAAAATTTGATGTTGTGATTTGCAAGTTCTTGAACAAATGCAAAATATTCAGTGATAGAAAGTTTCTTTCATGTTCATGAGTTGATGATGTTGAGCGTGATGTCAAAGTTCATTGATCAACATGACATGAACATTCAAGATCTTCAATTATATTGAGTATTTATTTACTATCTTCAAAGAAACAAAATTACTCAGACTTTTTACAACTTACAACAAAAGTAGCTTCAAGATCTTGCAGAAGATGATTTCTTTCACAGATAAATACTTTGCAGCTTTGTTAAAATGTAATAATTGAATAACTTTAATTTGCATATTTCATCTCATATAAAAAACATGAAGAAAACATTCTTGCAAGATTTAGACATGCACAATCATGAAGATATTGAAAGACGCGATCAGAATAATCTCATTGAGTCAATTCATCACATTAGTGCATATAATGAGTGATTGATGACGAAGCGCAAGATCAAGCAGTAATATTCTCTGTTGATGATGAGCAGAGCAAAACAGTTACTCAGATACAAGTGATAGTGTTTTGTATATCTTGATGAGCTGTATATAATCATGATTCTAACTATATATATATAATATATAAAGAAAGCATTTCATCTTCTGATGTGCAACTTTGATGATTGAATTCTCATAGCTTTTGATGAGATGATGTTTGAGAATCAATCTGTTATTTTCGTGAGTTTGACTGATGTATGATTCATTGAACTGCGAAACAAATTCATTGAACTCATGATGTTTGCTTCAATGTCATTAATCATTATGTAATTTTCAAAATGTATGAAAGTTATCAAGTTTAATATTCTTGATTGCATTTAATATCTTAATGACAATCGCTTGAAAATCATAAAATTTGACTATTATGATCATGATAAAGCGAAGTGCATCTGTGTCTTCTTCAATCAAGCAATTACATCATCAATCTTGTTGATAATCAGTTATGATAATTGTAATCAATACACTCTTCAAGTCAGAATCTTTGCAAATAACTTTCATGAGTTTAAATCTTGTAGATTGTAACTTTTGTATTCATGATGATGAGTTTTGAATGAGTCATCGTCATAAAACATGAGTTACTCATGTTGATGCAAATTCATAAATGAGCGAGCTGATATTCAATTTTCAAACATTAGAAGTTAAGTCAACTTTTGAGTCAAAGTATGATATAAATGAAGTATCACGCATTCTTTGCATGCATCAACAACGTTTCTTCTCTTTTTTGAGAAAACATTTTTATATTCTTGTACTTCATATCTTCATCAATTGTGTTCACATTTGCATCATCTGCAGTGTGTGAACATTTAACAAGTATGAGAAGACTTTTCAAGTGCACATTTTTATGTAGATAACTTGAACTTCAAAACTTATGATTTTTAAAAAAGCGCACTTTTCTTACTTGTAGTCTTTCATCTATCTCTTTTCATGATTGATACTAATGATGTAATAGAAGTGAAATGAATGTTGCTCACTCATTCAGAACATCATGATTTCAGATTGTAAAATCATTGATATTTGACAAACATTTTCATTACTTTGATGAGTGAAGTTTTCTAGACTCTGCTGCATTTCATAAATGCAGAATAATTGTAGCTGAAATCAGTATAAATGAACATTATTGTCGATTTATGAAATGATACTGCGTCTGCTTCTTCAGATCATTGTTGATTTACACACATTCAAACATAATATCAATTGAATAGTCATGATTTTCTTAATGAACTATTCAAATAAATCTATTCAAGAGAATGAAAATGAGAATTTATGATTATGCTTAAGCAGTATTGTTTATGTCGTTGAAAATTTGTTGAATCATTGAAGCAATATTTGCAACATCATTAAGAATTACAAAGCTTAGTGTTGATTATATAAATTTTTTAATAATTTCAATAAGTTTTGATGAATATATCAATGAATGTCAAAAAAGAAAGAATGAGTACAACTATTTATAATATAAATTGATAAACTAGTAACACATCATGTCTTCTTGATGCACATGTATGAAGTGATGTGATCTATGTACAATCATCATTTTTCACTTTGTCACTGAGTTTAATGTGATTCTCTTCATAATTAACATCATCTTTGATATCTCTGATTAATTCTTTAACTTGAAATGTTTTAAACTTTAATGTCATGTTCATTAAACATGTTCAACAATTCTGTCTATCATATATCAGCATCTTGATCTTTGAATCTACGCAGCGTAAGTTATAAGTGATAGTTTTTTCATGTTGTTTAAGATGATTGACTTTCTTCTTGATCTGTGCTTAATTTTTCTTCATTCATTTCAAGTTGATTTAAACTAGTCTTTTAACTCTGTGTAAATTGTAATCAACATTAATTAATTTGATAGTGTCAATGATAAAGCATAATGACTTTTCATTTAAATACTTCTGCAGTTTTTTCAAGTTTTCTTGAAACAATCAAACTATGTTCATCACTTTAAATTTGAGCAATTTTGAAGTTATCAAAGTCATTGAAACTTTAAGAACAAATCAAAAGTACTACATAATTAAATGTTAGCAATCATGTTGAACATGTTTTTTCTCACTATGTACATGATAATTTTCAAGAATGATATTAACAGAAAGTAAAGACTCTGTCACTTATTTAATAAAGAATAAGTGCATTTGTAGAACTCATGATACAGAATACAGTCTTTTTATTCTTGTTTCAGATATGATTGATGAGTTCATTGATTGCTTTAATCTTGATACAGTTCATCTTGAAGATAATTTCAAGAATGTGCTTTTCATAAAGAAATTCAACTCTCTTCAAATTGTAGAGATGATCTGTTTCAAAGTGAACATATTTCTTCTTTCAATTTTCTTCTTCAGAGAACGTAAGTAATTGTGTCTCTGAAAGTTGTTCAAGATGTGAAAATGTATTAAGTACTTTGAATCAATGAACTTTCATCATTCAATTGTTGATGTTGATTTAAGATTGATTTTCAAGATACTTTTGTGCTTTTCACTTTTGTATTTTTCTATCTTTATTCTTTTGAAGTTGTTTGATGATTATTATTACTGAAAAATTGATAAGTTTATTAAACATTGATGAAAGCTCACAATCAACATTTTAATGTTTATTCAATTTCACATCTGTAAGAAAAGAGTTGAAAAACTTCAATAAATTGATATCACGTCGTAATCATAATATGTCACACATAATCTTTAGCTGTTTGATGTACTTCTTAATAACTTGATGATCTTTCTCTTGAAGATTGATGATTTTCATATGTATTTTGTTCATTTCTTTCAAATTTTTGTATGTACAGTATATCAAATTGACTTGATGAACTTTTTTCTTTTCATCTTGATTCATGTTAATTCATCATCAAGTCTGTCATCAGCATGTTCACTCATGTCATCATTTATATGAAAGATCATTTGAAAAGTGTATCTGTAACAAATCATTTACAAGATTTTTCATTCATGTTCTTAAATAAATTGATAATTTTGAATGTCTGAATCATCTTTCTATGCATCTCATCTACAATTAGTTGATCTCATTTTATATTTCAAAACTGTCATATTAACTATGATTATCTTAATCTAGAAGTTGCTCTTTCAGATTAATATTAATTTCTCATCAATGCTGCAACGTAAGTCTTGTACATGTTTATCATTATTACATATATGAAACTAGAACTAGCTTGTTCTTGTTTTATTAAAAGATCTTTATCTGTTCATGTCAATCTGATGACTAGCGCGTTCATCTTTGCATCATAATATGCATGATGAATTTATCAATGTAATGAATCATTGTTTTTATTGAGATAAATTCAAATCTTCTTTAATCAATTGATGATCAAGACTGATGAAATAATAACTAGATTAACAAATTTCAATAATATGAAATGTGCAGATGAGCTTATGTTTATACATGAACACTCAATTTTCAACTTGTTATCAGAAGAGCACTTTGCATATTTAGACTGAAATGTACTGAAAGTGTCTTTTTTCAAATATTCATTGAACTTCTTCTTGTAACAATCATCGTTGATCTCATTATGTGTTATGTGCAATAAACAATTCAGACAAATTAATTCAAGCATCTTTATTGTCTTATCAATAAATTAGCATGCTTCATTCTTAATTTTGCTGACATTTATGTTTATTTTTTCAAGACTCATATTATTTAAACTTATCATTGAGTTAAGTTTCAAGTTAACATTTTGAACTTGAATCAATATTGAGTCAAGTTACTCACATTTTCAACTCAATTCAAGTCAAGTTGCTCATATTTTCAACTTAATGTAACTTGATTCAACTAGAAATTGAGTTAACTCAATTCAACTCATTAAGAACTTGAACTTGACATCAAGAGCATTAAGAATAAAAACATAAAACAACATGTTTGCTTGTTCTTTGCATTATCTTTTCACATTACTCATTGCATCATTTATATATTGCATTATCTTTTGTCATGATGTCAGATCATCAACTCAGTTTAAAACATAAATTGTTGATATCTTAAATAATCTTGATTCATTGAATCTGTTTTGCAATTCAATGAATTAAGTCATCAATCTAGTCATCATCATCTTAATTTAGTCTCAGCAATTCTCTTTTGATCATCTCAGTCATGTGCATGAACTTCTGCAATCTTAAGTCAATAAAACTACTGTTTAGTCTTGATTCTGCTCAATTCATGTATATAAAAGTCGAGCTTTCATTCTTTTCTTTCATTCTTTGTCTTTCGTCTTATACATTATCTGATGTATTGTCTTGTATCTAGATTCTATCAAAGTAATAATAATATTAATCTTTTATATTGATAATATCTTTAGTTTAGCTCAGTCTTTGACATTACAAAAGATTTACACTTTCTGCAACATTTTCATATGTTAAAATCTCGTCTAGTTATTCTTTCACTTAAATGAAGTCGCTTCACAATTTCTTGATCAATGATGAGTATGCTGTTGAACAGTTCGCTCAAAGTATGATCGAAAATTCAGTCAAGATCTTTCATGCAATGCAAGAGCTTCAAAATCAAGTTCAACAACATAATGTTATCATCTTGTTTTCATTCATCATTTTCAGTTCTTCAATTTATATAAAATTGAATTCTTAGTCTCTTGTGATAATAGCTCAGATTGTCGCACAAATCTTGAACAATCAATCTTCTTTCGTTGTTCATCTTTCTGCAAACTCTGTCGTTGTCTTCATTGCTTCTAGATTCAAGAAGCTTCTTGACATATTTGAATATGAGAAGAACAAAGATTGATTGAATGCATGAGAGCAGAGTCTGATACAGCGCATGAACATGAATGATGATCATTACTTCTTTCATCAAGTCAAGATCATTTATTTTGAGTCATGATTCATCATAAATAAGAAGACTCACAATTTAATGAGTCAATATTGAGTTAATAATCTTTGTATCATTTTTATCTTTACAGATTGATGACACAAGTTGCATCATTGCTGCAACAACTCTTTCAAGACAGAAAATGTTCATTTATATCTTCATGAAACTCTGAAGTAAGACATGAATAACTTTGTTGACTACTACAATCTCTTTTATCAAAAGAAAGAACATTCTTTGATGAAAGATTTCTCATTAATTGACTGTCTAAAATGCAATGTCAATTATTTCACTCAAGTCATCATCTTCTTCTGATGAAATCTTAATGAAATTCAATCATTCATCTTTTATCAATGAGTTCAAGCATTCTTTAACATTGATGAAGAGTTTCAGCAGCTTAAGCATCACTAATCTTGCTTCATCTTCATCATCATCTTGTTCATCAAAGTCAAGAACATCTCTGCATCGACTAGTAATTCTTTAAGTTCAAAGATCATTATTTTTGTGACTGTTGTTTCAACAGTATCTTCGTTTCTTTCTTTCTCATTTCTCAATGAGTTAATAAATTTAAGCTTTGTCATTATCATCATTCAAAATAGAACTTTAATCGTTTCTAAAATCAAGAAAATCTGCAATAAGTGAAAGCTGTGCTACTATTGCAAGTTACAACATTCAAGCAAAATCATTAAAGAATGCTTAAATAAGAAGTTCTTCACTTTGCGTATCATGAACATTTATGACAGTGACGTTGTCAGTATAAATGAAGAAATTTCGCTGTTCATGAAAAAAGTTTAGTTTCTGAGTTAAGTCATGCTCAGAGATCTGTATACATATTATCTTGTTTACTAATCTCAATCTTTTCATTCTCACTTCAATCATATAGAAAGTTTTCTGCTAAATCTGTCTTGAAACTTTTTGAATTTAATTTGATATTCAAAGATAGTCACATGATAATATTCTGTATTCTACGTCAAGCTCAATCTAAAGTTCTCATTCTCACTCTGATTGATAGTGAAGTTTCTGCTTATGTCTTTATGAATAAATTCTTCACGCAACAACATCATCTTTTCTTGCACTGTCAATTAATTTACTTTCACAGACTTTAAGAATTTGATGATCAAGTCACTTTAATTAATGATATTACTCATGTTGTTGAAATCACAATGATTCTTGATGAACACATTGAAAAATTATTCTTTTATATTATTGAATTAAGTCAGTATCTCATCATCATGAGTTTATCATAACTTTATTATCACGTCATTGATGTCAATTTTGAACACAATATTCTCACTTTGTCTTTCTTCTTCTATCTTAATCATTGTTGTTAATTTCTCATCAAGATCTATGATTTTAATCAACAAGAAGAAAATTTCTTGTTTGAAGTTAACAAAGTAGCTTTTCTTCAGTCTCATCTTCAATTCACTCACAAGAAGCAATTCAGTTCACAAATCACTCACAAGAAGCAATTCAGTTTACAGATCATTCACAAGAAGCAATTCAGTTTACAGATTACTCACAAGAAGCAATTCAGCATTCAGTTTGCTTGTAAAAAGTAATTTAGTTTCTCATTTGCTTGCAAGAAGTAACTCAGTTTTTCATCTGCTCACAAGAAGCAATATAATCTCTCGTTCACTTACAAAAAGTCAACTAATACTCAGCTCATTCACAAGAAACAAATCTCATTCAGTCTTGTTTTTCATCTGAAATAAGAAGCTTTTAATTGTATTTTTCAAGTCATTCAAAAAGAATACTCATCAAAAATCAAGTGTTGAAATTCTTTTCTCTTTAGAACTTCTGTTGTTTCTCAAGCAGATTAATTCAATCGATTTTCTATATAACTTGACATAGTTGAGTTGAGAGCTTGAAGCTTTGATCATGTTACTCATGTCAAAGACATTGAAGTATTTAATGTTACTTTAAAGAAAATCAATATCTTCTTGAATCTTGAATCAATCTCATCTTTTAATCTAAACTCTGATGAGTCAAAATCGCGTCACACGATTTTGACTATCTGTTTAAAGAACAGCTCAACTCTTGCTCAGTTCTCATCTCGTTCTCAAAACAGTACATATGATAAGAATCATCATTTGAATTTTCATTAAATGAAAAAGAAATTTCATTTGACAGCATTCATGATACAAGAAGATCTTGAAGTTTATTAACAAAGTAAGAATGTCAATTCAGTCATAATTCTATCATTCAGATATTTTAAGTTTCTAAATATCTTCTTCAAAAAGAACATCAATATCTTGTTTTTGCATCAAGTTCATGATCATGTCATACATTTTAAAGAAGATGCTTAATTCTCAGTCTTTGCTTTATATGACATGAATCGTGACAAAATTTTAAAACTTTGTCGTTATTTGAATGAGAATCTGAGCAAAGATTTCATTCAAGTCAATCACTTTCAGATGATTGCTTTTGTTCTCTTCATTAAGAAACTTGAAGAAGAACTTTACTTCTGCGTGAACTATCAAGATCTGTACATTATCACAGTCAAGAATTAATATTTTCTGTCTCTAATGTCAGAAACGCTGAATCATCTAAGTTGAGCTAAAATCTTTATCAAGCTGAATATCATTTCTGCATTCAATTGACTTTGAATCAAAGAAGAAAATGAAGCTTTCATCATCTTTTGCATTCAATTTGAATTATTCAAGTATCTAGTCATGCTCTTTGATTTATGTAATGAGTCTGTCTCATTTCAGAAGTACATCAACAATACTCTTTGCAAACATTTAAATAAGTTTTATACAGCTTATCTGAATGATATCTTGATTTATTTTGACAATAAACTTGAGTACAAAATTTATGTCAAGCTCATTCTGTGAAAGCTGCAAGAAGCAGATCTTCAGATGAATATAATCAAATGCAAGTTTCACATCACTTAAGTCTTATATTTAGAATTGATAATCATCATTAAAGAGATCAAGATGAATTCTTTTAAAATAAACATCATTGTCAACTGACTCATCTTGATCAACATTAAAAACATTCAAAGTTTTCTAGATTTCGCGAACTTCTATAAAAGATTCATTTATGACTATAGTAGAATAGTTATCTTGCTCACTCATCTCATCAGAAAAGATGTACTCTTTGTCTGATTTCAGAAATGTCTGATTGCATTCAACATTCTTAAGAAAGTCTTCACTTTCAAGATTATTCTTCATCATTATAATTCAGATCACAAAATTGTGATAGAAATCAATGCTTCAAACTATGTGTTCAAAAACATTCTTTTTCAGTATGATGAGAACAAGATTCTTTATTCAGTCGCTTACTTTTCAAAGAAGCATAACTCAATTGAGTGTAATTATGAGATCTACGATAAAGAACTCATGATCATTGTTCATGCTTTCAAGAAATGATAATCAGAGCTTAAAGACTTTATCTATTCTGTTGAGATAATCACGAATCACAAAAATCTTAAGTATTTTATGTCAACTAAGCAGTTAAGTCATCATCAAGCTCATTGAAGTGAGTTTCTGTCTAGATTCAACTATCACATCGCTTATTATTTCAACAAGATTGATGATAAGTTGAATGCTTTGACATGTCACTCAGAAAATCTCTTTAAAGAAAAGAATACATTCAATTCTCAACATCAATATTAACATCAAACAATTCTTAAAATTCATATTTTAAATCTTGATATTGTTGAGAATCTCACTTTCAACATCTTTGACATTAAAGTCATGAAGCTTCAGTCACAAATCATCACTTTAAATTCAGTTCAGTTACATCTGTTTTCAATTATCTTAGCATTTTTGCAAATTTTAGCTTTCATGAATTTAGAAATCGAAGAATTCAACGTTGAAAACGTTGAATCTCAGTTAAATCAAGATACTCTGAATCTTGATGAAGATTCTGCTAACATTTTCACTCAGACATTGTGAAAGCAAGTTGAAATCAATGACAAATTCGCAGCTCAGATAATTGAAGCACTTTGCAATGAAGCATGATATCACAACAAGATTTCTTTAGTTGAGTGTGAAGAACATGAGAATCATCTGTACTTTTGAGAAAGAAAGTACATGCTCAACTCAGATAAACTACGTCTTCGTATCATTTAGCTCGCTTATGATAATGTTGTTGATGATCACTCAGAAAGAGCAAAAAGCTATAAACTGATCAGTCAAGTCTATTGATGATCAAACATTTATAAATATATTCAATGCTTCATATGAAACTGTCATGTGTGCACACGTTTCAAGCTTTCTAAATAATGAACTTAAGAATGATTGCATCTTCTTTCAGTTTTCAAACGTTGTTGACGTGATATTTTCATGAACTATGTAAATTCTTTATCGCTCAGTATCTTCATGAGTATCATATATAAATATATTTAATCTTCGTTGATCATTTTATCAAAATGAGACATTTAATTCTCATCACTTTTATGAAAGTTGAAGAAGTTATCAACTGCTTTTATGCTCATGTTTGAAAACATCATGATTTACTTGAGTTCTTCATGTCTGATTGAGACACACAATTCATCTTCAATATCTGAAAGCATATGTGTAAAATGCTGAAAATAGACGTTAAGTTATCAACAACGTATCACTTTGAAATCAATGATTCAATCAAGAAAGTTAATGCTGTCATGAAACATTTTTTTAAGTTTTCGTCAACTACATGCAGAATGACTGAACTAAGTGACTTTCTGAAGTTAAATTCTTCATCAAAAACACATCATCATTAATCACTTTAACATCACTCTTCTTGATCAATTTGAGTCAAAACTCACATTTAGACTTCAAATCTTTTAAATCTTTGTTTGAGAATTTTACATTTCAAGCTCAAAACAAGTTAATCAATGTTAAAGAGTTCATCAAGAAAATGAAGAAATTAACTGAGCATTTACGTGATGAGATGCTTATAACTCAGATCATTTATGAATTCAATGTTAATCTCTCTCGTCGTTCTTGTTTTAAATACTTTGTTGAAGATGAAGTTTAATTGAATGCTTGCAATCTCAGCATCATTCATCTTGCTGTCAAGTTAAATGATCATAATGTTGATTTCTTCAAGATCAAGCGTATCTTTAAGAATAATTCTCTGATCATTGAGTTAAATCTTTCAATATTCATGAAGATTCATTCAATCTTTCATGTCATTCTTTTAAGTCATATCGCAAGTGATTTTCTCTTGAATCAACGTCAGAAATCTTGAGAACTCATTATCATTGAGAATGATGAAAGATTCTGATATGTAAACAGCATATTAAACTTCAAGCATGATAGATGTTATAATTCACTTCTGCTCAAGTATTACGTTGATTGAAAAGATTACTTCTTTACTTAAAAGTCTTTTCATCTTTTAAATAATTGTGAGCAAGCGCTTAATGACTATCATTTCATCAACTCTGTCGTTGAAGAATCACATGTATTATCATGTGTAATGTCTCAATGTCAATGTCAAAAACTTTAAGTTCAATCTTCATCATCTTAATTCAGCTCAGATTTAACTCAGATCTTATTTAAATCTAACTCAAACATCTTGTTTAAATCTGACTTAAATGTGACTCAGATGTATTTCAGTCTTATCTGTACATCATTACATTAAACTACATTTCATTTTTTTCTTGTTCAGATCTGACTCAGATCTTGTTTAGATTTAACTCAGACATTTTGTTTAAATTTGACTCAGATGTGACTTAAATGTGTTTCAATTTCACTGTGCATCATCATGTTAAAATGTGTCTCATCTCATCTTGCTTTTCAGACATCTTGCTTAAATTTGACTCAGATGTGACTCAAATTTATTTTAGTTTCATCTGTGCTTCATTACATTAAAATGCGTTCACATCAATTCTCATCTCATTTCAGTCTTTGTTTTCAATTCTTTCTCATCTCATCTTGTTTCTTCTCATCATTTTGCAAAAACTCAGTCTTGAAGAGAAAAGCTACTGTCATGATGTCAGATCATCAATTCAGTTTAAAACATAAATCATTGATATTTTAAATAATTTCGATTCATTGAATCTGTTTTGCAGTTCAATGAATCAAGTCATCAATTTAGTCATCATCATCTTACTTTAGTTTCAGCAATTTTGTTTCAATCATCTCAGTCATGTGCATGAACTTCTGCAATCTTAAGTCAATAGAATTATTGTTTAGTCTTGATTCTGCTTGATTCATGTATATAAAAGTTGAGCTTTCATTCTTTTCTTTCATTCTTTGTCTTTCATTTTGTACATTATCTGATGTATTATCTTGTATCTAGATTTTATCAAAGTAATAATAATATCAGTGATTTATATTGATAATATCTTTAGTTTAACTCAGTCTCTGACATTTTTTCGCATTACTCATTATATCATCTATATACTATCTTCAAGCTATTAATAACTATTGTTGTTAATACAAACTATTTTATAAAATGTCTAGTTTGTTAACAACTTTCAATGTGTTTGATGAAAGCATTTCACATAGTTCATCTTCAAATAGTCTTTATTCTGAAGACTTTGCAAGTTAAGTTCAATAATTTATAAATTCTTTACATCATTTTGAAAAGAAGAAGATTAAACAAGAAGTGATGAACAAAATTCATCAGAATTTCTCACAGCTTAAGATAAAAAAGAATAGTGAGTATGTTTAATGAACTTTGAATACAGATGACTCTTTTCTACAATGATGATTTCAAATCTTTGTTGTTGAAAGTATTTAAAACAAGACTCAAAAAAAGATAGTTAATTTACTTTGATTCAAAAAAGTCAAAGACGATAAGCAATTTAATATATGAAATCACTTTATACAGTTGACTTCAATTGTTGAAGAATTGTCTAAAATCTCATGCACAATCTGTCATAAAATTATAAATCATTCAACAGCTTTTGATAGCTTTAGCATGTCTGTTATGAAAAAGTATCTTGAATCAGACTTTTGCACAGCGACAGAATGAAAACATGAACACTTGCAATCATAGATTGAACTGACTTTTGAACGAGTAAGTCATATCTGATAATGCAAATTAATAATGCAAAATTGACAAACTATTAGAAGAAAAGTCATATTAAGTTAATCTCTGTCTTCAATTAAGAAAATTGAGAAAATCAATTATGCAAGATCTTTGTTGACTTGAATCTACTCTTTTGAATCGTTGATAACAAGTAATTTCAAAAGCTGCTACAAATGCTTCGTTCAAATTTGCAGATTGCAGATTGCACAAAGATGATAATCATGATTCTCTCACATTATAAGAAGATTTGTGATAAAATCAGATTGAATCTTACAGAGTCATGACGTGTCTTTATTGCTTTGAACGCATGATCTAGTTCTCAAAGAGTAGCGTACTTGAAAATGTTGATATACTGAATTGATGTTAAATTTCAGTTTCGTGAACATTTTATTGAATTTACATTTTTCAATATTGAGTATATTGAACGTCAATTAATGATGAAGCTAATGAAAATTCTGAAGAACTACGCTATTAAGAATAAACTTTTTAAGATTGTTATTAATAATGCAAGCAATAATAGTATCTTAAAAGAGAAACTTGAAAAGATTATAAGTCATTGCAAGTTTCAATGAAACAGAACACAGAATTTCATTAATAGCTTGACTTACATCATCAATCTTATGACTCAAGATTTTATTTAAGCTCTTGAATCAAAGACTATAGTTAATAATGTTATTGCTCAATTAAAGAATGAGCAAGTGCAAGATATTGAAACAAGCAGAGAATTATTTATTGTGATCAAAAAGATATTGCTTTGAATGATAATGCAAAAAAGTAATGCATTGATTAATCATGAAATTAAATTTGTGCTCTGACAATAACTGTCAACGACTCTTCTCAGCGATTAATTCGCTTCAGAGCTTTTCAAGAGCAGAATGACAAAAGATTTAAAAAACTGATACAAGATATTCACATTCATTGAAACTTTACATACTTGATGCTTCATTAAGTATATCAACTACGTGAATTTGTTAATCTTTGAACAAAGAAATACTGCGAAGATTTCAAGATTGCAAGAATCAAACTTGATGAAAATGAGTAATTCATGATTTTGCTTGTTGACAATCTATTAAATTTCTTCTACAAATGTACTTTAATAGTATCATGAACAACTAATGCAGATATTTACTTGAAATTTCAAATATTTAATGCACTTTTCAATCATCTTGAGCAGATTGAAAAGAATATAAGAAGAAGTACTTGCTCATCAAGTGCTGTTATAGTAAAGACTTATGAAAAAGTCTCAATCAAACTTGCAAAGTATTATGTCAAGATTGAAGACAGCAATGAAACAATATATAATCTTGCAAATATTCTGAATTCTACAATGAAGCTAGATCTTTACAAGACTTGAGATAATAAAGACAATGAAGATACAGATCATGATGAAGAATCTGTTTATTACAAGATCAAGTACAAAACAGAGTTCAAAGAGTATTTTCATCATGACTATGAAGATTCAGCTGTTGATTTGAGAGCAGAAGCATAAAGAGTAAAAAGTGATGCTGATGAAATAATGCATTATAATAATGCATTTAATCATTTACTAATGATCTTGTAGTCTGTTGCAACTGTTAGAAGATTATTGCTTCAACAATATCAGCGTGCTTATTCTTTTCAAGATGAAGATGATCAATATCTTTGCACTGATGTTATAAATGAGATATGTTCAACATGACAATTTTGAAAAAACAATACTTTGAATTTTTCTAGATTGATGCAAATGATTAAAGATGTTCTTTTATGCTCAATATTCTTGATAAATATTGAGCGAACTTTTAGTCTTGCTAGAAGAGTATGTCAATGAGATTGATCACAGATGAGTTCAAAAATGATGAAATAAATAATGCTGATGAAGTATTATAATTGAACTATGAATTTGAATTCAAATGAGATTATTACTGAGCTTTAAGATATTTATTGCAGAGAGAAGAATGATGATTAAAAGATCAATGAGTCTGCTGATTCATTTTAAGTGTCACGATTCTAGTCTTGTCAGGCTCAGTCTTCTAGCCTTGCCAGGCCTATTCTCGCTTCGTCACCTTGACTAGTTTCTATTGAGCCTAGCGTCGGCTGAGAAACACACATATGTAGTCAGCTTCTTTCCTGTAGCTACCTTTCTTTCTTAGCATTTATCTTCTAGTTAAATGACATCTCTATCTGACCCGCTCTAGGCAGGCTCCTAACATTAGATAAATGCTCACCATTTACTATTCTGCTATCGACGAATAGACGATACGAAACAACCTATTCAGTAAGGAAAATTTGCAAGAGATTCTTCAAATTTGCACCACCATTTTAGGCCGCAAGGGATTTTTCGGTTCTACACTCATTTTCACCATTCTATCCGCAAGAAATTCTTCGGATAAAGCACTCAATTGTTACCTGAAATTCACAAGGGATTCTTTGAATTTTCACTCATCAAAAAACATCAATTCAAAACATCAATCTCTCACCTATTCTTACCTCAACAACTTCTACCTTCTCTCACCATGGCACGCGACGCCGAGTCAGTTGGGTCACGAACAACTCGCCTGCTTAGAAGCACTGTCAATAGAAGAGTTTCACTTCTATTCATTGATGCTTCAGTCGAAGCTGAGAAAGCTGTCATTCTCTGAAACATAAACATCGAAGAACAACTGTTTTATTGAGTCAGCAATCAACTCGACGAAGTCATCAATATGCTGAACGAGCTTCGAAGTCAGCGAGACTTGACTCTACAACTCAATGAACATTGACTTCTTGTACAAGACAATCACAAAAAGAGAGCGAAACAACTAGAAGTCGCTTTTGATAAAAACGATGAGCTAGAGAAAAAGATCAATCAGCTACAAGGCGAGCGGTTGAACTTCAGAGCGAAACAACGTCAAGCTGATCGGTCTATGACCCGTCAAGATACTCAGTCAGCTGAGCAACGAGCCAATCAGGAAGAAGCTTCTACGATCTCAGTTTCGATTCGCCGTTCTGAAGTTGAACGAAGCTTGACTTTCGAAGCTCGCTCTCAACGAGAATCTTCTACTCTATCTGGTAACGAAAACGAAAATGATCATCACAAGTTCGTCAAGCTTCCGAATTCACTCATCTTCATCGAAACAGATGATTCTACCTGAGAGACATGAAACATCAAAATAGCTGACAAGCTCGATGTCAACGCGAATCATTACTCTACTGAAAAGATTCGTATTGCCTATGTGATTTTCAGGCTAGAAGGCGATGCTGATCAGCAAATCTATGCAAAGCGTCGTGTTGACGCTCTCTCATTCTACCAATCACTATCAGAGCTACTGAAACATCTGAAAGAAATTTACGAAGACCAGAACCTGATTCGGAAGTGTCGTCGCGAATACGTCGCTCTGAAGCAGCTCAACAAGTTCTTCAGCTCTTTCTATTCAGAATTCACTAGAATATTCAGCTTCCTGAACTACGACGATGTCACTCTGATGAACGACATTCAGAATAAAATCAACAATCGTCTTCAGGACGCGTTGTCAGTTTGCCTCATAGAGTTTAGCTCGCTTGATAAGCTCAAGATCTTTCTTCAAGATGTGAATAACAAACAACGAGTCAATTACCAGCTACGTGGCGAGCAACGAACAGTCAAATCGATAGCAGCTTCGAAAAAACGTTTTGTTTCTTCGTCGACATCAGCTTCAGCCTCGGCTACTAGCTATGTTCGACTCGCTACTTTTTCCACCCTCGAACCTGAACGATCAAGAATGTCAATCATCTGCTTCAACTGCAAAGTATCGAATCATCTTTCAAAGTACTGCTCTCAGCTGAAGGCTAGTACTTCGACATCTTGTGCATTCATCTCTCGTCTCAATGAGATCGTCATGCCGGAAGAAGAGAAGGAATTATTTACAGAGAAATCGAAGAATGAGGCAAAAAACTAGTGACTTTCATCAAAGGCGCGATGAAAGATGTGTTAATTTCTTCAACAACGAGCAGCTCAGATGACTTCTTTGCTTCGAAACCTTTGACTACTGAATGTGTACTATCTAGCAATGAAATTAGTTACTCATTAAAGTCATTGATTGACACTGAAGCAGCTGACTATTCGTTCATTGATGAATTAATCGCGCAGAATGTTTGTGATCATTTGCAAATCGAACCTTTATCTTTAACCAAGCTCAAACCAATAAAGGGATTCGATGATCATTATGCAAAAAAGTTCATTACTCATGCGATTTATTCGAATCTAACTGTTCAAGATCATATGAAACGTTTCGTCTTTATGCTGATCACTCGATTAGATCAACATCAGATGATTCTCGAAAAAACATGAATGAACAAAATCGAGATGACTATTGATATGAGAGACGATCGCCTTCAATTTTCTAGTTTCGAAGCTCATATCAAAGATTCTATCAAAGCTCATTCGACTGTTCTTTCGAGCAAGAAAATCGCGATAGAACAGAAGA
>JAABUV010002882.1_pt1 | contig 22607 bp, 26 predicted proteins | sample 5559971 | NCBI WGS metagenome assembly JAABUV01 (sample SAMN10711881, study PRJNA513362) | rock metagenome | isolation source: Antarctica rocks | place: Antarctica: Victoria Land, Knobhead nord | collected 2015-12-19
GTGGCTCACCGACACCCAAGAGCGCAACGCCCGCGCCAAACGCTCACACATCAAACGACGCCTCCGCAGGCCGCATGACGACTTATCCGTCCCGCTCGTCGCGTGATCCGTCGTTGTAGTACTAGCGGTGGCTCAGGATCTCCTTGGCCGCGAAACCAGCGATGCCGACCGCCGCGATCTTGCCCATGGGATTGTTCCAGACCTTTTGGAGCATATTCGGGTCTTGCTGCCCCATCTGGTGCAAGCTTTGCCCCATGCCCTGCGGATCGTTCGGGTCCATCTGACCCTGTGCCTCGGGGGGCAACTGCTGCACGAACTGCTCACGTTGGTCCTGTGGCATCTGCTGGAACGCCTGGCCGTAGACCTGTTGCTGCATCTCCGGTGGCGCGTTTTGGGCGAACTTCTGCACGTGGCCGGCGGCCTGATTGGGGTCGACCTGGCTGTAGTCACCGGAGTCGCTGGCCTGGGCGTACTGCTGGTATTGCTGCTCGTTGTTCTGATCGAACGGATACATGTGGTCCTCCTTCTACCTGTGTGCGTTCTTCCGCCTGTATGCGTTATCGGTACTCCATGATAGAATCGGCGGCGCCCCCTGGTGGGGCTGGTCGATCGCCCTGCCGCCATCAATCTTGGGCGGCGGCTATTTCGCGAAGAAGGGGACGATCCGGCCGCGCGGCTCCGTCCACCCGCAGTTCCTGGACCGTCACCACCTCGCGGCGCACTGGCGCCCGCACCTCGTGATCCTCCGTGACGCGGCGCGTGCGCAGGCGAATGTACTCCACCACGACCGCGCGCGTCTCCACCACCAGCCGCTCCTCGACCACTGGGATGATTGTCTCATCGGGGTCAGCCGGCGCGCTGGCGTCATACTGGTCGGCCGGGATGCGCTCGACGATCACTTCCTCGCGCATGAGCGTGGCCGTCGTGCGTTGTTCAACCGTCTCCACACCCTTGTGCAGGCGCACGGTCCCGCGCCGCACTGGTCGCGTTTCGACCGTTAGTTCCTCGGCGAACACGGGGACGCGTAGCGTCTCTCCCACGTCCTGCCTGTCCCATGCCGACGCGACCGCAGGCATAGCCTCTGAGGACGCGACAGTGCCGTGGCCTTCGTCGTCCTGGATGACATAGCGGTCGAGGTCGGCGGGGTCGAGGGCAAGCCGCACCAGCGTATGCGCGACGGACTGCGTGGACTCCTCCCCGACGCCCTCGACGAGCCGGAGGGGAAAGCTATAGCGTCGCGTGCTGTCGATCGCCCGCACGAGCAGGCTCCCAGGCGTGGAACCATCCACGCCCGGTGTGTCCACCCGCTCGACGGAGCCGATGAGTCCCGTCGCGGTGCGCACGCGCGCGCCAGGCAAGATGTCCGTGTGCGTCAAGAGTCGTCCCTCCTCTATGTCGGCGGCGCCTACGCGTCGCCCCTCACGCCTGTCCTGCGGCCCCCTTCAGCGGCCAATCCGCCGGCGTTCCCGCATCACGCGGCGCCCACCGTCCCGTGTCGTTATCGACCTGGAGTTAGCCGCGGCCTGCAGTCTCGGTCGGCTCACCCAGCTCGATCTCGACGTGCGCGACGCCCGCGTCTATTGTCTCCGGCGACTCCGTCCTTCGTGCATCATCCTTCATGGAGTTGTTGCTCATGGTCATCCTTCCTTCCTTCATGTATGCCGCCCACCATGTCGCCACTGACATGTGCGTTGTGGGGAGGACCGTGCCACGGCGCTAGCGCCATGGCACGGCGTGGGTCTAACTCCCACGCTTGTCGCATGTCCTCCAGATTTAGCGCCGGGGCGCCATACGCTCCTGGTTCCGCGTTGGCGACGTGTCCGTCTCGTCGACGGTGACGCGCTCCTTGCGCACGGTGTCGCTGACTTGCTCTTGCACCTGCGTCGCGTCCTTGTGCAGGCGCACTTCCTCGGTCTGATGCAACTGCTTGCCGACGATGGCCTCCTCGCCCATGATCGGTATCTCGATATCCTGGTCCTGGAAGGCGTTCTGAAGGTCGGCCTGACTCATCTGTCCCGTGACGAGGACGCGCTCGACCGTGACCTCTTCGTGGCGCAGGTTCACCGCCACCGTTTCTTGCTCCTGCACCACGTCCTTGTGCAAATGCACGCGGCCCATCTCTTCTCGTTGCTTGCCGACGACCAACTCCTCCTCGAACACCGGCACGTTGATGGTGTCGTCGTCGCGCATCGTCGTCTGGGCTTGACGCGGCGCCGGCGGGGGCGTGGTCTGACGCGCGCGCGTGGTCGTGGTCTCGGCCACCGTCGCGGTCTGCGCGTAGCTATCGTCGTCCACCAGGCCGCTCATCGCGCCGCCCGCAGGCGGGTTGTCGTAGCGGTCGTCCGCCAGGTCATCTTTGTACACGCTCAACTGCACGTTGCCCTCGGCGTCGGTGTTCTGAACCGCGCTCACGGGGATGTAGAGGTCCTTGTGAAACAGGAAGCCCTTCTGCACCGTGATGTAGCCGCCCTGGGGGTCGTACGCCTGCACCGTGCCGATCTTTTCGCCAGCCGCATCGTTGACCGTCGCGTCCTGGTAGAACTGTTGTCCTGTCATCCGTCTGCTCCCTCTTGTACGTCTCGTACGTCATTGTAGGTGCCGGAGAGGCCCATGGGCAGGCCTGCTGTCCGTGTCGCGGCTCGCGTCGATGGCGCTGCCCGTCGTCTCGTGGATGCGCCACGGGGAGCGGGTACACCTACGCAGTCTAGGCCCCTTTCCTGAGAAGATCCTGAGAGCCTAAGCAGTGGTGATGCGGGGCGTGCGGAATCGGCCGCACGCCCCCGCGCATCAGTGTGGCGCGTGGCTGGTGGAGTCGCGCCGTGGGCTAGGCGCCGGCGGGCACGCCCACGGGCGGCTGGATATCCTTGATGGTATAGCCGCCGCTGTTGGCCTGGCTGCCGACCTGGCTCGTCGTGCTGTTCAGATCCTGGATACTCGTGCTATCGGCGTTACCGCCTTTGAGCGCCGTCGCCGTGCTTTGCGTCTTGCCAAGCAACGTATTGAGCGGCGACACCAGCTTGTGCAGCGTGGCGCTGTTGCTCTTGTTCGCCGTCTTGTAGGCGGCCTGGAGGCGGTTGTACGCGATAAAGAGGACGACGCCCGCCGCGATGATATGCTTGGCGCGGCCCGACTCACCCGAGGCGTAGTAGCCCGACTTGTACTTCGCGTAGACGTGATGGATGCACCAGAAGGCGATCCCCATGTCGCCCAGGAAACGCGTCTTATCCAGAAACGCGGCGTGCGTGCCCGTCACGCTGGCGACATGGACGGAGGGCGCGGCGGCGTTGGCGCGGCCCGCGAACGACGGGCCGGCGGCGCCGACCATGAGTAGGGCCAGCAGGCCGATGGCGAAAAGCTTGATCTTCATGCGTCTGACATCCTTCTTATGTATGTACTAAGCGTGTGCGTCGGCGCCAAAAACGGCGCCTTCGACGGCATATTGTCGGTGCATCGGTCCTCAGTCTGCTGTGACGATCAACGACGCGGTACCCTCCGTTCGCGGCCTCCCTTCGAGTGTGGTTGTTGTACCCTGAGTCAGTGGCAACGCCGCCCGTCGTTACAGGTGATTCGCGCGCTGGACGCGGATACAAAGTCCAGTGTAGGACGCGTTCCTGAGAAGATCCTGAGAGTCTGAGGTGGCGACGCATTAGACGGACGAAACGCGCCGTACACCCTTGACGCCATAGCGCCACGTTCGCCCACCGTAATAGCTAGGGCGACTCCGGCGCGCGCAGGGTGTAGCCAACGCCACGGACGGTGTGGATCAGCGGCGTCCCGAAGGGGGCGTCGAGCTTGTGGCGCAGGTAGCCGATGTAGACCTCGACGACGTTGCTCCCGACCTCGCTCCCGCTCCAGACCGCGGCTTCCAGTTGCGCGCGCGTGAGTACCTGCCCCGCATGATGCGTCAGGTACTCCAGCAGCACGTATTCACGCGCCGAGAGGTCCACGACGCGCCCCGCGCGCCGCACCTCCCGCGTCACCGTGTCCAACTCAAGGTCGCCCACACGCAGCACGCGTGCACGCGTCGCGCCCTCGCGTCGTAGCAGCGCGCGGACACGGGCCAGCAGCTCGCCGAGCTGGAAAGGCTTGGTCAGGTAGTCGTCGGCGCCGGCGTCGAGGCCCACGATCGTATCTTGTTCGCGGTCGCGCGCGGTGAGCATGAGGATAGGCATCGCCTTCCCCTCGGCGCGCAGGCGGCGGGTCACCTCGAGCCCATCGGTCGTGGGCAGCATTAGGTCGAGGATGACGAGGTCATAGTCGTTCAGGCGGGCGTCGAGGAAGCCTTCCTCCCCATCATAGGCCACGGTGACGCTGTACCCCGCCTCCTCCAGCGTTTCGCCCACGACCGCGGCGATGTGCGGGTTGTCTTCTACCACGAGGATGCGCAAGGCAGGGCCTCCCGTGTGGCACGGGCCGCCGCCGACGTGCGCGCGGCGCTCACTGGGGCCAGGGCCGTCTCGCCGGCCGCGATCCATGCGCCGCGCCTCTGATTGGTGGATGTACGCGCCATATGCTGTTTTTCTTTCCTCCTGATAGTTTCGTTTCCTGTGAGGTAAACACGACGCGCCTCCAAAAAGTGACACGACGGCTGACCATACCTTTTCACGCCGTGCGCGGGTTTTCTATACTGAGGGCACGCCGCGCGGAGCGTGGGGCGGAGAGGAGGAGCGACGCGCCAGGAAGCCGAACCGGAGTTGATCGCGCGGGCGCGCCACGACCGCGCCGCCTTCGCCGGGCTCTACGACCTCTACGTGACGCGGGTCTACGCGTTCTGCGCTGTCCACAGCAGGACGCGCGAAGAGGCCGAAGACCTGACGGCACAGACGTTCGAGCGCGCGCTCGGCGCCATCGGCCGCTACGAGGAGCGCGGCGCCCCCTTCTCGGCGTGGTTGCTGCGCATCGCCGTCAACGCCGCGATCAATCGCGGACGACGCCCCACTGCCGTCCCTTTGCACAGTGGGGCGGCGGGCGACGCCGATGCGGCAGCGGCGGTGGAGGACCTCGGGGCCGACGGCTGGGTCGAGGAGTGGGAGCGTGCGGACTGGATCGAGGAGCATCTGGCGGCGCTCTCCGCCGACGGGCAGCGGGTGGTCCGGTTGCGCTTCTACGACGACCTCAGCTTCGATGATGTGGCCGCGCGGATGGACCGCAGCGAGGGGGCGGTCAAGCAGTTGCTGCGGCGGACGCTCACGGCGTTGCGCGGGCGGATACAGGAAGAGGAGGGCCAGCGCGATGGCTACGGGTAAGCACGATGATCTCCCCAGCGAGGCGACGCTGGAGCGGATGCTGACGGCGGTGGGGCCGCTGTTGCGGCGGCGTGCGCAGGTGAACGCGCCCGACCCCGCCTTCGTCGTGCGCCTGCGCGTGCGCCTGCTGGAGATAGGAACGACGCCGGCGCCCGCGTTCGCGCATGCCCCGCGCGGGCGCATGGGGCTGGCGCGCGGCCGCAGCGCCGTCAGGGAGTGGCGGTGGCGGCACGTTGTCGCGGGGGCCGTGCTCGCCGTTGCCTTCCTGGCGTTGTGCGTCGTCGCCGCCGTCGCCCTGGTATGGATAGATCTCGCGGTGGTCGCGCTCGTCGCGGTGGCGCTCCTCGCTGTGATCGCCGGACGCCGCCTTCGGTGAGCGCGGACAGCGACCAGTCGTATCGCAGTAACATACTAATAACCTAATGTGCAACTCTTTTAGGGCTCAAATGGCCAGTAAGCCATCCAAATCGCGTGAGACACGCCCCTTTGCAGATTGTAGAAGACGCCGATCATGGATACAGATACAGGCGAGCGCAAAACGTTTGGCTAGACGGGCACCATCGCGATTAAAAGTAGCGAGAGATCGCTCATTTACGAAAAACGTTCCTGTGGGTCAAAGCCTAGAGTTGCACATTAGGTACTAATAATAGGGCCCGTTCACGAATAACGTCTTCACTTTTTGCGCCGTATTACGCGTCGTCGAAGGTGAAACTTGACTACTTTATTCTTCGGCAGGCCCTAAGGGCATAGATGAGGAGGAGTCAGGAGCATGCCTGAGTGGACGCCTGACGGGGGCGACTGGACGTACAGCGAGGAGACGCTGGAGCGGGAACTGGCGCGGCTAGGTCCGTTGCTGCGGCGCCGCGCGGCCATGAGCGCGCCCGATCCCGTCTTCGTCGCCCGGACGCGTGCGCGGCTTGCGTCCAGCGAAGCGACGATGCCATATCCCGTCGCGGAGCCGGTCGTGGCGTTGTTCCCCGCGTCGCGTCGCCGCCGTTTGGTCGGTGTCATGGCGGGGTTGGCGGCCGCCGCTCTCGTCGCGGCCCTACTAATCGTGGTCATCGTGGTCGTGCGTCCGCGACAGCCGTCGCGTGGGCCGGTCGTCGCCTGGCGCCCTCCGATACCCAGCCTGGAGGACCTCACGCGCGGCTTCCCCGCGCCGGCTGTCGCCCGCGCGGCGGGGGTGCCGGCTCCAACGATGAGTCTGGCCGCCCCACCGCATGGCGTGGCGTACGCCGGACGCGTCAGTCTCACCACGGCCCCGCTGCCGGCGCGCGTCGCGCGGGTACAGGCTTTCCGTCTAGCCGCCCCGGCGACCATCGCATCCCCCGCGCGCGTGGCGCGCCTCGCCCGCTCCCTGGGTATCCACGCGCCGGTCCAGCGTATAGCAGGAGGGCGCGGCGCGGCGTGGCTCGTCGCGACAGAGGGCGGGCGATCATCGCGCCCTCCCCTGCGCAGCATCGCCGTCTCGCGCGTGACGGGTGAACTCGTGTATCATGACGCGTCGTACACGCGTGTGGCGCCGCGTGAGCGCTGGCGGGACAACCCGTTCGCCGTCGCCGCCGCGCGGACCTGGCTGACGCGGCTGGGCTGGCCGGGCGCGCGGGCGCCGCTCGCGGCGGTCGAGCACAGCGGCATTCCGGCCGGCCTGCGCGAGGTCGAGTTCTCCTGGGCCGGCGCCGGCATGGCGGCGACCGACGCGGCGACGCTCTGGGTCACGCCGGGGGGGCGCGTCGTCGAGGCGGACGTGTGGCCGCCGGTGGAGAGCGTCCGCTCGATCCTCGCGGGGAGCATCGTCGCGGCGTGGACCGCGGTGCGTGGCCGTCAGGTCCCCCTGGCCGTCGAGGGCGTCCCGCCGCACACAACGGCTCCGGGCGCCGGCGTGATGCGCGGTGTCACGATCACGCACGTTTTGAGCACGGGGGCCGATGGGCGGTCCTACCTCGTCCCGGCCTACCATTTCGCGGGGACGGCGCGGCTGCGCGGAATACACGGGGAGCGCGTCTGCTACGCCCTGGCGCCGGCCGGTGGGGAGAGTCCGGCCGTGTGACCGTTCTGTCCATAGCATGCGCGGCCGGCGCCGCGCACGCGACGGTGGCGCGTTGGGGGCCATACGCCGCCACCTTGCCCATAACCAGCGGCGCTCGACCACCTGGTCGCTCTAGGCGGGGCGCGGGCCGGAGCCGGGACCAGGACCATCTACCGTCCGGTGGCGCGATCGCCACGGTAGGGCGACAGCGCGGGCCCTTACCCCTCTCCCGCTTTAGGGAGCAGGGTGGGGGGGAGAAAGAAGATATGGCCGACCGAAAGGAAACGACGGGTCCTCCGCGCGGGGGCGTGCGAGGCGCCGCGCATAGCAGATATGGTCTCCGGCGACGCCGGCCGTGGCGGCCCCGTCCGTCTGTCACCTCGCGGTCGGTGGAGTTACGGGCCACTAACGAGGGACTGCTCATCGCGGGTTTGCGGGAGCAGGAGTTGGCCATGACGCTGGAAGTCGAGCGCGTGCAACTCGCGGTCGTCCTGGCTGGCATCGGGGACGCCGTGCTGGTGGTCGACGGGGCGGGGGCGCCCGTGCGCACGAACGCAGCCTATGCGCGCCTGACCGGCGCCACCGACGCTCCCCTCAGACCGGAGGACGCGCAGGGGCGCCCACTGCCGCCGGAGGAGACACCGCAAGCGCGGGCCGCGCGGGGCGAGACGTTCAGCCTGGAGTTCTCTCTGACGGCCACTGATGGATCGCGCCACTGGTTCGAGGCCAACGGGCAGCCGCTCCCCGATCATGGCGCGGCGCATGCCGTCGTGGTCATCCGCGACATCACCTTCTCCGCCGCGCACCGCCACCTGCAGGATGAGTTCCTCTTGCTGGCCAGCCATGAGTTGCGCACGCCGCTGACCTCCGTCCAGGGGTATCTCGACCTACTCCTCACGCGTGTACAGCGCACGAGCAACGATGAGCGCACTCGACGCTATGCGACGCAGGCGCAGGGACAGATGCGCCGGCTGGTGGCGCTGGTGCGCGACCTGACGGACGTGGCGCGCTTGCAGAGCGGCAAGCTCACGCTTACCATGGCTCCGCTGGACCTGGCCGCGCTGGTGACAGGGGTGGTCGAAACGGCGCGGGACCTGCCACCCGGCCACACGATCCACCTCGACGCTGGAGCCGTCCCCCTGCGGGTGCGCGGCGACGCGGGGCGGTTGGAGCAGGTGCTGTTCAACCTGCTCACCAACGCCTTCGCCCACGCGCCGAGCGCGTCGCCCATTGAGGTGCGGCTGCGGCAGGAGTGCGGCGAAGTCACACTGGAGGTGCGGGATGACGGCCGGGGCATCGCGGCCGATCAGTTGCCCCACCTATTCTCACGCTTCTACCAGGTGGCGCGGCCGGATCGCCCGTCACAGGGCGGCCTGGGTCTGGGCCTGTTCATCTGCCAGGAACTGGCCGCGGCGCACGGTGGGCGCATCGCGGTCGCGTCCACGGAGGGGGCGGGGACGACGTTCACGGTGTGGTTGCCGCTGTTGGTAGACGGCGCCCCTAATCAGGCCACCCGCGTTCGACCGCCGGACGTCTAGCCACACGCCCCTACGATACTTTACGAGACTCCTGGGTGGGCGTCCGTGGCGTCGCGTAGCACGCGCTCCTGGTGATATTGGCCGGCGCGTGTACGCAACCAGCCCTCGGTTAGGCAGCGCACACAGAGGAGGCGGTCGCCGTACCGCTCACGCCGTCGCGCATACGCGTGTGGGGCCAACGTGAATGGGGTCGCGCAAACCGCGCACACCACAGGCACATCAGTTGCTCGTTTCGTCATGGGGCTTGACACTCCTTTCCTGGGGATAGCGCGGCCCGCGGCGACACGCGTCCGCGGACCGGCCACTTACTCGTCGCGCGCCGTGAACGTGGCGCGCCTCGCCGTGCCGTCCCTGTTCCCGCGCCCGTCGCCGGCGCGGGCGGCCCAGGCGTGTGTCGCCTTCTCTCTCCCGACGCCGCCCGATCGTCTGTTCGCGCCTCTCTGAGCCTCCTTGGCCGGTTTATCAGCGGTGGGTGTCTCTGGCGTCGAGGCCGCGCCCACCACGCGGGCGTAGAGCACGGCGGCGACCACACCGCCCAGCAGCGGCCCGACGATGTAGAGCGCGACGGCCGTGTATGTGCCGGAGACGATCTCAGGTCCCAACGCGCGGGCCGGGTTGCCGGCGCCCCCGCTGACCGGTCCGCCCAACAGCACGCCCGCAGCCAGCGCGAAGCCGATAGACACGGGGGCGATGCCGGCCGGCGCGCGCTTGTCGGTCGCCACGGCCATAACCGTGAAGACGAGCAGGAAGGCGATCAGCGCCTCGACCAGGACGACCTGGAGATCGCTCGCGCCGTGGGCAGGCGTCGGTGTGCCCAGGTGGGCCTTATCGTAGGCCGCCTGGCCGTAGGCGACCCACACCGCCAGCGAGGCGACGATGGCGCCGACGATCTGCGCGAGATATAGGCCGGCACGTAGCGCCAGGGGAACTTACCCGTCACAGCCAGACCGATGGTGACCGCCGGGTTGACGTGCGCCCCGCTGACCTGGCCGAGCGCGGCGACGACGGCCACCAGCACCAAACCGAAGCTCAACGCGATGGCCAGCGAGTCGTAGGCAGGGCCGGCGGTGTTCTTGCCCAACACGGCAGCCGTGGCGACCGCGGTCCCAATCAGCGTCAGAAAGAACGTACCTACCGCCTCAGCCGTCGCCGCCCGCGCCATGTTGCCGGCGACGCTCGACCCAGGCGTGCCGCGCTCGCCTTGCCCCTTACGTGGCCCCTTGTTTGCCATCGATATCGTCTCCTTTACCAGAGATCGCCGCCACCGACGAGGATGTACAGGATAGGGCCAATGCCCCAGATGATGCTCACCACACCCCACACGACTTTTTGCACCGCGCCGAGATCGGACCGCCCCGCGATGTTGATCCAGGCCAGCACCATGGCGACCGGATGCAACACCACGGACACAACAAATTGCAAAATCCCCTTCATGACCACCTCCAGTTCTAGAAAATGAGCGAAAAGGTGGGAGGATGGCCTTTGCGCATCCTCCCACGCCCAACGCATGGATCAGCCCAACGTGTGGGTCACTCGTCGATCGTTACGACCCCGCAGGCAGCGGGATCGACACGTCGTGGATGAGGTAGCCGTTGCTCGTGGCCGTCTTGCTCAGCGAGTCGGCCGAGCCGTTCATGCTTTGGAACGCTCCGTCGTTGAAGGAGCCACCGGCCAGGTCTCCCTGCTGTCCATGCACCTTACCCAGCACCGTGTTGAGCGGCGCGACGAGCTTGTGCAACGTCGGGCTGTTGCTCTCATTGGCGACGACATAGGCGCGGTGCAGGCGGTTGTAGGCGAAGGCCAGCACGGCCCCCGCGACGATGATGTGCCGCAGGCGGCCGTCCGCCCCCTTGGCGTAGAGGCCCTGCTTGTAGTTCTTATAGACGTGGTGGATGCAGAAGTATGCGATCCCCAAGTCCGCGAGGAAGCGCGTCTTGTCGAGGAAAGCCGTGCGCGTCTGCGCGACGTGCGCGACGGGGACGGCGGCGTGCGCCCGTCCGGCGAACGAGGGGGCAACGCTGCCCGTCAGCAGGACAACGAGCAGGCCAAGGATAATGAGTGTTTTCTTCATAGCGTGTGGTGTTCTCCTACAATCTCGATGATATCTCGTGCCATCGGTGGTGATCACCATGACACGCGTTACAGTTGTGTGGATACCTCATGAAACGGCAGGCACGGGGGCGCGGGGGATTATCTCCCCCGCGCCCCTGCCCCCTGGCGACGCCCCGAGCGGTCGTTGCTGGTCGGGTTCTTGACGCCCTGCGTGCGGTTAGCGCCGCTTCGACGTGTGCCGCCCCCTCGTGGTCGTGTGCCCGGTCTCGTCCACTCCCTCGACGACGACGCGCTCCTTGCGCACCGTATCGGTGACCTGTTGCTGCTCGTCAGTCGCTTGCTTGTGCAGCCGCACCTCTTCGGTCTCGCGGAGTTGCTTACCGATGACGGCCTTCTCACCCATCACCGGCACGTCGATGTCCTTGTTTTGGAAAGCGTTGTTGACGTCAGCCTGGTTCGCCTGTCCCGTGAACGGAACGCGCTCCACCGTGACCTCTTCGTGGCGCAGGTTCACCGACGCCGTCGCCTGCTCGGTCACGACGTCTTTGTGCAGGCGGACATCTCCGATCTGCTCCTGTTGCTTGCCGACGGTCAACTCTTCCTCGAACACGGGCACGTTGATGGTGTCGTCGCCCGTGGCCGTCGCTCGGGCCTGACGCGGGGCCCGCGCTGGCGAGGGCGTTGTTTGCCGCGCGCGCGTCGTCGTGGTCGTGGTCTCGGCTACCGTCGCGGTCTGCGCGTAGCTATCGTCATCCATTATGCCGCTCGTCGCGCCGCCCACGGGTGGGTTCTCGTAACGCTCGCCGGCCAGGTCATCTTTGTACACGCTCAACTGCACGTTGCCTTCGGCGTCGGTGCTCTGGACGGCGCTCACGGGGATGTAGAGGTCCTTGTGGAACAGGAAACCCTTCTGCACCGTGATGTAGCCGCCCTGGGGGTCGTACGCCTGCACCGTGCCGATCTTCTCGCCGGCCGCATCGTTGACCGTCGCGTCCTGGTAAAACTGTTGTCCTGTCATCTGTCTACCTCCTTCAATTCGGTTTGATCTATTGTGTGTCGCGCGCCGCGTGGCGCATACCCAGCGTGCCGCCTAGCGCGCCCGCTACCAGGCCGACCACCAGCCCGATTAAGGTACCCCAGGCCGTGGTCTTGGCCGTGTCCACGGCTTGCTGCGCCTGCGCCGGTGTAGGGTTCTGGGCTGTCCCGGTGGCGGTGGCGCTGAGTTGGCCCAGGTTGATGCCCAACCCATGAGCGATGCTGCCCGCGTTGCCGATGATGGCGCCCAGGCCCTGCGTGGCCAGCCATAGCAGGATAGGCAGCGCCAGCAGGAAGACGAGCGCGCCGTTGAGGGCGGCCCACCCGCGCTCATGGACTGCCGCCGTGCGCCCCGCGATGTAGCCGCCGACCAGGAAGGCGATGATCGCGCTGATCCCGGCCCATATCGCCGAGTACGACCCAGCGTTCTGGTTGCCGCCGCCCTGGACGGCCGCCCCCGTGTTCACGGTCGAGGCGCCGATGGCGAGCCCCAGCAAACTCAACACCAGCAGCGTGAAGAACGCGGCGAGCAGCCCGGCCCAGATCGGACCCCAGCGCACGCGATCCGTCGGTAGGTTCATCACCTGCGACACGTTGCCCATCGATGTCTCGCGCACCTCTCGGTCGTAGCCCACAGTCTCGACGGGGGCCGCCATCATGCCATCCGCCGGCGCTCGTCCGAGCGCCGCCCCGCGCGTGCGGGTCTGATCGTTGTTCGCCATGTCCGTCTCCTCCTCAATGGATCATCCCGCCGGGCGGTCTCTTGCCCGGCCGTCGTCTCCAGTTTCTCGTCCCCATGTAGGGACACCATACAGTCTAGGGCGCTTTCCTGAGATGAACCTGAGAACGCCCCCTGGAGGACATGACGTTGGCGCCGCGACAACAGAGCATGCGGCGCATTGGCGCTACACACCCTCGCCAGCGACGACGGACCGCGTGCGCACGGTGTCGGAGCGCCGCGTGAGCATCAGGTCACGGCGCGACTGGCGGCGCTCCAGGCCGGTCGTGCGCCGCCCGCTCCGCGTCGATGGCGTGCGTCTTCTCTGCACCACAGCCTGCGTCACGGCCTGCGCATCTCCCCCGCGCAGCTCCCGCCAGGCCGCCACGCCGACGGCCTGGAGCAGGCTCGCCAGTGGCGCCCCGAAGAGCGCACCCCAAAAGCCGAAGAGTTCGGTGCCGGCCACCAGCGCGAGGAGCGCCGTCGCCGGGTGAATGCCCACCGCCTTGCCCATGATGCGCGGCCCGACCACGTCGCCCTCGATGATGTGCACGACGGCGAAGTAGGCCAGGACCAGCAACGCCACCACCCAGCCCTGGAAGAGGGCGATCACGACGCACACCGCGCCGGAGATGAGCACGCCGATGATGGGGATGAACTCCATGAAGAAGGCGAGCACGCCCAGCAGCGCGGCGTAGGGGACGTGCAGGACGAGCATCCCGGCGCCCACGAGCACGCCGACGAGCGTGGCCAGCGTCAGCGTCCCGCGGATGTAGCCGCCGACGACCTGATTGACGATGGCGATGAGCAGGCTGGTGCGCCAGCGTTGGGCGCCGGGAGTCTCGCGGCGCATCCGGCGGGCGATGGTCGGCCCGTTGGCGGTGAGGTAGACGCTCAGGATCAGGATGAGGTCGATGAGCGTGGAAACGACCCCCCGGACGACGCCGAACGACTCCCTAGCCGCCGTGGTCCCCACCCCTCGGAGCGCGGTGATGGCCTGCTGCTGCGCGCTGTGGAGCGAGGCCGCCGTGATCCCGAGTGGGCGCAGGAGGGGCAGGAACTGGGGCTCGGCGCGCTGGGCCTGGCGCGCGTACTGGGGGAGGTGGTCGACCAGGGCGGTGACCTGCGTGGCCGCGGTGGCGACGATGAACGCGCCCAGGCTGAGCAGCACGACGAAGCCAAGGACGTAGGCCACGGCGATGGCCAGAGGGCGGGGCAGCGCGCGGGCCAGTCGGGCCACCAGTGGGGTGAGCGTGTAGGCCAGAACGGCGGCCAGCACCAGCGTCAGCAGGGCACGGGCAATGTGGGCCAGCAGCCAGCCCGCGACGAGCAGGACGGCGAACCAGGCCAGCACGATCAGGGGAAGGTAGAGCGCGCGCTGCCAGGACTGCGGCATGGGGTTGTGCTCCTTTAGATTGCTAGGAGGAGTGAGATCGTGTGTATGACACAACGCCCCCCTCATACGACAACACGATGACAACGTTCCAGCGTTTACCTCTTGGCCACGCGGGCGCGGAAGCCACGACGGGTGTAGCCGCGCTGGCCGGCGAGCACGCGGGGCTTGGTGGCGGACAGGTAGCGGGTGGGAGCGCCGTGGGGGTCGAGGAGGTACCAGCCGCGGGCACGGCGGCCGCTAGAAAGCAGGGCGAGGGTAAGGGTGAGCGGTGCCGCGAGTGGGGCGGCGATGTCCCGATAGCCTGCCAGGAGCAGGATGCCAAGGAGGGAGACAGTGGCGAGCGTCGCGCCGACGGTCGTCGCGACACGGGCGCGCGGCAGCCCATAGCCGAGATGGACGTGGGTCCCAAGCGCGCGTGGCCAGTACCACAGGAGGAAGACCCCATATCGATCCGGCGTGTCGTGCATCGTGACCCTCCCTCTGCTCACAATAAAGGCGCCCTCCGTCGCGCGTGTGGTACACGGCGGCGATAGATGTTGTGGTTGTGCGTCCTGCCCACGATGCCCTGGTCGAGCAGCGCCTGGAACGCGCCGTTTCCGAGCAGGGCGCGGCTGCTGTTGTCGCTAATGAAAAATCCTCGACGAGCCGGCTTCGGGTGGGGCGGGCAGGGCCTGCGCGGCCTCACCTTCCGGTTGCGCCCCGTCCCGCCGCAGGAAGACGAGGACCGCGCCGATGGACAGGACCGCGAGCGCGACGACTCCGGCCACCCCCGCGACGTGGCGGGGACGCTGGTGAGGGAAGCCGTTCGGCGGTATGGCAATCGGGAGCCGCTCGCCCCTCGGCGCCGGGATCGGGAGCCGCTCGCCCTTGGGCACGATCGAGTTGATGTTGGGCACGATCGAGGGTGGGATATGGTCCACCGCGTCGACCGCGCCCTGTGATTCTCTTACTTGCCCCACGGGCGACACTTGCCAGCTTTTCACGAGTCGTCCGCCCTGAGCCGCGCCGGATACCCGTCTCTTCGCGCGCGCCCAGGCCGCGTCCGACACCCGCGCGGCACCCCCCATCTTAGGCGCTATGTGTGGCGCCGACGCGGGCTCCGTTTGCGGCGCCGGCGTCGCGGCGACGGCACGGTCGTAGTACACGGCGGCGACGATTCCACCGACGAGCGGCCCCAGGATGTAGAGCACGATGCCCTGGTACATGCCCGACACAAGCATCGGCCCCAGCGCGCGGGCCGGGTTGCCCGCGCCCCCGCTGACCGGGCCGCCGATGAGCACGCCCGCCGCGAGCGCGAAGCCGACGGCCAAGGGGGCGCTCCTGGCTGGGACGCGCGGGTCGGTCGTCACCGCCACGACGGTGACGACGAGCAGGGCGGCAATGAGCGCCTCGACGAGGAAGACCTGGAGGTCCGTGGCCCCATGGACGGGCGCCGGGGCGCCCAGGCGCGCCACGTCGTAGGCCCGCTGCCCGTAGACGCCCCAGACGGCGAGCGCGGCCAGCACAGCCCCGCCGACCTGCGCCGCGATGTAGGCAGGGACAGCGCGCCAGGGGAACGTGCCGGTCACGGCCAGGCTCAGCGTCACGGCCGGGTTGACGTGGGCGCCGCTCACAGGTCCCAACGTGGCGACGATGGCAGTGAGCGCCAGACCGAAGCTGAGCGCGATGGCGAGCGAGTCGTACGCCGGGCCGGCGGTGTTCTTGCCGAGGACGGCGGCGGTGGCCACCGCCGTGCCGACCAGAACCAACAGGAAGGTCCCGACCGCCTCGGCAAGAGCCGCGCGCGCCGTGTTGGCCCCTGTCGTTGATCCCCGTGTGTCGTGTCCGTCCCACGCCCCGTCCATAGACCCGTCCCCCTTGCTTTCATCCCCGCGCCGCGGAGTACGTGTCGCTGCCCCCGCCTCGCTCTACTCAGACGCGGCGGTGCAAAACCCAGCGCGCCGCGGCGCCGACCGCCGTGATGCACACCAACATGATTGCGAACCCCATCGGTTTTTTGATCGCGCGGTCCCGTGCCCATAGGCGACCGATCAGGCCGGCGGGGGATCGGGCCGAGGACCTTTCCAACGCGTGTGAGCGCGCGCGGCGCAGCGGGGGCAGGGCCATTCGTCGTACCCGCACGTCCGCCCACAGCCCGCACATAAGCGCGTCCGTTCGCGTCGCGGCGCCGCCTCGCCCGCGAGGAGACGGAGCGACGGGTGGCGTGAGGCGTCGGTTTCCACCGCGTGGGACGCGTTGTCTAGTGCGGCGGACATCCCCGATTGATCATCTCTGGGCGTCCCGATCTCGCCGGCACCGGACGCCCCTGCCCCCTCGCCTCCTGGTCCTCTTGTCTCTATGGTCATGGCCTCGCCTCTCTGTCCACCCCATCCTCCCGAACAGGCGAGACGGGAACGGGCGCGGAGCCACCCGTTCCCGCATCATCATAGATGAGACGCAGCAGCGTCGCGGCGGCGTGGCTGTTGTCGGGCACGAGGCCGTGGCAGATGGCGGCTACGCTCTCGCCCGCGTGTACAAGCCGTCCAGGTTCGTTGGCATCCGAGCCGTCGGCCGCCTCCTGGACGAAGCCAGGGTTGCGCGTCATGTCCACGATGTCCCGGTCGAGCAGCGCCTGGAACGCGTCATCTAGGCGCATGGCGCGACTGATGGTGTCGCGCCAGGGGCTCTGCTCGTCGTCGGGCAACCGCCGCGCTGTCGTTTTGTTGGATGCCATGTCCCTTCTCCTCGTCGCACGCATCGGAGATCCGTGTCTATCGTCATTCGCCATGTGAGATGATGACAGGGTGGCTCGTCAATCTCGTGACGTGCCGTCCTCATCGATCGTGACGCGCTCCTTAGCGCACCGGGTCGGCTACGGTTATATCTCTGACATCGCAACGCGCGAAAATCAAGGCGTACCCTGGCGCGGGCCGCTAGAGGCCGCCCCCCTGGCCGCTGAGCATATGCTTGGCCACCAGGCCGGCAAGCGCCATCATGCCGCCTCCGGCGGCGCCCCCTCCGCCGCCCATCATGCCGCCTAGTCCTCCCCCCGACCCCATCAGCGATTGGAGCATGCCGGGTTGTTGCTGGCCCATCTGCTGGAACCCCTGGGCCATCTGTTGCGGGTTGTTGGGGTCCATCTGCTGCTGGTACTGCGGCGGCATCTGCTGCGCGAACTGCTGGCGCTGGTCCATCGGCATCTGCTCAAAGTGTTGCTGGTAGACCTGCTGCTGCATCTCAGGTGGCGCGTTTTGCATGAACTGCTGTACATGCCCCGCGGCCTCGTTGGGGTCGATCTGGCTGTAGTCGCCGGAATCGTTGGCCTGCGCGTACTGCTGGTACACCTGCTGATTGTTCTGGTCGAACGGATACATGACCTGCCTCCTCTTGTGTCGCGCGGGTCCCATCGTGCATGATGCGACACGTCGCGCGCACACACCACGCAGTCTACGGGCCGTTCCTGAGAACATCCTGAGAGGGAGCGGCGGTGAACGTCCGTCTTGACACAGGTACGGGGCGCGCTCGGGGTCGTTCCCGTAACCACCGCTATCATATCTACACAGGGTTGTCGGCGCTCGTGGCGCTATCCAGAGGTCAGAGCGGATGGGCGTAACGTTCGCTCGCCAGGTCGACCGCGGCTAGACGCAGGTGTAGGTTCCCCGCGGCGTCGTTGCCTCGGGTGTCGCCCAAGGGGATGTACAGGTCCGCGTCCGACAGGGCGCATCCCCGAACCACGACACAGTTGCTCCGCACGTCATACGCGCGTAGCGTGCCGATCAGCGCGCCACTCAGGTCGCACACCGCGCAGCCCTCGTGGAGTTGTTGTTCCGTCACGCCGTTTCGCCCTCTGGTGTGGTGATATTCCCCCACCCCTGGTCGAGCGGGAGCGAAAGCGTGAAGGCGCTGCCCTGCCCCACCCGGCTTGCGACGGTCAGGCGGCCGTCATGCGCGCGGGCAATGCGCGCGGCGCGGGACAGGCCCAGGCCCGCGTGCCGGGTATCGCCCATGCTCGTACGCGTAGGGTCGACGCGGTAGAAGGGCTCGAATAGGTGGGGCAGATGTTCGGGCGCGATCCCCGGTCCCGTGTCGCGGATCGTCAGCGTGGCCCGGCCCCGCGCGCATCGCGCCGTCAAGTGGATCGCCCCGTCCGACGGCGTGTGGGTCAGCGCGTTGTCCAGCAGGGCGTCCAGCGCCCGCTGGAGCGTGGCGGCGTTGCCGCGGACGGGTAACGGCCCATCCAGCAGCGCGTCCAGCGTCTGCCCCGTGCCTGCGGCACGCGGACGAGCCTCCGCGAGCGCCGCGTGCGCGACCTCGCGTAGGTCGAGTGGCACGGCGAACGGGGTGTCGACGCCGCTCTCGACGTGCGCGAGGGTCAGGACCTCGTCGAGCAAGTCACTCACATGGACCGCCTCCGCCGTCGCCCGGCGCAGCACGTCCTCGTACTGCGCGGGGGTCCGAGGCCGCAGCAGCGCCGCCTCCAGTGTGCCGAGCAGCACGGTCATAGGGGTGCGCAGTTCGTGCGAGGCCGCGACCGCGAAACGTTCCTGCCGCTCTAGCGCCTCTTTGGCGGGACGGAGCGCGTACCCTGCCAGCGCGTAGGCGGCGGGCGCGCTCAGTAGCAGCGCGCCCAGATCGCCGGCGACGGTCCGCGCGCTGGGGCGCGCACGATCGTGGGACCAGCGTGGCAGCGGGAGGACGCGGTGGGCCAGACGCGGCAATACGGCGACGCCAGCCACAAGCGCTACCTGGGCCACGGTCAAACGTAGCCGTGGGGTGATGATCATCATGGGTAACCTTCTCTCTTTCCCAGGGGCTGGTGGGCTAATGGCAGCGGACGGCTAGGGGGACTCCGGCACGCGCAAGGCGTAGCCCACTCCGCGGACGGTGTGGATCAACGGCGTCGCGAACGGAGCGTCGATCTTCTGGCGCAGGTAGCCGATGTAGACCTCGACCACGTTGCTGCCGACCGCGCTGTCGCCCCACACCATCCGCTCCAAATTGCGCGCGCGTGAGAGTCTGCCCGACATGGTGGATCAGGTAGTGCAAGAGGGTGTATTCGCGCGCGGAGAGGGACAGAGGATGGCCCGCCCGGACCACCCGCCGCGTCGCCGTGTCGAGCTCCAGGTCGTGCACGCGTATGGCGCTCGATCGAGATGGGCCCTCGCGCCGCAGCAGCGCGCGGACGCGGGCGAGCAACTCGCCGATGCGGAAGGGCTTGGTCAGGTAGTCGTCGGCGCCCCCGTCGAGCCCCGCGATCTTGTCCACCTCGCGGTCGCGCGCCGTCAGCATCAGGATCGGCATCGCCTTCCCGACCGCGCGCAGTCGACGAGCGACATCGAGGCCGTCCAGGCGGGGCAGCGTCAAGTCGAGGATGACGAGGTCGTAGTCATTCAGGCCCGCGTCGAGGAAGCCGTCCTCGCCGTCGCGCGCCACGGTCACGCTGTAGCCCGCGTCTTCCAGGCTCTCGCCCACGAACAGGACGATCCGCGGGTCGTCCTCCACGAGCAGAATACGCATGGCCGACCCTCCCCCCTTGGCGCGTCGTTGTTTGGTCGCCACACATCCACAACATCCGTGGCGCGATGCAGGCGTATCAGGTCGTCTTCGTCCGCGCCGCCCGCACGAGAATCACCTAACTCCTCTAGCATGGCGCCCATTCCTGAGAATACCCTGAGAACAGGTGACCGGCGTGAGCACGGAGATGTCGGGATGCCGGGATGCCGTTGTCGATGCCGACGTCCATCTCTCATGTAGTATGCTCTAATCTGTCTATGGTAGCGCGGGCGACGCCACGCGACGACGGCCGGGCGTGCCCGGCACGGCCCCGTGAGGGTCGAGAGGAGAAAAGTTGAGGAGGTGACGATGGACCGGCAGGAGCGACGCGAGACGGACGGTGAACTCGCGCGTTTGCGCGCGCTCGTCGCGCATGCGCCCACCCTTTTCGCGGTGATGGAGGGGCCGGAGCATGTGTTCCGTCTGGCCAACCCGGCGTACCTGCGGACTATCGGGCGGCGCGAGGAAGACATCGCCGGCCAGCCGTTCCGCGCGATCTTCCCCGAGGTGAAGGGCCAAGGGCTCGACGCGATCCTCGACCGGGTCTACGCGGATGGTGAGCCGTACGTCGGCACGGAGCAGCCGGTGTGGTTCATGCGTGAAGACGAGGGCCTCGGGGACGCATTCTTCACCTTCGTCTTTCAGCCCCTCTGTGATGCCGCGGGCGCCGTCGAAGGCATCCTGATGAACGGCGTCGACGTCACTGCGGAGGTCCAGGCGCGCCGCCGTCTACACGACCGCGCAGCCGCACGCGAGGCCGCTCACACACGGCTCCAGCAGGTCGTCGACGTGCTGCCGGAGGGCATCGTCGTCGTCGACGCGGACGGATGGGTGGTTCTTGCTAACCACATGGCCGCCGACCTGATGGGGCCGGACATCGTGGGACGCTCCATGGCGCGCATCGAGCGAGAGGCCACTGCAGTGTCCGATATCCGGCGCCTCGACGGCACGCCCTACCCGGACGAGGATTTGCCCCTGGAGCGATCCGTGAGCCGCAGCGAGGACGTGCGCGGCGTGCAACTGCTGCTGCGCCACGCCGCAGACGGCCACGACATCCCCGCGCTGCTGAATAGCGCACCGCTGCGTGACGCCGCCGGCGCGATCACCGGCGCCGTCCTCGTCTTCCAGGACATTACGACAATCAAGAACTTCGAGCGCGCCCGCGATGAGTTGCTCGCGTCGGTGGCGCACGACCTCAAGAACCCGCTCACGGCGATCCAGGGTATCGCGGAGCTCACCGGGGAGCAGGCCGCGCGGAAGGGCACGCCGAGCAACGAGCGCATCGCCGCGCGGCAGGGAGCTATCGTCACCGCCGCGACACAGATGACGGCGCTGCTTAACGAGCTGCTCGACGCCATGCAGTTGCAGATGGGCCAGCCGCTCACACTGAACCTCCGCCCGACCGACCTGCTGGCGCTGGTGCGGCGGACCGTGGACCACCAGCGGGAGATCGCCGAGCGCCCGATCCAGGTAGAGGCGGACGCGCCGGAGGTGGTCTGCGACGTCGACGCGGACCGTATCGAGCGCGTGATCGGCAACCTGGTCTCCAACGCCATCAAATACAGTCCGAAAGGCGACGGCGTCACGGTGCGGCTGACACGGGATCAGGGGACGGACGGAGCGTGGGCGATCCTGACGGTCAGGGACCGGGGCGCGGGCATCCCAGCGGAGGACCTGCCGCACGTCTTTGAGCGGTTCTACCGTGCCGAGAACACGAGTGATGTCGAGGGGACGGGCATCGGCCTGGCGAGCGTGCGCGAGATTGTCGTGCAGCATGGTGGAACGGTGAGCATCGAGAGCCGTGAGGGCATGGGCACGACAGTGACGGTGCGACTACCGGTAGCAGGGTCGTCCACATCCTGATGCGCGTCGATACCCAGCGCGGGAGGCATGGCCTAGATCGGGGATCGTGTCGATTACGTGCGCGCCCCTCGCGCGCCCTCCAGCAGGTCGCGCAGTAACGTGCCCAGCGCGGCGTCATCGCGGGTGTGGGCCTCATGGGTCCACAGGTCGTGAAGGAGATACGCGCGCTCATCCGGCCCAGAGACACCGAGCAGGACGATCGGCACATGAGCGAGGGGTTCCACGGCGCGCATCGCGCGCACGAGGTCGAGGCCGCGCCCGTCGGAGAGGCCGACGTCGACGAGGACCGCCGATGGGCGCACCTTGCGCACGAGCGCAATGGCTCGGCCCACCAGTGGCGCGGAAAGGGGGTAGGTGCCCGCGTCGCGCGCCAGTGCGCTGTACGCGCGCAAACGCGTGGAATCCGCGCTCACGACGAGGACGAGACGGGTAGGTTGGCGTGTCATGGGTGGGCTCCTCTTGCTGGTCTCTGCCGAAGCGCAGGAAACGTGCCGCTACTGTGCTATCCTGTACGCGTCATGGCCCACAACAAGATCACGAGCCCGGCAGGATGAACGGGGAGGAGTGACGCATGCCCAAACGTATCGCGGTGCTCGACGACGAGCCGAGCTTCCTCGACCTGCTCCAGGAGGTGTTGTCGGACGACGGCTACGAGGCCCATCCATTCCCTGGAGGAGAGGTGGACTACCCGCGCGTGCGGGACCTCGCGCCCGACGCCATCGTCCTGGATATCCACATGGAGGACCCCCGGACGGGCTGGGACCTGCTCAACCGCATGAGGCGCGACGCTGTGCTCGGCGCGACGCCCGTCATCGTCTGCTCCGGCGACCTTCCGTTGCTGCATGAGCGCGCGGCGGATCTGGAGCGATTGGGAGGCGCGGTCCTCGCGAAACCCTTCGACCTCGACGACCTCCTCACCATCCTTGATCGTATCACTGATGGGCTCGCATGAGGCAACACGCGACGGCGCCGCGTTGCCCTCCGCGCGTTGTCGCGGCTGTCGCCGCCACGCTCACGGACAACGCCTCGCCCTCGCCCCCATGTCGCCGGTTGGCGTATCAGTGGCCTTACATCCTCTCTAGTTTTCGCTAACAAGGGGGCAATCGGGAGGGCTTTGGTAGGATAGGGGTGCTGACACCATATCGTCCGGAAGGAGCCTCCCGATGCCACCCGCAGTCTATCGCATGATGACCCTCCT
>JAABUV010002883.1_pt1 | contig 22607 bp, 36 predicted proteins | sample 5559971 | NCBI WGS metagenome assembly JAABUV01 (sample SAMN10711881, study PRJNA513362) | rock metagenome | isolation source: Antarctica rocks | place: Antarctica: Victoria Land, Knobhead nord | collected 2015-12-19
GCTCGCCCGGCACGCCCACCGGCAGCAGCTGCAGGTGCTCGTCCAGCACGTAGCAGCGCAGGTTGGCCAGCGGGCCCCCGATCGGCATGCTCGCGCCGCCCTTGAAGTCCCGCGTGTCATAGCCTGCACGCCACGCACGTGCCAGCCTGTCAGGGCCGAGGCGCCGGCAGCTGCATGCCAGGCATGGGACTGGCCAGCGCGGCCACACCTGTTGACCCCACAGTCACCTCCGTGGGACCGTAGTCGTTGTACAGGCGCGCGTGCGGCAGCGTCGCCCTGAAGAGCTTCAACAGCGGCAGGTGCAGCGCCTCGCCGCCGCAGACAACCAATCTCATAGATGCGCACTCCCTGAACTCCGGTTCCTGCATTTTGCGGCGGCAGCAGTTGCAAGACGATGCAAACGGTGCAAGAGCAGACCACTGGCACCAGTTCGGGCGCATGGGGCGCACGCGAAGCAGGGCTTCCAGCAGGGACGGCACGAGGATGCAGGCGGCCACGTCGTGCTTCTTGCACATGCGCGCCATGTGCTGCGTGTCCTTCTCGCTGCCCGGCGGCACGATGACCAGGCTGCCTCCGCCGACAAAGATGCTGAATATCTCCTGCGCAGAGCACCCACACTGTGATCTGCCTGCATTATTAAGCGCACTCTGAAGATGTATGTGCGTCGCCACCGCGAAGCACCCAGCACGCCGCAGTGGCCGGACGCACCGCTATGGACTGGTCGAAGCTGGTAGAGGCCTTCTGCAGCACGGCGCTCTCGCCCAAGCACATGCGCCTGGACCCCGCTGCATGCTCAGCTCACCATGCGAGCACAGGGTGATGGCTCATGCCGCGTCAGCCGATTGACCCCGCAGGCTGACATGCCTTCACCAGCAGACGCAGACGGTCTGCGCACCTGTGGATGAAGTGCATGAAGTTCACGGTGCCGTCGTGCTGCAGCACGACGCCCTTGGGGCGGCCCGTGCTGCCAGACGTGAAGATGATGTAGCACATGTTGCTGGCTGCGGCTCGCGGGCCCGGCGGCGTCGATGGCTGCTTTGCAAGCGCGTCGCGCTCCTCGTCAACCTGCGCATCCTCCCGCCACTGCCTTTGCAACAGCGAGCGTGCACCCTGAAACGTCACACACAGAGCGAGCAGGGGGGCGCACCAAGAGCACTTGCACCTCGCGGCCGATGTTGCGGCCCCCGAACACCTCCCTGCGGCTCAACAGCACGGGCGCCTGCGCACCAAGCAACCACGCTGAGCGCTGTGACATGCGTGAAGGAGCGTCATTTGGACCCGGGATGAGTGGCCGCGCCTCCGAGTCCTCGAGGATCATCGTCAGGCGGTCCGCTGGGTAGGCGGGGTCCATGGGCACGTAGGCGCCGCCCGCCTTGAGCACGCCGAGCAGCGCCACAACCAGGTCCAGCGAGCGCGGCAGCAGCACGCCCACTGGCACCTCAGGCCCCACGCCCAGGGCTATGAGGCGATGTGCGAGCTGGTTGGCATGTGTGTCCAGCTCAGCGTAGCTCATGGTCGTCTCCTGCACAGTTCGCACCAAGGTAGTCATGCATACTTGCCTGCATGATGCCTGGTCACTTGCTTTGCTGTGTCGAGCAGCAGGTCATGCAGTGCTACACGCCAGCCACAGCGCGGCCACGCACCCCGTAGACCAGAGCCGGCGCGTCCGGCCGGGTGGCAGCCCACTGCTCGAAAGCGCCATGCATGGTTTGCTCTGTATGCATCAGCTGCGAGGGTGCCATGTCAGTGGCGTTGAACGTGTGTTCGACAGTGTCGCGCTCTGCCGCGCTCAGTATGTTGAGGCGCAGGATCGATGCGTCTGGGTCAGCCACAACGCTCTCCAGAAGAGCCTGCACCCATGCAGCTGGGCGTCAGGACATGGGCATTGTGTAGTTGAAGCATTCAGCGAGTTATGTGTGATCAACGCGCTCCCCAGCATTGGTTGCAGGACAGGATATCAAGGTGCAAAACACCACATGTGTCATAACACCAGATACTATCACACAGGATGTGATGCATTTAGCAGCGCACTGAGCGGCTGGTTGCACATCTGCGCCCTCTCAGAGAGTTACGTGGCGCCCAAACGGTGCCGCCCTACCTGGAGATGCTTGACCATGCGCAGCGCTGTCTCATGCGAGAAGAGGTCCGAGCAGTACGTCAGAGTCCCGGACAGCTCGTCCCTCATTTCAGCCAGGGTCAGGACTACGTCGACTTGCGCGCCAGGGCTTTCCAGCTGCATAACCCCGCCGCAAACAGTCAGCAAAAGCATACATGTACGCACATGCAGTGCCTCTCGTTGAAGCACACTTGCTAGACGCTTTTGCACTTTCTACTCAGGTGATCTGTCTATGAACACGGCATAAACTACACTGCGCTTTGGCAGGGCTGTTTGCAATGCCTGAAGCAGGGGCCCTCACCTGCATGGCCTGTGCGGATGTGCCATCCAGGCAAGGCAGCTGGAAGAAGGCAGCATCCTGCAGTACGCACATGTTCTGGAAGACAGGGTTGTAGGCAGAGCTGCGCGGCACGCGCGCATCCTGCACCACGGTCAAATAGGGCACGTCTGCGTTGGCTAGTGCGCCGCGCACGACTGCTTTCGTGCGGGTCAGCACTTCGCGGAAGCTGGGCGAGCCTGCATGCACATAGCATGTTAGCACCAATGCAGGTGGAGCCTGGAGTCACTGTGCAACACTGCCTGCACGCCTGCTCTAGGCAAAATAAGGAAGCAGGTCATTGCTGCTGCCTTGATTCTAAAGGCAGAAATGACACCGCCAAGGTGATACGCCCCTGGAACAACCATTAAGCAACCATCATCAACTTGTCGACCAGCATGACTTCTGACAGAGAGCTTGGCGTCTGCACAAGCAAACGCACAATTTCAAGTATGACATGCTTGCCTGCCAGGTCCGTGCGAAGCGCCATGCTATTTACAAAGTACCCATACAGGCCCTCCAGCTCACGCCTGTTGCGATTGGCAAAAGCTGTGCCCGACACCACGTCCTCGGTGCGGCTGTACCGGCTGAGCAGCACCTGCGGCACAGCACGCACCCGGATTGGACTGTGGAGACAAGCAAAGGAAGACATGCCTGCACTGAAGGCAGCCTGGTATACACAGACACCTGCCAGAGGGCCCGCTACCTGCCAGACAGCCAGGAGCGCCATGAAGGTGGTAGCGCCGCAGCTGGCGGCCAGAGCGCGCAGGCCCTTGGCCAGCGCGGCCGGCACCGCCACAGGCACAGACGCTCCCCGGCCGCTGAAGACGGCGGGCCGCGAGAAGTCCGTGGGCAGCTCGAGCAGCGGCGGCGCGTCGGCGAGCTGCTGGCGCCAGTAGGCCCGCTGGGCGTTGAGCTCGCTGCTGCCGATGCGCGCGCGCTGCCAGGCGCTGTAGTCTGCGTACTGGATGGGCAGCGCTGGCAGCTCCGCCGCAGGGCCTCCCCGGCGCAGCGCGTTATACACGGCTGCCAGCTCGCGGTACAGCACGCCCATGCTCCACCCGTCGCTGCACCACCCGCCACGGCACTCAGTGCTGCATGGCTCAAAAGGACGCTGGAAGCATGCTGCCAATGTAAAGATGCTTGCGGACCAGCACATGTCAGCATCGCGCCCCTCCGCAATGTCGAGCAACAGCGACGATGCAGGCACCGTGGGCCGCGGATGGGTCACCTGATTGCATGGTGCGCGCTCAGCAGCAGCACCCGCGCCTCCCCGGCGGCCAGCAGGTAGATGCGCAGCGGCACGCCCCCGCCGATCAAGGCGTACGGCTGCGCTATCAGCCGCGCAAGCTCCGCCTGGAGCGCGCGCTGGTCTGCATCCAGCCCCGCAGGCAGGCTGCAGCGCTGCAGCCTGACTGTGGCGCGCGGGTCACCTGCAGGAAGCACAGCCTGCAGCACAGTGCCGTCCCGCTCGACAAAGTGCGTGCGAAGCGAGGCGTGGCGGCGGGCTAGCGCAGCCAGTGCAGCTTCCAGCACAGCCTCATTGACATCCCCATGCAGCGACATCGCGTCGTGGACATTGTATGCGACGCTGTCAGGCTGCATCCTGTGCAGCGCAATCATCTGCTCCTGGCTCAGGGAGCAGGGCACGCCCGTTGCCAGCTGGTCGGCTGTGTACCCAGCAAGCGGTATGGCAGCCAAGCCGCCCTTGCTGGCAGCAAAGCGCGCCAAGGCTTCTCCCAGGCCGGCGATGGTCGGCGTGCTGAAGAGCTGGGCGGTGGGCACATCGACGTCCAGGAGTGCACGCACGCCGCTCATCACCATGTTTGCCTGTTCGACTTCTGCACACTGTCAGGAGCCTGGTGGTTCATTATGGGCAGACTCATGCTTGCGGCGGCATGCCCGCTGCAGGAGGAGGAAAGCACGAGTCAGGCAGCGCATGCCTGCAGCGAGTTGCCGCCGATGGAGAAGAAGTCGGCCTGCGCGCTGACGCGCCCCCGGCCCAGCACCTCCTGCCACACCGCCTGCAGCTTAGCTTCCACGTCGGTGCTCGGGGCCACGTAATTCTCCGGCGCTTCCGCGCCCCACTCCGGCGCTGGCAGCGTCTTCCGGCTGACCTTGCCGTTCGGCAGCCGTGGCATAGCGTGGAGCGGCATGATGATGGACGGCACCATGTGCGCTGGCAGCCGCGCCCTGACAGCTGTTCTGAGAGCGGCCGGGTCAGCGGCAGCAGGCGTCACATACGCTACCAGCTGCTGCGCGCCGGCGGGGTCCTTGAGCACCAGGACCACCACCAGCTCCACGCCGGGCGCCTCTGCGAGCGCATGCTCGACCTCGTCCAGCTCCACCCGGAAGCCGCGCAGCTTGACCTGCACAGTGGCATGCCAAAAGCTTGCGCCTCAGACTGCATGCTGGCGCAACCTGAGCAGTGGCTGCTCAGCAAGTGCGGTCTGAAAAGCTGCCTTTGCCAGGACAAGCATACGTGGCCTGTGTCTCTGCATGGCCAAGCGGCAGATGCAATGGGCAATTTGAGGGGGCACCTGGTTGTCCAGGCGGCCCAGGAACTCCAGGTTGCCATCTGGCAGCCAGCGCACGAGGTCGCCTGGCGTGGAGGCACACAGCCCTCAGCAGCCGGGGGGACAGGCGGCACGCGCGCACACCCCCGCCGACAGGCCTGAGCGGCGGGGCGTGTGGCGCACCGGTGCGGTACATGCGCGCATGCAGCGCGTCGCCGCGCGCGAATGGGTTGGCGACGAATTTCTCGGCGCTCAGGTCCGGCCGCTTGATGTAGCCGCGCGCCACCTGGATGCCGCTGACCATCAGCTCGCCCAGCACGCCCACCGGCAGCAGCTGGAGGTACTCGTCCAGCACGTAGCAGCGCAGGTTGGCCAGCGGCACCCCGATGGGTATGCTCGCGCCGCCCTTGAAGTCCCGCGTGTCATAGCCTGCATGGCAATGCAGGATGCGCACTCAGTAGCTGCAACGCATGCGTCAATTGATGGGCCGCAGGGACAGGCCAGGCTGGGCCCACCCGTGGACCCAACGGTGACCTCAGTGGGGCCATAGTCATTGTGAAGCTGCGCGTGCGGAAGCGATGTCCTGAACAGCTTCATCAGTGGCAGGCGCAATGCCTCGCCTCCGACCACGACGGTGCGCAATGCTGTGCACGCACTGAAGTCGGGTTCCTGCGCACCGCCGCAGCCACATGCAGTGCCCTGCCTGGCAGCGTGCAGCAACACAAGCAAATATACTCAGCCTCATGGGGCGCACGCGGAGCAACGCCTCCAGCAGCGACGGCACCATCGCGATGCTCGTCACGCCATGCCTTTTGCACAGGCGCGCCATGTGCTGGGTGTCTTTCTCGCCGCCCGGCGGCACAATGATCAGCCTGCCTCCGCCAGCAAATACGCCGAAGATCTCCTGCAGAGAGCAGCCCATGTTCTCGCACACAGCAGAAGCGGCGCAGGCCTGCTTTCCTGCACGCGGCCGCGCATGCGGCGCTGCATGGAGGTGCAATGGGACGCACCGCAATGGACTGGTCGAAGCTGGGTGATGCCTTCTGCAGCACGACACCCTCGCCCCAGCCCATGCGCCTGGCGCGCACACCCGCGCCAAGCTCAGCGACCTGCCCGGCCCCGCCATAGACTGCGCGTCCAGCTCAGCGAGCCTGCCACGCAGACTCATGCGGGTCCCGCCTGGCCAGCCACCCGCGCATGCGCGCACCGGTGGATGAAGTGCATGAAGTTCACGGAGCCGTCGTGCTGCAGCACGGCGCCCTTGGGCCGACCCGTGCTGCCAGAGGTGAAGATGATGTAGCACATGTTGCGTGCGTCGGCGCGCCGGCCTGGCAACGCGGACGGCTGCGCTGCAAGCGCGTCTCGATCCTCATCGATCTGCGCGCACGCCAGCGCCTCTCTGCTCTGCTGAGCGCCCACTGCTGCCCCGCATCTGCCCCTCTGCTGCATGCTGGCGCTTCTCAATGGAACGGGGCGCGCCATGACCACTCGCGCCTCGGTCTTCAAATCGCGCGCGGCAACCACCTCCCTCCGGCTCAGCAGCACAGGTGCCTGCGCGCGGACGCGACTTTGCTCGACACCGGGCCGCGCATGCGACCGTCAACGAGAGGGCGCCGCCCTCGCCCGCGCACCTCCGAGTCCTCGATGATCATCGCCAGGCGGTCCGCGGGATAGCTGGGGTCCATGGGCACGTAGGCGCCGCCGGCCTTGAGCACGCCGAGCAGCGCCACGACCAGGTCCAGCGAGCGCGGCATCATGACGCCGACCGGAACCTCGCGGCCCACGCCCAGGCCGATGAGGCGGTGCGCGAGCTGGTTGGCGCGCGCGTCCAGCTCGGCGTAGCTCATCTCCGTCTCCTGCACCGCGGCGTTTCAGCTTGCGTACAACATGCTTTGCTGGCCATGCTGACCATAGCTGCTATCCAGGCGTTAGACAGGTGCATAGAACCTTGCGTGCTGGGCCAGCGCGCCTCAGATATGAGCGCAGGCGCATGCGGCTGCACGGCAGCCCAATGCTCATACGCGCCATGCACGGTCTGCTCTGCGTGCATCAGCTGCGATGGTGCCACGTCCGTGGCGTTGAAGCGGCACAGCAGCGTCTCCACCTCATCCTCGGCGAGGATCGCAATCTTGTCCATGGAGCCATCGGGCGCGGCCGTTGCGCCCCCGAGGAGCGCCTGCACACCCGCTCTGCAGGGTCAGCCCCCGCCTCCGCCTGCAGCCGTGACGCGCAGCCGCCCAAGCAGCCGCGCACGCCCTGCCGCGCACCCCAACCCCAAGGCAGGCGGGCGGCTGACAGGGCGCAATGCATGCGCATGGTGACGCTGTGCGCGATGGATCTTCTCCAGTTGCATCCACCAAAGCGCTGCTCACGCAGCGTGCAGCGTGCCAAGAAGTGCGCGGCCATGCGCCGCGCAGACGCCTCGGAGAAGGCGGCGCTGTGCTGCAGGCGGAGGTCGATGGCGCCCTCGCTGCCGGCCGCCAGGTCGAGCGCCAGGTCCAGGCGCGCGGCCCCGGCGTCCGCCTGGCAGGCGGCAGACCACAGCGCTGCATGAGTGGCCCTGCCGAGCTTAAGAGCGTGCACAATTCAAGCTCTATCATGCCTCAGCTCGATCCGCACTACGCAAGAGTCCAAGGCTGCCAATCTTATGGTGTCACGGGTTCACGCCTGCACGTCTGCAGCAGCTCATATAGGACAGGACAAATTGGAAGGAAGCAGCTCATACGCCGCATTAGGGTCGCGTGGCCGCACCCCCAATGCCTCAGCAGCCAGCTGCATCAGCGTCGGGCTGTCATGGCCGGCGCCACGCAACGCCACGGCAGTTTGGTATATGGGAAATGTTTGCGCACGCTCGTCCACACCCAGCGCCCTTGCAAGGGCAGGCAGCGGCGCCCTGCCGGCTGCCCGTGCATCTGCCGCTGCTGCCTCCACGGCGCGCAGCAGCTGCCTGAAGGACTGTCCTCCTGCACATGATGTGCCATCCCTTTCACACGCTCACAAAAGCGTGTGCATGCTGAGGCGGCATGCGCTGCATCAGGCATACTGTGGAAGATAGCTGCCTCACAGCATGCAAGCTCTGCGCATGTACACTGCATGATACATCCTCCTTGGTGGCGCATGAACAGGAGAAGCGCTGCAGTTCCCGTACCAGGCACATCTGTGCGTATGGGGACAAGGCTTGCACTGCCGCCGTTGACGTAGCTTGTGCCCTCGCGACTGCAGCCGGCAAGTAAAGCGCCAGTGACGAGCTCATCAGCGCGCGTGTACCGCCGCATCAATGCCTGCCATGCTGCGAGGAGTGCGTTGAACAGCGATGAACCCTCGGCCTCTGCAGCGCGACCAACGTCCGCAACCAGTGCCCCAGGCATTTGCATGCTGATGGTTCCGATCGGACTGCCAGGCACCGCGGGCCGCGGCAGGTCGAGCAGCAGTTGGAGCAGAAGCGGCGCATCCTGCAGTCGCTGCCGCCAGCGTGACACTGCCGCGTCAGCGTCACTTCCGCCGTTGTCGCACGCCGGCAGCAGCTCGCGCCGCGCCTGCGGACAGGTCAGCACAGGCTCACCAGGCTGGTACACCACACCTTCCGCCTTGTTTGTAACAGCCTACACATCCACTGCACAGGCTATCCGCTGGCTTGTATGTTGCCTGGACAGGCAGACTGAGCTGCACTCTACCTCTGAAAGTAACGTAAAAATAACAGCCAAAGTGTCCAGCATGCAGCCAAGCAGACACTTGCGCAGGGCCAGTAACAGTGCTGCAGCACTGCTATTGCTGCGGTAGCAGTACACGCAAGCCAACCCACACTCAGACACAATGTGACCAAAGCTGAGGTAGGAGGCATTTGCAACGCATGGTCAGTGCGTTGGTTGCGATGATACCAACACGCTGTGTACAATACTGAGTTGACGGATGCGTGCTGCTCGTGCAGGACTCCGTGCCGGCACGCTGTGCATGGTTTGCAGAGCAGTGCAGCAAAAGATCAAGCATTGGCTGCTCCTCAGGCACATGTGCGAGCAAGCTCAAGTGCGCACCTCGCTCTTGCGTTGTCCCATGTAAACTGAGCAGAAGCGCCTCACGGTACCTCAAGCATCTGTGCTGTCTGCAAGGAGCAAGCCGCGCGCTGCAGCTTGAAGTCTACTCTCATAAACCTAAGCATCGTGCGTGTGGCGCAACGCTGGGGTCGGTGCCTGATCCCGACAGAAGCTAAGTACTGCTGTGCTCTACCTGGACAGCGCTCCAGGTAGAGCTAGCTGCATGCTAGACCCGCGCAGGGTTTCTGCTCTTGGGGACTGAGCTAGACAAGTCTGTATTGATTAACTAGAAGGCGCGTGTCGACAGGCTTAAACGGGAAGGGCATCCTTGGTGTGCAAAAGGCGATGCGAGCTTCTCCCGCGTGCCAACATGAGTGGCCCTGCAGCAGGGGCGCATGGCCGCGCAGCACGCTGCCCGCCCCGGCATGCCATATGCGCAAGCTGACGTTGCACCCCAGGTGTGGCCCGTGCTTGACCTGCTTCGCCAGGTAACAAGTGCGCTTGCACCGCAAGCACGGAGCACTGCGAGTGGAGACGCTGCCGGACGTTTGCGCTTTGGGCAGCACAGGCGCCGCTCGTGGACGCAGAGGCCGAGTGCGTTCACGTGCCTGCATGCGCACCTGCGCACACCACCAGCCGCGTGCCTTGGCGGGGCAGAGCTCGCAAACTTCTCCTGGCGCTCGCCGGACAAGCAGTGGGTAGTGAGGCCAATACGGTGCGCAGCGCCCCGCCTGCAGTGCGCTGCAGGAGCTCGCCCGCTGCCTGCGCACTGACAGCAGCTGCGCAGGCCGGCGGAGGTCGCAGCGGTGGCAGCCATCCAGGCGCAGGCGTTCCACAGGCCAAACGCGTTTGCGCCTCTAGACGCCCTGATTTACTACGCATTCCAGGCGCGCTTGCTCAGAACAGAGGGCCGGCGCCACGCAGCCTGGCGCCGGGCAAGGCAGGTCACTTGAACTGCTGTGTCGTGTATGTTGCTCAGAGGTGCCAGCGGGCGCACGGGCTGTTATTGCGGGACCCCACGGCAGGGGTGTGCTTGGTGGTGCGCTCCTTATGGTGGCCGCTTGTTTGCTCCCGGGGGCTTTTGCGGCGCACTCAAGAGTGGTGCACTCACGAGCGCTGCCAGTGGTTGTGAGAGCTGCACCCGCCTCTGCCATGCCGCAGCAAGCCAAGCTGTGGGGCGCGCAGGGCGAGGTGCTGGCCGGGCTGCAACAGAAGCTAAAGTACTCCGAGCGCGAGCGCACGTTCTGCTGCCTGGTCGCAGAGTGCGCTGCGCGGCCAGGCGCGCTGGCGGGCGTCGTGGAGGTGTCCCTCCAGGGCGAAGCGGTGCGCCGCGCCCGGCCTGCGCCGAGCCGCAGCGGCTGCCTGCGGGCTGGTGCTGTTGCACGCATGTGCAAATGCAGGGCCAACACATGGAAACCCTTGTTGCAGGCTGGAGATGAAGTTGACATTGCGGCGGCGAATGACAGCGACGCGCAAGCAGTGCAGCGGCGTGGGAGGCGCAGAGCTAGGGGCGGCTGCCTGGGTGCAGTCCTCCTGTTGAGACGTGAGGGCCTGCGGGGCGCGAGCCCTGGCCGCTGGCCCCGGGCTGCTGCGCTCCGAGGCGCGCTCCCGAGCCCGCCGCGGCGCCGGCGCGCAGGAGGAGGTGGGCGCGCTGCGCGCGCGCGGCCTGCAGGATGACAGCTACGCGTACGTGGCCTGCATGGCTGTCGCGCGGCGCGAGCGGCGGCGCGGCGCGGCGTCGGCGCTGCTGGCGGCCGCGGAGCGCGTGGCCGGCAAGTGGGCGCAGAATTGGGTGCTGCTGCATGTGTACTGCAACAACTTCCCCGCCCAGCGCCTGTACCACCGCAACCGGTGCGCAGCCGCGCCGAGAATGTATCAGAGTATGATTGTACATTCGATCCATGTGGTGATTGGTGATTCTCGCAGTTGCTTGGCCCAGCCCCCTGGCGCTGCCATCGGCAGCCTGCTGCGCGTCCGCCAATTCGCGCTCAGGGTGTGGTCGGCCCAGGGCAGGCCGGGGTCGCTCTCTGCGGGCTGCGGCCCTGCATGCGCACGGCGGGACAAATTGCAAAGCCGCTGCTGCTGTGCGCAGGTATGTCGACCTGCAAACCGACCCGGAGCGGCGCCTGCTCGGGGGCAAGCGGCGCGTGCTGATGGCGAAGGGCGCCAGCATGTTCATGGCGTCATCACCATTCTCGTCAATAAGTACCAACCTGCTGCAGCGCTTGCAGGAGCTGCCCGCACGGTGAGCAGCCTGCATGCCTGCGTCAACGAGATTGCTGACGGAGCCCATCGGCTTCCTGTATGTGTCCCATTTGCTCAGCTGCATGGGATGTTGTGCATTATCTGCGCCTCTGGCATCTGCCTGGTCGGCATAGCGCAGCATTTGCATAATTGTGCACCGCTTCAGAACGGCACATGCATGTAGGTAGACAGTGAGAGTGCCGGGAGGGCTCATTGTGTGAGAAGGCTGCACCTGCCTGTTTTAGTGCAGGCAGTACACACCGTGCGATGAGGTCACCACCCTTTCTGCTTGTGCCGCCGGCTGCCTTGCCATCTCGCTTTTACCATGGGCCGTCCTGTCCACGTTCTGGTGTGTGACCAAGTCTGGGGAGCATGCTGCGTCTAATGCCCTCATTAGCAACAGTAATGCACTCGAGTGCTCTTACTCTTCCATGAGCTCCTCCAGGAGCTGTTGCGGCCAAGCCCACATTTTCGCTGTCCAGCACTTTAATGAAACAATACGCCTGCCCTGGCGCCACACCTGTGCACATCACGCGCCGCGGTCGTATGCGGCGCGGCGGCGTGGGTCACGCAGCGTGGTGTAGGCTTCATTGATCTGCTGGAACCTGCGAGAGGCCGCCGCTTTGGCTGCCTCGTCGCCCTGCACATGGTCCGGGTGCGCCTGCAGCGCCTTGCCGCGGAAGGCCGCCTGCGCTCCGCCAGGGCAGTCACACGGGTGCAGCCTCAGTGGGCGGCATGCCGATGCAGACATGCGAGTGGCCTTGCTAGTACCACACTCCCCACTGCGGTCGACACATCCTCTGCACACTCACACTCGCAGGCGCTGTTTAACTTCTACCGGGCGACTTTCTACGGCCGCTCTCACCCTCCTACAACTGCTTCCTTCTTCCGCTTGACAGGCATGCAGCTGATGGCAAGGCCGCCAAGCCCTGACAGCCTGGTCAGGGTGCGGGGCTGGCCGGCGCGCTGCGGCGGCGCGCCTGTATCTCCGACGTCGAGCAGCCCGGGTCCACGCCCAGCACGCCGTAGTAGCCGCGCGCGTCGCGCCCGGACGCGCCCGGCGCGCCAAAGCCCCCAAAGCCCCAGCCGCCGCCCCACTCGTCATCCTCCAGGCGCCGCCGCCGCGGCCGGCCATACGCGCCCACAAATTCCGCGTCCCAGCTGCCCGCCGCATTGGCGGCCTCGTCTCTGCGGCGCGCGGGGACGGCGCGCACTTTATGCCGCAAGCGTGCACACATACGCGCGGGCCAGCACCGTGCCCCCGGTCTGCTGCAGCTGCCTGCATGCCTTGGCTGCCCTTTCATATACTGCACGCTCCTGTCCTGCTCCACGACACCGGAGCAGGCACCTATGCAGTGCAGCGCCGAGCTGTGAGCAGGTGGAGGCATGCAAGCGCCCGCCTTTGAGACTGCCCACACACGCCAGGCCCGCACGCATGCGACAGGCATGGGCAAAGGCGCGCCGCTGGCGCTGCATGCGCTGCCAGTACGTGGCGACGTCGCCGCGCAGCTTCGGCAGCCAGTGCGCGAAGCTGCCCGCCAGCACCATCGGCAGCGCCACGCACCAGCCCAGCGCCGCCCAGGAGGCCAGGCCGCCCAGTGCACCGGTGGCCGCGACCGCCGCCGCGCCCAGCGCGCCCGCCGCCAGCGCCACCTTGCTCTCGTCGTACACGCGCACGCCGACCGCCGCCCCGCTCACGCCTGCGCCCGCTGGCAGGGCGTCCTGCCATCCGCTCCCCTGGACATACATGCATACCATGGACACGTCGAACGCGCGTGCTTGGGCGCTGCGCGCGGCCCCAGGCTGCCCCAGCTCGTAGCGCGCTGCTGATGCCACATAGGGATGGAAGGCCGCCGCGAAGGCGCTTGAATGGAGAGGTTGGAGGCACTGCCGGCCGCATCCGCACGCAGGCCAAGTACAACACGCGGGGACGGCCGCGCGCGTGACTGGCGCACCCGACACAAACGTGCGCAGCTTGGCGCCAAAGTGCGTGGAGCGGAAGACATAGGCCGGGACGTACACGGGCGCGGCTTCCACGCGCACCGCGCGCACGCTGAGCCCCAGGCGCCCAACGCGGTCCGCGCGCGTGGCACGCATCGCCAGCGCCTCCGCCGCGCGCGTCTCCTCTGCCTCCATGAACACGGCGGCTGCCCTGCGGGTAGGGTAGGGTAGCCTACGGCCGTCACGCCCCCCCACGCAGGCACGGCGCCAACGAGGACGCCCAGCCTCTCGGGCGCTGGCGCATGGCGAGCGCAGCAGGGGCACAGGCACGCCTGCGGCTGTTGTGGGCGCTGGACGGGAGCCTGGAGGGCTGTGCTGAGAGGGACGGGCAGGGCCGCAGCGCCACAAGAGCAGCGCGCGCATGCAGCCACAGGGACAGCCCCAAACGAGACAGGCAGCGTGAGCGCGCGCAGCAGCTCACAAGCGACCCCCCCGCGCACTTGAGTGCGACGGCCGGCTTCATCTCAAACGGCCCGACGCGCCGCGTGGCGCCGTCGGCGGGCGAGGCGAGCACGTCCGGCGTCATCGGGCCCGCCTCTGCCACCGCCGCCCCGGGCCGCAGCTGGTGCATCTGGCCGCGCGGGTACTTGTACGCGCCATACACCTGCTCGCAGGTCCCTCACAGAGTAAACTCAGCTCTGCCTGCGGCACGCGGCGCACTTTCCCCCATCCTGCTGTCTGCTCCGCACCCGGTGACGTCACTGCAAGAGCGCTGGTGGCTCACAAAGCAGCGCCCATGCACCAGCCTTCCCGGACAGCAGATTCGGCAGGTGTGTCAGTCGAGGCGGGCGGCTGCGTGACTCGGACAGCGGGGGCGGGGCGGCCGGGGTGCGCGCCTGCATGCCGGGCTCCTCGCCCGCGTACGTGCGCTGCCAGTCGCCGGTCACGGGCAGCCGGCGCCAGGTGGTCACGATGCGCTGCTCCATGCGCTTGGTCGCCGCATTGTACGTCGGCTGCCAGGAGTCATACCTGCGCGGCGCGCCCCCTCGCTCGCAGCCAGGCCATGGTGTGCTCCGCCAGCCAGCTGCTTGGTCCACCATGCTAGCACGCCAGCCAGCCGGCACACGAGAGCGTGTGTCAACGTCCTGTGCAGGCTTGGGCACTGTGTACAGGTGCAGGCGGAGGGGCGCGCCCGCAGTCCGCCCAGCGCAGCTCCACGGCCACTTGCGCGGAGGTCACCCAGAACGGCAGGTACGACTCCTTCACCTTGTCTGCGAGGGGGCCCGGCGGTCGGCGTGCTGACGAGCGGGCAGTCCGCGCAGGGGCGAGGCCAGAGGGCGGCGCACCCGGCGACGGGCTCACGAGCAGCAGGTTGGCGCTGTGGTGCTGGAGGAATGCCTGCGCGGCCTGGTCTCGGCCGACCTGCGCCCCTGCGGCACCTGCATCAGGCCGGTGCGGGTCAGGCCGGGCTCTGGAACGCTCTTCAGTGCACTAGGCCTCCTGGCACAGAGGTGGGGAGCGCTGGCGCCCACCCTGAAGGGCACAGCTCTGAGCGCCTCCTTTGGAGGCCCCTCTGCGCCGGACGCAAACGTCCTACATGCTTGTTCGCCATATGCGCTTGCTGCTCTGAGTATGCCGTCATACGTGCAGCCGCGGAGCGCCTTGCGTAGGGACAGCACGCACAGCATTGCTGCCCAACCTGTCAGGCCAACGAGCGTGGTGCATGAGCACTCACTCGTTCATCAGTGCACACGCTGGAGTGCTAAGAGAAGCTGTCACTTCAGTTGTAACGAGCTGCGAGTCACCACTGCAGCCTATTGAGCTCTGCAAGTTGGGCAGCTACCCCCCAGATTGTTGGGCATGAAGTCTGGCAATGCAAGGCAACTACCCAGGTGCCAAAAATTGCTCTCCTGCCTAACCCCAGCTCGCTGATGTACGATGCAAACCATCACTCCCCAGTGCGCATAGCATCTCGAGATCCTGAGCTTGCATACATACATGACCCCCGCTTGTGTGCTCATCTATGGCTGCTCGCAGCAGCGCAGAGCTCCAACCTAGCGCGGAGGGCGGTGCGTGCGCACCAGCAGGCAGCTCCGCGCACGACAAGGCGTGTGCAAGGGCAGGAAGCACTGCAGGCAGCGGCCGAGCAGTGGAGGACCACAGGTGGGTACCGGGCAGCCCAACATGGTGTAGCACTGCCATGTTTTTGGGCTGCGGGCTCCGGCGCAGGCTTGCAAGCTCGCTGTCGTCACCCTTGCTGGCCAACCGCTGGCTCACAAGGTTGTTTGCCTGGTTTGTTGCCGAGGTGGGGTTGCACAGTCCAAGATCGGGGTGCTGCCAAGCAGCTGGCCTGCCCGAGCGGCCGGCCTGGCTGAGGCCTGTCGGGGCACCCGCGCAAACCAGGTTCTGTGAGCTGTACGACAGCCTGTGGGCGAGGCTCAACGTGGCGAGCGCGACCGGCGCCATGCTGCAGTGCCCCGGCGGCGCCACGGCGGGCGTGCCCTCGGCCGCCCTGGTCAGCCTGCAGGGCGACGTGCTCAGCATGACCGCCGACCTGCAGGTGCGGCCTGTGGCGGCAGCCGCGCCCCGAGCGCTGACCCGCTGTGCAGTGGGTCGGAGCAGCTGGGGCGCCAGGACGCCAGCGCGACCGGCAGCGGCGCGCTGGTGCTGTGGCTGACGAGCGGCCTGTGCTTGCAGAGGCTGGGCACCGCGCACACCGTGGCGTCCGCCCAGGCCAACGAGCTGCGCGGGGCGGTGGAGGCGCGCCTGCGCAGCAGCGAGCTGTCGCTCGAGCAGGCGCGCCCTCAGGACGCCCTCCTCCTGCATGCACCGCCGCGCACCATGCCTGCCACTGGGCGACACGCCCGAGGCACTGCGTAAGCTCGTCCAGAGATCTGTCAGGTCTGGCATGCGCCGTGCGGATGCGTCAGCGCTGCCCCCGCCCCTTTCAGCGCAAGCGAGAATGACCGCACCAGCGCTTAAGCCGCGCTGACTCGCACTGACAAGCAACCCATGCGGCTCAACCACCGAGGCCCCGGCGCCCGCCGCCGCGCAGGCGAAGGCTGCGGGCGCGCGGCTGGCGGCGCAGCTGCAGGCGGTGAGCGCGCTGGCGGGCCTGCTGCTCGCGCTGCTGGCCGCGCTGGAGCTGCCGCGCGCGCTGGCGCTGGCGGCCGTGTGCGCCGCGGCCGCGCTGCCCGCTGCGGTAGCGCTGCGGCGCTGGGCGGCGCCGGCAGCGGCCGCACTGCGCGCGCCGCTGGAGGCCGCGGCGGCGCGCCTGCGGCCCGAGGCGGGCGCGCTCGCGAGGCACATGTTGCAGGCGCGGCGGTCCCTGCAAGCGCAGGGCCTGCAGCTGCATGCCAGCTGCCGCTTGTCCCCGCAGCATGCGCGTGCATGCATGGGCAGGCGCCGCCTGGCAGATTCGCTGTGACGTGCAGGCAGGGCGCGGCGGTGTGGGCTCTGCGCTCTCTTGCTCACCAGGCCTGCCACAACAGCGCTAGGATCCGCTGATGCGCGTGCACAGGCTGCTGCGCCCGCCCCACTGCCGCCGCGCCGCGCGCCACCGGACGGCGCCTGCAGCGCGCTCCCCATCGAGCACGTCCGCCCGGCAGCGCTCGGCGGCTGTGCGGCTGCAGACGCGAATCTAAACGTGCATGCCTCCGGGGAAATGCGTCGCGACCTTGAGCCGCCTCCTCCGCCGCCCGCTCCAGAGGTGCCTTTGGATCTCCTCATTACCAGGAATTCGCGGGCTGACACCTGCGTGCCTGAGCGTGATAATAATACATGCGCCTGCTGGGCGCTGACCCCTGCGTGTTCACAACCTGGGCTACCTGCGGCCGCTGGCAGCCCGGCTCATATGCACATGATACAGCGCAACCCACTACAGGTGCCATCAGGCCACATGCATGTGTGTGAATACGCGTGAGCACGGTTGCGGCCGGCCCGCCAGGAAGCCGCGAGGTGCTCAAGGACGGAGCGTGTCATGCGCGCGGACACCTTGCGTGCGATCTGCTGTCTCTGGTCCACGCCTGGCAGGAACACGCGGCGCGCGCCTCACGCACCTGACCCCGCGCCTGCCACCAGGGGCCGCCCAGCGTGGCGGAGGTCCAGAGCGGGCCGGACGCGCCGCTGCTGCTGCGCGCGGCGCCGCTGCCGGACCAGCGCATAGCCAGCGCGGGGCCGCTCGCCGTCAACACCGGCCAGTGCGCGCCCTGCTTGCGCCCTGCTTTGAGCAGCTGCCCGAGGGCGTGAGCGCGCTGACCGCTCTCGAGGAGCTGCGCCTTGGGCGCCATGCTGCGGGCGAATTGGAGATCGGGGGCAGCTTGGACGCCCGCGCCCTGGGCAGCCTGGCCGGCTTCCCGAAGCTGCGCAGGCTGAGCTTTGCAAACTGCAGCGTTTTGTTTTGTTCGCACTTCCTGGCCGCGGCCGCGCACACCCGCCTGGAGCGGCTGGAGTTGCGCGCCTCGCATCCCGTTCTTTACCCGTCGTGCGGCGCGTTTGTGGCCTTTGTCATTACCCTGCTGCAGCAGGGCCGCGCGGACAAGTTCAAGCTGACTGACGGCGCCATCAAAGGCGCGGGGCAGCATGACAGCCAACACTTTCGGGCCGCCCTGCGGGCCGTGGATATCCGCTGAGTGCGGCAGACTCCCGTGATCTGCTGTAGGTGGTGCATGCGCCAGCTTCGGGGCAGCGCGGGCTGTGCTGAGCTTATACTGCATGGGACGGCGGCAGGGTCCAAGTATGCTGCCGACCAGGACCTTTCATTGTCTCATGAAGCAGGCCTGGTGCCAAATGGGATGTGTATCTTGTGTGTCGGGAGTGCATGCCAAGTGTGTTGTTAAGCCTGTTTGATTGCTGTCGTGCGGTTTGACAAGGTAACCTGTTTTCCATTGACAGCAACGTCAAACTTCCTCAACTCCTACAGCACTACGCCGCACATCCACGGGCTCTGGCGGCGCGTGACGTCCGGCGGAGGCCGTGGCTAGCAGATGCCTATTTCCACCAACATCGCGCAAAAAACCTGCCATGGCATGGGCACAGCACACATTCACCATTTTGTGAGACCTTCATGAGAGCACGCCAAGACAAATTACAGACGAAACACAGACAACCCTGACTGACATAGCTAGCACCGTCAGGCCACTTCCCAACAGGACGCGAGGCAGGATCGAGCAGCGGCAGCCGCGAGTGACCCATGCCGGGCCGCGCACGTGCCGCTCAAGAGCAGGCGGCTTCGTGGCAGCCTCCACTCAGCCGGCAGCGTTTGGCGGCGCGACGTTGGCCAGGCCGCCATCCACGTGCAGCGTGGCGCCTGCGCACGCGGCAGTAAGCGCTGGCTGCTCGCGCGCGTCAGGACACCCTCTGCTGCCAGGCTGTTGCAGGCGGCCAAGGCAGGCCGGGCTCCACCAGCACTGGCAGGGCTCCTCAACCCCCACACCAGCGCGCGCGCCCACACACACACAGACACACATGCTTCGGCTGCACTTCACTCAACTTTTCATCAAGGGCCGCCGCAGCGTGCGGCCGCGGCGCAGACCGCGCGAGCACCTGTCACAAAGGAATTAGGCGAATTTGTTCAATGGAGGCCGCTGCAACGCGCAGCCGCGGCGCGGACCGCGCGCGCACCTGTCACGAAGGAGTTGGCGGGGTGCAGCAGGTACTCCAGCGCGGCCGCCACGTCGGCGCTCTCGCCGATGCGGCCCAGCGCGTGCATGCGCGCGGACAGCTCGGCCGCCTCCTTGCTCTCCGTCATACGCTCGGTCATCGGCGTGCGGATCTGTGCGCGGTCCGCTTGCAGCCGCTCATGCCTCCCGCCCGCAGCAGCCACAAAGCAGCCTGAACACCCCCTCATGCTGGGCATGTCGTTTGCATGCAGGCATGGGAAGCTGACATGCGCAGGCAGCCTGGCATGCAGGGACCAGCGCAGCCCGGCGCAAGCGCTCCTGACAGGCAGGCGAGCAAGCACGCCCTGCAACCCCCGAGCACAACGCGCCCTGGTTGCCTCGCTGATGGATGCTGCAGCATCGCCATGCATGCAGTCCGCTCTCTCTCGACCGCCGACAGGCCGCGGCCCGTGGCCTCCCCAGCTCTGACAACCGAGCGGACGGCGAGGCCCCTGGACAGCATAATCGCCATCTCCGCAATGCTGGCTATCGGGTGCCTCAGTCGGGCCTGGATCTCATCGACCTCCGCGCACCAGGCCCAGCGAGCAGACGTTGACGCCCAGCTCTCACACCCAAGCCGACGGTGAGGCCGCGCGCACCAGGCCCGGCGAGCAGACGTTGACGCGGATGTTGTGCGGCGCGTACGTGCTGGCCGCGCTCAGCGCCAGCGCGTTGACGGCGCCCTTGGCGGCCGAGATGGCCTCGTGGTTGGCATACCCGCGGTACGCGACCGACGAGGACACCAGCACGATCGACCCGCCGCCGCTCTTCATCAGCGGCTGGACCTGCGGGCGCCCCAGGAGCGCGCTCGCGCGCCAAGGCCCCGCCTGCTGCCGCTGCTCTTCACTTAACACGCCCGACAGCCACAGCCGCCCGATCCCGGCGTGGCCAGATACAGACAGGCCATGCTGCTGCCCCCATTACCGTGTCGCTTCTGTGGCATGCACCAATGCGCGCTCCGCATGATGCAGACGCCCGCACGCAGCGAGGCGCAGCACGGATGGCTCGTGCGCAGCATATGGCGCATGCGCAGCGGCCGCGCCGCCCGGGCCCCGCCACGCGCATGCAGGCCTGCCTGCCCGGGCGGCGTGCGGCGCGCACCGCGGCGGCGATGACGTTGAACGAGCTGAGCGCGTTGATGCGCAGGCCGTCCATGAACTCGTCCTCGCCGGTCAGGTGCGCGGGCTTGATGGTCATGTCGCCGGTGCAGTTGACCACGCCGTCCAGGCGCCCGAACTTGTCCATGGCCGCGCCCAGCGCCTTCTTCACCTGCCGCAACGGCAGATTTGAGTCAGGGCCCAGAAAGGAAGGGAAAGGCTCTGAGTGCAAGCGCTCGGCGCATGCGTGCAGCGCGCAGCACGCAGCACCACGCACAATGCCACACCTAGCCGTCGTCAATGGGCAGGCTGCAGTAACATGCACACCTTTAGAGCGCACGCCGCATCAAATGTGCACCTGTTCTGCGGTCGTACTGCACACTTGTGCGCACAAGTGAACAAGGCCTGCCGTATGCAGCGTTGCAAGGGCCGCCGACGCGCGCATGCGCCTGCGCCGCACCGAGTCACGCTTGAGCACGTCGCACTCGACGGCCAGCAGGCCCTTGACCTCATCGCCCAGCGCGCTCAGGCCGTCCTTGGTGTTGGCCGCTGCGAGCACGTGCGCGCCCGGCTGTGCGGCCAGGCGGCGCGCGAGCTCCGACCCGATGCCGCCCGTGGCCCCGAAGATGGCATACACTGCGCCACATAGGCGTGCTGTTAGGTACTGACGACGCAGGCCTCTTTCATAAGCCTACTGAATGTCTAGCAAGGCCGAGGGAAGGGCTTGATATGGCCAGGGAACAGCTTCACGCCTGCACGCAAACTCGACGCAGGTGCAAGCACTTGGTGGTTCCTGCATTAAACACATACTCGATTTACTCTGCCTGCTGTGCGGGTACCAACATGTCGTGTAAGTGAAGCACCGCGGGCCGAGCGCAAACATGGTCAACGGTATTGGACAAGCGCGGCTGCCGCGCACCAGGGGACATCTCCTGTGCGCTGAAGGCCCGAAAGTGTCCAGCTGCGAGCCTTGAAGGTCCTGCGCTCTCCAGCAGGCGCAGGGCGCAGCGCCGTAGGATGCTCATTGTGTGTCTAAGGCCTCACAGTAAGCCTCACAAAGAGGTGACCAGTAGCTGCGACAGCCTTACTGACAGCCTTACTCAACAAAAGCTGTTCCCGCCGTTGGTGCACTCAGAGCGACCTCTCCAGTTTGCTTGCCAGTTTGCTTGCCGCAGTGCGATGGCAGTTTGCTTGCGATGGCCGAGAATTTAATTCAAATGGCGTGGCTGTCGCTTGTATTTTGGAGCTTGCAACCCTAGAACTCCACGCATAGTCCAGGCCCAGGGCCATGAGCAGCACCTGCTTTTCGTGTCCTTCTGTCACCTGCGTTTGTGCTGAGTTGCGCACCTGTTCACGCCTGGGCGTACCATGCTGGTGCTCACGGCAGCAGCGGAGCCATTTGCGGCGTTGCTTGCCTCATCCGGGCCTCGAGGTCTTTCTTGCATGATGTGCCGGTCACCTGCCTGTGGACATATTATTGGACGATACTCCTTGCTTGTCTAACAAGCCGGTCACCTAAGCCTAGCAGGCTGAAACAGGCCAATAATTGATGACGCCGAAGGGCGCGCGCACTCAGAGCCTTTCCTTTACTTTCCTGCATGTTTGTGCCCTTTCTGGAGGGGGAAACCTGCTACTGTGCCGTCCTCTAAGAGCTGGGCTGCTAGCGCTGGTAGCGCTGCTCCATTACTTACTACAAACTCTCGATTGACTCGCGTGGGCGTGGCCTCGCGGCACTCACATTTTCAGACCTTGCAGCAGTGCGAGGTCGCGGAGATCAGGCAGTTTGCCTGCCTGGTGCATGCAGCAACACACTCTTGGCCGGAACCATAGGGTAGGGTGCTACACACCCGCCCTGCTACGCTGGCTCGGCAAGCAGCATGCGCCCCCCGCCGTTGACCGTGCTCGGCTTCCCAGGCCCTGGGCCGCCGCCGCCGCGCCCGTCTGCCGCGATGACCGCATCTACCGCGGCCAGCACCTTTTGCGCCAGCGCCGACTGGCCCGCTGCCTGCCCCGCCGGCGCCTGCGCAAGCGCCTGCTCCGCCGCCTGCATACGCGCGAGCGGCGCCCTGTCACCCCGCGCTCCGAGCTTGCGCCCCGGTGCGGCGCGCAGGGCAGGGAGACGAGCTGCGACACATGCGCCAGGCGGAGGCCGAGTCTGTGCATGTTGTACCATGTACATGCACTCGGAGGCAAGAGCCGCCACCGCACTGACCCGTCCCTGATGAGTGCAGCGGCGGCCGCACAGGCGCAGCCGCCCTGGTCGGCCACGACCCCGCTGGGTCACCGCACTGCAACTCGGCACGCCCATGCCCTGGTAGCACTGCGCCCCGGGTTGTGTGGGTAGGGTGCCTTAGGGTAAGAGCCTCCTGCGCCCTCGCCAGAGCCAGGTTGGTACGCACCGCAAGGAGCTGCGCCGCGCTGGGCGGTGCCGGCGCCGGCGCGGGCCCCGCGGTCGCGCACGCGGCGCGCAGCCACGCGGCGCGCTCTGAGGCCGCGCCCAGCTTGCCGCCCGCGTCCGGTGGCGGCCCCGCCGCGACCTGGGTCGTGCCGAGCGCCCAGTCAGTATTCTCGCACTTGCTGGGGGCCCGGAATACACCCACGTGCGCTGACGCCCACGTGTCAGCCGCTGCTCCGCGCCCATCACGCATGCGCTCGCCATTTCTGCTCGCGCCGCACGAACACATGC
>JAABUV010002884.1_pt1 | contig 22606 bp, 22 predicted proteins | sample 5559971 | NCBI WGS metagenome assembly JAABUV01 (sample SAMN10711881, study PRJNA513362) | rock metagenome | isolation source: Antarctica rocks | place: Antarctica: Victoria Land, Knobhead nord | collected 2015-12-19
CGGGCATGGAGAAGCGGAAACCGCTACGCGCTTCCCACTTCTCCACACCCCAGACGGCGGCTACTTGAACTCAGAAATAGCTGCGCTACACTAACTCGTCACTGGTACAAAAGATCGGGCAGGCCAGTTCTTAGGGAAGATCCCGGTGCTCTGTGCAAACAAGCAGAAGAGAATCCGAGTTAGGAAGAGATGGATTTCATGGACTCGTTGATGACCGGTCCACTCAGGATTCGCTTCGAGTATGGCATCGTAGAACTTTGCCAGTGTCCCGGCGGCTTTGATATCTGCAGGGCTATCTGGAACTCCTTTGTAACGCTCGACTCCGGCGAGAGGGAGGAAGAAGTCATAACGACTAGTGAGGGCGGCCAGCGTTAGATTTAGAGCGTCGTCCAGCTTTGTATCAAGTGCTGCGAGTTCCCTGCCGTCCGTGACAACAAGGAACCGAGGGACATTCTTCTTCGCTGACCAAGCCTCGCGAAGCACGTCCAGCTCCTCGGGGGCGTTGCCTTCTGAGCTAATTCGGCAATGTAGCTTCTTGGTCCAGATTAGATCGCCTTCCCGCTCGGCTTTGTTCAGCGTTCCCTGTCTCAACTTTGCGAGAGTGGCCTTTGGAGGACCGTATGCCTCGATCAGCTGCAACGCGAATGTCTCTGCACTAAACGGCGCATCGACAATGTCTTGAAGCTTCAGGATGATTTCCGCGATGTTCATGCCTGCCAGTTCTCAAATCCGGAGCTCGCCGCTCTGCGCTGAAGATGAGGTATCAAGCTGCTAATTCCCAGCCCACGGCGGCATCTCTATAAGCACATAGCGCGGGCGACCGTTGCCAACCCGAGTCGTAGCCACCTTGATCTGAACTGGTTCATGCCGATGGTCGTTCAAGGCTCCAACATTTTGAACGGTCGGAAGAATCTTTCCTCGAATGACTTCCCTTGTCTCTCGAAGCCTGAACTCAAAAGTTCGTCCGGTTGGCAGAGCTCCTTCGAATGACCCACTGATGACAACATTTTCCTCCTGAAGATTGTCATGACCGAGCCTGGCTAAGCTGGTGCGGACATCTCCAACATCCTTGAACCGCACGCTCTGATCCTGAAACTCCATCGTGCAGATCGCTTCGTTCTCTGCCAATGTGTTTAGGAAAGAGCGCATTTTGTCGAGAGCTCGAAGGTCAGTCTCAGATGCGGAGTCAGCTAATTCCTCATCTGTTCCAAGAGTTCCTTTCAACAGATTTTGCGTACGTTCAAGAGCCTGCGCTACTGGACTAAAGTCATCGAGCACCATTTGACCCCGGTATTCTTCAAGTTCGAATCCGAAGGAGCCGAGTGCGGAGCCCGTGATGAGGAGCTGATTTTGTTCTCGATTAGGAATCGACCCCATTTGCGCGAGCGGCCCTTGCATGGTCAGAGAAGCTGCGATGGTCGCGACCGTGTCGGTAAACCCGTTCACTGCCTTCATTCCGAAATCAGCAAAAATTCCATGTGTGCCAACAACGGGCCGGCCATTGAAAGTTAGGCGAACTCGCGCTGGCTCTCGTTCGTTGGTCATCTCAGAAAGCTTTTGTTCCAAAATGCTGAGTTGGGTCGTCACGCTCATACGGGTCAAGCGAGCTGTAGGAGGGAGACCCGTAAGGCGGGCCTGGAGAAATTTCTGCTCAGCTATGAGGTGTTGGCGATCAGATCGATTCACTTTGCCCCCCGAGCTCGGTTTGAGAGAGCCACGCAAGTGCCTCAGCATCTTCCGTAGGCGCCAACTCTACCTGTAAGAATCCCTTCCATGCCTGAGTTCTACGGTGTGACCACATGCTGTACCAGTAGGCGGACCACAACGTCAATTCGCGAGGGGGCAATTCATCCAGCTCAACGAAGTACGAATCCACGCTGAAGTTGGTTTTGGCTGCGCCGTGCTCCACGTAAGCGTCTGCATCCTCGGGCAGTGTTCCGTGGATAAAAGAAACAACGTCGATGTCTCTCGGAGGACGACTTTCGAGTATCTCTACCTCTTCCATGAAGGATCCGTCCAGCCATTGGAATCCCTCTTTGGCGCCGAACTGATGGAGAACCGCACGGTACTTCAGGAATCCGATCAGGATTGCTTTCCTCTCGGGGGAGGTCCCAAAGCGCAACACCAAATCCGTAAGGGACACCTGATAGGGAGATCGCTCGACATTCGTGGGCGTTTCTGGGTCGATTGGAGGAAGCAGCCCTAAAGCATTCCAATCCGGGATCGTGGCCATCCTATCCTTTCAGGTCAGAGATCACGTCTCCCGTAAGGAATAATAACAATCTTAATTTTACGTTGTTTGGTCCATGCACGTTGACGGGGAATCCCGTCTAGTAACGGCCAATACCTCACTCACTTTTAGCCCGCGGCAGCTCGTCCCACCGCGTGGTCCAACGTGGGGACCGGTACTCCGCCCTGTGCCTCCAGGTCGCCTCCTTCGGCCCAGCGCTGAGGATGCGAACCATACCCCTCCCAAGGGTCGCATTGAGCTTGTCCACTGTCCTCCAGGCCCGCTCCCGCCGCTCCCGGTCCAACTCACTCCATAAAGCCGGTTGCTGGACCGCCTCCGGCAGCAGTTCCGTGATCATCACGCCGCACTTTGCATATCGGAACCCGTCACGCCAGAGCCGTTCCCCCAGGCGCACGGCCAGCCCGACCACCTCTCCGGTGTCGTTGGTCGTGGCCGTGAAGCGGGCCGAGGCGCCGTTCGAGTAGAACGGATCGTGGTTGAAGGTGTTGGTATGCATGAAGACGAACAGGTTATCGGCGGCCACCTTGTAGCGCCGCATCTTCTCCGAAGCCCGCATCGCGTAGCTGGCGATGGCCTCCCGCATCTCCGTCCAAGAGGTTACGGGCGCTCCAAAGCTCCGGGCAACGGCAATCCCCTTCCGCGTCGGCTCGACCAGCTCGAGCGGCAGGCAGGAGATTCCGCGCAGCTCGTAGACCGTGCGGCCTCCGGTCACCGTCATCAGGGCGCGGGCATCGTCCGGTTCGAGCGCGGCCAGGTCCGCGGCCGTCTTGATCCGAGCTTCGATAGCTTCCCCGCCGATGCTCCCCCAATACCCCAAACCTCCTCAACCGGCACCGTGGGCAGCAGCTCCTCCCGTACCTGGTCGAGCCGCAGATCGCAGACGCCGCGATACTGTGGCCGTTTCTTGGCGATGAAGTTAGCGACCTTGGCAAGCGTCTTCGTGGGCGCGATGCCCACGCACGTCGGGATGCCGACCCAGCGCTGGACGCGCTCGCGCACGGCTCGCGCCAGGGCCTCAACTTCCCTGCTGTTGAACTCGCCTAGGTTTAGAAAGCTCTCGTCAATCGAGTACGTCTCGACCGTCGGGATCATTGAGCCGAGCGTGTCACAGACCCTCCGGCTCAGATCGCCATACAAGGCGTAGTTGCTGCTGAAGACCCGTACATTCTCGCGCTTGATGAGGTCTCGCAGCTTGAACTCTGGGTCCCCCATCTTTATACCGAGGGCCTTGGCTTCTAAGTTATGTGGAATCTCTTCCTCTTCTCCGCTACCCTTCCGTGGTCATCTGTGGCACGGAGACAAGCATGCTGGAACAGGAAGCGAAGCGCTGGCTACGGATTCAAAGTGATCTGGGACGAGCTCCAAATACGGTGTCTGCATACCGTAGGTCTTTAGAGGATTACTGCAGCTTCTGTCTAACACTGCAACGGCCTGTTTACGAAGCAACAAGGGAGGATATTGCTCTCTTCGTGCGCTCCATGACTGCTTTTCGTCTTCCTGCTAGCAGGAAGACGAAAAGCGGGCAGTCTGGGCTGGCTAATGCCACCATTCGGCTTCGCCTCACGGCGGTTCGTCTCTTTTACGACCACCTGATCGAAGAAGAATTGCGGACGGGCAATCCCGTCGGGCGAGGAAGGTACACGCAAGGCAGTGGCTTTGGCGGTTCTCGTCCGCGTGCCCTTGTGCCACGATTTACCTCGCTGCCCTGGATTCCAACCGATGCGGAGTGGCGTCGCCTTTTGGAAACGGCACGTCCAGAGCTCCTGCGAAACAGAGTCATGCTTGCCTTTGCGTATGACGCGGGGCTCCGTCGCGAAGAGCTGTGCTCGCTCACTACTGGCGATCTCGATCCTGCAATCGCTTACTGACACTGCGCGCGGAGACCACGAAGAGCCGCAGAGCACGCGTCGTTCCCTATTCCGAAGCCTCGGGCAACCTGCTTTCGGCCTACCTGGCCCATCGCCGCATGCTAACGAGACAGCGAGGCACACTGTTCGTCTCGGAATCGCGACGCAATCCTGCAGCTCCTCTCAGCTTCTGGACCTGGTCCAAAGTCGTTCATGCGCTTGCGGAGCGAGCCGATCTACCGCAACTGAGCACGCATACGTTTCGGCACCTCTGTCTCACCGACCTCGCCCACGCAGGCTGGGAATTGCACGAGATTGCCACCTTCGCCGGACACCGGAATACCAGCACGACCCTGATCTATATCCACCTGAGCGGCCGCGAGCTGACGGAGAAGCTTGCGAAGGCATCCTTCCAGCATTCCGCCAGACTAGCCGAGATTGCGGAGGTTCTCCAATGATTGAACTTGAACGGTATGACCGCTCTGGCGAACTTAGCTCCGATGAACTCCACAACATGCAGATTCTGGTCGCCAGGTTCGAGGCCGGCGGCAAGGGATGGCACAAGGCCGCAAGGCCGGCACTGCAGCGTCTCCTCCAGCCCCTGGAAGCCACTCTGGATCATCTCGGGGCGGTGAACACAATCAAGAGAAAGTACACGATCAGGGCGACTGTGATCTGTCTTCTCATTCGTGCCATGGCACACAATCGGCAGAGCTTCTGGGCGTTTTCGACGGACGTTTGGCACGAACTGCTGGGTTCCGACTATTACGCTTACGTCCGCGTTCATGGCGTCACAGCGAATGCGCGACAACAGCTCATTGCTGTGGCGTACCTGCTCTGCGGATTCAATGAGCTTGGCCTGCTTGGACGGCTCTCGTATCCAGCCTTGGCGAGAAAGGTATTCGGGACGCAGTCTTCGATGAAGTCATTGAGGAAATGACGGAAGATCTGGTCTCGTGGGGCTACACCCGAAAGGGCAATCTGGTTGGACTTCGCTGCGTTCTTGCAGAAGCGACGCTTGCCCAGCGGAGCATCAAGCTTTCCGACCTGCATGCTGACACGCTCGACCAGCTATTTCGAAACGCAGATGCGAAGATCTCTCGCCGTGGGCTGACCATTCTTTCGTACGTGATGGTGCGACGGGGTCTGTTGCGAAAACCACTTGGTCGCGACGGTCAGATCGAACGTAAGGAAAGCATCAAGCACAGGCGCGTTCTGAGTGGCGTTCCCGTTGTGTGGCGCGATTGGTGCGAACGATGGTTCGCGACCACAACTCTCCAACCCAGCAGCCGCATGAGCGTGATCTACCGACTGTTCAGCGCCGGAAGATGGCTTGCGCAAAGTGGTTATGGGCTCGAACCTTCCGACTGGACCCGGGAGGTCGCCGCTGCCTATGTGGCCGCAATCGACCGAGCCACCATCGGTCAATGGTCGACCGGCGCTGCAACGCCCAAATCGCTTCTTGGAAAGCCTTTCAAGCCGGCGTCCAAGGCGTCGGCGCTCACCGCGGTTCGCCAGTTCTTCCGAGATTGTCAGGAGTGGGGATGGATTCCGATCCGGTTCAATCCCTTCCAGGCGCTTGCAACACCGCGATCTGTCCGCTGCCTGATCGGTCCTGACCCCAGGATCATCCAGGACGCTGTCTGGGCCAAGCTGGTTTGGGCTGGCCTGAATCTTACGGATCAGGATCTATCGAAGCAAGATGATCCCGAACTCCGGGGCGACGGGCATTTCTACCCCGCGCCATTCGTCCGGGCTTTGGTCGTCGTGTGGCTCTTTTCAGGTCTGCGCCGCAATGAGATCGCCCGGCTCCGTCTCGGATGCATTCGGTGGCACAGCGGAGAAAGTAGCTCGACCGACCAATCGATCTGCATCCTGCACGTTCCAGTGAACAAGACGGGAACCGCATTCTCGAAGCCCGTTGACGGCGTGGTCGGTCGTACCGTAAAGCTCTGGGAGGAGATGAGGCCGCCTCAGCCGCCCTCGCTCGACTCCAAAACGGGTGAGCAGGTGCACCGTCTCTTTTCTCATCGAGGACGCGGCGTTTCAGGCTCCTACATCAACAACGTCGTCATTCCACTGCTGTGCAGAAAAGCGGCCGTTCCGTTGGACGACGCTCGTGGCCGGATCACCAGTCATCGAGCCAGGGCAACCATCGCATCGCAGCTCTACAACGCCAAAGAGCCGTTGAGTCTGTTTGAACTGCAGGAGTGGCTTGGGCACAGTTCTCCCGAATCGACCCGGCACTACACGAAGATCACACCCACCAAACTGGCAAGTCCTACCAGGATGCAGACTACTTCGCCCGCAATCTCAGGGCTATCGAGGTCCTGATCGATCAGGATGCGGTCAGACGCGGAAGCCCACCCGGTGAGCCATGGAAGCTCTACGACCTCGGCCACGGTTACTGTTCCTACGACTTTTTCGACCAGTGTCCGCACCGTATGGCCTGCGCTCGCTGCGACTTCTACGTTCCCAAGGAGTCTAGCAAGGCGCAAAGCATCGAAGCCAAGTCAAACCTGCTTCGGCTGAGGCAAGAAATTCCATTGAACGAAGACGAATTGCGGGCCGTGGAAGACGGGATCGCCGGGCACGAGAAGCTGGTCGCCAGTCTCACATCCTGCCCGACTCCGGGCACCCCCTAGCTGTTACGGTCACGTAGTTAACAACAGAACCTGCCGGGCAGCATTCTTGGAACGCTCTCAAATTCAGATAGGAAGGTTCTGGCCGAGAGAGAACGCTGATTCGAATAGCACTTGATCCTGCGCCAGGTGTGCGACGGCGATGCGCTCCCGCAATTGCCGCAAACGCATTTCAGCCCTGGCGCGGGCCGCGGGAGCCAGAATCCGAGCTTCTACCTGGGCCGTAACGCCTTGCAGTTCAGCCTCAGCGAGCGATTCCTGCTGATGGAGTAACTCCAGTGTCATGACGGCAGATGCGTTTTGGAGCACAAGGTCGTTCACCTCGCGGGCGATGGTTTGCCGCAACTGATCGCCGCGCGCCTGCTCTGCCTGTACCTCCGCCACGGCCTCACGGATGCGCGCCTTGCGCAGCCCACCGTCGAACACCGGAAGCGACGCGCCGATGGCCGCGACGCCATGCTGCTGCTCCGGTTTGACGGTTGCGTCGTTGAAGCGGCCACCGCCGGCCGCACCGAAGCCGCCTACCTGGGGCAGGCGGTCGGCCTGTGCCACCTGCACCTGCTGTGCAAGGGCGTTCGCCTCCAGCGCCTCTGCCTGCAGCTCCGGGCGGTTGCTTTGGGCGAGCGTCATGGCCTCCGCGATATTGCCGGGAAGCGGAACTGGCGGCAGTTGCAATGCAGGGGCGACAAGCGTCATGGGGCTCGCGATGTCTTGTAGGCCCATAGCCACGCGAAGGGCGACCTTGGCGGCGTCCTCGGCCTGGGAGCTTTGGGTTTTGGCTGCCTGTGCCTGTGCGAATTGCTCGTTGGCAACAGCCGCGTTGTATTGGGAGCGCAAGCCCACGCGCGCAAAGGCCTGCGCTTCTTCGCGGTCAAGACGTCTGAGGGCCATTTCGTTTTCGGCGAGGTCGCGCATGGATCCTGCGGTGAGGGCGAGCCGATAAGCGCGGACGATAAGCAGCGTCGCGGTGCGCTGGGCAGCGGTCTGCTGCAGCACGGCTGCCTGTTGAAGGAGTTTCTGCGCGCGGAGAGTATGGTGCAAACGGCCAAAGTCGAAGATGGTCTGCTGGATGTTGAGTGAGCCGGCGATGTTGCGGAAGAACGGTGTCGCGGGGAAGCCGACGAGACCGAGGGCACTGGTGGAACCCGGCAGCCCGGCCTTGACGATGCCGGTCAGTGAGATCTGGGGGTAGAAGGCGGCACGCGCCTCGGCAACACGAGCCTCGGCTGCAAGAACGCGGGCACCGGCGAGTTGCAGGTCGGGCTGGTGCTGCAAACCCTGGGTGACGGCAGCATCCAGCGTGAGCAAGGCGGCTGGTGCAGGTTGATTTTGCGCTGCACCCGGGTACTGCGCCGATGCACTCAGTCCTGCGGCCATAACCGCAACGAGCCAGGTGTGGCGAAGGGCCTGTCTCATCACCGCACCCCGTCGAGTTCTACCGCTGTAGCGGGATGCGCATTGACGCGCATGCCGGGGGCGAGCGTTCCGCTGGAACCGAGCACCACCTGCTGCCCCAATTGAAACCCATCGACCTTGGCGTGGACGCCGTTTTCAAGTGATGTGACCACTGCCTGGGGATGGATCTCACCGTTCTGCACAACGTAGACGAAGCTCTTTCCCTGCCGATCCTGGTGGATGGCAGAGGAGGGCAAGAACAAAGCTCCCGGCTCGGTGCGAAGGTCCAGAGTCGCGGTTCCGAACATGCCCGTGCGCAGCTTCCCGGCGCTGTTAGGCAGGTCGACCTCGGCTTCCATGGTGCGACTCATGGGGTCGAGCGCGCTGCTGATGCGTGTAACCGTGCCGCTGAACTGCTGAGCCGGAAACGCGTCCACCTGCAGCTTGACCACCTGGCCGGCGTGAACAAAGGCGGCCTGGTTATCCGGCACATGCAGCAGAACGCGGACCGTGCCGATGCTGTCGATGGTTAGCAGGGGGGTGCCGCTGTCGCCGGTGTTGCTGCTGTTGTGGACCAGCGTCCCGGGGTCGACGGAGCGCGCGGTGACGACCCCGGAAAAGGGTGCGCGCACCACACCAAACTCCTGCTGTGCGGACACCCGCTGCAGGGATGCCTGCGCTGCGGCAACCTGCGCTGCAGCGCCCATGGCGGTTTGTGTCACTATGTGCGCCCGCGCCTGCGCGTTGTCCAGGTCTTGTCCCGCGACGAACTGACTGTCGGTCTCGGCAACCTGCGCCAGCCGTCTGGTCTGGTCAGCCTGCGTCGCTGCCTCGGCATTCGCGCCGCTCTGCGCGGCACGTGCGGATTGCAGGGCGGCCACAGCGGATGAGCGGTCTGCCGCGAGCTCCGGCGTGCGGACGGTCAGCAGCACCTGCCCTCGACGCACACGCGATCCAACGTCGACGTAGATGTGATCAAGATAGCCGGCCACCTGTGCGTTCAGCGCTGCGTGGTCAAAGGCGACGATGGTTGCCGGAACCGTGAGCTGCATCTGCGCCGTACCATCGGTCGCGGTAATGAGGCTGACGGTGGGAGCGGCTGATGCGTGCAGACCCTGAGGCGCGGGTGCATCGTGATCTCTACAACCGAACAGCAGAGACGCGGAACAGACGAGGGTGGCGGCGAGGCAGGAGGTACAACGAAGAGGTCGCATCAGATCTCCTCCACTGGAGTGGTCTGGCTGGGAGGCGGCACATTGCGCTTCACAAGCAGGTACACGAGCGGGACTACAAATAAGGTAAGCAGCGTCGACGCAGCAAGGCCGCCGACGACGGCACGAGCAAGCGGCACATTCGCCTCCGCGCCCGGGGCAAGATCAAACGCCATCGGCAACAGCCCGATGATGGTAGCGATGGAGGTCATGAGAATGGGCCGCAGGCGCACACTGGAGGCCTCCACCACGGCTTCCCGCAGGTCCACGCCATCGGCGCGGCGGCGATTGGCGAAGTCCACCAACAGCACGGAGTTGGATACCGCGATACCGACCATGAAGATGGTGCCGAGATAGCTCTGAATGTTCAGCGTGGTACCGGTGATCAGCAGAATCGCAATAACGCCGATGATGCCCAGCGGAACGGAGACGAGGATGATGGCGGGATCGAGAAACGACCGGAACTGTGCGACAAGCAACAGGTACACGAGGACTACCGCCATGGCGAGGCCAAGACCCATGCCGCTGAACGAACTGTTCATGGTTTCGATTTCGCCACGCAGCGTGACCTTGTAGCCGGAAGGCAGCGCGAGTTTGTCGAGCCGCTGCTGCAGGTCGTGGGCGACGCCTGCTGTATCACGACCGTCGATATCAGCGTAGATATCGGTGACGTGCGCTAGGTTCAGGTGAGAGGCCTCGACGGGGGCTTCGGACCGCGTGATGCTGGCGACCTGGCGCAGCGTGGAAGGCACCGGTGAAGCCATGTTCGTCCCATCCAGGGCATGGTTCACGTCGGCCATATTCATGGAGCCTGTGAGTGGAATGTCGGCCAGCGTATCCGTGGTCTGGATAGCGCTCTCAGGGTACTGCGCGCCAAGAAAGTAGTGGTTCCCGTTGTGCTCGTCGAGCCAGAACGCAGGCTGAAAGGTGACGCTCGAATTCAGTGCGGTCAGCAGGTTCTTGACCACATCATCCGTCGTCAGCCCAAGATACGCCGCCTTGACGCGGTCAATCTGCACGTTCAACTGCGGGTAGTCACTCTTCTGCTCAATGCGTGCGTCGACGGTACCGCGTGTTTCGTCAATGGCCTGCTTCACCTGCAACGCTATGGTCTGCGCCTTGGTGGAGTCATTACCTGTCACCTGCACATCAACGGGCGATGGCAGACCGGAGTTGAGCGCCGCGCCAAGCAGGCCGCCTGTGTCAAACGAGAAACCCACACCTGGGAAATCCGCAGCCAGCGCCGTCCGCAGTTGGCGGGCATAGGCCTGCGATGTGGTGCTGTGACCGCTGGCGAGCTGGACGGCGAAGAAGGTATCCATGGGGCCGGCGTTGGGCGTGTATGCCGCGGGCCAGTCGTACAGAACGCCGGTGTTGGCGACGACGGTGTCGATGTCGGCAGCAGGGATGACGCGGCGGATTGCGGCTTCAGCGGCGAAGGCGAGTGTTTCGGTGTTGTCGATGCGCGTGCCGGAGGGCGCACGCATGCGGACGACAATCTGTCCCGCGTCGACACTGGGGAAGAGTTCGCGGCCAAGCAGCGGGTAAAGCAGCAGCGACACAGCCAACAGCAGAGCCACACCGCCAAGCACCCACCAGCGCGCTCCGATGGCGCGCTCCAACAAGCGGCGATAGGGACGGTGGATGCTCTCCGTCGTTGCAGCGATGCGGGGCAGCCAGGAGCGCCAGCCTCTTTGCCCTGTGGCAGCTTCGTGATGTTCGGCGTGGAGGAAGCGTGCCGCGAAGACCGGCACCAGGGTCATGGCGAGAATGTAGGACGCCACCATCGCCAAAGCGACGGTGATGGCCAGTGGCGTAAACAGAAAGCGCCCCACACCTTTCAAGAAGAAGACCGGCAGGAAGACGATCATGGTCGTCAGCGTGGAGACGACCACAGGCAGCGCCACCTCCTGTGCTCCGTCGCGCGCCGCGATGACCGGCGATTTACCCATTTGGAGGTGGCGTGTGATATTTTCCAGCACGACGATGGCGTCATCTACCAGCCGCCCGACAGCAAGGGCGAGGCCACCGAGCGTCATGCTGTTGATGGAATTGCCTGCGACGAACAGGCCGATGATGGCGAACGTAATGGACAGCGGGATGGTAATAAAGATGACGGCGGAGGACCGGACGCTGCCGAGGAACAGCAGCACCATGAGCCCGGCCAGGCACGCGCCCAGAAGCAGCTCGCGCTCCAGCGAAGACAACGCACGTCGCACGTAAAACGACTGATCGGCAATCAGGTTCAACTGCACGTCTGAAGGAATGCGCGCCTTCAATACGGGAAACGAGGCACGGATGTTTTCAACGACCTGCACCGTGTTCGCCCCAGGCTGGCGATAGATGGGAATGTACACCTGTCGCTTGCCGTTGACGTGGACAACGTTGCTCTGAATCTCAAAGCTGTCCTGCGCGTAGCCGATGTCTCGAACGAACACCGGTGCACCATTCACAATCTTGAGCGGAAACTGGTTGATGTCTTCCACCTTCGGCACATTGCCGTTGGCGACCACCATGTAGTCCGTCGCGCCGATGTTCGCATCACCGGTGGGAATAAAAACGTTCCATTTTCGCAGGCCGTTTGCGACATCGAGCGGCGACATGCCGTGGGCGGAGAGCTTTACCGGATCGACATAGACCAGCACCCGGCGGATGCGGCCGCCAAAGACCGCCGGAGCCACGACGCCCGGTGTGCCGCTCAGCATGTTGCGCACGTTAAAGTAAGCAATGTCGTACAACTGCGTTTCGTCGAGGGTGGCGCTGGACAGCGTTAGCAGGACAAGGGGTGTGCTGCTGGCCGGGTCATACGGCATCACCATGGGCGGCACCGTGCCGGGAGGCAGGTAGTAGAGATCGCTCATGGCCAGCGACGAGACCTGCGAGAGCGCCGCACTGGGATCCACATCGCTATTAAAGTAGTCGCGCACCACGCTTACGCCGGTCAGCGTCTTCGATTCCTGACGGGCGACGCCGTTGGCCTGCGACGTCCAACGTTCAATGCGGTTGGTGATGTCGCGTTCCATGGTGCCCGTCGGCATACCGGGGTACAGCGTCAGGATCTGCACGGCGGGTGTTTTGAAGATGGGCAGAATATCCAGAGGCGTGCGCGGGATCGTCACACCGCCAAGCAGCACGAGTGCAAGAATCGACACCACGACCAGGTATGGATTGCGAAGAGCAAATCGAACCATCGTGCTTTGGGAATTTCCTTTGAAAGTACAAACCTTCGAGCGGGTTGGTTTTATTCCCACATGCGAAACTCTGTGGGAATAAATACTCAGTCCGCAACGGTTTAGGTTTGTGTGAGAGGCATGCAGCCCGTGCGGAGCAAACCACAACGCGTTCCCGATCGTCTGGAGTTCGATCGTCTGCTGACGCCGCATGCGGTTCCGCTCTTTCGTTCCGCAACCTATTTAGTGGGTGTGGATGCGGCGGAAGACGTGACCCAGGAGACCATGCTGCGCGCGTGGAAGTATTTCGACACGTTCGACCCGGAGAGCAACAGCCGTGCGTGGCTGTTTCGTATCCTGCGCAACGTCTGCAACGACCGTTGGAGCCGGCCTGCCCTGGAGCTGCCGGTGGCCGACCTGGAAGAGATCGCCTTCGAACCGTACTACGACTGGGAAGGCACAATGCTTGCCGAGGAGCTTTCCTGGGGCATGCAGGAAGCCCTGCGCGCGCTGCCGGACGAGTACCGCTGGGCGATTCTGCTGGTGGACGTGGAAGAGTACAGCTACAAGCAGATCAGCATCATTCTTAATTGTCCGATAGGAACGGTCATGTCGCGCATTAACCGCGGACGCAGGATGCTCGCCCGGCTGCTGCGGCCGCAAACTGCCGAGACCAAAAAAGCGGACGAGCTACCTGCACCCTCGCACGCCAGTGCAGCCAAGAAGAGGATCCCATGATGGACTGCAAACAATTCCGCGAAGTGATGGATCTCTATGTGGATGGCGAACTTTCGTCCAGTGCGATCGCCGCAGCCAGCCTCCATCGCGCGGAGTGCCTAGCCTGCGACAGATGCACCAAAGAGTTCAGTCGATTGCGGTCCGCTATCGCTGCGGAGGTTGCGCAAGTGGCGATTCCGACCGGCTTTCATGAACGAATGTCTGAAGCTCTTGACGGAGTTCAGAAACAGGGAGCATCAAAAGCAACACAACGTCTACTGTTATGGCCCGTTTGGCTGTCGCTCGGTGCTGCGCCGGTGGTTCTGCTGATGTTGATCACCATATCGGTGCCTGGGCGTTCCGTAACAGCCAACCTGCTTGAAAAAGCCGCATTTCTGCTGGACCGGCCACATACCACCCAGATTACCGGGAAACTGATTTGCCGCGACTGCACGCTGGAGAAGACATCCGGCATGACGCCGACATGCGAGCGCCACGGCCACCATGGCGCCTTGCTGACCAGCGATGGGCACATCTGGAACATCGTCGAGGACGACCGTTCCGAGCAACTCATTCACGACTCAACTCTGCTCGGTAAGGAGTTCCGCCTGGATGGTGTCCTGTACCGCCAGGCGGATGCAATTCAGATTGAACATTATTTACAGCTGAGCTAGCCAGCGTGTCCGTGGTTTAGCCTCTCCTCCGTGTTCGCAACGAGGGGCAATCCTCACTCAAAGCTTAAATTGAAGACTCGACAAGAATTGACAGGCGAGTAGATTCCACATAATCGCGGATATGTGGAATGCTGCAGCCATCGTTACTCGTGAGGTCCCGTCTGACGTATCGAACCAATCCGAGCTTTTCTGGTCAGTCTCGGCCCGCCGAAGTCTCGATCCTTCGGCGGCTCCCGTTCGGGCGGCGATGTCATGTGCTCGCTCATCAGTGCCAGTCGTGCGACTGCATGGGGGCCGCGGTCACATTGAGCTCTTCGATATGCTTTGCCCGGATATGGATGAGCTTGTCGACATTTTGAAGTGTCCCCTCAATCAGCAGGAACTTAGCACAGGTGACCAGCGATCGATTCTTCTCGTAGAGATCGGGGTCGATGATCGCATTCGAGATCCCGGTCTCGTCTTCAAGGAGCTATCCTTAGGCGACAGCAAACGAAGAAAAGGCGAAGTTACAGATGGGCTATTCCTCACAAAGCGCAGTGCTGAGACGCGAGATAGAGGCCAAGCTCGCCTCCCGCATCCCTGCCGCTTTGTCGCCTCAAGCGATCCAGGCTCCGCGGCTAGTTCTCCCTGTGCAAAGTCAACGTGCACCGAATCTGGTGCGTAGGCATTTGAGAGGCAAGTCATTCATTCCAAATCACTGAAAAGAGCGTTTCTACTTCTTTCGCGGTAAGCATCTATCGTGGTGAAGGTATGGCAAAGCGAAGCGCAGGTATCGTCATGTATCGATTTGCCGAGAGGCAGTTGGAGGTTCTGCTTGTCCATCCAGGCGGGCCATTCTGGGCAAAGAAAGACCTCGGTGCCTGGTCGATTCCGAAGGGTGAATACGACGAAACAGAACAGGCTCTAGAGGCTGCCATCCGCGAGTTCAAAGAAGAGACCGGCTTCGTGGCCGCTGAACCATTTCTTGAGCTTGGCTCGGTGAAACAGGCTGACGGCAAGATCGTGACCGCGTGGGCCTTCGAGGGGGGCTGCGATCCGTCCACCCTTATGAGCAATCTCTGCCGCATGGAATGGCCTCCAAGATCAGGCCGTGAGATCGAGTTTCCCGAGGTCGACCGCGCTTGCTGGTTCACGATCAATGAGGGTAGCGAGCGCATCCTAAAGGGTCAGGCACCTTTATTGCAGGTTCTTGCCCAGGCGGTAAGCGGCAGGAGCTGAGTTGAAGCAAGAGAGAACGGATATGACGATTGCAGAGTTCGCCGAAAACGACGGTCTGTTCCCTCAGAGCCCGCTTCGTGCCTTGTGGCTCGCCGGTCGAGGAGAGTGGGAGCAGGCGCATGAAATCGCCCAGTCGGACGAGAATCTCGACGGAGCCTGGGTCCACGCCTATCTCCACCGTGTCGAGGGCGACACAAGCAACGCGAACTACTGGTATCGACGTGCAGGTCGCCCTAACCCAAGCGGGGGACCTCCGCGCCGAGTGGGAGACAATCGTGATGGAACTGCTGCAACAGCCGAGCTGACCCAGCCTTACGGCGTTGACGGGTTATCAGGACAAGGGGACCACCATCGTAATCGCCAGCTGGAATGTCAATTCGATCAAGGCACGTTTGGAGCACGTAACGACGTGGCTAAAGGCCCGAAATCCGGATGTCCTTCTCTTGCAGGAACTCAAAGGAACTGAGTTCCCTTCTGACGTCTTCAGCAGCTTGGGTTATGAGAGTGGGGCAGTGACCCAGAAGGCCTACAGCGGGGTCGCCATTCTCTCCAGATCGCCAATCAAGCGCGTCAGCAATGTACTTTCCGGAGATGAGGCGGACACGCATGCCCGCTATCTCGAGGTCATCATCTCTGGCGTTCGAATTGTCGACATCTACTTACCCAACGGAAATCCGATCGGCACGGAGAAGTTCGACAATAAGCTCGCTTGGATGGAACGGCTCATTACGAAGATGAGTCAATGGAAGGCTGACGGCGTTCCGACTGTCATCGGTGGCGACTTCAAAGTCATTCCTGAGGATATCGACTGTGGATCCATGATGCTCTCTTCCAACCCGAACCGCGAGCACTCTACCGCGCCATGCTGGACATCGGCTATACCGACGCCTTCCGGTCGTTGCATGCAGAAGGCGGACAGTTCACCTTCTGGGATTACTTTCGGCAGGCCTTCGAGAACAACCGCGGGATCAGAATCGATCATTTCCTTGTTGCCCCGTCGCTTCAATCTAGCATTGAAGCGTGTGAGATCGACAAAGGACCACGCGCTCAGCCGAAGCCTTCCGATCACACGCCAATCCTGCTCACCTTGAGCTAGGCTCTCAGGCGTAGAGTCTTCGTGCTTCACTGAGTGTGAGGACGCTGAGCTGCTCTTCCGTCTGTTCGACCTCTTCACAGCAGGCCGGGATGTTCGGTGAACTGAATGCAAGTTCAGCGGAACTCTGTAACCTTCCCGCAACTTGTCCACCGGCAACCCGTCTAAACCACCAGGCTACGGGAACGCCGGTCGCACCGCGTAACGATAGCCGAGGTCAGCCATCCGCCCGCTCGGTTCCACCCTTTGCCTCACCCCTCTGCTCCTTGCCTCCGCTCTCCTCGCCCAGACCCCTCCTACCCCCGCAGCCGACCAGCCCGCCTTCACCCTCCACGCCAACACCCGCCTCGTCCTCACCGACGTCACCGTCACCGACCACGACGGCAACCCCGTCAGGAACCTTCACAAATCCGCCTTTCACGTCTTCGACGGCAACACCCCGCAGGACATCGCCTCCCTTGAGGAGCACACCTCCACAGCCCTCGCCGAGACCCCCGCTCCCGCTGCCCCCCAGCCCCGCGGCACCTACAACAACGACTTCATCCTCCACCCCCCACCCGTCCTCGACGTCGTCCTCCTCGACGTCACCAATCTCGAGCTCGAAGACCAGATGTACCTGAGCTACCAGCTCACAAAGTTCCTCAACGCCCTCCCAGCCGGCCAGCAACTCGCCATCTACGAGCGCCACGGAGCCAACACCGTACTCCTCCAGAACTTCACCTCCGACCGCAAACTCCTCCTCAACGCCGTCCACCGAGGCCTCCCCCGCATCCTCCCAACCGGGCGCGAGTACCTCAATGACCTTGATACCCTGCAGCAGCTTGGCCTCTACCTCTCCGGACTCCCCGGCCGAAAGAACATCCTCTGGTTCTCCGGCGGCTCCACGCTATATCTCAATGAGGATCCCGCCAGCACTCCCATGGAAGATCAGGCGCTTATCCGCCGCATCTACGACAACCTCGAAGCCAACCGCATCGCGATCTACCCCATCGATGCCCGCGGCCTCACCGTCAACTCCGGCTCCGCCATGATCAATCAGCACTTCCGCATGAACGAGGTCGCCGAAGCTACCGGCGGTCACGCCTTCTACAACAACAACGGCCTCCAGCAGATGGCCGCCCACATCACCTCCAGCGGAGGAGACTTCTACACCCTCACCTACTCCCCCAGCAACTACAAGGAAGACAAGAAGTGGCACAAGGTCCGCGTATCCCTCGATACTCCCGGATACAGCCTTAGCTACCGCCACGGATACTTCGCCGACGGAGTCAACACCACGCCCCAGGTAGCCCCGAAGACCCTTCGCACTCTCCTCGCCGGCGGCGCTTCCGAAGGCGCCTCCACCTCCTCGGGCCGCTCAGGCCCTATCGTCTTTCAGGCCCGCGTCCTCCCCAGCACCGATCCCGAAGCCCACCCAGCTCCCCACGTCTCCGGTCCGGAACCCAAAAGCGTCCGCGGCGGCATCCCCTACTCCATCCACTACACCGTGCCTGCCCCGGATCTCTCCCTCTCCTCCGTCGACGGCCACACCTCCTTCAAGGTCATCCTCGCCGCTTTTGTCTTCAACCAGTACGGAACCGTCGTCGACCATCGCGTCCAGCGATTCACCCTGAGCGTCAACCTGGCACAACTGCAGGAGCATCCATCTGCCGGCATCCCGCTCGATCAGCAGCTCCTGCTCACCAGGGGCCCCCTCTACCTCCTCCTCGCTGTGGTCGATGAAGGCTCCGGCCGCAGCGGCAACGTCCAGATCGCGCTCGACGTCCCGTCCCAGCCAAAATCGCAGAAGTGAAAGACGCCCCCACCCACCGCCCCGCCGAGGAACCTGCCGCCGCGGCTCCCGCGATCGCAGCCGGGAGGCCGCAACATAGCTCCATCCACATCGGCACCGCAGGCTGATCCATCCCGCGAATCTCCGCCGTTGCCTTTCCCGGCTCCGGCTCACACCTCCACCGCTACGCCCGTACCTTCCATGCGCCGAGATCAACACTACCTTCTACCGCGCGCCCCGAAGCTCCACCCTTGCGCGCTGGGCAGCCTCGGTCCCAACGCACTTCCGCTTCTCCGTCAAAGCTCCCAGGACCATTACCCACGAAGCCGCACTCGCCTGTACGCCCCTTCAGCTGCGCTCCTTTCTCGACGAAGCCGCGCAGCTCGGCACAGCGCTCGGTCCCATCCTCTTTCAGCTTCCACCCAAACTCGCCTTCGACCGCCTCCGCGCGGCCACCTTCATCTGGCTCCCTCCGACAGGGTGCAGCTCTCCGAGAGCTTCACGGTGCCTGCGGAGCAGATGTTGGAGCTCGTGAAGACACACGGCCTCGAGGGTGTGATCGCCAAACGTCTCAGCAGCTTCTACGAACAGGGCCGACGTTCAGGCGCCTGGGTCAAAATGCGGATAGAGCTGGCCCAGGAGTTCGTCATCGGGGGCTACACGCCGGGAACGCACGGCTTCGACGCCGTGCTGCTTGGCTTCTACGGAGGTGGCAATCTCCAGTTCTGCGCCAGCGTCCGCAACGGCTTCGTTCCTGCCTCCCGCCGCTCGCTCTTTTCCAAGTTGAAGCCATTGGAGACGGGCATCTGCCCTTCACCAACCTTCCCGAGACGGGTCCGGGGCGCTGGGGGCAGGGCCTGACCGCGGCAAAGATGCAGAACTGCATCTGGCTCCAGCCGGAGACCATGGCTCAGTTCCGCTTTCTGGAGTGGACACCCGCCGATCACCTGCGCCATGTCAGCTTCGTCGGCCTTCGCGAGGACAAAGAACCGCAAGAGGTCGTGAAGGAGGGTGAGCAGCAGCGCTCCCGGAAACCGCCTCGCGCCGTGTATCAGAGCGCGGCCGGCCGCAGAGCCAAGGCATAGGAGGGGACATGATTATCCAACCCGGAGACGAGAAGCGGGCCGCCGCACACAATCCGCGGGCCGTCCCGCCTGTGAGATGAAATAGGTGCATAGGGCCCGACTCGTGAAATACTCGCCGTGCCTCTGAGTCGCCGTTCCCCTTGCGCTTTAGTCATCCTTCTCACCGCGGTGCTGTCATGTTCAAGTCTGCCGTCCGTCTCTCCTCGCATCTTCTGTTTCTCTTGTTTTCTACCCTGTTTACTGGCTGCGGCGCGCAGAAGGGCGTCTTGCCGCCGGTCGTTGTATCGAGTATCCGGGGTACAGTTCACGGCGGGCAGCAGCCCGTGAGTGGGGCGGCGATTCAGCTGTATGCCGTGGGCTCGAGCGGTGATGGGTCGGCGGCGACGCCTTTGCTCTCGCGCGCGGTGACTACGGATGCGGGTGGCGGCTTCAGTCTGGCCGGAGCGTACACGTGTCCCAGTGCCTCGATCCTCGTGTACATCGTCGCGAGCGGGGGCAATCCTGGCCTGGCCGCGGGCACGAACAATGCCGCGATTACGATGATGGCGGCGCTTGGCCCGTGCAGCAGCCTGACTCCTTCGACATTTATTCTGATCGATGAGCTGACGACGGTGGCGGCGGTGTCTTCATTGGCTCCCTACATGACTGGGCCGGGCTCCGTCGGTTCCGGGTCGAGCGATGCGGCCGCTCTCGCGGCTGCGTTTGCGCTTGCCTTGGAGCTGGTGAACACAAGGTCAGGGAGCGCTCCGGGGACGAATGTGCCTGTTGGCGCTATAGTTCCGGTCGAGCAGATCAACACGATCGGGAACATCGTGGCCAGTTGCATCAACTCGGCGGGCGGCGTGGCGGGTGATGGTTCCGCCTGCGGGACTCTTTTCTCGCTGACGACTCCAAACGGCGGCAGCCCTGCGACGGAGACGATGACGGCGCTGCTGCACCTCGCGAACAACCCCACGCTGAACACGCTCCAGCTCTATAACCTTGCTGTTCCTGAGGCTCCGTTTCAGCCGTCGCAGCCGCAGGTTCCGCCGGATCTGGCGGTGCAGCTGATGGTGGCATCGGGATTTACCGTTTCGCCTGCGGCGGTGAGCTTTCCGGCGACGCGGGTTGGGTCCACCAGTTCACCCCAGAACGTTACGTTCACCAACCATACGAATGCGCCGATCGGCAACAATGTTGCTTTGCTCAGAGGTAATACGAATATCACTTACACAGATAGGCCGAGACTCTCCGGGGCCGACCCTGCCGACTTTCCGGCTTATGAGAGCGTTCCTAACGTAACACTAGATGAGACGTTCTCCACTTGCCCGACCCCTGTCATGCCGGGAGGTACCTGCACGCTGCAGTTTTCCTTCAAGCCAAAGGCGACAGGTCCGCGGAGCGCGTACCTAGTGGTGACGAACACCTCGGCGAACCCCGTGATTACGGTGCTGCTGACGGGAGATGACTGCCGGCTACGGCCGGCCCGGCGGCGCTGAGCAGCTCCGAGCTGAATCTGGTGGCGGCCAATACGCCTTCGGACGTTATCCTGACCAACTCCGGGAGCGCGCCGCTAACGATCGATGGGTTCAGCATCAGCAACGACCCCATCTCGGGCCAGCCCGCGTTTACGCAGACGAACACCTGCGGGACGTCGGTCGCTCCGCAGGCTACGTGCAAGATCAGCATCTCCGCGATTGCGACGATGCAGGCTTACTCGACCGGTGTGCTGACGGTGATGGACGATGCGGCCGCCGGTCCGCAGACACTGGCTCTTTCGTACTCGAACGGTTTTACCGGTCGGCTGTTGATCGATTTCGGAAGCCGCTCGGTGGGAACGCAGGGGGCCAGTTCCACCGGCGCGAATCCCTCGCGGGGCTTCACTCTCACCGGGCCGAATGCAACGGACTTTTCCTTTCTCCCGGATTCGTCGGTGCAGACCACGAACTGCACCAACCAACGTAGTTGCTATCTGCCCATCTACTTCAAACCTTCGGCACTGGGGCGCCGGATTGCCACCGTAACTTCCGACACGGGTCCCATCGGCGGCGTGATTGGAACGGGTCTGGCCGCGGGGCCACATCTCTCGGCTTACAGCCCCGTCGACTTCCGTGATGTGTACGTCGGGAGTACCTCGTCCTCGGGCGGGGGTGTGTTCCTTGTGAACACGGGTACAGTCCCGCTCACTCTCAACGCGCCTGTGCTGAGCGGAGCCAACGCATCCGAATTCAGCGTAGTTTCAAACTGCTCCACGGTCGCTCTCAACGCGAGCTGCAATGTGGGTGTAACGGCCTCTCCCACGCAGGCGGGGGACCGTTCCGCGACGCTGACCCTGACGGACTCGACCGGAACCGCGCAGCAGACCGTGCTGCTGAAGGTAACGGGCGTCAATCCACCGCCGACGGCTAGCCCGAACAAGCTCACGTTTCCTCTCACGTTGCTGGGAGCAGTGAGCGCGCCGATGACGTTTACGGTGACGAGTTACAACAACGACCCGGTAAGCGTAGTTATAGTAGAACCGAATTCTCCCTTCGTGCTCAGCGGAGTAGGGTCCTGTTCCCGGACGCCCTGCCAGGTCTCCGTAACGTTCGCTCCGCAGTCGAGGGCGTTGTCTGCATCCAACATCCAGATCACCGACCTTTTTTCCAGTATTCCTTCCTTTGTGAATGTGAGCGGAGACATCGGACCGCCTCTGGTCACCTCGCTGAGCGTCTCACCAGCTTCGCTGACCTTTCCTCTGCAAGCGGTGGGCACGACCTCTGCCCCGCAGACTGTAACGGTGACGAACACCGGCGAACAGGTAAATTTTATATCGTCGCTGCTGGCTACCTTTCCGGCGGAGTATGCCCTAGTCGATAACTGCCTCACTGTCAGATTGCAGTCGGGCATGACCTGCACCATTACCGTCGCGTTCCGGCCCCTCGCGGCGGGAACGCGCACCAATATCTTGCAGATCGTTTCCAATGCGCCCACGTCTCCAGACCAGGTCCTCCATCGCCTTCAGACGCTTCGCCCCACTCACTTCATCCCGCCGAAATTCTGTTCAGCCATAGAAGGTTGCCGCACTGATCCCATGCTCTCGTATAGATATTGCAGGGGGGCAGGTCACCTTGAGGTCGGAATAATCCTGGGCGCAAATTGCAAAAGCACTTTGATCGGGCGGCCTCTCGGCAAGTGCGTGATGGCGAAGGTGGACAAGCAATTCCGAGACGTGAGCCGCTGTGTCAGCAACAAGTCTCATCCCGACGCACTGAAGCAGCATAAGGCTTGGTTGAGCGATTTGTAATCACCCCGCAGAGGGAGGACGTCTCCTCCCCGCTGCGGCCGGCTGCGCCGTCCTCCGGCACCCACCTCCGCGGGCCGTTCCCGCCCGCAACGCCCACCCCAGGAACAGAAGCAAATCGATCTCCTGCGCTCCGCGCTCGACAAGTGGAGTGCCCGGCTTGCTTTGTACCAGTGGCTAAGCGAGAACTGGACAAGGAGAGCGTATGGGACGAGGGAAGAAGTACCAGCCTGAGCAGGTGGTAAACCTGCTGCGTCAGATCGAAGTGGG
>JAABUV010002888.1_pt1 | contig 22584 bp, 19 predicted proteins | sample 5559971 | NCBI WGS metagenome assembly JAABUV01 (sample SAMN10711881, study PRJNA513362) | rock metagenome | isolation source: Antarctica rocks | place: Antarctica: Victoria Land, Knobhead nord | collected 2015-12-19
GCAACGTCTACCGGGACTCGGGGTTGGATTTGGACGGCGCCAGCGAGCTGGTAATCAGGGCCGCACCGCGCCATCTCGCCCCCGGCGGCACCGCCACGGTGCTGGCCTCCTGGGTCCACGTGCGCGGGCAGGACTGGCGCGAACGCGTGGCCTCGTGGGTGCCCGAACACGGAGTGGACGCCTGGTTCGTGCAGCGAGACGTGGCCGATCCGGCGTTGTACGTGGGTACCTGGCTGCGCGATGGCGGCGTGGACCCGCGCTCCGCCGAAGGCACGCGGCGCAGCGAGGGGTGGCTGGAACACTTCGCGCGCGCCGACGTCGAGGGCATCGGTTTCGGTTACGTCAGCCTGCGACGCACCGATGAACCCTCCGACGTGCTCGCCGAGGATCTGCTGCACGCCTACCCCGACCCGCTGGGGCCGGAGGTGCTCGACTACCTGCAACGGGTGGCGTGGCTGCGCAGCCACGAGCTGCTCGACGCCCGATTCTCCGTCGCGCCGTCGACCGCGCTGCAGCGGGTGTCCGTGCCCGGCCGAAACGGATGGCAACAGGTGAGCACGCGCCTGCACCGCAGCGACGGGCCCGCGTGGGAGCACGAGGTGGACGAGCTCGGCGCCGCGCTGCTCGCCGGGATGCGGCCCGACGGGTTGAACGTCGGCGAGCTGGTGGCCATGCTGGAACTCGCCAACGACGAACCACCGGGATCGCTGCAGTCCGGCGCAATGGCCTTGGTGGAAGGCCTGGTACGCCATGGCCTGGTGCTGCCTGCGGGGCACGACACACCGGGGTATTGAGCTTGGCGATCATTGTCTGCCGCCGGTTGTAACGTGGGCCGCCGCACGCGATTTCCGACCATGCAGGCCCGTACGGCGTCGCCTGCTGGAGCGGAAACCGTCACTAAGGAGCTGATGTGGCCGGCCTCACCCTGTCTGGCATAGGCAAGGTCTACGACGATGGCACCCGCGCGGTGCGGGACCTGAACGTCGAGGTCAGCGACGGTGAGTTTTTGGTGTTCGTCGGCCCCTCGGGCTGTGGCAAGACCACCGCGCTGCGGATGGTCGCCGGGCTGGAGACGGTTACCGAGGGCGAGCTTCGGATCGGTGACCGGCTCGTCAACTCGGTACCGCCGCGGGACCGGGACGTCGCCATGGTGTTCCAGTCCTATGCGCTGTACCCGCATCTCTCCGTCCGGGACAACATCGCGTTCGGCTTGAAGCTGCGCAAGATGGCCAAGCCGGAGATCCGCAAGCGGGTGGAGCACGCCGCCGACGTCCTCGGCCTCACCGACTACCTGGACCGCAAACCCCGCAACCTTTCCGGCGGTCAACGCCAGCGGGTCGCCATGGGCCGCGCCATCGTCCGCGAGCCCCAGGTGTTCCTGATGGACGAGCCGCTGTCCAACCTCGACGCCAAGCTACGGGTGCAGATGCGCACCGAGATCGCCCGCATCCAGCGCGACCTCGCCGTGACCACCGTCTACGTGACCCACGACCAGACCGAGGCAATGACCCTGGGACACCGCGTCGCGGTGATGAAGCAGGGCGTGCTGCAACAGATAGCGCCGCCACAGCAGCTCTACGACCGGCCGGTGAACATCTTCGTCGCCGGGTTCATCGGCTCGCCCGCGATGAACCTCATGATGGGCACGGTGAGCAGGACGGGCAATGAGCTGGCACTGCAGCTCGGGTCGCAGACCGTGCGGCTGCCGGAATCGGTGCTGCAGACCCGCCCCGCGCTGGTCGACTACCTGGGCCAGCCGGTGGTGGTGGGTGTGCGCCCGGAGGAGCTGGACGACGCCGCCGTGGGATCAGACGACTCTCGCCCGGTGCTGCACGCCGTCGCTGACCTCATCGAACCGCTGGGCTCCGACCTGATCGTGCACCTGAGCATCGACGCCGAGCCCGTGCAGAGCAACGACGACCTCACCGAGCTCGCCAAAGACGTCGGGCACCCTGATGCGGGCGCACCGCAGAGCAGCGACGCGTCGACGACGCTCGTGGCCCGATTCAACCCACGCAGCACCGTCGCCATCGGCGACGCCGTCAACGTTCGGGTCGACACCGAGCGACTGCACTACTTCGACCCGGGAACCGGTCTCGGCGTCTGGACAGCGGAGCCGAGTAACGGCTCGGCCCAACTCTAGGGAGGACACACAATGAGATTGCAACGCAGGAAACTCGTAGCGCTCGGCGTACTCATGTCGGCGTCAGCACTACTGGCAACGTCGTGCTCGAGCAGCTCGACCCCCTCGGGCGGCGGCTCCACCACCACCACCACCACCGCGGCCTCCTCGGGGGGCTCGGCGCTGCCGAAACTCGATGGACAGGCGTTCTCGGTGCTCGGCCCGTGGACCAAGGACGAGCAGGCGACGTTCCAGAAGGTGCTGGACAACTTCAACACCAAGACCGGCGCCAAGGGCACCTACACCTCCGGCGGCGACGACGTCCCCACCATCCTCGGCACCAAGGTCGCGGGCGGAGCCCCGCCCGATGTGGCCGTGGTGGCCTCGCCCGGCACCGTGGAGAAGTTTGCCAAGGGTGGCAACCTGAAGCCGGCGAGCCCGGCGGTGCAGGCCGCGGTCGCCGCCAACTACGGTCCGCTGTGGACCACCCTGGGCAGCGTCGACGGCAAGCTTTACGGCGTCTACGCGGACGCCTCCAACAAGTCGACGGTCTGGTACAACACCAAGGACTACCAGACGGCTGGGGTCTCATCCGAACCCAAGAACTGGGATGAGTTCCTCAAGACGTCCAAGACGCTGGCCGATTCCGGCGTCAAGGCGCCCATCTCGGTCGGTGGTGGCGATGGCTGGACGCTGACCGACTGGTTCGAAAACGTCTACATCCGCAGCGCTGGCCTGGACAACTACGACAAGCTGACCAAGCACCAGATTCCCTGGACCGACGCGTCGGTGACCAAGGCTTTGACCACGCTGAAGCAGGTGTTCGCCGACAAGACCCTGATCGGCGACCCGGCCACGGCGCTGCAGACCAGCTTCACCCAATCGGTGGCCAACACCTTCAAACCCGACGCGCCCTCGGCGATGGTCTACGAGGCCAGCTTCGTGGCCACCCAGATCAAGCAAGAGGTGCCCAACGCCAAAGTGGGCACGGACGCCAAGTACTTCGCCTTCCCCGCCGTCGACAACTCCAAGCCCACGGTGGTGGGGGGTGGAGACGCCGTGGTCGCGTTCACCGACAACCCTGCGGCCCAGGCGTTTCAGCTGTACATGGCCTCCCCCGAGGCCGCCAAGCTGATGGTCTCCAGCGAGGGCAGCGGATTCGCCTCGGCCAACAAGAACCTCAAGGCGGGTGACTACCCGACGCCGACGCTGGGCCAGGTAGGGGCGGACATCGTCAACGCAGGCGACCAGTTCCGCTTCGATATGTCCGACCAGGCGCCTGCGGCGTTCGGTGGCACCAAAGGCCAGGGCGAGTGGAAGGACCTGCAGGCATTCCTGGGCAACGGTGACATCGCCGCAGCGCAGGCCGCCTTGGAAGCGGACGCCGCCGCCGCCTTCAAATAGGGAAGCGGAACACACGCGATGAGCAAAGATGCAGGGACGACGACGGCCGTGCTCGCCGAGGCGACCGATGATGTCGTCCCTGCATCTGTTCCGCCGGTGAAGCGGCGGGCCCCCGGCGAGCGGCGCTGGGTGGGGTACGCCTTTCTCGGCCCGGCACTGATTTTGCTGCTGGCCATCCTGGTGTACCCCATCTTCTACTCCGTGGCCCGCAGCTTCTTCAGCGACGCGGGCACGACCGGCTGGGGCGGGTGGGTGGGGCTGGACAACTACACGGCGCTGTTCACCAACCCCACGACCTTCACCGCGGTAAAGAACAACATCATCTGGATCGTGGTGGCGCCCACCGTGGTCACCATTGTCGGGCTGCTCTTCGCGGTGCTCAGCGAACGGATCCGGTGGGGCACCGCGTTCAAGCTGATCATGTTCATGCCGATGGCGATCTCCTTCGTGGCCTCCGGCATCACCTTCCAGATGATCTACAACGACCAGCCGACGCGGGGCTTGGCCAACGCCGTCGCGATCGGGGTCCACGACACCTTCAGCCCGTCGGCGTCCTACCCGACCGTGCATCCGCGTCCCACGGCCGGGTTGACGGGCGCGGATGGCAGTGACTACACCTCGACCAAGAGCTACTCACCCGTCGACGCGGTGGCGCTGCCCCTGGTCGGACTCCCGGTCGCCTCGCCCCCGGCCGATGCACGGCCCGCGGCAGCGGCCCCGGCACAACCCGGACTGCACGGCACGGTGTGGAACGACTTCGCCGCCGGTGGTGGCGGCACGGTCGGCACCGTCGACCCCGGAGAGCTCGGACTGCCCGGCCTGGAGATCGACGCGCTACAGAATGGCACGGTGGCGGCCACCACCACGGCCGCCGCGGACGGGACGTTCCGTTTTCCCACCCTCACCTCGGGGAGCTACCAGCTCCGGCTGCCGGCGAGCAACTTCGCACCCCTTTACGCCGGAGTGTCCTGGCTGGGTCCCAACCTGATCACCCCGGCGATTCTCATCGCCTACCTGTGGGTGTGGGCCGGCTTCGCCATGGTCCTCATCGCCTCGGGCCTCGCGGCCATCCCCCGGGACGTCCTGGAGGCCGCCCGCATCGACGGCGCCACCGAGTGGCAGGTGTTCCGCAGGGTGACCGCGCCGCTGCTGGCGCCGGTGCTGATGGTGGTCTTCGTGACCCTGGTGATCAACGTGCTCAAGGTGTTCGACCTGGTCTACGTCATCACCCAGGGCACGGGCAGCGGTCCGGCGGCCACCGTGCTGGCGGTGCAGATGTACCAGCTGTACTCCCAGGGCAGCTACGGCAGCTCCAGCGCCATCGGCATCGCCCTGGTGCTACTGGTGCTGCCCGCGATGCTGTTCAACATCCGCCGGTTCCGAACGGAGCAGAGTTGACTACCGCAGGCACCGACCTCGTCACCGGCGCCACCAACCGCTCGTTGGCTCGGCGCATCGTGGCGCGCCTCAGCGGCGGCACCGTCACCATCGTGCTTATTGTCGTCGCGTTGTTGTGGCTGTTGCCGACTTTCGGGTTGCTGGTCACCTCGGGGCGCAACCCGGCGTTTTACTCCAGCAGCGGCTGGTGGTCCGTGCTGCTGCACCCCGCCCAGCTCACCGCCGAGAACTACGCACACCTGCTGGCCAACTCGGCCATCACCAACTCCTTCCTGAACACCGTGGAGATCACCGTGCCGGCGACGGTCGGTGTCGTGGTTATCGGCGCACTGGCGGGTTACGCGTTCGCCTGGCTGGAGTTCCCCGGGCGGGACTGGCTTTTCATCACGGTCATCGCGCTGCTGGTGGTGCCGATCCAGGTGGCGCTGATCCCGGTGGTCAAGCTCTACAGCGCCACCGGGGTGTATGGCTCCATCACCGGGCTGGTGATCTTCCACGTGGCCTTCGGGCTACCGTTCGCCATCTTCTTGTTCCGCAATTACTTCGCGGGCATCCCCAAAGACCTGTTGGAAGCGGCGCGGATGGACGGCGCCGGGGAGCTACGGATCTTCTTCACCGTCATCCTGCCGCTGGGGCTGCCCGCCATCGCGTCCCTGGCCATCTTCCAGTTTCTCTGGGTGTGGAACGACCTGCTGGTGGCGTTGGTGTTCTCCGACTCCTCCACCCAACCGCTGACGGTGGCGCTGTCCTCGCAGATGCGGGCCTTCGGGGCCAGCATCGACATCCTGGCGCCCGGGGCGTTCCTGTCGCTCATCGTGCCGCTGATCGTGTTCTTCGCGTTCCAGCGCTACTTCGTGCAAGGCGTGATGGCCGGCTCGGTCAAGTAGCCGTGCGGGCGGTCATCTCCCGGGTGCGCAGCGCGAGCGTCGCCATTGACGGCGCGGTGGTGGCCGAGTTGCCCGGGCCGGGACTGCTCGTCCTGCTCGGCATCGGCGGGTCGGACAGCGCTGCCGCCGCCATCACCATGGCTCGCAAAATTGCCGAGCTGCGGCTGCTGCGCGAGGAGCGGTCCGTGCTCGAAGCCGGTGCGCCGGTACTGGTAGTGAGCCAGTTCACGCTGTACGGCGACACCCGTAAGGGACGACGCCCCTCCTGGTCGGCTGCGGCTCCCCCGCATGACGCCCGTCCGCTCGTGGACGCCGTCGTCGAGGCACTGGGCGAGCGCGGGGTGCGCACGGAAACCGGCCGGTTCGGGGCGGACATGGCCGTCGCCTCCGTGAACGACGGGCCGTTCACCGTGCTGGTCGACACCTGAGCGCCACCTCTCAGGAACTTCTCAGTCGCGTGGCGCCAAAGCCGCAGGTCACGGCGGTGTGGTCGAAGCGGCGCCGGGAACTTTTCGGCCCAGCTCAGACGTTATGCACAGTGAGAAGCCAACGATCCGGGAGGCACGCAACATGACCACCGCCATGACCACCGCACCGCAGGGACGGACGCGCTCCGACGGTGACCTCGATGCGCAGAGCCCGGCCGCCGACCTGGTTCGCGTCTACCTCAACGGGATCGGTCGCACCGCGCTACTCAGCGCCGCCGACGAGGTCGAATTGTCCAAGCGCATCGAAGCAGGTTTGTACGCACAGAACCTGCTGGACACCGAACCCAAGCTCACCCCCGCCCGCAAGCGCAACCTCACCGCCGTCGTCCGGGACGGCCACGCCGCCCGGCAGCGTCTGCTGGAGGCGAACCTGCGCCTGGTGGTGTCCTTGGCCAAGCGCTACACCGGCCGCGGGATGCCGTTGCTGGACCTCATCCAAGAGGGCAACCTCGGGCTGATCCGAGCCATGGAGAAGTTCGACTACGCCAAAGGCTTCAAGTTCTCCACGTACGCCACCTGGTGGATCCGTCAGGCCATCACGCGGGGCATGGCCGATCAGAGTCGCACCATCCGGCTGCCCGTCCATCTGGTGGAGCAGGTGAACAAGCTCGCGCGGATCAAGCGGGAGCTGCACCAGCAGCTGGGGCGGGAAGCCACCGACGATGAGCTCGCCGAGGAATCCGGCATTCCGGCGCACAAGATCGCCGACCTGCTCGACCACAGCCGCGACCCGGTGAGCCTGGACATGCCCGTGGGCAGCGACGAGGAGGCGCCGCTGGGTGACTTCATCGAGGACGCCGACGCCACCGACGCGGAGAGCGCGGTGATCTCCGGGTTGCTGCACTCGGACATCTTCTCCGTGCTGAGCACGCTGGACGAGCGGGAGCAACAGGTCATCCGCCTGCGCTACGGCCTAGACGACGGCCAGCCGCGCACGCTGGACCAGATCGGCAAGCTGTTCGGCCTGTCTCGCGAGCGGGTGCGGCAGATCGAGCGCGAGGTGATGGGCAAGCTCCGGGCCGGTGAGCGCGCGGACCGCTTGCGTTCCTACGCCAGCTGAGCCCTGATCGATCCAGTTCGCAGTGAGGGCTAGCGCAGCCTGCGGGGTCCGCGGTCGGCGCGGCTGGGCTCGGGCCCGATCCGCACCCGTGCTGCGGTGACCACCGCGCCCTCGGGTGAGGCGAGGATGGGCCCGCAGTCAAGCTCGCGGATCTCGCGGACGTTCTCGGCCAGGGCGGCGACGCGTTGGACGAGCGCCGTGAGCGTACGCAGATCGGCGGGCGCACTGCCCCGGTAACCGGTGAGCAGCGGCGCTGCCTTCGGCGCGCGGATGAGTTCCTCGGCCGAGTTCAGCGGCAGCACCCGGTACGCGCGGTCGCCGAGCAGGTCGGAAATGACGCCGGACAGGCCGAAGGAGATGAGTGAGCCGAAGGAGGGGTCGTCCTGGACAGCGACGGTGCAGTTGACGCCCTTTCCGCCCATCCGCTGCACGTACACCGCCCGGTCCTCGGTCAGCGTGACCATTTCTTCGTACGCCGCCCGCACCGCGTCGGCGCCGCCCACGTCCAGGCGCACACCCACCAGATCCGAGCGGTCCCGCCATTGCTCTCCCATGGCCTTCACCGCCACCGGGAAGCCAAGCTCACGGGCCGCGGCGACCGCATCCTCCGGGCCGCTGGCCACTCGGAACGCGGCCACCTCCACGCCGTAAGCCTGGAGCAGCTCGGCCGCCTCGTCGTCGCACAGCCACCGTCCATCTGGGCTCGCAGTCATCCAGGAGTCGATCAGCGACTCGGCCCGCTCGGCGTCCACTCTGTCCAGCTCCACCGGAGCGCGCTCGTCCAACACCGGCCGGGCCCGCCACTGCGCGTAGCGCACCGCACGGGAGAGCGCTAGCACCGCACGCTCCGGGCCGGGGTAGGAGGGCACCGATCCTTTGGCGGGATTGCCGTCGGCGTCGCGCACCGCGAGTGAGTCCGGGATTCCCTCGGCGGCAAGAAAAGTCGTGACCACTGGCTTCTCCGATCCGGCCACCACCTCCCGCAGTGCAGCCGCGTAGGCCGCCCCGGGTATCGCCACCGGGGGGACGAAGACGGCGATGAGTGCGTCCACATCCGGGGTCTGCAACGCGGTAGCGATCGCGGCGGCAAATGCTTCCGGACTCGCCCCCGCTCCCACGTCGATCGGCTCCGTGGCCACCACCAGCCCCTGACTCCGGGCCGCATCGGCGGCGAGCACTCCCATGGCGGTGGAGTTGCCGACCACCGCCACCCGTGGTCCGGCGGGCAACGGTTGGTAGCCGAGCAGCAAGGCGCTGTCGAAGAGCTGGGCGATGGATTCCACCCGGATGACGCCCGCCTGCTCAAACAACGCCTGAACACTGGCGTCGTCCACTTCCACGCTGGTGGCGGCCAGACCCGCGGGCACCGCGTGGCGCCCGCTTTTCACCACGATCACCGGTTTGTTGCGGGCAACGCGACGAGCCAAGCGGGAAAACTTGCGGGGGTTGCCGAAGCTCTCCAGGTAGAGCAGCACCACGTCGGTGCTGGGGTCGGAGTCCCAGTACTGCAGCAAGTCGTTGCCGGAGATGTCGGCGCGGTTGCCTGCCGAGACGAAAGTGGACAGTCCCAGCCCCCGTTCGGCAGCGGCCGCGAGAATGGCGATGCCCAGGGCGCCAGACTGGCAGAAGAACCCGACCCGTCCGGCCGGGGGTAGCACCGGTGCCAGCGTGGCGTTCAGCGCGATCGTCGGGTCGGTGTTGGCCACCCCTAGCGCACTCGGGCCGACGACCCGCATCCCATGTGCTCGCGCCGATTCCACCATCCTGCGCTCGGCCGCAAGCCCTTCTGGTCCAGCCTCGGAGAAGCCTGCCGAGATCACCACCAGCGCCTTCACACCCTTGGCGAGGCAATCGTCCAGCACGGCCTCGACACCGCTGGCCGGAACTGCCACCACCGCCAGGTCGACATCGTCGGGGATGGCCCGTACGGACTCGTAGGCCCGCACCCCCTGCACCGAGCGGTGTTCGGCGTTGACGGGGTAGACCGGCCCGGTGAATCCCGCCGCCAGCAGGTTGACCAGCACGGCATAGCCCACCTTGAAGCGGTCTGTGGAAGCCCCGATCACCGCCACCGAGCGCGGGGCGAGCACGTTGCGCACGCTGCGCGCCTCAGAGGCCAGCTCCCGGAAGTTGCGCACGGTGAGCAGGGCCTCGGAAGGGTCGATCGCGAACTCCAGGTGCAACACGCCCCCGTCGAAGGAACGCTTGATCTGGTAGCCGGCGTCCTTGAACACACCGACCATCGCCCGGTTCTCCGACAGGACCTCCGCGACAAACGTCGCGATCCCGCGTTCGGCGGCGGCGGCGGCCAGGTGCTCCAGCAACACCGAGCCCAGTCCCCGCCCCTGGTGCGCGTCAGCGACAACAAACGCCACCTCCGCGGACAGCCCGTCGCCGATGTTGCTCAGGCGGTCGTAGCGACCGACGGCGATGATCTCTGCACCCAGCAGGACCACCAGCGCCACCCGATCGTGGTGGTCCACAGTGGAAAAACGAGCCAGGTCGCGGGGCGACATCGTCGGATAGGGGCCGAAGTAGCGCAGGTAGCGCGTCCGATCGGACAGGTGGCCGTGGAAGTCGACCAGCTGGTCGGCGTCCTCCGGGGTGATCGGTCGCAGATGCACCACGGCGCCGTCCGAGGCGAGTGCGTTACCTTCCCAGCGCTTCGGGTAGTCGTGCGGGTCCCACTGCGGGGCAACGTCGTCCATCTCGGCCATCTCCCTTCAGTCCCTCGGGTCTTCCGGGTCGAGCCCGACGAGTGGGTACACCACTCGCCGGGTGTCCCGGATCGTACTGTCCACCTTGGCTGTCGCCGGATCGGTACCGGCCCCGACGCCGTCCCACGGCGCGAAGGACGGGTCTCCGCCGTCGCCCATGGTGCTCGGAACTTTCACTCGGGGCGACAATGACGCGACATGCTCGCGCCACTGCGCCGGCACCGGCGTACTGACGTCCACATCCCGGTCGAGCACCGCGGCGAGCAGGTGGGTCCACGATCGGGGCACGACCCGCAGGAGCCCGTACCCGCCGCCCCCCACGGCGAGCCAACGGCCCTCGGAGGTGTCCTCGGCGAGCTGGCGCAGGGCCTGGAAGATCGCGCGGTGGCCGTCGACGGTGAGCATCAGGTCCGCCAGCGGGTCCTCGGCGTGGGTGTCCACCCCGCACTGGGTGACCAGCACCTGCGGGCGGAAGGCGCCGACCACTCCGGGGACCACCGCGTGAAAGGCGCGCAGCCACGAGCGGTCCCCGGTCGCGGGCATCAGCGGCACATTGACCGACGTGCCCGCCGCCGCCCCCTCGCCGACCTCCTGGGACCACCCGGTGCCGGGCCACAACGTCGCCGGATGCTGGTGCAGGGACACGGTGAGCACCCGGGGGTCGTCGATGAACGCGGCCTGCACCCCGTCGCCGTGGTGGACATCCACGTCGACGTAGGCGATGCGGTCGAAGCCGTGCTCCAGCAGCCAGGAGATGGCGATCGCGGGATCGTTGTACACACAAAATCCCGACGCGGAGTCGGCCATGGCGTGGTGCAGGCCGCCGCCGATGGACACCGCCCGCGTAGTGCGCCCGGCAGCGATCTCCCGCGCGGCGGCGAGGGTGCCGCCGGTGAGCAGGGCGCTCGCCTCGTGCATCCGCTCGAAGATCGGGTTGTCTTCCGTGCCCAGCCCGTGCCCGACGGCCTGCAGCTGGGCCGGCGCACCCTTGACGGCCGCGAGGTAGCCGGGCGTGTGCACGCGGAGCAGCTGATCATCCGGTGCCGCGTGCGGGCGCAGGGTCTCCACACCCTCCAGCACGCCCAGCCCAGAAGCCAGCCGCATCGTCAGATCGAGCCGAATCGGATCGAGCGGATGGTCCGCGCTGAGCCGGTAACCGAGGTAGTCGCTGGTCCACACCACAGCCGCGGGCATACGGGTCATGAGCCCGACGCTACTGTCTGCGGCCGCCTGCGGCGGCGCGAGCGCACGCGCGGGCACCGGTGCGCGGTGCCCGCCACTATAGACTCGACACCAACGAAGGGGTGTGAGAGTGAACGACCTGGTCGACACGACTGAGATGTACCTGCGCACCGTCTACGAGCTCGAGGAAGAGGGCGTCGTACCCCTGCGGGCCCGCATCGCCGAGCGCCTGGACCAGAGCGGCCCCACGGTCAGCCAGACCGTGGCCCGGATGGAGCGGGACGGACTGCTCGCGGTCGCCGAGGACCGCCACCTCGAACTCACGGCCGAGGGCCGCGCAGTGGCCGTGGCGGTGATGCGCAAGCATCGCTTGGCCGAACGGCTGCTCGTCGACGTCATCGGCCTGGCCTGGGAGGAGGTGCACGCCGAGGCCTGCCGCTGGGAGCACGTCATGGGCGAGGGGGTGGAGCGCCGCCTCGTCGAGGTGTTGGGGCATCCGACCACATCGCCCTACGGCAACCCGATTCCCGGCCTCGCCGACCTCGGTTCGACGCAGAGCCCGCCGCACCCGAACAACCTGATCCGACTGACCGACGTCGCCGCCGGAGGCGCGGTCGCGGTTGTGGTCCGACGTATCTCGGAGCACGTGCAGACGGACATCGCGATGATGGCACGGTTGCGCCAGGCCGGCGTGGTGCCCGACGCGCGGGTGACCGTGCAACCCGGTGGCGCCGTCGTGCACGTCACCGTGGCCGGGCACGCCGGCGCCGAGTTGCCACTGGACATGGCGCATGCCGTGCAGGTCGAGCTGAGCTAACGCTGCGTTCGTCCCGCTGCCCCGCACCACCTTCTGGAGGCTCTTGTGAAACTGCTCGTCACCGGTGGCGCCGGGTACGTGGGCAGCGTCTGCACCGCGCTCCTGGTCGAGCGCGGACACGAGGTCGTCGTGCTGGACAACTTGTCCACCGGGCACCGCGATGCCGTGGCCCCTGGTGCGCGTTTCGTCGAGGGTGACGTGGCCACCGATGCAGCGCCCCTGCTCGCCGACGGCGTGGACGGTGTGTTGCATTTCGCCGCCAAGTCCCTCGTCGGTGAGTCCGTCGAGCATCCAGAGCTTTACTGGTTCGGCAACGTGGTTGCTTCGCTTCAACTGCTGGAGGCGGTGCGGGCGGCAGGGACCCCGCGGCTGGTGTTCTCCTCCACCGCGGCGACCTACGGCGAGCCCGAGCGCAATCCCATCACCGAGGACGCTCCCACCAGGCCCACCAACCCCTACGGGGCGAGCAAGCTGGCCATCGACCACGCGATCACCTCCTACGCCAAGGCGCACGGGTTGGCCGCCGTCAGCCTCCGGTACTTCAACGTCGCAGGCGCCCACGACACCTACGGGGAGCGGCACACCGTCGAGACCCACCTCATCCCCTTGGTATTGCAGGTCGCCACCGGGCAGCGCGAGCACATCACCGTCTACGGCGACGACTGGCCGACGTCGGACGGCACCTGCCTGCGGGACTACATTCACGTCCGGGATCTCGCCGAGGCACACCTGCTGGCCCTGGAGCACGCCGTACCCGGCCACCACGCGATCTACAACCTCGGGACCGGAACGGGCTTCTCAGTCCTCGAGGTGATCGAAGCCTGCCGCCGGGTAACCGGGCACACCATCCCGGCGCAGGTCGCGGCCCGGCGCGCGGGCGACCCCGCGGTGCTCGTCGCCTCCAGCGCCCGCGCAAGCGCTGAGCTCGGGTGGCAGCCGCGACGCACCGAGCTGGACACGATCGTCGGTGATGCGTGGAGCCTCATCCAGCAGCAGGTGGCCCGGGCGTAAACGGCAGCAGCGCCACACCGAGATCGCCGGCGATAACCAGCGCGGTGTCGGCCAGCTCGCGGACGATGGTCGGCGACAGTCCGCCGGCCAACGCCGAGTCGAGCAGGCTCGCCATCCGGTGGGCCGGCCGACTGACCAAGGCCACCCGCAACGCGATACCCGCCAACGGACCCTCTCCCCGCACGTAGCAGCTGTAGGCCACCAGGACGGCGGCCTCGGCCCGCTGCGGGTCGGGCAGAACGCGGGAGAGCTGCAGCCATAACGCTTGAGCGTCCTCGGCGTGTTCGCCCACCGCCAGCCCAAAGCAGGCATCGCGCACCAAAGGATCGGTGAGGGCCGCGCCGAGGCGGGCGATCTCCTCGTCGAAGAGCCGCTCGCCGGCCGCGACGCGCGCCACGGCAGCGAGTACCGCTTCGAGATCCTCGCGGACTGCCCGAGCTCCGCTGAGCTCTCTGGCGAGCAACGCCGCCTCCAGCGCCGCGTCCACCAGAGCGACGAGGTGCTCGACTCGTGCGGGACCCTCCCGACGAAACAGCTCCTCCAACTCGGTGCGGGCACCGTGAATGACGCGACCCTGCGCCACGTGGGCTGCGCTCACGACGGAGCTCTGCGGGTCCGCCACCACACCGCTGCGCGGGTGAGGGTGGTCGTAACCACGCCAGCAGGCACCGGCCGCCACCCGATCCACCAGATGGGCATCCACGAGTTCGGTGCCTACGGCATCGCAGGCATCGCGGAGCGCCGCGAGTAACCGGCGGTGGGCCAGTGCGGAGCCCGCGGCCCGGTCTTCCACGACCACCACCATCACCGCGCGGGTTCTGCGCCGCGCGCAGAGTACGGACAGCTGTTCTGCGACCAGGGCGTCCGCCAAGTGGTCGGAGTCGTGCGGGTCAGGAAGATCGATCCGCAGCACCAGGGCCACCCGGCTGGCGGCGGCGCCCTCCAGGCAGAACACGACGAGCGAACGGGTGGGCACGAACCCCAGCAGGGCGGGGATCGCCGCGATCAGCGAGCTCGGGTCGGTCAGTCGGATGGTGGTCGATGGCGGCGGAGTCGTTGAGGTGGTCATGACCACACACGGTCGTCCGGCTGAAACCCGCCTCGACCCGATCACCGGTCGCGCTGTGCACAACTGCTGCGCTGGGGACAACTCGCGCTGGAGGCACCGACCGACAGTCGTCCGGTCGGACACGTCTGCTAACCGGGCTTGTGTCGCCGGCATCCCAGACGGCAGAATCCCCCGTCGAAACGAGAACACGTTATCGACCGTCTGCTACCTCAGGAGTCTTCGATGACCTCAACAGAAGACATGCGCGCCATCGTCGCCCGCTACGTCGCGTGCGTCGGCGCGGGCGACACCGAGGGCATCGTCGCCCTCTACGCCGAGGATGCCACCGTCGAGGATCCCTACGGGACGCCCGCCCACCATGGCCACGACGGCATCCGCGGCTTCTACGGCGCGCTCGCGGGTACCGAGATGAGCACCGAACTGCTGACGGCTCGGGTGGCCGGCGACAGTGCCGCCTTCCAGCTCCGAGTGCTCACCAAGGCCGACGGCAAGACCATCACCATCTCCCCCATCGACGTGATGACCTTCAACGGCAAGGGCAAGATCAGCACTATGCGTGCCTACTGGGGTGGCGAGGACCTCACGGTCACGTGACGAACGGTTGTGCCGGCAGCGTCTGGCCGTGAGGCTGTACCCATGACCAAGCGCACCAAGGACAGCTCGCCCACCAGCACCGACGGGGTCATGGACTACGACCTGGTCGTCCTCGGTTCCGGTCCCGGTGGCCAGAAGGCGGCCATCGCCGCAGCCAAGCTCGGCAAACGGGTCGCGATCGTGGACAAGTCCGACATGCTCGGCGGCGTCTGCGTGAACACCGGCACCATTCCCTCGAAGACCCTGCGCGAGGCGGTGCTCTACCTCACCGGCATGAACGAGCGGGAGCTTTACGGCGCCAGCTACCGGGTGAAGTCCGACATCACCGTGTCCGACCTGCTCGCCCGCACGCAGCACGTCATCGGCAAGGAGATCGAGACGGTGCGGGCTCAACTGTTGCGCAACCGGGTGGAGCTGCTCACCGGTACGGCCCGCTTCGTCGATGCGCACACCGTTGCCGTGTCCGGGGCGCATCACAGTGAGCGGCTCACGGTCCGGGCCGACAAGGTGGTGATCGCCACCGGCACGAGACCGGCCCGTCCGGACAACGTGGAGTTCGACGAGGAGCGGGTGCTGGACTCCGACGGCATCTTGCACCTGGGAGCAATTCCGCAGAGCATGGTCGTGGTCGGGGCCGGTGTGACCGGCATCGAGTACGCCTCGATGTTCGCCGCCGTGGGCACTCGGGTGACGGTGGTGGAGCGGCGTGCCGGGATGCTCGAGTTCTGCGACTCCGAGATCGTCGAGTCGCTCAAGTTCCACTTGCGCGATCTGGCCGTCACCTTCCGTTTCGGCGAGGAGGTCACCGAGGTCAAGGTGGGCGCCAAGGGCACGGTGACCACGCTGGCCAGCGGCAAGCGCATCCCCGCCGACACCGTGATGTACTCCGCCGGGCGCCAAGGCATGACCGACGAGCTCAACCTCGAGGACGCGGGACTGAGTGCGGACAAACGGGGCCGGATCGCCGTGGACGAGCATTACCGGACCAGCGCCAAGCACATCTACGCCGTCGGCGACGTCATCGGCTTCCCAGCGTTGGCCGCCACCTCGATGGACCAAGGGCGGCTCGCGGCGTACCACGCGTTCGACGAGCCCGCCACGGAGATGCTGGGGCTACAGCCGATCGGCATCTACTCCATTCCGGAGATCTCCTACGTCGGCAAGACGGAGGTCGAGCTGACGAATTCTTCGATTCCCTACGAATCGGGCACCGCCCGCTACCGCGAGCTTGCCCGCGGACAGATCACCGGGGACTCCTACGGCATGCTCAAGCTCCTCGTGTCCACTGACGACGGCACGTTGCTCGGAGTGCACGTGTTCGGCTCTGGGGCCACGGATCTGGTGCACATCGGCCAGGCGGTGATGGGGTGCGGCGGCACCGTGGACTACCTGGTGGACGCGGTGTTCAACTATCCGACGCTGTCCGAGGCGTACAAGGTGGCAGCCCTGGATGTGACCAACAAGATACGGGCTCTGCGGGCGTTCTCCGACTAGATCGCGGCGCCGGCGGCCGGAATGCGCAACGCCGACGCGACGTTAGGGGACACTGGTGGGGACGCTAGCGGAAGGTGACGAGGCGAGGCGATGACGAACGACGAGAACTCCCCGATGTACGAGCTGGAATTTCCTGCGCCGGAACTGATGGCGGCCGACGGGCGCGGGCCGGTGCTGGTGCATGGCATGGAGGGCTTCTCCGACGCCGGTCACGCCATCCGTATCGCCACGACGCACCTGCGTGAGCAGTTGGAGACCGACTTGGTGGCGTCCTTCGACATCGACGACCTCCTGGACTACCGCTCCCGGCGGCCCGCGATGAGTTTCGAGGGCGACCACTTCGCCACCTACGCCGAGCCCTCGCTGAACCTTTACGCCATGAAGGACACCGCTGGTACGCCATTTCTGCTGCTCGCCGGGATGGAACCCGACCTGCGGTGGGAGCGCTTCATCACGGCTGTCCGGTTGTTGTCCGAGCGTTTCGGCGTGCGCCGGACCATCGGTATTAACGCGATACCCATGGCCGTGCCGCACACCCGGCCCAGCGGAGTGACCGCGCACGGCTCATCCACCGACCTGGTCCGCGGGTACGAGCCCTGGGTCGGCAACGTCCAGATCCCGGCCAGTGCAGCGTCACTGCTGGAGCTGCGCCTTGGCGAGGCCGGGCATGAGGCCATGGGGTTCGCCGTCCACGTGCCGCACTACCTCACCCAGACCGACTACCCCGAGGCCGCGCAGACCTTGCTGAGTCACCTCAGCGACGCCTCCGAGCTGAAGTTGCCGCTGGATCAGCTGACCGAGGCCGCTGCCCGCGTGCGTGAGCAGATCGACACTCAGGTGACGGGCTCGGAAGAGGTGACCGCCGTGGTGCAGGCGTTGGAGAAACAGTACGACGCCTACGTCGGGTCTCAGGAACGCACGTCCTTGCTCGCCGCCAACGGTGAGCTCCCCACCGGGGACGAACTCGGTGCTGAGCTCGAGCGCTTTCTCGCGCAACGCTCCGGGGGGGAATCCGCGACAGGTAGCGGGGCACCAGAGGGCCTGTAAGCCGCCGCGAGACGGCTGTGCCAATCTTTGATGTGCGGGTCGCGACGTGGAATGTGAATTCGATCCGGGCACGGCTGCCGAGGTTGCTGTCATGGCTGTCCTCGGCTCAGCCGGACGTGGTGTGCCTGCAGGTAGGTCAAGTGCTCCGCAGACGACGTCCCCACCGCAGAGTTCGCCGCGCTCGGCTATCAGCTCGCGGTCAACAGCACCGGCCGCTGGAACGGGGTCGCCATCCTGTCGAAGGTCGGCCTGGCCGCCGTCCGCGTCAGTTTGCTCGACGAGCCCGGTTACCACGCCGAGGACGCCTTGCTGCCGACCATCGAGGCACGCGCCATCGCCGCTACCTGTGCGGGCGTCCGAATCTGGTCGGTGTACGTGCCGAACGGACGCGCCATCGACCATCCGCACTATGCGTACAAGCTGCGTTGGCTCGAGGCCCTGGCTGCAACCGTCCGCGAGGAACGCGCACAGCACTGCCCCTTTGCGGTGCTCGGTGACTTCAACATCATTCCCACCGACACCGACACCGACACCGACACCGACGCCTGGGACATCGCCGCGTTCGTCGGGAGCACCCATGTCACCGAACGCGAACGTACGGCGCTCGCAGCGTTGCGGGAGATCGGGCTGCGCGATGTGTATCCGCGGCCGCTGAAGTACGAGGTGCCCTTCACCTACTGGGACTACCGCGCCCTCGCGTTTCCCAAGAACAGCGGTCAACGCATCGACCTGGTGTATGCCGACGCAGCCTTCGCCGCCGCCGTGACCGACGCCTACGTCGACCGAAACGAGCGTAAGGGCACTGGCGCCTCCGACCATGCACCGGTCGTCGTCGACCTTGCCGTTCCCATTGCTCGATAGGAACTTCCGGCCTAGCGTCCGAGCACCGGTACCGCGTGCTCGGTGAATCAGTGCGCCGCGGTGCAGTTGGTCAGCGCGACGACAGTCCGCGGCCGGGGGTTGAAGTCGATGCGGCGACCGGAGGGACAGGACCCAGCCGAGCGAGCTGGGTGACGTGCGACGGGTTGAGCTCGTCGAGGGTGGCCACGCCGAGCAGGCGCATCGTGCGGGCGATCTGCTCGGAGAGGATCTCGATCGTCCGGTCGACGCCCTCGCGGCCACCGGCCATCAACCCGTAGAGGTAGGCGCGGCCGATGAGGGTGAAGCGGGCACCGAGGGCGATGGCCGCGACGATGTCCGCGCCGCTCATGATCCCCGTGTCCAGCAGCACCTCCGTCTCGGCGCCCACCTCGCGCACCACCTCCGGCAGCAGGTGGAACGGGATCGGCGCCCGGTCGAGCTGGCGGCCGCCATGGTTGGACAAGATGATGCCGTCCACGCCCATCGCAGCGAGCTGCTGTGCGTCCTGCAGGCTCTGCACGCCCTTGACGACGAGCTTGCCCGGCCACTGCTGTTTGATCCACGCCAGGTCCTCGAAGGTGACGGTCGGGTCGAACATGGTGTCGAGCAGCTCGGCCACCGTGCCCGACCAGTGGTCCAGTGAGGCGAAGGCGAGCGGCTCGGTGGTGAGGAAATTGATCCACCACGCCGGGCGTGGGATCGCGTTGAGGACGGTCTTAGGGGTGAGCGCGGGCGGGATCGACATGCCGTTGCGCTTGTCGCGCAGCCGGGCGCCGGCCACGGGGACGTCCACCGTGACCAGCAGGGTGTCGAAGCCGGCCTCGGCTGCACGGTCGACCAGCGCCATCGACCGGTCACGGTCCTTCCACATGTACAGCTGAAACCAGTTGCGCCCGTCCGGGTTCGCCGTCTTCACGTCCTCGATTGCGGTGGTGCCCATCGTGGACAGCGCGAACGGGATACCAGCCGCCGCGGCGGCGGTGGCGCCCGCGATCTCGCCCTCGGTCTGCATCATCCGGGTGAACCCGGTGGGGGCGATCCCGAAGGGCTGCGCGACCGAACCACCGAGCACCGTGCGGCTGGTGTCGACGGTGGCCACGTCGCGCAGGATCGACGGGGTGAACTGGATGTCCTCGAACGCTTGGCGGGCGCGGGCCAAAGAGATCTCGGCTTCGGCGGCGCCCTCGGTGTAGTCGAAGGCCGCCTTCGGGGTGCGACGTTGGGCGATCTCGCGCAGGTCGTAGATCGTGAGCGCAGCCGCCAAGCGACGCTTCTTCGCGTTCAGCTCGGGGGCCTTGAATTTCAGCAGCGGCGCAAGGTCGCGGCGGTTCGGCAAGCGGCGTTCAACCATGATGTGCCCTTCTTATCTCGATCTTCCGGTGCACCGATCGTACGTCCGCCCCGGGGGCATCGAGTTCATCGAACACTTCGCTGCGGTTGGCGGTCGCGACGGCGGCTATAACGAAGACCACGAGTCCTTCGGGTACCGCCAGTCCATCTGAGAGTCGGGCAGAGAATAGTGGCGCCTGTGATCAGCGCCGTGGTATTCGACCTGGATGGTGTCCTCATCGACTCCGAACCCGTCTGGGAGCAGGTACGGCGCGCGCTGGTTATGGAACGAGGTGGCCGGTGGCTTCCGGAGGCCCAGTCACGGCTGATGGGGATGAGCACACCGGAATGGGCGCGATACCTCCACGAGGAGCTTGCGGTCGACCTGCCGCCGGACCAAGTGGTCGAGACCGTGATCAGTCGGATGGCCGCCCACTACACGCAGCGGCTCCCGCTGCTGCCGGACGCGACCGACACCCTACGTCGGGTAGGCCGGCTGTGGCGTCTGGGACTGGCGAGCTCGTCTCCGCGGGTCCTCATCGACACGGTGCTGGCCGCGGCCGACTGGACGCGCCTGTTCGACGTCACCATCTCCACGGAAGAGGTCGCTGCGGGCAAACCGGCCCCGGACGTCTACCGCGCCGCCGTACAGCAGCTCCAGACGGAACCCGGATCTGCCGTGGCCGTCGAAGACTCGACCAACGGCTTGCGCTCCGCCGCCGCCGCCGGGCTCCACCTGATCGCCATCCCACGCCCCGACTACTCTCCCGCTGACGACGCCCTCGAAGCCGCCGATCTCGTCCTGCCCGACTTGGCTCATCTCAGCATCGCCGCCATCGAGTCGCTGTCCGCGAACACGGTGAGGATGACCCCGAAATCATCAACTGGACCTGGCCAGCAGGGTCGGGTGAACCAACCGCAGCCTCGAGGAGGCAAATCCAATGAAGGTTAATCCGCCGATCGTGGTCGGTGTCGACGGCTCGCCGTCCTCGACCAGCGCGCTGCGTTGGGCCGCGGAGACGGCTGCCCGGCACAACGCACCTCTGTTGTTGGTCTCCGCGTTGACGAGCCCCATGACCAGCGGCGCCATCGGTATGCCCCAGGGGTACTTCGACGAACAAGAAGCCGAGGGCGAACGGCGGCTCGCGGAGGCGGCCGCATTAGCGCAACAAGCCGGCGGCGGCGACGTGAGTGTGCGCACCGAGCTCTCCAGCAGCCCTGCTGTCAGCAGCCTGATCGACCGGTCCAAGGGTGCGCGGACGGTGGTGCTCGGTTCGCGGGGCCTCGGCGAGTTCACCGGCGGCCTGCTGGGCTCGGTGACCTCCGCACTCGCCCACCATGCACACGCCCCGGTGGTCGTGGTCCGCGAGTGGCCGCGTCCGGCTGACCCCGCCGCGCAGGGCCCGGTGGTAGTGGGAGTCGACGGGTCCGCGGACAGTGAGCCGGCGGTGGCCGCGGCGTTTGCGGAGGCGTCGCTGCGCGGTGCGGACCTCATCGCCGTGCACGCCTGGAGTGACGTTACCTTGTCTACGCTCACCACCCACAATCAGGGTCTGCCATGGGCGTCCATCGAGGCGGCGGAAGGCGCCGTGATGGCCGAGGCACTGGCCGGCTGGCAGGAACAGTACCCCGACGTCCAGGTCAGCAAAGTCGTCGTCGAAGACCGACCGGTGCGCAACCTACTGTCCTACACCGAAACAGCTCAGCTGCTGGTCGTCGGTAGCCGCGGTCGCGGTGGCTTCGCCAGCATGCTGCTTGGTTCCACCAGCGCCGCCCTGCTGCACGTGGTGGAATGCCCGCTCCTGATCGTGCGGGGCTCCGCCTGAGCAAACCGCGCGTCAGAGGCACGGGGACCCAGAGCGGCCAGGCATGATGACGCCATGGCAGTCGGAGTTCGGGTCCGAGTAGCGGACTGGGTGCGCAAGCGCACGAAGATGTTCGAGATCGCCTCCATGACGCCCGCACAGATCGAGGCTGCGCAGGGCCGCCATCACGGCCACAACCCCATCACCGACCTGGTCTTCGGCCGACAGGCCAAGGGCGTGCGGACGCGGCAGGAAACCGTGACGGCCAGGTCCGGCGAGCTCGCGGTACGGATCTACACGCCGGCCGGACGTCCGGCACGCGGCACGGTGGTCAACTTCCACGGCGGCGGCTGGGTGCTCGGTGATCTGGACGGCAACGACTGGACCTGCAGCAACATCGCCGCCCGGGTCGGTGCCCGGGTGGTGTCCGTGGACTATCGGCTGGCCCCCGCGCACCGCTTCCCGGCCGGGGTGCAGGACTGCTACGACGCGCTGCAGTGGGCGGCTCGAGACGGTGGTCCACTGGCCGTGATGGGTGACAGCGCGGGCGGCAACCTCGCCGCCGTCATGGCGCAGCTGTGCCGGGACACTGACGGACCCGAGCTGGCCCACCAGGTGCTCATCTACCCGGCAACGGACCTGACGATGCAGTCGCCGTCCTTGGTAAGCAACAGCAACGCCCCCATCCTCACCCGCGCCTCGGTGCACGCCTTCCGCGCGCACTACCTGGGCACGGATGAAGGCGGCCCCGAGGATCCCCGCGCGTCCCCGTTGCTGGCCGCCTCGCTCGCGGGCCTACCGCCGGCGCTGGTGCTCACCGCCGAGCACGACCCCATCCGCGACGACGGGCGACGCTACGCGCAGGCGCTGCGCGAGGCCGGCGTCGCCGTGCGCCACACCGACTACGTCGACGCGGTGCACGGCTTCATGTCCATTCCCGGGCTCACCCCTGCGGCGAAGCGGGGCTTGGGCGAGATCTGTACAGAGCTCACCGCGGCCTTCGCGGCGACCGGAGCGCACGAGAGGAACTAGACGGTCGTTGGACGTGGCCGGTGACGACCGTGAGGTACCTCTCGGCGCGTCCAGCCCGTGGATCAGCGAGCGAAGCGCTCCCGCAGCTTCTCCAGCGTCTGGGCGATTCCGCTGCCGTTCTTGGCGGGCACGCCGACCAACTCCAGCGCCTTCGGTGCCTTGGCCGTGGAGTAGTTGAACGTCTCCGTCACCTGTGAGGTGCCGGGGGCAGACTCCACGATCTCGTAACGCCACGAGTGTCCCAGTGGGTGGCGCCACTCGATGAGC
>JAABUV010002889.1_pt1 | contig 22584 bp, 29 predicted proteins | sample 5559971 | NCBI WGS metagenome assembly JAABUV01 (sample SAMN10711881, study PRJNA513362) | rock metagenome | isolation source: Antarctica rocks | place: Antarctica: Victoria Land, Knobhead nord | collected 2015-12-19
CGCGCGGCGTCCTCCTCCGTGTTGAACGTGCCCAGGTACAGGTACTTGTTGCCCTGCACGCGCCCGATGCGCGCCTGCCCGGCCGGCCGCCGCCCGCGTCAGGCGCGCGGGTCGCGTGGGGCAGGGCAGAGCTGACATGGCAGACGTCAAAGACGCCCACAGGGCAGCGACAGACACCGACGCATGTGGGCTCAGCGGTATATGTCATTGCATGCAGTCGAGCGCGAGCAGGAGAGGGGCCTGCGGGCGGGCGCGCCTCCCAGCGGCCCTGCTGGTGGTGCCGCGTGACGCCGCGGTACTTGGACTGGCCCCTGCGCAGCCGCGCAGCCGCCCGTCCTGCCGCGCCCTTTGCGGTGCGGGCATGTGCTTGCCCGCGTCACACGCATGCCTGGGGCGCAGCATGCAGGCCAGCACCCACATGAGAGGGGCCTTAGGGGTGTGGGGCCTCATGTAATGCCCCGCTTGCGGCGAGTTTGATCCTGGCGCGGCGCCCCAAGCTCTGTGCGGAGGCGCCAGCATGCCGCCCGGGACGCTGCCATGCGGGGCTGCGCCTGCTGAAGCCGGTGCTGTTGCGCTTCAGCATGGCGACCACCTCCTCGCGCGACTGCGCGTCCAGCATCGCCATGTCCGCCGCGTAGTGCTCCGGTGCAAACTGCGCGGCCGCGGGACCGTCCGCATGGGCCTGCCTCAGCTGGTCACGACGGGTCACGAGCCGGGCCGTCGGTGCCAGCTGCTCGGTCATGCAAGCAGGGGAGCTGGCCGGCGTCACGCATGGCACGCATCCGGAGAGCCATGCCTTCATACTGACTTAAAACCCTATAAAAGGGTTGCACGCAGGGGTGGAGGCGCGCATTGAGCACGGCGTCGGCGCCCCAGAAGCGGATGGCGGCCAGGTCGTACGCATGCGCGGCGGCCTCCTCGGTCATCCAGCCGCCGAGGTAGACCTGCTTGCCGCGCGTGCGCCCGCCCTTGCTCTGGGCGCGCATGCCATACAGTCAGGCATGCAGTGATGCTTGTCGTTGTGCACAAGAGCAGGCGACTTACTGAGCAGGCTGACATAGGCGCTGCAAGATGCATGTTGCTCGGTGTGTCCTTGCAGGGGGTGCCACGGCGTGGCGTTACATGCAGTCACATGTGCAAGCGCGGCAGGCAGCGTGGGCGGGTCAGCCGCGGGATCAGCCCGCACCGTTTTGGCGCGCTCAAAGGAGGAGTCCCACCTGGCAGCGGCACAGCTCACTGTGAGCTCCCTGATCTTGCCACCAGGTCACTGTTATCGTGGTTCTTGCAGAGTGCACAGCAGCCCAGCCCCAGCCGAGAGCAGGACAGGCTGCAGTGCTGCAAGCGACCGGAGGGCTGTCGGGGAGCGCACAGGTGCGCCTCAAACCGCCCTGTTGTCGTGTGGCGCGTCACGCCCCTGCAGGCCCACGCACAGCATGAGCGCCGAGGACGTGTGCCCCAGCTGCACTGATTTGATGCACGCCCTTCCACATGGACACACCGTGTGTGGCGCAACCCAAAAGCTGCCTGCATGATTTCAACAGCCGCGCGTGTGGCCTTTGGCCGCAGGACGGAGCTGACATGCAGGCTGCACACATGCACTCTGCCATCAGCCAGCCAGCAAGGTGTAGCCGGCGGCCGGGCCCGCGCGAGCGCCGCACCGGTACTGCGATGACGAGGCCTTGGCGTTGCGGCCGCCGCCGCTGCCGCGCCGGAGCGCTGGCGCGCGTGCCGGCGCAGGCGCACTCACCGCCGCGCAGCTTGCGGGCTCAGCAGGGCACAGTGTAACAGAGGCGCCAGCCACCACGCCCCAGGGCCCGCTCGCGGGCCCGCCCGCATGCGCACCCAGGGGCCCACCCAGCCCGCTCGCCAGCGGCGGGCCCGCGCCCGGCCCCGGCGCATCCAGGGCCATGCCTACGCCCCCGGGCGGCGCGCCGTGCGCGCGCAGCAGCAGCGAGTGCTCGGCCAGGCTCAGCAGCGCCGCGCTGCCGTTGGCCGTCTCCTCGCCCGCCAGCCAGCCCGCTGGTGCACGCATGGGGACAGCGCTCTCAGGGACAGCACGGCGGAGCAGTGTTTGGTGCTGGCTGCACACGAGCGTTGCTGATGAGCGTAGTATTCACAGCTTGGCTTTGCATAACGGCAGCAGCGCGCTGGCAGTCAGAGGCATGGGGGGAACGAGCTAGGCCACCACAGGCGGGAGAGCCATGGTTGGAGCTGCCATGCCGGGGCGCTCACCACCATGCGCGTGCAAGCCGCTGCTGCCACTGCCGCGCACGCGTGCCTTGACGCGCGCCGTCTGGCTCGGGCTCTCAGGCGCAGAGGCCGGCCGGCCGCGCTTGGCCGCGCGGGCGGGCAGCGGCGCGCCTGCTGGCGCTGCGCCGCCAGCCGCGGCAGCGCTTCTGGGTCGCGGCGTGCGGCCTGCACGGCTCTTGTCTTGGGCTCAGTGCGCTTGAGATGAGTCAAGGGCTGGGTGAGAGGTGCTGTGTGTGTCGGGTGCAAGCCTCTTGCCTGTCAGGGCAAGAGGCGCCTGCTCCTGGAGGCTGGTGGGCTGCCTGGTTGCTCAAAGGTCCTCCGTGTGGAGCGTCAGCTGTGCACCGGGGTGTGCGTGCCTGGTTGCCTGGGCGCCTGCTGTGCAGGGCGCCCTCTGCGCTGCAGTGGAGGACGGGCGTCCAAGTCCTCTGACGCCTCGCTGCTGCTGGGCGAGAAGGGCGCGTCCATCAGCGCACTGTACCTGACGAGCGCCGCACCAGCCTCGCCTGTGATCATCTGGTCGGTGAGGTCGTGCCTCGGTATGCTCGAGTGCTTGACTCTAGCCCACTGTGCGAAATCGCTTCCCACACAACTGCTGGTGCAGACGCAGAGCTCTTCTATGCTGCGACGTAGGCCTGGGGCCGACTTTCCGTTGTGCTTTGAGCTGCCTCGAGTTTAAATGCTTTCGGTAACCTGAGAGGGCCGCTATACCCTCGCAGCCGAAAGAGGAAAGGCATATTTTGGCAGCTGACGGTTGTTGCAACCTCGGCAGTATAGCTCAGTGAAGCAGTACCAGCGAGCTTGATTGAGGCTTTGTTTCTAATCTGTTGTAACCTGCAAGGTTTAAGCTACGCATGCCTCCGCGTGCCTAGATGAAAGGCACCACGGCACTGTGAAATTGGGCTTGTCGCCCTCTCTTTGTTTGTACGCAATAGGGTCATCGGCTGCTGTTAGCGTGGTCAGCTATCAACAGCCTCAGCAGCGACCACACTGTAGGCACAGTGTGGACTGCATAGTAAAGCACTCCTGACTGTTTGAAACAGCGGAGCGCTCCAGCACGGGCGCCGCATATGGCGGACGAGAGGGGCAAGGCGGGGGGCGACAAGTGGGCCACCCCTGCAGACCCTGGCGTGCAGGTCGCGCCCAACTGGGCTTTGCTGCGCTCGGACGCGGCTCTGCCGCTCAATCGCACACACGCGGTCTGGCACGACAGCGAGCTGGGTGCGCGGCCGCCGTCTGCCCCGCCCGCGCGCTGCCGCCCAAGGCGGCGGGTTGCACGGGAGGGTCTGCCGGTGCCCTGCACGCCGCGGCGCTGAGCTCACATATGTGACGAGGCAGTTGAGGCGTGAGTGCTGGTCGGGCACAGGCGCGGACGTGGAGTGGCGGTCGCGCGCGCAGCGCAAGGGGCGCTTCCCGCGCGTGTGCCCGAACCAGCCGGACTGGGCGCAGCACGTGCACCTGCCGTGTGCGTTCCTCCTCTGGACAGCCCTGTGGGTCTTCCAGACCGGCCCGTCGGCCTTCCAGCCCTGACCGCGCTGGCCGTGAGCAGCCAAGCGTGACCCGCGGGGCTGGGGCCGCTCTCTCATGTGCTGCTCAAACATGCAGGGCCATAGTACGGGCCGGCGGCATGTGCGCTGCGTTGGCGCACAGGCCGCTGGCCGCATGCGCGACTGTGTTGGCCGCGCGCAAAGACCTGCGGCTCAGGGTTTTCTGTGCGCGCAGGGTATCGCTTCTGGGGCTGGGAGCCGGACAACGTGTCGTACTGGGTCGCGCTCCTGTTCACGCTCGGCTCCGCTGCCTGGGTCGTCAATGGCTGGTTCCTGTTCCTGCCGTCCAGCGATGCCGACCTCGACCTAAACGGCGCGGGCTGGTCGGGTGAGCTTCCAATGGCCCCTGGCTTTTGGTGTACAGAGAGCAAGAGTCCTAGGCGGTTCTGTATTTAGCTGCCACGCACATGCCGGTCTCGAGACTGGTGCACTGACGTGGCGTGCACGAGAAGCCATAGCCGTTACACAGCGCAAAGGAGATCCAGCAGTCAGCTGCTCAATAAGCATGGTGACAGATCCCAGCGTGTTGTGTGCCGCAGCGCTGGCTGGGGGCACGCTGTTCACGGTCGGCGCATACCTGGGAATCGTCGAGGCGCTCAACGTCAACCGCGAGGTGCTGTTCGGCTACCATGTGCGCCCGCACCTGTCGCCGCCTGCCTGTGAACAGCCCCCACGGCTGCGCAAGCTTCTCACTGCGGCTTGACCATCTTCGACCTCCTGATGCCGAGTTCGCAGTGACGTGCATGTCCCACCCTACCTCCTGTAACCCTAATATGTCCCTACCCTGCCTTCCCTAGGCCTACCTCGTGATGCTGAGAGTACGCAGTGATGTGTACGTGAGCCTGCATGTGGCAGACTGTGTTTTCAGGGTACGCGCTCATGCCTGAGCACGGCGCGCTGGCGACAGGTGCGCCAGGCGGTCGAGGCCGGGCTGCGCAGCATGGCCTTCCACCCCAAGGAGGCCAAGCGGCGGGTGCGCGGCCCCGCCCCGCGCTCGGCGGCGCCCCGCCCCCGCCCCTGCGCGCCGCACCGCGCCCGCAGCTGCACAGCGCCGCCCGCGTCCTGGCGTGCAACGGCCGCATCCCAGCAACGGCCCGCGCGGGCCGCGCGCCTGGTCCCATCGCAGCTGCGTCCTGCCATCCCGGCGCTCAGGCCGGCCTGGCCACGCAGGCCAACCCGCGCGACCACTCATACGCGACCGAGCTGCCGCACGCGGCCGCGCACACGCACGCCGTCGTGGGCGGGCCCGCGGGCGCGCGCACGCCGCCCAAGGCCGGCGGCGGCGGCGGCGCGGCGGGCGGCCTGGCGCCGGCGCCCGCGCCTGCCGGCGCGCTCGAGCTCGATGGCGGCGCCGGCCGGCTCGGCGCCTCCAGGTGCGAGCCTGCCAGCTGCGTCATGCTCAAGCACATGCCGCGGCTGTGGACGCGAGCGGGCGCCTGGCAGCGTGCCGGCCGCCGCAGGGCGAGGCCGGCAGCTTGCAACAGTCGTCCTGCTCGCGTTGCTGTTGTGAACGAGGGGCGTCCTAACAGTACCCGCCGATCGCCAGCTGGTGTGTGGGGACGACAGGGTGGCGCCCGCCGGCGGGGACGGCGGCCTTGGCGCCGACCGGAGGCGCTACGGCAGCAGCGCGGGGGCGGTGGGGGCCGCCACGGGGCCCATGCGCCGCCTGCGCAGCGAGCCGCTGTCGGACGCCGAGGCTGGCGAGGCCGCATGGGCAGGCGCTGGCGCCGAGCGCGCAAGCGCCGAGCGCGGCGGCGCGCGGCGCGAGGACGAGGCTGCGCGCCGCGCGAAGCTCGCCAACTGGTCCTGGTGGGGCTTCAGGTGCGGCGCGCCGGGCGGCCCAGCGGCGTGCCCGTGTGTGCCTCTCAGGCCACGGGGGGTGCGAGCGGGGTGCCGTGTCTCCGCGATGCTGCAGTGCTGCAGCGCCGCGCCTTCATCTGGCCGGCCATGACCTGTCAGGGCCGGTGGTTCGGTGCAGGCCCCGCTCTCGAAGCACGCCACAGATCCAGCCGATGCCTTTCAGCGCTGACCGCCATGCGCTGCTGACAGCGGCGCGCGGCCGCAGGTGGCACGAGGTCGGCTTTGCTGCCGCGTTTGTGCAGATGCTGGGCGCCAGCCTGTTCCAGCTTTCCGTCGTCGCCGGCGTGCCGCACCTGATTCCAGCGGCCAGCTGGCAGCTGGCCGACGCGCTGATCTGGACGCCGCAGGTGCGGCCCTCGTCCAGGCCTCGAGCGTGCGGGATGCAGCCTGTCATGTGGTGCGGCCAGTTCTGATGTGGGCAACCCTGACCCTACTCCTTGACACGGACAGGGCGTGACGCGCGGGTGCTCGCTGGGGGCGCGCGGCAGGTGGTGGGCGCGGTGGGCTTCATCGTGGCGAGCGGGATGCTGACGCTGGAGACGCAGCGCAACTGGTGGCGCCCGGAGCCGCTCGACATCGGCTGGCACGTCGCGTTCTGGAACCTGGTGGTGCGCGCGGCGCGCCGAGGCCGGGGCCCGCGCGGCGGGCGGCGCCCCCCCTCTCATGGCGCTCGGCGCGCGCATGCCCAGGCGTGCGTGTGTGTCATCCATTGGTCGGAGTGCCGCTCGCGCGCAGGCAAATGTCGTCACAATACCCACACCCTAAAGTGTCCATACCGTACTACCACCCGGTGTGTAGCTGCTGCGTGCGCTGCGCGCAGGGCGCGATTGGCTTCTGGCTCAGCGCCTTCTTCGGGTACTTTGGTGCGGAGTACCTGCGCTGGGGCGTCTGCTTCTCCACCTTCTGGGGTGCGCGCGGCCGGGCTGCCCCCCTGCCATCCGCGCGCACCTGGCACGCACCTCCAGAAAGGCGCCCACCCCGATGACGCAAGCGCGGCGTGGCGGCATGCCTGTCCGCGGGGGCGGCGCCTTGACACTCGCTGCGAGAGCGGGTGTGGCGTGCGGGCGACCGGCGGCCCGCGCGCGCAGGGGCGTGGGCGTTCCTGCTGGGCTCCTACCTGCAGCTGCTCGAGGCGCTGAACAAGCACCCGCTGTCGCTGCGCGAGGTGTTCAAGAAGTAGCGGCCGGCGCCGTGCTGGGCGCACGCGCCGGCCGGCCCTGCCGGTCAGCACAGGTTTTGGGCGTCGTTTTGGGGAAGTGGTTAGTGTGAACGTTGCCACCAAGGAGTGGGGCTGCAGTGCCTGCAGGCAGTGCCTGCAGGCAGGCAGCGCAGGCAGCGGCCGCCACCTGCCTCGGCAGAATTTTTGCTGGCTAGGCGCGCTGTGGTGCGGCCTGTCTTGAGGGCGTAGCGTCACTTGGAGCTTTGCAGGCACGTTTGGCACATGATGCCGTGATCACATCAACTGCCAAGGGCCCATGGCATTGTTTTAAGCGCCCACGCTTTCTGAGGGTGTGTGCCGTTTTGCAGATGTGCGATGTTTTTAGCCTGCCCATTAAGCACGCAGTGACACTTTATTGCAACATTATGATGGCGTTGGATTTGGCGTGTGCAAATCGCAAATTGCTTTTATAGTTGCCTGCATGCCTTGTGTGTGGACTTACAGTCACGTTGAACACCTTTAGTTACCGTATCTGCATTGTAGGTTGTGCCTTGAACAGCCACACATGCAGTCCAACACGTAGCGAACTTATGACCTGGTGTGCCTGCAAGACAGGGAGAGCGCTTACACTGCATGCAAGCAGACATGCACCATCCGCCTAACAAGAAATCAGCGCAGGCTGCAATGCTCAACGCATAGCCATGCACCATGCACATGCTGCCACAAATGCCTTACTGAGCGCGCGTGCTGTACGTCTCTGCCTAACGGCGCTCCAGTGGCCCTGCCTCTGCCACAGCATGCGCATATAAACAAGCACACGCTGGTCGGTCTCGCAACGCGTTCCTCTGCAGCATGCAGCGTGCTGCAGGAGCCCAAGCAGCGTCCGCTGTGGAGGGGCAGGGGCCAGGCAGTGCGTGCACGGAAATCAACAGGTCGGGACTCAGTGCTGCAAGTGTGAGGGCATACAAAGTTCTGATCTCCAAAGCAGGCAAGCGCCTGCATGGCTGGCCGAGCAGAGCAAACACCTGCCTGTGTGCACCAATCCCACACAATAGTTACGCCAATACCAGGAACTGGCATGACGCGCTGCTAGTTTGCAGAAAGCGCATGCAGTGCTGACCCCAACACAATTCGGAAATACCCGCCCACACCACTTAAGTGACAGCCTAGCGCATCAAGACTCCCTGTGCAGCTCTTTGGCTTCTCGCAGACACACCTCTCAGGACAGGGCTGCACAAAGCTGAGCCAAGGCGAGGGAGCCAACAGGCCAAGGCGTCTTGCAGGTCGTTGTGTGCTCTACACTGTCACTGACTTGCAGATGTAAGTGCTGCGATGCTGTGGCAGGGGTGCGTGTACCCACTGGTGAAGCCCCAGGAGCACTTGCCAGTGGTCCCCCAGCGATGCCCATGCCGCGCCTTCCTTTTGCAAGTGCCAGTGCGGCACTGAAGCACAGCAACTTGTGCGGGGCGCGTTGACGTTGGCGCGCCCGACGCCCTCTAGCTGGCTGCCAGAGCGGCTGCGTGTTGTCGGTACGCGGCGAGGAAGCGCTGCCGCATCACGCTGTCTCTCCGCGCGTTGGCCGCGACGCACGCGTAGGCCACCTGGCCAGCGCATGGCCGTCACGCATACCGGGCGCACACAGATATGAGTGCAAGCTGCGCCGGGTCATGGCATCAGCTGGGTGTAGTGCTATCAGCCTGCGCAGGCAGCTTGATACGCGCGTCGCGCAGAAGCTGCCCAGCGGACGGGCGCACCGCGCAGCACAGCAGCATCTCCGCGGCGAAGCGCGCCGGCCAGCGCCGGTCCAGCATCCAGTGCGAGAACTCGTGGTAGAAGGAGCAGACGAGGCAGACGGCCTGCGGATGCCGCGCAGCGGTCAGCGCGCGCCGCCCGCGCCCAGCCCCCGTGCGTGCGCGGGCAGCGGGGCCGCGCCGCACCTGCACGTACGCGCCCGTGGGCGCGGGGAACTGCAGCATGTAGTTCAGCACCGAGTTGAGCACCTGCGGCGCGCGCCGCACAGCCTGAGCCCGCAGGGCCCTGCGTTCGGCTGCTGTTGTGCGCGACGGGCCTGCTGTGTTACAAGAATGAACGTGCGTGGCAGCTGAGAGCCAGAAGAGCAGCAGCGGGGCGGCCACCGTGTGGAAGAGTGGCAGCTGGGACATCAGCGGGAGCTCGCCGCGCTTCACGAGCAGCGCGGTGGTCATCGCCAGCGCGGAGTTGGCCAGGAAGGTCCAGGCCTTTACAACCTCGCTGTAGGCCAGCCACTTCCTGCACCGCAGGACACCCAGGGGCTGGGAGCGCGACGCAGAAGCGCTGCCATACTTGCGAGCAGCAGACCAGGGCGCAGCACCGACCACACTCAAGAGTCTACCTTTGGTTGTATAAGTGTCTTGAGCAGGCACTTCCAGCTGCAGCGCACTGGCACGGGTCAAAGGACGGGCGGGCACCAGGTGTTGTCCATCAGCACACGCGCCGCCCACAGGTCGAGCGCGCAGCCCAGCGCGCACGTCGCAACCACCAGCAAGCGCCGCGGGTTCACGGCCTTGTGCAGCAGCAGCCGCGCTGCGCACGCAAACAGGAACAGGGCCATTGCCAGCTGCACTCTGCGGGTGACCTGCCTGCTCCTCCTGCATACGCATGTGCACACACATCAGTGAACGGCTTGCACGCGCTTGCTCTGATACGGACCTTTCACTTTCTCACAGTCATGGGAACAAGCATCTACGTCAGAGTCGAACCACAACGCAGCAGCGCACCGAGCAACGTGCATGCGGTATGCGGCCTCAACGTGCTGGTCAGCGAATAGGCTGCCTGCATACTGTACGCGCAGCGGCGGCTTCATAGCCAAAGCACGCTTGGCCTGTCACGCCCGGCCTTCGCTCACATCGTGATAGCTTCCCAGCCTACCCTCCGCGACGTGCGGGTGTGTGGGTCCAGTGCGGTTGTCTGCGCACATCGCAGCTTCATTTTGGAAGCACCTTTCAGGTGGCTGTAACGTCCCAGCAGTTGAGCAGAGTCGAGTTCGAGGGGCAGCAGGGTGGGCCCTCGGGAGGTCGCCCCTCTCATCCCCAGCCCTCTGAGCTGCTGGAGTGCGCTCTGGTAAACAAAGAGGGGTTGTTTATTAGTTCACAATGACCTGGGCTCCACTCTGCTGAGCTTCACAGGCGTTCTTGATCGCCTGAGAGCAATAATTTTGTGCCTGGTGCTGGTCGAGCAGTGCTTTGTGCATATCTTAGCTGGTACTCAGCTAGTTTGACATGTGTATGGTCAGCCACAAGCAAGCAATTATAATGTTGGTATATACGCATGATGGAGAGAACTGCTGCACTTGACAGTCTGAGGTGGTGCTAGAGATAGCCGGGCATTGTTCCTATCTGTTGGGGTCTGTAGTGGAAGAGAAGCTCTGCGCAAGCTGGTTCAAAGGCATGCAGTAATGCCTGACCTGGAGTGCCGTCCGCCAGCAGCAGGCAGCAGCAGCGGCCGCTGGCAGCCTGTGCGTCAGGCCTGAGTGCGGCGCCATGCCTGAGCACGCGCGCGCCGACGTGCCAGCAGCAGCCCCCAGCAACCTGCGCGAAAGCTTTTACTTTTCCAAATGGGTGCGGCGTCCAGGCCTGTCTGTTGGTGTGGTCGTGCAGCTGTGGGCGAAATACGCCTGCCAGTTGCGGGCAAACCGCACCTGGCCGAAGCGGCACCTCGTCTGCGCAGGTGACATTCTCGGCGTCGGCGCTGGTGATGCTCATGGCGGGCCTTGCATACACCTTCAGCGTGTACAGCGACCTCCTCAAGGTGCTTGGTATGACATACCTTGCCTCACAAAGGCAACCCCCTGTTGTATGCCCGTTGCGTCTGGTGGCCGCGCAAGCCCCTCACGGGCAGTGCGCTGGTGCAGGCGCGCTTCGACCTGTCCCAGACACAGGTGGCAGCCCTGGGCACGGCCGTCAACCTCGGAGGTGAGCTCCTGCGGGAGCGGAACTATCTCTCCTGCGCAGGCGGCACTGCATGCCCGGCAGCCTGCCTGCCCAGGCGTGAGCGGCCGGGCGCCGCGCAGGCTACCTCGCCATCTTCCCGGGCGCGTTCTACGACAGTCTGCGGCGCTACAACAGGTGCGCCAAGGCTCCCAGCGCGCCGAGCCACGCAGGGCCGCGCATGCATGTCACATTCGGGCTCAAACCCGCGGCATGCGTATGTCGGCGCGGCGCGGCAGTGGCGGGCCAGGCGCAGACGCGGCGCCCGCGCGCGCCGCAGGAAGGGCCCGCTCTTCACCGTGCTGGCCGGCATCCTCATCCACTGCGCCGGCTACCTCGCGCTGCACGCAGCGCTGGTCGGGCGGTTTAACCCGAGTTACTGGGCGCTGCTGGGCATCGCCTTGGTCGCCGGCAACGGCGTGACCTGGTTCGAGACGGCCGCGCTGGTCACGTGCGTGCGCAATTTTGAGACAGAGCGGTGCGCCTGCGCCTGCGCCCCGCCGGCCCGCCCAGCCCGGCCGCCCCTGCGCGCATCACTGCGGTGTGACCCGACCCGGCGTTGTCTGGCGGGCGCGCGCGCCGCAGCGAGCGGCGCCGTGGGGGTGCGGGCGTGCGGACGCCGCCATTGCTAAGCGCGGCGGTGGTCAGCCGCGGCAGCGCCGCGCAGGGGCACCGTGATCGGCATCCTGAAGGCCTTCCTGGGCCTGAGCGCGTCGGCGTTCGTCACGCTGTACGTCTCGTTCCTGGACCGCGACGCGGCCGCCTTCGTGCTGCTGCTGGCCATCCTGCCCGCGCTGCTGTGCCTGCTGTGCGCGCCCGTCATCAACTACGTGCGGCCCCGCCCGCGGCCCGCCAGAGCGGGCGCCGTTCTCTCTAGCAGCCTGTTTTGGAGCGCCGCGCGGCTCTGCACGCCCTGACCGCTCCGCCTGCCCCGCTGCGCCTGCCGTGCCACACCCGTCAACAGCAACGCGGCCGACTGCGCTTATCGCGGTTGCCGCCTGACACCGTCTCCAGACAGCGAGTTGCACTGGAGCATGTTTTGCCCGGCAGTACCAAGGCAGTCGGCCAGAACGCAGCCAGTCCTCGACAGTGGACGCGCTCAGTCTGCCAGACCACAGAGTCAGTCACCGCTGCGTGAGGCTCCAGACAGTCATTTACTACTGCATGAGGCTCCAGAGAGTCGGTTACCACTGCATGGGGCTCGAGTGCGTGCCGGGCGGCGCCAGGTGCCATACATCCAGGTGGAGCCGCACACCAAGAGCCATGCCTTCCACCTGGCGCTCACCGCCGTCATCGGCCTGGCCAGCTTCCAGGCGGGGCCCCGCCCGCGTGACCCTGTCGGGCCGGTGGGACCTTCAGGCATGCCAGAGGACGCTGCGTCGCCGCGTGGCCGACTGCCGAAGGCAGCGCCGCAAGTCGCGTGATGCACACCAAGAGCGCATGGAGCCGCTCCGCGGCAGCGCAGCACTTGCGCGCTCTGCCTGCCCAGGCCCGCTGCCCTGAGAGCGCGCGCAGGCTTGGCCGGGGCGCGCCGGAGGGCAGCCGCGCTGCCGCGCGAGCGCGGGCGCGGCGGCGCGCCCCGGGGCCCCCGCCCGGCCGCGCCGCCTGCGCGCGGCGGGGCCCGCACCAGCGCGGCCCAGCGCCGGGCAGGGAAGCTGGCGGGCCCCCGCGCGCGCGCGCTGACGGTTAGGGTAAGCTATATGGTATGCTAGGGTTATTAATAGGGCATACCAACCCTATATATGCTGACGTGCGCCGCTGCCGGCGCGGCAGGCGGTGGTCGCGCTCGCGCGCCAGGAGGAGCGCCTGGACTTCTGGGCGGGCGTGCTGACGTCCAGCGCGGCCGGCATCCTGCTGCTGCCCGTGCTGGCCATCCCGCTCATCTTCGGCGGCCTGCGCTCGCGGCGCCTGCGCGACCTCAGCCCGCCGCCGCCCACGGTGCGCGGCGCTGCCAGCCCTGCCGCCCTGCTCGCTCGGCCGGCGGTGCGCGCGGGCTGGTTACTGGAAACTCAAGAAGGCGTCGGCGGCAGGAGGACGAGGCCGCGGACGAGGGCGACGAGGGCTACCCGCCGGAGCTGGCAGAGTTCCTGCTGCCGGGCGGGCCGGGCGGCGGCGGCGGCGGCGGCGCGGACGTGTACCGCAACCGCCCGCCTGCGCGCTGCCTGCGCTCGTACTCGTTCTGGATGCTGCTGTTCGTGAACGGCGCGTGCAGCGGCGCGGGCCTGACACTGCTGAACAACATGGCGCAGCTGGCGCGCTCCCCGGGCTGCGGCGGGTGCTGTCGCTCTCACCGGTCGGCAGTGTGTCCTCTGTCTCTCAAGGCGAGTTGTGTGCGCATGTCATGAGCTACAGTGCAATTCATGGTATCGGCACCTCTTTAGTTGCTGAATGCAGCCTCAGCACCAGGCACTACTGCGGAGTGCAGGTAGTGTTGGGGTGCACTATTCTGCTCTGCGCACCTGGCGGGCGCGGGTGCTGGCAGCAGGGCGCCGTTGAGTCAGCCTCTCCGTGCTGGTGTAGGGTGTGTTACCCTGCATCTGAATATCGACGTGGGCCGCCGCTGTGATGAGTTTGGCTTAGGGCTGCTACCCTCACCCTGCAGGTGGTCGCGCTGGGCGGCGAGGCGGGCGCGCAGGCGACGTTTATCTCGGTGTACTCCATCGCTAACTGCCTCGGCCGCCTCGCCTCCGGGCGCGTGCCCCGCGCCCGCACCCCCGCCGGCACCCTCTGCTTGTGGCTGAAGAACGACCCGGTGCATAAGAGCGAGGGGCTGCAGCCCGACGCAAGCAAGCTGCGCCTCAGCTGGAGAGTTTTGCTGGATGTCTCATGGTGGGCAGCCCCACTCTGGGCCGACAAGCTCGGCAGTCACATTCTCGCGAGCCCTGCCCCACACCTGGGCGCAGGTTCCTGCCAGACCGGCTGCTGCGCCTGCACGACGTGCCACGCACGCTGAGCCTGGTCGCGCTGGCCGCGCTCACGGTGGCCGCCGCGCTGCTCAACGCGTTTGCGACGCTGCCGCTGCTGGGCGCCGCCGCCTTCCTCAGCGGCTTCACCTTTGGCGGCCTGCAGGCGCGCCGGCCCGCGCCGGCCCATGGCGCGCCGGCCCGGCGCGCAGGCTGGGGTCGCCCTGTGAGCCGTGTCTGGCGGGCCGCCTGTGAGCTGACCGGCCTGGCGCCGCCTGCATGTACACGAAAATGGCAGGAGCGCTCGCGGGCCTGCCGCCGCGCCGCGCGGCAGCACTTGAGCGGCGGGTCTGCTCCCCAGCGGTGGCCCTGGCCTCGTACGCTCCAGTACCTCGAGCTGGCAGCGCCGTGCGGGAGGCGAGGCTGAGTTGGCTGTGCTGAGCACGCCCCGCGCCGCGGCCGCCAGGGCGTTGTGCCGGCCGTGACCTCGGAGCTGTTCGGGCTGCAGCACTTTGCGACAAACTACGCGCTTACGCAGCTGGGCCCTGCCGCAGGCGTGCGGCCCCGCCCTGCCCGCATGCGGCGCCAGGGGCCGCACGCGAGCAGGCTGCCTCCGTGTGTGTGCCAGAAGGCGCTACTCCTGCCCCGGTAATGGACCGCCGCACCTGTGGCTGTTGAACCCTAGATGCTCAGCCCGCCGCTTCAAGCCGCTTCAAGTTGCTTGCAGTAACAGCGGCTGTCCGAGTAGTGTGGCCCGCGCCTGCGGGCGAACATCCGGGGGGTTTCCCCGCGTGCGGGCAACGCGACCGGCTGGTCGGCGCCCACATGTTGCGCACAGGTCGACACATATCTGACCCCTGCTGCACGGGGTTAACAAACCCCTACCAAACCCTACCAACCCCCCCGCAGGCAGCTCGCTGCTGGCGACGTGGCTGGCGGGCGCGCTGTACGCGCGCGCGCTGGCGCGCCACGGCGGCGGCGGCGGCGCCTGCACCGGCCCGGACTGCTTCCGGCCCACCTTCCTGCTGCTGGCGGGCCTGGCCGGCGCCGCGCTGGCGGTCGCGCTCGTGCTCTGGCACCGCACGCGCCCGCTCTACGCAAAGGTCATCGCCTGGACGAAGACCGAGCGCGGCAAGCGCGGGTTAAAGGCGCGCCGATTCCTTTTGGCAGGATGGCTGGGACCACCCTCAAGGAGGGAGCCGCTGGTGGCGGCTGTGTCCGTCTGCCCCTCCCCCGCATTGCGACGCGCACAGCTTGTGGCACACAGCAGAGACGAGGGGAGCGCACATGCAGACGCATGTGCCTATGTGTGCCCATGCCTCTGCATGCAGCTCGCTGCAGTCCGGCGTCATGGATGTCCGACACACTCTGAAAAGGCGCGCGCGGTGGTGGACGTGAACTGTTGCGGCTAGGTCGCGCATTATGCAGAGGGAGAGAGGGAACGCGACACAGAGCAGGAGCTGGAGGGGTGCGGTGCTGCAGAGCACCAGGGCGACCCCTGGCTCGCCCGCGCAGGGCGAGCTGGAGCAGGGCCGGCGGCTGATGCGGCGCGTGGCGTCCGAGAACCGGCACCTGCACGCGATCGTGCGGCGCGGCCGCGCGGCCGTCGGCGAGCTGGAGGCCGCGCTGCCGGGGGGCGCACCGCCCAGCGCGGCCGTCGCCGCCGCCGCCGGCGCGCTCTCCAGCCTGGCGCGCCCCCGCGCCCGCGCCTCCCGGCTCCCCGCGCTGGCGTGGCCCGCTCGGATCCTGCGGCAGCAGCCCGGGGGACACCTGCCGGCTTGGCACGCGCCCAGAGACTCTCTCCCAGGCTGCAAACGCTCATGCTGACGCGGGCGCGGTCCAAATGCTCTGCGGGCGCTGCCAGGGCCGCCCGTCATCACTCAAGCACAGAGCGCCTAGATGCTCGGCCTGCAGGCCGCTGACGCCGGGCTGGGCGGCGGCTCCCCGCGCGCAGGTGCAGGAGGCCGACGCGATGCTGGCCGAGCAGCAGCGCGCCTTCAGCGCGATGCCCAGCATGCAGGCGCTGACAGGCTGAGCTGCCCGGTCGGCCGCAGGGGCGTTGTGCGGGGGCTAAGTACTCCTGTCCTCATGCCAGATGCATGGCTTTGCACGTCTGCATGGCCTCGCTGATGGTGAGTCGTGCCGGTGCTGGCAGTCGCGTGCACTGCTTGACATGAGTGAGCAGGACAAATGTAACACTGCAGGCTGGTGGGAAGCTGTTTCAAGCACTGCTTGATTGAGTCTGCTTCGGCGCCGCATACAGCCCCGCGTTCCTGCTGTGCTCCGGACACGAAATGGACAAGTGCAAAAAGGGTGGCTTGCTCGTATGAATGCTGCGCACGGCCATGCCACACATACCTCAAGCGCTGATGCACCTTGGCTATATTACGGGCCGGACCACCTCTGCGGATCGCCTCCATTGTCACCTTCACCATTGACCTCGCATCCTTCACACACATCTCCGCGTGTACACTGCAGTCTGCCAGCAGTGCGAGCAAAAAATATGACACATGCTTGCCTCTCAGCAAAAGCACTATAATGCGCTGCGACCTGTCCTGCAGTCATACAAGCCTCTCTCCAACATGACTGGAAGTAGGCATACACTGCTCGGCGCAGTCCCAGGCCGCTAGCTGCATGCCTAGCACGAGCAAATTTATGGTGCTTGCATGACATGCCCTTGCACACCTGCAGCCAGCAGTGCTGGCCGAGAAGCGTGCCAGGCGCCAAGCGCCAAGGACTGTCAATGTGGAGCTGCGGGAGCAGCCTGCGCCCTCCCTGTTGCGCACCAAAAGTGAAGTCATCGGGAGTGTGCGCGTCCCTGTCTTGCCCTTTTGAGCAGATACGACGTTGGCCTCGGCAACACATCTGCCTGCCTTGCTCACTACCACAAGACACGCCCTTGCAATCTGCAGCTGGATGCCGCCCCAGGTGGCTGCAGCCCAGTGCCCCGCCGGCTTCAGGCCCAGGCAGGGTAGGCGCAGAGCGCACTCATACGGACGCATCATGCCGCAGTTTGCCCTGCCCCAAACAATGCAGCCCCTTTCTCGGCTCAAACAGCGCTGCCCATGCACCCAGCGGCACACCCCCAGAGCTTCTGCACGCATCCAAGTGGCCTCGCGCTCATATCCCCTGCAGGCCGCATGCCTGAAGCAGCCGCCAAGCCAGGGTTGCCGCCATCCCACCAACGAGGAAGCAGCACTCCCAACACTGGTCCCAGATTTGCGCGCGTGCGCGCCAGCGCCCCGCCGCATGGGCAGCATAGCCCCGCGCGCGTTCCGCGCGCTCACTTGCCGAACCACTCCTCGATGACGGCGGGCGGCAGGTCCAGGCGCAGGCTGATGGCGTTGCCGACCACGGGCCGCCGGCCGGGCAGGCCGTTGCGCGACTTGGCCGGCGCGTCGAAGAACGCGCGCACCACTTCCGTCTGGCCCCACGCCCTGCGCGCCGCGGCCCGGCGGCTGGAATCGCCGCCCTGCTCTCGGCGGCTGCACACACGCCCTGCGCTCGGCCCTGGCACCAGCAGCCCATCTCTGCCGCGCACGACGCGCGCCGCCAGGCCCACGCAGAGCCCGCCGACAGCGCCGTCAGGCTGCGAATGCAACGTCGTCGTCGTCGTCGTTAACACGTTTGCACACCAGCCAGCCAGGTTTCACGACAACTCAGGCGCCTTGCTCCTTGAAAGGAGTGGCATGGCAGGCAGGCTGTGTGGGCGTTCTGAAACGCACAGCGCGTGGCCCGTGCGCGCATCGGGGTGCATGCATCGGGGCAGGGGCGCGCACCCCAGGTAGAACGCGATGTTGTTCAGCTTCTCCATGTACTCCGCCTCAGACATCGGGAAGGACTGCTGCTCCAGGTGCGTCCACTGCCGGCGCCGCAGCCGCACGCTCAGCACGCCCATGAAACAACATGCTGTGCGTGCCACACGGCAACGTTGCAGCGGCTCAGCAGTGCGTCACGGGGAGGCTCTCATCACGTTTGCACAGGTGCAATCGCACCCCTCGCAGCAGTTGCAGCGCAGACATGCCTGCAGGGACTGGTCTATGCGCACCATGACATTCATGGCCACGATTGTCCTGCCCGCCAGCCGCCGCCGCACGATGGACAGGTCGTACGTGCGGCCGTACTTGCGCTGTATGCGCTCGCGCAGCTCCGTGCCTGGCAGCCCCAGGCATCTTGCTTGCAGGGCACAGCCAATGTCCATGAATACCATGCTGAGTGCACACCTCTCGCTTACGTTTGCCTGCTGCGCTCATGAGCCGCCCACCTCCGTGCTGGATGGCAGTACCGCTCGGCCACAAGGCCGCGCTGGGTCGTAAGCAGACTGCCGTGAGGTTCAGCAAGGCGCCTTGTGGGTGTGCTGCCTTCTGAGGTGCCCATGCTGCAGCGGAGCAGCAAAGTGACGCAGTATTGTTAGGCAAATGCGCAGCGCTGCGCCAGCGGGCGCTTGACATATTGACACAGGGCCGCACACCGCACAGGGGGCTGACTGGCTGCGCTGCCGGCGCGCCACCCTCGCCCATGCCCATGCCCGCGATGCGCGCCGACAGTGAGCTGGCCAGCTCCTCGTCGTCGACCTCGTCGAAGGACGTGCTGGCGGCCACGCCGGGCGGCCCGGCCGCTGGGCCGTCGCCCTCGTCGCGCGACGCGGCGATGATGCGCTCGTTCAGGCTGCTGATGAACGCCTCGTCCGCCGCCGCCTTCTCGTCTGCCGCGCCCTCGCCGCCAGGGCGTCAGCGGCTCGGCCGCGGCTGGCGGCAGGCGCGCTCGCTCGGTCTGCTGGGCTCCGCGATGCACCCCGTTGCCTTGCGCTTCCTTTGCGGCGCCCCACTGCGCTCTGCACCAGCACACGCGGTGGCGCCACGGGATGCCAGGCCCACAGGAGGGGCCGTGGAAACCTTGCACGGCAGGCCTGCTCCGTGTGCCCAGTGCAGCAAGCAGGCGCTTATCAGCGCTGACCCTCTCGCCCGCATCTTCCCACACAGCACCGCCCAGAAGTCCGCCCACAATGCTTCGCCACTGCCGTGTGGCAGTGCTGTCTGCCGCACACCCCACCGCGCATGCTGCATATGGACCCAGCGCGTGGCCGGCGCACGCACCAGTCTGCACGGCCTTGCGCTGCGTCGGAGGCAGCCTCCAGGTCCGGCTGCTGCGCGGGGCCCAGTTCTCAAACGACAGGCCGTCGAAGAACTTCCGCACGTCTTCGCCGAACGCGGCGTGCACGCGCAGCGCGCCGCTTCGCCTGCGCTGCCTGTGCAGCCTGGCGCTCGGGCATGAGGGCGTGCACCACAGCGCGCACGTGTTCCGCGTCAGCACCGCTGCAACCGGTGCCATTTCTGCCTGCGCTGGCTGTGCACGCAGCGCAGGTACTGGGGTACTGCTTGCGCGCTGCTTGCACGCGTTTACGCGCTGCTTGCACGCGTCGCGCACGCCACTTGTTTGCACTACAAGCCACCCGCCTCTTAGCGCCAGCAGCGTGCCCGGGACTCGCGCCACACGAGCAAGGCCTCCCCCCTCTCAGCATCCCTGGGGGGTATTTGTTAATTGCAACCGGTTATTTAAGAACCGCCCTTGAGCGCGACAGCTCGAGCTAGCTCCGCTCCTTTAAGGCAATTTTGTTAAGGCGTGCGACGGACGCGAGAAACCACCACCACAGAAGTGATACGAGAATAATATGGACCAGACTGGCCGTCGAGGCAAGCCTTTAAAGTCTGCCAAGCATCATCCTAAGGATGCAACTCTGCGCAGTGAGGTCACTGGAAATTAGGCTAGAGGTGATGGTGGCTATACTGTAGGGCGCCGGCGGGCCGGACGCGCGTGCCGGCAGCTGCGCTTGCGCATCTGGTCCTGCACCCAAGAAAGGGCCCAGGCGGTACCTGGTGTTCTGCTGGGTTCCAGCAAGACCAGCGCAAATGGTAGAATAAGGCGCAGGTGCCGCACGTTGCAGGCCTATATATATAAACGCCTTCTGTGGTGCGCATCAGCTTGCTGGGGCCCAGGGCGGCCCGTGCACTGGAGGGTTAGCAACGGCAAAGGAGCTCAGGCCAGGTCAAAGAGGCCACAGTGGGCCGGGCAAGCCACAAGCGTGGCCAACTGCGGCCCAATCATTGACGTCAGGCATGAAGCTAACTCCCGCCTCCTCCCATCAGCCACCCACTGTTTGAGCGGCTGTACCCATAACATGCACCTGGCGTCAGTTGTGCTATTCAGCGCTTGGGTTGTTGGACAGTCATCCGCCTAGCTTGGGGCTGCGCAGTGTGACGCGGCTGCGGCCTAACCGCTGGGGATATGAGCACCTTAATTGCCACTCGGATGGCAGCACAAGGAGCTTGAACACCGCCTGGTCCGTCCTGCCTGGACGCTCGACAGGTGCCCCCAGGGCCTCACTGTGGACCATGAAGACCGAAACCGCAACAACAGCTGCCTGGACAACTTGCGCTAGGCGACTGCGAGCAGGCGCTCGACCGCGCGCGCTCGCTCGCGGTCGCCTAGCGCAGGTTGTACTGGCAGTTGCTGTTCCAGACTCGGTCTTCGTGGTTGACGGTGAGGCCCTGGCAGTACCCGCTGGCATCCAGGCAGTAAAGACCAGGCGGTGGACACGCTCCATGCTCTGATGTCGTGCGGTTGTGCTGCCAACCGGTTGGCGTTTGTTTTCCTCGTATCCCGAGCAGCGAGGCATCGGCCGCATCTTGTGTCCGCGTTGGGCCATGACCAGGCCAAGCTGGGCTTGCACAGTACAGTCTTTGCGGTTGGGGAGCACACAGACGTTACCGGCTCAATACACACTGCAACTCCATTGGCTGCCTGTGCGCAGTAAGCATGGTGTTTCCCAATGGCAGATGAGTGTTTTGCACTGCGAAGCACCAGCTAGGCTGCATAGGCTGATGTAACCATTCAACTACCCAAGCGTTGGACAGGGCGACCGACGGGTCTTGGGTACAGCCGTGGGCACGGTGCGGCAGCCCTGAGGGTTGCTTTCTAACACAGCCGCTGCTCATATTGATCACCATCGCGCAGCGCACAGCCGCCGCTGGCAGCGCACGCGACGTGCAAAATGCAACTTGCTGCGCTGGGGCGCTGGGCGTGCCTGGCCACGCTCCTGCTGGGCGCGGCCGCCCAGGACGCGTTGAACGGGACGCTGTTCCGATACTCGCACGGGGTACTAAACGTAGCCTTCATGACGGGTGCGGCGCTGCCTGCCGAGTCGCGCTCTGTGCAGCATGCATGACGGCGCCGGGCCTCATTACCGGGGCATTCTGCAGGCAACTTCCCCAGGCACTTCATCCTCGTCGGCGGGTTGACAGACGACTTCTTCGTAACCTCGTGCGCCCTGCAAACCCAGACCAGCGCACCGAGCAGCCACCTATGATGAAAGCAATGCTCGAGCTGCAGCGCCAACGTGTGTTCTTCACTGTGCATGCCGTGCTGACGGCGGGTCTGTGCCTGGTCCAGCTATGTACAACTGCTGACGGAGCGGCTAAACGACATGCGATGGTGCGAAGCTTCACAGCACCGCTTCTGTTCATGGCCAGGGGCACTGCCTGACAGTCAGCTGTTGGCTCTTTACAACGCCGCTGTAGGACACACACCGTGCAGAGGCCACGTGTGTGTGTGCTGGGAGATGGCGGTGGTGGACCTGCCTGCTAGGTCCTGGCAGGCGCCGAGGCCTCAGCCGCCTGGCTGCGCCTTTCAGGGCTGGCAGACGGGAGGGCCACACGGCGCTGGAGCCGCGGCCTGCCGTAACCCGCTGCGCGCCGCGCAGGTCCATGGTCCAGCCGCTGCTGGCGTCGTCGGGGACGGGCTACGGCACCAGCAGCCTGGACGACGACGCGTACGCGCTCGACCAGCTGGCGGAGCACCTGGCGAGCTTCTACAACTCCCAGGTGCCCGCTGCTGCACAGCTGCCAGCCTCGCGCGCGGCGCTGCGCAAACCCGATGCCTCATGGGCGCTGCAGCAGGGCCGAGTTGCTCGAGCGGCCATGGCATCCTGCTGTCGACGGTGCACATGCGCTCGGCACTATCGGCGTCGTTATAGGGATGTGTGCAGCATCCACCCTGCATGAGACATGGGCCGCCAAATCAAGGATATTCCCCTGAGATTGTGGCGGCTGTGCGTGTCAGCTGCATGCAGCCTGGAACGCTCACGTCTTGGTGCCGCGCTTGCCGCAGGGCATTGTCATGATGGGCCACTCCACAGGGTGCCAGGACACCGTGCGGTACGTGCAGCGGGGGTACGGGGTTGACCCGCACGCGGCGCCGCTGCTGGGCGCCATCCTGCAGGCGCCGGTGCGGTCCGCGCGCTCACTGCGCCGTCCGCCCTCCATCGAGCGGCCGCCATGCCAGGACCAGCCTTGACAGCGTCTCAGCAACGCCCCGTGTTCCCAGCGCGCTGCTCTGCTGCACGCGCTCGCAGGTGGAGCCGCGGGCGGGCGCCGCGGCGCTGCACGCCCCGCCGATGCAGCCGGCGCCTGACCCCCGGCTTCGCGGGGCCAGGTGAGCGACCGCGAGTACCGAGAGAAGTATGTGCAGGACACGGCGTCCGACCTGGCGCGCGCGGACGCCATGATCGCGGCGGGGCAGGGCGACGACATCCTGAAGCGCGAGAAGCTGCTGCGCAACACGCCCATCACGGCCAACCGGTTCCACGCGCTGGCAGCGCGCGGCGGCGACGACGACATGTTCTCCTCCGACCTCTCCGACGCGGACCTGCAGGCGCGCGCCGCGCTTGCAAGTTAGGTTTAGGGTAGGGTGGGGCGCCGTGTTGCAGGCTGCAGGCGCGCGCTTGCCGTGGAGCTGGCTCCTGCTCGCATGCACCGAGGTGCGCCCCAGCCTGTGCCCAGGCCCCACCTGGCCCCGCCTTGTTGTGCGGGGGGGGGGGGGGGGGGGGGGCGCGGCCGACAGGGGCG
>JAABUV010002891.1_pt1 | contig 22551 bp, 21 predicted proteins | sample 5559971 | NCBI WGS metagenome assembly JAABUV01 (sample SAMN10711881, study PRJNA513362) | rock metagenome | isolation source: Antarctica rocks | place: Antarctica: Victoria Land, Knobhead nord | collected 2015-12-19
TGACCCCCAGCACAACCTTGACCCGGCGCACCGCCAGCCCTTCGCCACCATCGTCACCAAAGACTACGGCGGCTTTGACGATGCCTCACATCTGAATCGCCCGGATGTGTTTCGGCTCAACATCGGTGTGAGCAGGGACACCTTTCGCGCTCTCTTTGGCCCTGCGTCCAGTGCGGAGAGTGATCAGAGCACCCCCTATGACTTCGCAGCCTTGGACCGGCTGATGCCCCATCCGGTGTACGCGCCGCAGTCGTTTGTGTGCGTGCTCAACCCAAGCCCGGACACCTTCGCAGCCGTCAAGCCCTTGCTGGCCGACGCCTACAGCAGAGTCGCCGCCCGGCATGCCAGCCGTCAGGCCACTCCCGACTGAGCAGGCGCCGCATCCGCGGGGGACCGTGTGCATGCAGGCAATCCGCATCATGTGCGATAGCGGCGCTCGGCGCACGCGCCGTGGGTTACTCACCTACGGGGCATGGGTGATAGATACGAGCCGCAGCCGCGCCATGCAGCCTTAGCCGGCTGTATAGTCATGCCTGTCCATGTACAATTATGCGGATGTTGATGCCTCTAACCCCCTACGGGGGCCGCCCCATACCGCGCGTAGAGGCTGTTTTGACCATCCGTATCGCCGCGACTTGTGGCGTTACCCTTCGGGGCGATGATCGCGCGGGGCGACAAGTGAGACGACGTGCTGACGGCGCGGGCAACTGGTACCCCGACTTCATCGCCGTCGAGACCGACGGGACGCACTGGATCGTCGAGGTCAAGGCCGACAACGAACTGGAGAGCGAGGACGTGCGGTCCAAGCGCCAGGCGGCCAAGCGCTGGGCCAACCACGTCAGCGCCGACCCGAGCCTGGGCGTCAAGTGGCGCTACCTGCTTTACCTGCTTGTCTCGGAGTCACAGATACAGACGGCGAAGGGGTCGTGGGCCGCGCTCAAGGCGCACGAGTAGGGGGTACTAATCGCGATAGCACGGGGGAGGATGCCGGTTGATCATTGATCAACCGGCATCCTCCCCCGTGCTATCGCGATATAAAAAGCCGCTCTACCGGACGGCGACGGGCTCTTGCGCCGGGCTGCCGCTCGCGGCGACGCCGATGCCCTCGGCGATACGGCGGCCATAGTCGGCGTCGCACCGTGTGAAGTGCTCGACCATGCGCTCCTGGATGTCTTTGTTGCACTGCTTGAGCGCGCCCGCCAGGTTGTTGATCAGGTCGTCGCGCTCCCAGTCCGCGAAGGAGCGGTAGCGCTCGCCGGCCTGCGTGTAGTCGTCGGTCCGCGCGATGGTCTGACGGACCAGGTTCCCCGCGATGTAGGGCGTGTGCGGTTGGCCGGATGGCGCCGCCTCGGCCAGGCCGCCGCGGCTGCTCGGCTCGTAGTTGACGTGCGGGTTCTCGCCCTCTTTGATGGCGTCCACATAGTACGTCATCGCCCCGTCGCGCTGGTTCGTCGCGGCATGGCTCTTGGGCCGGTTGATCGGCAGTTGCAGGTAGTTCGGACCCACGCGGTAGCGCTGCGTGTCCGAGTACGAGAGCGTGCGGCCCTGCAGCATCTTATCGTCCGAGAAGTCGAGGCCGTCGACCAGCACACCGGTACCGAAGGCGGCCTGCTCGACCTCGGCGAAGTAGTTCTCCGGGTTGCGGTCGAGCACCATGCGCCCCACCGGCCGCATCGGGAACTGGTCCTCGGGCCAGAGCTTGGTGTCGTCGAGCGGGTCGAAGGCAAGCTCAGGGTGCTCGCCGTCCGGCATGATCTGGACGCGCATCTCCCACTCGGGGTAGTCGCCGCGCTCGATGGCCTCGTAGAGGTCCTGCGTGGCGTGGAGGAAGTTCTTGCCCTGCAGTTCGGCGGCCTGCGCCTGCGTGAGGTTCTTGACGCCCTGCTTCGGGACCCAGTGGTACTTGACCAGCGCCCCCTCGCCGGCCTTGTTGACCCACTTGTAGGTGTTGACGCCCGAGCCCTCCATGTGGCGATAGTCCGCCGCGATGCCCCAGGGGCTGAACAGCCAGGTGACCATGTGCATCGCTTCCGGCGTGTACTGGACGAAGTCGAACTGGCGGTTGGGGTCCTGGCGGTTGAACACGGGGTCGGGTTTCCAGGAGTGCACGAAGTCGGGGAATTTGATGGCGTCGCGGATGAAGAACACCTTGAGGTTGTTGCCCACGAGGTCCCAGTTGCCGTCCTCGGTGTAGAACTTGACGGCGAAGCCGCGCGGGTCGCGTAGCGTCTCGGGCGAGTGGCCGCCGTGGGTCACGGTGGAGAAGCGCACGAAGACGGGCGTGCGCTTGCCCTTCTCCTGGAACAGCTTGGCCCGCGTGTACGTGTCGATCCGCTCGTCACCGACCGACCCGTAGGCCTCGAAGTAGCCATGGGCGCCGGTCCCGCGGGCGTGGACGACGCGCTCGGGGATGCGTTCGCGGTCGAAGTGGCTGATCTTCTCGATGAACGGGTAGTTCTCCAGGGTGGTGGGGCCGCGATCGCCGACGGTGCGCAGGTTCTGATTGTCGTAGACCGGGTGGCCCTGACGCGTCGTCAGGGTTGGCTGCTGCTGGCCGTCCGGCTGGGTGGGCTGGTTGTCGCTCATGCTCTCTCCTTAATCCCCTCATTCCCTAGTCACGCTCTTTCGTTCCACGCGCCCCATCTTTAATGGGGAGTTACAGTCGTGTCAAACAGGGCGCCTATACATAGTATAGAGGAGCGACGCGCGTGCCAGCGAACGCCCTGCTTGGGCGCGGCGGGTCGTGGTAGACTGGATGCATAGAGCGATGGCGCGCGGGAGGTCATGATGGTACTGAGGACGGACGAAGCCGCGATGGATGAGATCGCGCGGTTCTACACAATCAGAGATGCCAATAACGGCTCATTGCCAAAGGTAGCTCTGCTTATTGAGCGCTACCCTACCCTCGTCGACGTCCTTTGGGATGCGCGCGACGCGTTGCGTCGCATTTTCCCCGATTCCTTTTACGCCCTTGGCGTCACACGCGACCCCGCCATCGACGACGAACAGTTGGTCCTCTCTATTGGAATCAAACGCGATCCAGCCGCCCCGCGCGACGACGTCAAACGATTACTACTCTTGCAAGACGAGTGGGGCGTGGACGCCGACCGGCGCGCCGAAGGGAAGCTTGCGGTCGTCCTTGAGTCTCGATGAATTTCAACTGGGCCGAATTCAACGAACTCGCACGGGAATTGATAGGGCATCCAGGGCTCAATTCATCCCTTCGATGCGGTATGCCGCACGGCTATTAGCCGAGCTTACTATGCTGCTTTCTGCACGGCGCTCGATCGTCTTGTCTACGTGGACAACGTCTACATCGACACGACGAGGGACGCCCATCAACAGGTGCGGGACGCCTTCCGCACGAGCGGCGCCGTCGAACGCCGCCGCGTGGCCGTCCACCTGAATACGCTGAGGGTACTCCGTAACGTAGCCGACTACGAAGCCATCCCATCCCAACCAGTAGACGCGTATACCGCGCAGGATTGCATAGATTTAGCAGCCATCGTGCTTGACACGGTACGCAATTTGTAGCGCTTCTATCTATCTGTATAGGTGCGGAAATAGGCGTGAGTAGCTGGTAGCGTGGTAGACTGGGTGCATAGCAACGCTCTGGAGGTCATGATGGTACTGCGGACGGGGCCGGGGGCGGTGGTCGAGCCGGAGTGGCTCCCCGACGACACCGAGGAGGATCTGGTGGGTTCGTCGCTCCATCAGTTGGCGATCACTACGCTCTACGACAGCCTCAGGCTCGTCGGTCCAGATCGTGGCCTACCCTGGTGTGTCGGCAACCAATTGACGCTCGCCATCCCCCGGCCCAATGGCTCGGTCTATCGCCCCAACCCGGATATCCTTGTCCATCCGACGGCCGGCGACATGGATCGCACCGAGTTCGACACGCGTATTGAGGGCGCGCCCGCGCTCATTGCCGAGGTGGTGAGCCCGACGACGTGGCGCCGCGACATCGACCGCAAGGCGGCCTGGTACGCCTATGCCGGCGTCCGGGAATATTTTGTTTTCGACCCCACGGGCGACCAACTCGGCGCGCGAGTCTGGGCACGCCGCCTCGTGGGGCGGAGTTTCGAGCGGTGGCCGGCCGGGTCCGACGGGCGTTGGGTGAGCACGACTTTGGGGATCACGCTGGACGTGCAGGGATCACTCGTGCGCGTCTACGACGGACAGGGGGCGCTCGTACCGACGATCTCCGAGCAGGCCCGACGATTGGCGGAATACGACCGTATGCTGGCGCGGCAGCAAGCGGAACACGATCGGGAGATCGCGCGGTTACAGGCGCAGTTGCGCACGCTACAGGGAGTGGATCCTACCGGCGATGTAGGAGGGGCGAATGAGCAAGGGTAAGGGACAGAAAGGCGCCGACCCTCGGCGCGAGGAGCGGCGCCGGACGCAACTAGCCCAACTGAAGGAGCGCGCCGCCACGGAACCGGCGCCCCCGCGACGTGAGCGCGTCGAGGCGGTCGACATCAAATGGAACGAGCACGCCTACGAGCCGCTGCTGCACGCCATCGAGTCGGGCCTCCTCATAGGGTGGGACGAGCGCGACGGCCTGCTTGTCGACGACGAGGCCGAGCGCGCCCTGCGCCTGGTCATCGCTCGCTACGAGGGCGACGCGTACCGCCTTTCCGGCGCCGCCGACGTCGATCTGCTGGCCGATAATGTATGCCTCAACCTCGAAGCCATGTTCCCCGCCTGGCCCTACGGGCGCGCCGAGATAATCGGCGGGTTGCGCCGCGTCATCGAGTCCGTGCGCACGCACCACGACCCCGGCGACCCGCGCGCCTACTTCGCGTTTATCGCCGACTTCATTCCCGCCCCAGAGATGGCGTACCCCGACCCGGACACCGTACGCCAGCTACAGCTGTCGAGTCAGATTTGGACGCCCGGCGCGCCCACCCTCGACCCCGCGCCTTCGTCGCAACGACCGGGCGGCCTGTGGCTGCCAGGGGACAACTCCTAGTCCCTATGGACGTCGAGATCAGGCGCATCGACCCGGAGTTGCCGTTACCGGCCTACCATAGCGCGGGGGCGGCCGGCTTCGACCTCTATTGCCGCGAGGAACGGGTCGTCGCGCCGCGCGAGATCGCGCTGCTGCCGGCCAACGTGGTCGTCGCCACGCCGCCCGGCTATATGCTGCTCGTCGCCGCGCGCTCCTCCACGCCGCGCCGCAAGGGGCTTCTCGTCCCGCACGGCATCGGTGTGGTCGACCACGACTACCGTGGCGACGACGACGAGATCCAGGTGCAAGTCTACAACTTCACCGACGCGCCCGTGACCGTGGCGCGCGGCGAGCGTATCGCACAAGGCATCTTCGTGCCGGTCGAGCGTGCCGCGTGGCTAGAGGTCGCGCGCATGGACGCGCCGACGCGCGGCGGCTTCGGCAGTACGGGGTAGGCGAGGGGCGAGGGGCGAGGGGCATGCGGCTCGCTGTCGATTGCCAAGTATAGCCGGATGTGCTGCCTTACTCCCGCCCATCGCCTGTCGCCCCTCGCCTGAGGTATCTGCTATGCTCTAAAAGTGATAACGATAGACGAGGCGCGCGCGGCGTTGCGGCGGCTCCTGCTGGAACGCGCCGTGCGACGCGGTACCTTCACGCTCGCGTCCGGCGCGACGAGTACCTACTACATTGACTGCCGCATGGTCACGCTCTCGCCCGATGGGTTGAGCCTGGTGGCGCGCCTTCTGCTAGAGAGTTTGCCGCGGGATATCGAGGCCGTGGGCGGTCCGCCGCGCGCGGCGGACCCCCTCGCCATCGGCGTGTGTCTGCTCAGCGGACAGGCCGGCCGCCCCCTCCCCGCCTTTATGGTGCGCAAGGAGCCGAAGAGCCACGGCACGGGCAAGCGCGTCGAGGGACCGGTGCGTCCCGGCATGCGCGTGGCCATCGTGGAGGACGCGGTGACGAGCGGCGGGTCGCTCGTCGAGGCCATCGCTGCCGTCGAGGAGGCCGGCATGACCGTCGGCGCCGTGCGCTGCATCGTCGACCGCGAGGCCGGCGGCCTCGACGCGTTGCGCGCGCGGGGCTATAACGCGCGGGCCCTGTTCACGGTGGGCGAATTGGGTCTATAAAAGGAGAAATAACTATGGATTTCAAGGGGCCGGCGCTCGTGGTGGGCGCGCATCCCGACGATACTGAGTTCGGCGCGGGCGGGACCACCGCCGCGTTCACGAAGGCCGGGTACGCCGTCCACTACATCGTGTGCACCGACGGCAGCAAGGGCACCAAAGACCGCTCCATCGAGCTGGGCGAGCTGGTCCGGCGGCGCCAGGGTGAGCAGCGCGGCGCGGCCGCGGCGTTGGGCGTGAGCAGCGTGGCGTTCCTGGAGCAGCCCGACGGCGAGATGGAGAACACGCGCGCGGTGCGCCTGCGCATCGCGCGGGCCATCCGCCAGATCCGCCCCAACGTGCTGATCACGCACGACGCGTGGCGCCCGTGGCAGCTGCACCCCGACCACCGCGCCACGGGGTTGGCCGTGACCGACGCCTTCGTGGCCGCGCGCGACCACCTCTACCTGCCCGAGTTGTTCGACGACGAAGGGCTGGAGCCATGGCCCGTCCCCGAGCTCTGGCTGTGGGGCACGCTCGACCCCGACCACTGGGTCGACATCACCGGCACGATCGACCAGAAGCTGACCGCGCTGCGCCAGCACGAGACACAGATCGCCGACTTCGCCGCCCTCGCAGAGCGCCTGCGCAAAGGCGCTCACGAGCTGGGTGAGCCACGGGGCATGGAGTACGCCGAGGCGTACAAGCGGCTCACGCCACGGTAGCTGTAGCCGATGTGAAGGTTATCGACACGGCATCTAGGTACTTGTATACTATACCTACGTAGGTACTTAGGAGGGAGGTCAACCATGAACACCCAAGCGCCCATCAAGGTCAATGCCGCGACGAAAGAGCGCATTCGCTATGTCGCCGCTCTCACGAACACGAGCCAGGCGGACGTTGTCGATCGCGCCGTCGTGGAGTACGCGGCGCGCCACGCCGAGGAGATTGACGAGGGAATGCAACGCGCCCGCGCGGCTCTAGCCTCCGGTGACGCCGCCGTAGCCGCTTACCTCCTTGACGAAACCGTTGAGGATGCGCGGCGAGTCGCGGGACCCTAATCTCAGTCGTAGTCGAGCAGCGGTTTTAATGGGGGGTACTTATGGTAGCGGTAGGAGTGGCGGTTGCTATCATTGATGATAACCGCATTCTGCTCATCAAGCGCGAAGACTTTGAGGTCTGGGGGCTCCCCGGCGGCGGTGTCGACGCGCGGGAATCCCTCGCCCAAGCGGCGATACGTGAAGTTCGCGAGGAAACAGGGCTGCAGGTATCCCTCACCCGCTTGGTCGGTGTCTACTCGCGCCCGGACTGGTCCCCTGACGGCGAGCATGTCGTCCTTTTTGCCGCCATCCCTATCGGCGGTATATTGTTGCAGGACACGGATGGTGAAGCGCTCGATGCGGGCTACTTTGCCCGCTCTGAATTGCCGGAGGCGCTCGTACCCTGGCATCGCCAGCGCATATATGACGCGTTGAATGGCGTCGGAGGCGGAGTAGCCTGGTCACAGACAACGGTCTGGCCTTTCCAGCAGGAGATGACTCGTCAGGATCTCTATAAACTACGCGATCAGTCTGGTCTACCACGGCAGCAGTTCTACACACAATATCTGGCGCCCACGATGAAAGATGCGCGCCTGGATGTTGGCGAGAGGCGCGATGCGCCCCAATAACGCCTACAATGATGTTTGTGAAGAACTATAATAAATGCGTTCAGCCAACTGATTGCGGTGATGGATGGATTGACAGATGTGCGACGGAGCGCTCGTGACGCCGGAAGAGTACGATTGGCTCTGCCGGTCCGACTGCTTCGTGTGCCGCATCGTGGCAGGCCGCCCGTTGGTCCCCAACCCGCATGTCGTCTACGAGGACGACCGTGTGATAGCCTTCCTCAACCAGTTCCCGACGCAGGAGGGCTATACGCTCGTCTGCCCGAAGCGCCACGTCGAGCGATACGAGGCCGAACTCTCACCGGAGGAGTGGCTGCATCTGCAAGGGGTCGTCCAGCGTGTGTCGCGGGCGGTTGCGGAGGCAACAGGCGCCATGCGCATGTATATCGCCTCGCTGGGAAGCCCCGAGCGTAATGCGCATCTGCACATCCACGTCTGCCCGTGCCCGGCGGGTACTCCCTTCACAGAGCAACAATTCGCGGCCATGGAGATTGAGGGCGGGACGTACTTGAACCTGCCGGACGAGCGGATGCGCGACATCGCCGCCCGTATCCAAGAGCGGACTATGCGATCATACGAGTAATAACCTTGTGCCCCGTTTGCGAAAGGTTCGGTATGGAATGGACGACACGATATGTGGCGATCCGGCCAAGATAGCGGCATGGCTCGAAACGAGGCGCACCCTTGTTGAGCGTCGCGGGTTGCAGGTATCGAACTCACGACGCCATACTAAAAGCTGAGGCTGATCGTTGATAGGGGGATGCAATGGCTGAGATGACGACAAGCGCGGCGCGGGACGATTTTGACGCGTTGCTCGACCGGGTCGCCGACGACGGAGAAGGTGTGCTGCTGCGCCGCCAAGAACGTGCCGTCGCCGCCGTGGTACCTGTCGAGGATTACGATCTCTTGCAACGCGTCAAGGCCGCCGACCAGGAATGGTTCTGGTCGGAGCGTTGGCAGCAGATGGAGCGCGAGGCGGATGAAGCTATCGTGGCGGGACGCGTCGAGCGTTTCGATGACATGGATAGCTTCTTCGCTGGCCTGGATCGAGCCGTAGCGCGGCATAGTCAGGGCGGAATAGTTAAGGAGAGATGATGGCTGACGGTGCAAATGATGTAACCATTGGTGTGTTGGGCGGGAGCGGGCTCTACGCCATGCAGGAGTTGACCGACGTGGAGGAGCGACGTGTCTCGACGCCCTTCGGCGAGCCCTCGGACGTGATCACGATCGGGACGCTCCATGGGACGCGCGTGGCCTTCCTGCCGCGTCACGGGCGCGGCCACCGCCTGCTCCCCTCGGAGATCCCCGTGCGCGCCAATATCTACGCGCTCAAGAGCCTCGGCGTGCGCTTCCTGATCGCCGCCAGCGCCGTGGGCTCGCTGCGCGAGGAGATCGAGCCGCTGCACATGGTTATCCCCGACCAGATCGTGGACCGGACGCGCGGCCGCGTGAGCACCTTTTTCGGCGGCGGCATCGTCGGCCACGTCTCGCTGGCGCAGCCCTTCTGCCCCACCTTGTCCGACCTGCTGGCCGACGCCGCCGAGCGCGCCGGCGCGACCGTGCACCGCGGCGGCGCGTACCTGTGCATGGAGGGGCCACAGTTCTCGAGCAAGGCCGAGTCGCTGCTCTATCGTAGCTGGGGCCTGTCCATCATCGGTATGACCGCCATCCCTGAGGCCAAGCTGGCGCGCGAGGCCGAGATGCACTACGCCATGATCGCGCAGTCAACCGACTACGACTGCTGGCGCGAGAGCGAAGAGAACGTCAGCGCCGATCTGGTCGTCGCCAACGTGGCCAAAAACATCGCCACGGTACGCCGTTCGCTACAGGAGCTAGTACCTAGCGTCCCCAGCGCGCTCGACGACGCCTGCAGCGACGCCCTGGCGCACGCCATCCAGACCGCGCCCGAGGCCATCGACCCCGAGGCTGTCGAGCGCCTGGGCGTCATCTACGAGAAGTACGCGGCGCGGTAGTCGAAAGTCGGAAGTCGAAAGTCGGAAGTATGATGAGTAACCTGGCGAAACGTAGCCAGGCCAAGGCTTGATGCGTTGCCTTGAGTGTGACGTTCCACGCTTCACTTTCGACTTTCGACTTTCGACTTTCGACTAACTGTTGCCAGGACGCGCCGTGTGCGGTAGCCTAGTTGAAGTACAGTTAGTTGCCGACGTGACGACGCGAGAAAGGGCGTCCACCCGTCTTCTATCGCCAGGCGTCTACCCGCCGGTCATAGGGGATCGTAGCCTCCACTCTTCGTGGCGGCAGGTGTCCACGTTAGATGGCCTGCGACTAAAGTCGCATGGTAGGGCAACGGCGACTAAAGTCGCTATTGATGTCGATGGTACGCGTCCGCACATGATTACCCTTCCTAGTACCCTTCGCTGGAAATGGTTCCGCACGTTCAGTAAGCATTTCGAGGAGTCATCACGCACGTTGTAGCGTGCCGAACATGCAGAGAAACTTCCAGCTAGCGGTACTAGACGCTTGCGCTTGTGGGCGAGACACTTTAGTGTCCGTTTCCTGCCATGCGACTTTAGTCGCAGGCATAGCCCCACGCGCAAGCCGACAACAGCAACATAAGGATTGACTACTACTATGACCGCCGTCGAACAAAAGCAAGAATACGACGTCAAAGACATCGCCCTGGCCGCCGCCGGGAAGCAGCGCATCGAGTGGGCCGAGGCCCAGATGCCGGTGCTGCGCCTCATCCGCGAGCGCTTCGCCCGCGAGAAGCCGCTGGCGGGCCAGCGCATCGCCGCCTGCCTGCATGTGACGACCGAGACCGCCAACCTTGTGCGCACTCTCAAGGAGGGCGGCGCCGAGGTGACGGTGTGCGCCTCCAACCCGCTCTCGACGCAGGATGAAACGGCCGCCGCGCTCGTGCAGGAGTACGGCATCCCTACCTACGCCATCAAGGGCGAGGACGAGGGGACCTACTACCGGCACATCCACGCCACGCTCGACACGCGGCCCACCATCACCATGGATGACGGCTGCGACCTCGTCTCCGCCATCCACAAAGAGCGCACCGCGTTGATCGACGGCATCATCGGCGGGACCGAGGAGACGACGACCGGCGTGATCCGCCTGCGCGCCATGCAGCGCGACGGCGTGCTGCGCTTCCCGATCATCGCCGTCAACGAGGCCGACACCAAGCACCTCTTCGATAACCGCTACGGCACTGGCCAGAGCACCATGGACGCTATCATGCGCTCCACCAACTACCTGCTGGCCGGCCGCAACCTCGTTGTCGTCGGCTACGGCTGGTGCGGCCGCGGCGTGGCCTCGCGCGCGCGCGGGCTCGGCGCCAACGTCATCGTGACCGAGATCAACCCGACGCGGGCCATTGAGGCCGTGATGGACGGCTATCGCGTGATGACGCTGGAGGAAGCCGCCCCCATCGCCGACGTCGTGGTCACGGTCACCGGCAACTACCACGTCGTGGATCAGAAGCACATCGCGCGCCTCAAGGATGGCGCGATCATCGCCAACTCGGGTCACTTCAACGACGAGATCAACATCGACGCGCTCGGCGCGGACGTGCGCACGGTGCGCCCCTTCGTGCAGGAGTATCGCCTCGACGGCGGCGCGCGCCGCGTCTATCTGCTGGCGGAGGGCCGTTTGGTCAACCTGAGCGCGGCCGAGGGACACCCCGCCGCGGTGATGGACATGAGCTTCGCCGACCAATCGCTCTCGGTCGAGTACATGGTGCGGCATCACGCCGAGCTAGAGCGCAAGGTCTACGACGTGCCGGTGGACATCGACCAGGAGGTCGCGCGCCTCAAGCTGCATTCCATGGGCGTCACCATCGACACGCTCACGCCTGAGCAAGAGAAGTACCTGGGCTCGTGGGAGTCGGGGACATAATAGCAATCAGCCGTCAGCAATCAGCTGTCAGCTTTTGTGCGAGAGCGAGCGGCTCGCCAGTGGCAGGCGCCGTTATCTTGAGACGGAAAGCTGACTGCTGATTGCTGATAGCTGACAGCTGGAGGAAATATGGCAGGAGAATCAAACTTCATACGCAACGACAAGACCCTGTTCACCAGTGAATCGGTGACCGAGGGGCACCCCGATAAGGTCTGCGACCAGATCAGCGACGCCGTGCTCGACGCCCTGCTCACGGTCGACCCGATGAGCCGCGTGGCCTGTGAGACCGCTACGACGACCGGTCTTGTGCTCGTGGCCGGGGAGATCACGTCGAAGGGCTACGTCGAGATCCCCGAGATCGTGCGCGGCACGCTGCAGCGCATTGGCTACACCAAGGCCGAGTACGGCTTCGACGCCGACACCTGCGGCGTCCTCGCGTCCGTGCACAACCAGTCGCCCGACATCAAGATGGGCGTCGACCGCGCACTCGAAGTGCGCGACGACGGCGAGATCGACGAGGACGAGATCGAGGCGACAGGGGCCGGTGACCAGGGCATGGTCTTCGGCTTCGCGTGCAACGAGACGCCCGAGTTGATGCCGCTGCCCATCTCGCTGGCCCATGCCCTGACGCGCCAACTGGCGCGGGCGCGCAAGGACGGCTCGGTGCCCTACCTGCGGCCCGATGGCAAGAGCCAGGTCACGGTGGAGTACCACAAGGGCGTGCCGGCCCGCGTCGCCACCATCGTCGTCTCCACGCAGCACGCGCCGGAGATCGAACAGGAGCGCATCGCGCGCGACGTGCGCGCGGACATCATCGGCGCGGCCATCCCCGCGCACTGGATCGACGCGGACACCAAGATCTACGTCAACCCGACGGGGCGCTTCGTCGTGGGCGGTCCCATGGGCGACGCGGGCCTGACCGGCCGCAAGATCATCGTCGACACCTACGGCGGTATGGCGCGGCACGGCGGCGGCGCCTTCTCGGGCAAAGATCCGACGAAGGTCGACCGCTCGGGCGCGTACGCCGCGCGCCATGTGGCCAAGAACGTCGTGGCGGCCGGGCTGGCCGACCGCTTCGAGGTGCAGATCGCCTACGCCATCGGCGTGGCGCGCCCGCTGGCCATCCACTTCGAGACGTTTGGCACCGAACGCGTCGCCGAGAGCCAGATCGAAGGGCTTATCCGTGAGCACTTCGACCTGCGCCCGGCGGCGATCATCCACCGCTTCAACCTGCGCCGCCCCATCTACCGCCAGACGGCGGCGTACGGCCACTTCGGGCGCCTCGACCTCGACCTGCCCTGGGAGCAGACCGATGTCGCCGAGGCCCTGCATGAGGCCGCCTTCGGCGGCGTGGCAGTCGGCAGCCGGTAGGACATCCCCTCACCCCCTTCGTCCCCTGGGGAGACCTAGCTCTTAGGGGTAGGTTTGGCCCAAAGAGGGCAGAAAAAAGGGCAAGACGCGCCGCTCTGCTAGGGAGGTAGTCTCCCCTGGCCAGACCCTCACGGCAGCGGACCAACGTCTCTCCTGCTTGGCATAACGCGTTGACGACGGTGAGGTCGGCGACGGCGGGGTAGGAGAGGGGGATGTAGTGGGGCGTCGTGCCCTCGTCGCGCACCGCCCCCCGCGCCACCACGAGCGCGCCGCCGCGCAGCCCCGGCGCGCTCGCGCCGGCCGTGCCCACGCGCATGGACGACCGCCGATAAGAAACGATGCGATGGGACGAGCGATAGTACTTTTTTCCTATTGCTGACGCTCCAGGCGCCCAGCACGATGGGTTGGTCACAGGCAACGGGAGTTGTGTCTCGTGGTGACCAGAGAAAAGGGTAGTCGCTGTGTTTGTATTGCGCCTCACGCACCGGTCCTGGCTAGGGCTCATCCTCATTGCCGCGACGATCATCGGGTCCATCGGCTCGTCGCCCCCACCACGCGCCTCCGCGACCACGCCGCCGGCGAGCGCGGCGCCCGCGCCAACGCCACGGCGGCGAACCGTCCTGCCCCCGTCGCGCGCCGTGCCGGTTCCGCTGCGGCGGCCCGCGCGGATGACGCTGGTACGGGCGCACGGGTTCAGCTTCCGCATGCCGGCGCGCGCGACGCTCACGCCGGCGTTGCGCGCCCTCGTCTTCGGCCAGCGCCTACCTGCGGCTGGCGCCGCGCCGCGCGGTCAGACCGGCGCGTCACACACCCGGCTCCGCCATGCTCAAGCACAGGCGGCCACCGCGCGTCCCCGCCGCTTCGGCGCGCTCGCCCCCCATATCGCTCTGGCCGCGGCCGCGCCGAACGCGCCGCCGTTGATCAGCATCGGCGCCGTGCAGGGCCAGTTCTTCGCCGACGCGCACAACAGCGGGACCTACACCAGCTCCGACGGCGTTTTCACCGTCAAGCCGGGGACGCCGCCCCTCTTCACGCCGCAGTTTCAGGCCATCGACTTCAACCCGCCGCCCTCGGCGCAGCACTGTAGCAACGGGACCGGCGTCGGCACGGAGAGCCGGCCCTTCGTGGATGTTATCCCGCGGGCGGACGGCTCCTGCGTCGCACAGACGGTGCAAGGCAATGGGGCACAGGCCGGCGTCGACCTCAGCGGCCAGGGCGGCCCCAACATGGAAGCCTTCCAGGCCGTGTTCACGGCCTACGTCACCGTCGCCAAGGCCGGCCCGATCAGTTTCCACTTCTACGCCGACGACGGCTGGATCATGGCGATGGGGCCGGACGCAGCCGGCGACCAGCCGGTGCGCGATCCCAATTCGCCGAGCGGCTCGGCGCAGGTCGCGCCAGGCACACCGTACCCGACGAACGGGCCGTTCACAGGCTACCCGGTGGTGGCGGCGGACGACCAGACGACGCCGCCCGCGGCGAACAGCTTCACGGTGGACTTCTCAGCGGCCGGCACGTATCCCGTCGAGGTGGACTATACCGAGTGCTGCCAGGGCAGCTTGGCCCTCACGCTCGGCACACAGTATGGCGATCCGCTGCTGCCGGCGACGGTTTCCAGCCTGCCAAGCGACCAGGGGCGCAACACGGACCACTGCCCGTGCGCGCAGCCATCGACGAGCAATCCCGTCAACACACGCACCGGCAACTACTGGACGGACGCCACTGATCTTCTCGTGTCGTCCCCTGGCCCGTCGCTCGGGTGGGTACGCACCTACAACAGTCAAGCAACTGGGGACGCCGACCAACCAGGCCTCCTCGGGTATGGCTGGCACGTCCCCTACATGACCCACATCATCATGGCGGGCGCGCCGGGTAGGGAGCCGGGCGTCGCCATCATTGTATCCTCGTCGGGGAATAGGTTCCGTTTCGAGGATCTTGGTAACGGCGCTTTCCAGTCCTTTCCCGGTATCGACGCCACGCTAGCGCAGGCAGGGGGAGCTTATACCGAAACCTTGCGGACAGGCGAGAAGCTCACCTACGATCTGACGGGCCGGGTGACCGCGATGACGGACGCCCAGGGCCGGCGAGTCCTGCTGCAGTACAACAGCTCGCAACTGGCGCGGGTGGTCGACGCGGCCAATCCGCAGCGTTTCCTGGCCCTCGACTATGACCCAGCCGGCGCCCATGTCATCGCCGTGCATGATCCATCCGGTCGCACGATGCGCTACAGCTATGACAACAACGGCGACCTGGTGGGGACGACAGACGTGATGGGCCGCACGGTCGCCTATCACTATCAGAACCATTTGCTGACCGAGATCGACAATACGCTGGGGCAGCCAGAGGAGCGGATCGCTTATGACGCCTACACGCCGTCCGGTCGGGTGATCAGCCACCGGAGCCTTCGACCCCGCTCACCCAGACCAGAACGTTACCGTGGGGTATGGCTACGACGCGCTGGGGCGGCAGACGTGGGTGCGCGACGCGCTCGGACACTACGATGCCGCCCACTACAACGCGTCCGGTCAGACCGACTGGACGGCGCGCAATCTTTCCCCCGTCGCTCTTGACACGTCGGGACAGCCGGTTATGCCCGTGATACCGCCGGCCTTCACGCCCGCGCAGCCCGATCAGAACGTGGCGACGTTCTACGGCTACGACGGTCTCGGGCGCGAGACGCTCGTGACTCAGACCGGCATCCTGGCCGGCACGTTCAGCGCGGCCACCCGAACCTTCGGCGACGCGACGACACGTACGACGCGCACCGAATATGACGCGCAAGACAATCCGGTGACGACAACGCTCAACTATCGTCCCGACCTGCCCGTTGGCGCCTTCCCCGACGTCAACGCGCAGACGCTCACCCAATATGATCCGCAGGGTAACATGCGAGGGCAGCGCGACGCGTTGGGCCGCTGGACCTATATTCAATACGACCAACTCAACCGCCCCGTCACCACGACGGTCAACTACGAGAACGGTGACCCGACCACGGTCGACCCGGCCAACACGTCGTGGACCGATGGGCACGACACCGACCTTGTCCGCGTGGTACGCTACCGGCCCGACTCCAACGTGTCGCAGGAGATCGACAACTACGTCGCCGGCGTCTTCACGGCGAGCGCGCCGATCACCGACCGCGTCACGCAGTACGGGTACGACGGCCAGGGACGCGCCATCACCACCACGGTCAACGTCGACCCCGCGACTCTAGGGACCCGGACCGATACCAATCGCACGACCGTGGCCGCCTACGACCCGGTCACGGGCCGATTCGTCGGACAGCGCGACACGCTCGGACGCTGGACGAGCGAGCAGTATGACCAATTGGGTCGGGAAACGGGGACGGTCGCGAATTGCCGCGATGCGTCGGGGAATCCTATAGCACAGGGATGCGCCCCCTTCGACCCCACGACGCCTGATCGCAACGTGACGACAGGGACGAGGTACGACGCGCTGGGGCGCGCCGTCGAATCGGTAGACGCCCTCGGCCACGTTACCTACACGACCTACGACGGCCTCGACCAGGCGGCGACCGTCACCGCGAACGACGTTCCCGGCGGCCCGGTGAACGCCGATACCAACGTCACGACGAGCTATGGCTACGACCCCCTCGGTCATACGACCGTCGTGACCGACGGAGTGGGCGCGACGACGAGCTATGGGTACAACGGACTGGGCGAGGCGACCGCGATCATGGACTCCGCGGGCCACGTCACGAACTCGGGCTACGACGGGACGGGGACGGAACGCTGGAGTGCGACTCCGGACGGACGGCTCACCGTCTTGCAGGTCGATGGGCTGGGCCGCGTCGTGACCGCTATCCAGAACTACCACACGGGCGTCGCTACTGCGACAACGCCGCCGGATCAGGACCTGACCACGCGCACGGTCTACGACGTGGGAGGAAGGCGGGTACAAAGTATCGACCCGGCGGGTCACGTCACCGCGTATGGCTACGATCTGCTCGACCACGTCATCTGGATGCAGACGAATGTGCAGGCCGGGACGTGCGTCGCCCCACCCTGCAACGTCACGACCACGTACGGCTACGACCGCGCCGGCCAGCGCGTGTCCGTCACCGACCCGCGCGGGTACACACAGTACGCCGCCTACGACGCGGCGGGTGAGCGTACGTCGGCGACCGACGCGCTCACGCGCACGATGACGTGGAACTATGACTTGGGTGGCCGGATGCTGGCCCAGCACGATCCACGCGGCGTGGCCGACGATATCTCTTACGCGTACGACGGGTTGGATCGCGTGATCACGACGACGGCGCGGAACCTGACCGCGCCGATCCGTACCCAGTATGACGCGTTGGGGCAGCGCACAGCCTTGACCGATGGGACCGGCACGACGCGCTTCACCTACGACGCGTTGGGGCGTACGACAGGGGTCAGCGCGCCGGGAACAGGGCAGGTTGCCTATGGCTACAACGCGGATGGGCAGCGCACGAGCGTGCACTATCCCGACAACACCACGATGGGCTACGCGTATGACCCCGGTGGGCAACTCCACAGCGTGACGCAGGGGAGCACGACGTTGGCCAGCTACGCGTATGACGGAGCCGGGCGCGTGTCGCAGGTCGCGCGGTCGAACGGCGCGACGACGACGTACGCGTATGACGGAGCCGACCGCTTGCTCGACCTCAGCACGACGGCGAACGGCGCGCCGGTGAGCCGCTTCACCAACCAGGTGGACCGGCTCGGCAATCAGACGGAGATCACCGAGACGCTGCCGCTCACCACGGCGTCGCCCCCATCGTCGAGCAGCCGCGTGAGTGTTCTCGACACGAGCGGTAGCGACTGCCACCTCGTCGTGCAGGGCGGCGCGGTCAGCGCGAGCGCGCTCGGCGTGAACGGCTCCAGCCGCAGTGCGCTCTGTCTCAACAGCGGCGTCATCAGCGCGACCGCCATTACCGTGCAGGGCGGCGTCAGGAAGCAGGGCGGCGTGATCACGGGAACCGTCAGCACGAACCAGCCGGCGGCGACCGATCCATTGAGCGCGACCGTCGCGCCGCGCAAGCCGGGCGCGAGTTGCCCCGGCGCCGCCTGCCCCGACGGCACGAACTTCAACGCGGGCGGGACGTACCGCCTGTTGCCAGGCTACTATGGGCAGACGCTGAACTTTAACAGCGGCGCGACGATCTGCCTGACTCCGGGCACATACTACCTGGACGCGTCCTGGAATGTCAACACCACGCTCTTGCCCTACGGGAGCAGCGGCTGTCCCGCCGTGCCCGCAGGGACGACCGACGCGGGCGTGCTGCTCTACTTCCACGCGGGCATCCTGCAGCTGAACAACGGCGGCGCTGTGACGCGCCTGGGCGCCCTGACGTCCGGCCCGAATGCGGGCGTGCTCTATTGGCAGGCCAGCGCCGCATCGAACGCGCCCAACGGGGCTTTCGGCGGCGGGGCCTGGTACGAGCCGACCGGCAGCCTGACGCTGAACTCGGGAACAACGTTTACCGCCACCATGGTGATCGTGGCCGACCTCACGGTCAACGGCGGGGCCACGCTCACGGCGGGTGGCCCCGGCTCGCCCACGCCATCTGATGGGCCAACAACCCCTCTCACCGCGACGCGCGTGATCACCTACGCCTACGATGGGCTGCAGCGGCTCACCGACGCCATGGAGAACCCCGGCACGGCGTACCACTATGGCTATGACCTGGCCGGCAACCGTACCGACGTGTCGGTTAACGGCGGTCCGATTACGCATACCGCTTATGACGCGGCCAACCAGGTCGTGGGGTGGAGCTACGACGCGGCGGGCAACGTTATCAGCGACACTGCCCGCACCTACACCTACGACGCCCTGGATCGGCTGACAAGCTTGTCGGGGGGAACGGGGCAGGAGGCGTACGCCTATAACGGCGACGGGACGCTGGTGTCGCAGACGGTCGGCGTGTCGACGACGCAATTCACGCAAGACCTCGCAGGCCCCGCGAGCCAAATCCTGGCGACGCAGACGGGAGGCGGCGCGGCCACGGACTATCTGTATGGCCTGGATCGCCTCGCGTCCGCGAGCGGCGGGGGCGCGCGGACGTGGTATGGCACAGATCCGCAGGGCAGCGTGCGCTACACGTTGGACGACGCGGGCAACGCGGGCGCTCCACGCAACTACGATCCCTTTGGAACTCCAGAGAGTGCGTCGTCGGGCCTCTTCGGCTACACCGGCGAGTTGCAGGATGCAACGACGGGTATGGAGTACCTGCGGGCGCGCTGGTACAACCCCGGCGCGGGGCAGTTCCTGGGCCGCGACCCGCTGGAGGGCACGACGGGGCAGGCCTACGCCTACGCGAGCGACAACCCCGTGAACGGGAGCGACCCCTCCGGCCTATGCACGTTCCGCGAGGGCGGCCAGACCGTCAATTTCGCGGGGCTAGGTGGCCCTGGCCCCTGCGACGAGCAATTCCTGGCGCGGTTGCGCGCCGAGCACGGCCCCGTGAGCAGCGCAGCGGGCGCGAACACGGCGGGCAGCGAGCGGGCCATCGACGCGACGCTGGGCAGCCTGGCCTGTGACGCCAAGGACCCGTTGACGCGGGCGCGGATCGGCCTGGGCCAGACGGTGGCGGGGACGGCCGTCCCGGTCCTCAACCCCGGTCAGAGCGTGACGGGCGACGACATCGCGCGCGCCGGTCGTGCGGCGCGAGCGTTCCTCGCGGCGTGGGCGACGCGTGCGGCGCCGGCGATCGGGGAGACGGCCGGCGGGGCGATCGTGGCCGAGGACGCGGCGGTCGGCCTGGGCGGCCTCATCACCATCGCCGGGATCACGATCGGGCTTCCCGAGATCATCGCGGCCGTCGTGATCGTCGCGGTTGTCGTGGGCGGCGTGCTCTTCTTCCAGGCCATAGCCAACCCGCCGCGCGCGGCCCCGCAGCCCCAGACGCAGACGCAACCCGCGCCGCAACCAGCGCCGACGCCCGGCCCAGGGCCCGAGCCAATCCCGGTCCCCCCCGTCGCGCCGCCTACGACGACCCCCGGGCCTGACCCATGCGCCACGCCACGCGTCGTCTGTTTCTTGCATGGCGCACGGCCCGCGATCGCGCTCCCGGAGATCGCGAACAACATTCAGATCGCGCAGCAAGTCCATTTCCAACCCGAGGTGCTGACGCGTTTCGGTGATGATGTTTACGCTACGAGCAACCGTAATAGAGCGTGCGCCACAACGCGTAAGCAGAGGCTTCTAGGTCCGCCACCCGGTCCCGGTTATGAGTGTGACGAGTATCCTTTTGCTTCAACGTACGAGGGAGGATCGGACGCCACGATTGCATGGGTACCTGAAGAGGAAAACAGTGGTACCGGAGCTAATGGTCGCCCATCGCAAAAGACAATCCTGCGAAACTTCTACGACCGTACTTTCGGTAGGGGCATGTACGCGACCACGTATCCAGATCCCGCATACGAGTTTAGGGTTTTAGTGGTTCCGTAGCGGCTAATAGATACGAGCGACTCAAGTAGGTAGTGCTGCCAGCGGCTTGGGTCGCTCGTGCTCCCCATTGGCCTTGAACGAGCACGACAAGATCGTAGGAGGATAGAGTGTTAAACGCCCGCGATATGCGCGACATTTACCTAGCCTTCTCAGCTGTTCCCAAGGATGAATGGCCTGTTCCTAATCCAGACGCAGTGGCCCACCTCTATGTGGCGCTCCCTGATGGCTCCGATTTGCATCGCCTCACTACTCAGGATGATTATAGTGAACGCGACCCGGTATGGTCGCCGGATGGCTCTATGCTTGCGTACGAAACGGAGCGTGTACGTGACCAGACACACGTCACGATCATTTACCGCATGGCACTCGACATCCTGTCGCCAGTGTATCTCGCGGAAGGCGCCTTCCCTCGTTGGATGCCCGATGGACAATCTGTCATCTATGTAGCCGCGGGAGATGAGCCATGGGTATGGGAGATTATCGAGGGCCGAAGCTTGGAGAAACGGCGTCTCTTTACCGAGATTGATTCGCAGAGCGTTATCACTCATGCGACAGCTTCCCCGGACGGTACCTTATTCGCCATCACATTATGGGACGAGGAATATGGTTTCCGCCTTGTGACGGATGTCGGACAGACTATCGAGAAGTGCGCCTTATCATCGCGGTATGTCGATACCCCCATGTGGTCCCCCGATGGGCGATACCTTGCGTTCAGCGCCGCCGACGACGAGGAAGGGACGGCGCACGGTATCTGTGTCTTGTCAAGAGCGACGGGGGACGTGAAGCGCATTTCCGGTCGATCCTATGAAGGGCCGTTCGTATGGTCACCGACTGGCGAATATTTGGCTATCACGGATTATGCGGGGTCGCATGTTGGCCTGTATGTAGTGAGCCGCGATGGAGCGGAGCGCCACCATCTCCTCGACCTCAACGTTGGAGGGGCTGGCGAAGTATATATCCCTCCACCAACTTGGTCATCTGACGGGCAGTATCTTGCAGTGAAGACACTTACCCCAATTGGTTGGGAGATCATCGTCCATGATGTCGCCGAGAACCACATCGTCCACCGCTTGAATTGGGTTCCTAATCCATTTATGGATATCAGCGATCCTGTTTGGCAGCCGTGAGGAGTGTCGCAGCAGCCCCATGTCACTCTTTCATGAAGCCTACTTATTCCAGCCTGACGCATTTGCACGTTTGGTGATGCCGCGCGTAGAGGCATTACAAACGACACGCGACGGGTACAGCCTCTTGCGCACAGAGGCCATGCGTTTCTATACGGATACCCCTCCAAGCGCACGGGCAAATCCAAGGTGGTAGCCAGATGGATGAAGAACAGGTGAGCGAGGCATATCGCTTGGCTATTGATATGCTCACCGTAGCCAATGCTGAACAATGTGGCCTGTGCTTGATCATCGCGGGGTAAAAACGTGCGTTGACGTTTCTCCTGGCGCCGAAGAGAGAGCGAACAGGCGCGCGATAGGGCGGGGCGCGTGATTGGAGCAAAGGATGGCTTTTGACTGGCACGGCTTCCTGATACGGTTGAGCGAGGAGGCGCTGTGTGACCCCGAGATCATCGAGTATGGAGAATTGCCTAGCGAGGTTATCGCATCTGGCTGGCTCGGTTATCCTGGGGCGACCGACGACGAGATCGCACGCGCTGAAGCTCGTCTGGGGGCGCCGCTGCCTCCGTCGTACCGCGCCTTTCTCAGGGTGAGCAATGGCTGGCGGCACGTCCCACCGTTCAGCGAGAGATTGTGGTCGACCGAAGACGTCGAGTGGTTCGCGGTCCGCCACCAGGGTTGGATCGAAAATTGGCAGCACGAAGACGTCCGACTGGCGACGGACGAGGAGTACTCCGTCTACGGAGAGGGACAGTCCTCCCTCTACTACCGTCCGGCGCATCTCCAGACGGCGCTGGAAGTCGGCGCGTACTATGATGGCGCTATTTATTTACTCAACCCGCAAGTTGTCACCGACGAAGGCGAATGGGAGGGTATGTTCATGGCTGGTTGGCTCCCCGGTGTGTCGCGGTATCGGTCTTTTCAGGAGATGATGCAGGCCGCGCTCGAAACGTACCTCAGCATCAAGCAGGATCGCGCGCTCGAAGAAGACGTGGACGAGGAGGACTGATGGCGCCGCTGTGGCCAATGAGA
>JAABUV010002893.1_pt1 | contig 22544 bp, 20 predicted proteins | sample 5559971 | NCBI WGS metagenome assembly JAABUV01 (sample SAMN10711881, study PRJNA513362) | rock metagenome | isolation source: Antarctica rocks | place: Antarctica: Victoria Land, Knobhead nord | collected 2015-12-19
AATTAAAGACATTGCATATTAAACATGCTTTAATCATTTCTGATTATTCACATACAGCTATTAATGAATATGCATATATTCTTTCTGTCATGATGTCAGATCATCAACTCAATTTAGAACATAAATCATAGATATTTTAAATAATTTCAATTCATTGAATCTGTTTTGCAGTTCAATGAATCAAGTCATCAATCTAGTCATCATAATCTTAATTTAGTTTCAGCAATTCTGTTTCAATCATTTCAGTCATGTGCATGAACTTCTGCAATCTTAAGTCAATAAAACTATTGTTTAGTCTTGATTCTGCTCAATTCATGTATATAGAAGTTGAGCTTTCATTCTTTTCTTTTGCTCTTTGTTTTTCATCTTATACATGATCTGATGTATTGTTTTGTATTTAAATTCTATCAAAGTAATAATAATATCAATCTTTTATATTAATAGTATCTTTAGTTTAGCTCAGTCTTTGACATTATGAAAGATTTACACTTTCTGCAACATTTTCATACATTGAAATCTCGTTTAGTTATTCTTTCGCTCAAATGAAGTTATCTCACAATCTTTCAATCAATGATGAGCATGCTATCAAACAGTTTATTTAAAGTATGATTGAAAATTCAGTTAAAATCTTTCGCATAATGCAAAAGCTTCAAAATCAAGTTTGATAACATGATGTCATCATTTCATCTTCATTCATCATTCTCAGTTCTTCAATTTATATAAAGTTGAATTCTCAGTTTCTTGCAATGATAACTCAAATCATCACATAAATCTTGAACAATCAATCTTCTTTCATCATTCATTCTTCTGCGAACTTTGTCATTGTTTTCATTACTTCTAAATTCAAGAAGCTTTTTGATATATTTAAATATGAGAAGAACAAAGATTAATTAAATGCATGAGAGCAGAGTTTGATACAGCGCATGAACATGAATGATGATCATTATTTCTTTCATCAAGTCAAGATCATTTATATCAAGTCACAACTCATTATAAATAAGAAGACTCACAATTTAATGAATCAATATTGAGTCAATAATCTCTGTATTATTTTCATCTTTGCAGATTAATAACACAAGTTGCATCATTGCTGTGACAATTCTTTCAAGACAGAAGATGCTCATTTATATCTTCGTGAAACTTTAAAGTAAGATACAAATAACTTTGTCAACTACTACAATTTCTTCTATCAAAAAAACAATATTCTTTGATGAAAGATTTCTCGTTGATTGATGATTTGAAGCGCAATGTCAATTATTTCACTTAAGTCATCATTTTCTTCTAATGAAATCTTGATGAAACTCAATCATTCATTTTTTATCAATGAATTCAAACATTCTTTGACATTGATGAAGAGCTTCAGCAGCTTAAGCATCATTAATCTCACTTCATCTTTATCATCATTTTGTTCATTAAAGTCAAGAACATCTCTGCATTGATTAGTAACTTTTTGAATTCAAAGATCATCACTTCTGTGACTGTTGTTTCAACAGTATCTTCATCTCTTTCTCTTTTGTCTTTCAATGAGTTAATAAATTTAAGCTTCATTATTATCATCATTCAAGATAAGATTCTGATCGTTTCTGAGATTAAGAAAATCTGCAACAAGTGAAAGCTATGCTACTATTGCAAGTTGCAACATTCAAGCAAAATCACTAAAGAATGCTCAAATAAGAAACTCTTCACTCTGCGTATCATGAACATTTATGACAGTAATGTCATCAATATAGATGAAGAAGTTTCGCTGTCTGCAAAAAAAGTTTAGTTTCTGAGCTAAGTCACGCTCAAAAATCTGTATACATATCATTTTGTCTACTAGTTTCAATCTTTTCACTCTCACTTCAATCATATAGAAAGTTTTCTGCTAAATCTGTCTTGAAACTCTTTGAATTCAATTCAACATTTAAAAATAATCACATGATAGTATTCTGTATTCTACATCAAGCTTAATCTAAAGTTTTTACTTTCACTCTGATTGAGAGTAAAGTCTCAACTTATGTCTTTATGAATAAATTCTTCGCGCAACAACATCATTTTCTCTTGCATTAATTAACTCATTCTCACAGACTTCAAGAATTTGATGATCAAGTCACTTTAATCAATGAAATTACTTATGTCGTTGAAATCACAATGATTCTTGATGAACACATCAAAAGACTATTCTTTTATGTCATTGAATTAAGTCAATACTTCATCATCATGAATCTATCATAACTTCATTATCACGTCATTGATGTCAATTTTGAACATAATATTCTCATCTTGTCTTTCTTTTTCTGTCTTAATCATTATTGTCAATTTCTCATCAAGATTTATAATTTTAATCAACAAGAAGAAAATTTCTCGCTTGAAGTTAACTGTCATGATGAATTAACTCATAGAAGTTAAATCAGAGACTAAAGTCAGAGACTGAGTTGAAGATCAGATCTGAGTTAGCTCTGAAACTTTATGACTTTGTCAAGACATTGTTTAAACTACGTCATATCTTCGACTTAATATATCATGAATTATGTCGTGCTTGACTTGACAATGCTTGACAAACTCTCTATAGTCGATCGATTTTCTTGAGTTATTGAGAACTTCTTAATAATTAGCTTTATCATAATATATATTCATTCTGTGTCTGCTTAGAATATCACATTGTCATATCACTCTTATAGATCTCATCTATTCATTTAGTAGATTCAATCATCACAGTTCTAATTATTTTAAACTCTTTTTAAAGATGATGATTTGATATTCAAGCATGATAACAGTAATGCAATCACAACAGAATTGAAATAATGATGTCTTGATCTCATGAGACATCATATCAGAAAACAAACGTTGCATAATGAAATCAGAAAGTGAAGAAGCAAAAAATGAACTCTTTCTTGATATTGATGAACAACTGACACAAGCAATGCTTCAACGTAATGAACTGCAAAAGAAACAGAAGTTAACAGTTATTCAATCAAAGATTGAGACTCTGCAAGTTATTGAAACGACGAAGAAAAGTCATCGAGCTTTCACTCAAGCTTTCACAAAAAACTCGAATGATCTACGCATTGTCTTCATAGTGTCGACGATGACAAAACGAAGTCATCACGAAATCGTCTTGTAAAAGTGAAGATTCTCAATGTCTTTGAAGAAGTATCATGATAAAATCATAAAAGAACATAAAGAGTGAATTCGCGATGTCAAAATCTTGTTTCAAAATATCTCTTGACATTTTAAAAGTGATGAGAAAAAGATTTTATACTGCATGATTTATCTGAAGAATGAATCAAAGAAACTTTGATTCAATCACGAAGAGACTATGTCTGCAGCTCAGCAGATGTGATTCAATTTTATTGACTTTCTTCTGAATTTAATTGAAGATTCAATGAATCGAGACATAGACGTCACTCAGCAGTACGCGAACGCATTACAACGTTCAGATCAGATGATATGAACGTTTGCAGCTCATTTGAGCACTCTGAAACATCAACTTTCGTTGTATAATGATGAGCATAAGTGAGCTCATTTATTCATCAAGTTGAGATCTGAGCTGCGCATGATCATTACTAATGTGCAGTCGATTTTTATCACATGAGATGCGTTAATTGATCTTGTCGCTTGATTGAAAACAAATCTGCGAAAAGAACATGTTTTGTCGTTGAAATGACTTCAAGATGAGAACTTGCATGATTGAGATAAAGTCAACAAGAAAACTCATTCAAAGCAAAAGAAATCTCATCAATCAACTAGACTTAACTCTTCATTAAAGACAAGTTCATATGCTTCATCATGTTATAACAAGAATTTGTTCAACATAACGTGCTATATGTGCAATTAAAAGAATCATTACTTTATTAATTGTAAAGACAAAAAGATCAAGAATAAATCAAAAGAATCTGATGCAAATTGAGTATTCATTGATTCAATGTTGCATATGAGTCATTTCAAGATTTCGAGAAAAGACAAGCTCTTAATGAACACTTCAAATCATCGAGGAAAAAACAAGAAATTCTCTTTGTAAAGACTTTTATATATAAAGAGCATGTAATTCAGAAAGATCAGAAGACAGAAATAAAGATTCACATGAATATTGACATCAAGATGAACGTGATTAGTCAACGTTTCATCATCAAGCAAGATATGTCATTGCTGAACATTGATCTTTCAAGATTTATCTGAATGAACAATCAGAGTGTCTATTATTATGACGTCTATAAGATGTGTTATCGATTGAGAGACAGCTGAAACATAAAGAAAAAAGACATAAGTATCTTCTATGCTATTAACAAGAAAGAATCTTTCTTGATTTTGAGTATGTCAAGTATGCAATTTAAGCATATTTGAATAAACATGATCACAAGAACATGACGTTTTGACATGAATGAACATGCATTCAAGTTATTCATCGCAGAAGATTTTACAAAAGCTCTACAAGATGAGTCTACTATGTATGCTTTTGTCATGATCAACATTGTTGAAGAGTCAATCGTTGAACATCAAGTGAAAGTAATGAATAACATGATGAGTTATATCACAAATGCGCTTGAAATGCAGACTTTACTCGTTGAATTGAAAGAGTACAAAGATGTATTCTTAACAGAAAGTGCAAACAAACTGTCTTTGCATGAAGATCATGATCATGCAATTGAAATCACTGCAAAGTCATTATATGAATCATTGTATAATTTGTCAAACTAGACTGATCACGTCAAGTTAAATACTTGAGTTTGAGTCGAGTACTCAACTTGAAAAGTGTCGAGTCGAGTTGAAATTTTTTTGAAAAAGTGTCGAGTCGAATTGAGAAGTTGAACTCAAGCACTTGAGTCGAGTTGAAAAGCTTGACTTGATAACTCGACTTGAAAACTTGATTTGATTCAACAAGATATTAAATAGATGTAAATAGCTTGATTGAACAGTCTTCATGATTCTCTTTATGACTCTCTATCATGTTTTTCCGTCATGACTTTCTATCAAAGTCAAATGATCTTCATGTTTTTTCTTCATGTTTTTCTTCATGTTTCTCTTCATGTTCTTCATCATGACTTTCTTCATGTTTCTCTTCATGTTTCTCTTCATGTTCTTCATCATGACTCTCTTCATGTTTCTCTTCATGTTTCTCTTCATGTTCTTCATTATGACTCTCTTCATGTTTCTCTTCATTTTTTTCTTCATGTTCTCTTCATGTTTCTCTTCATGTTTTTCTTCATGTTTCTTGTCATGACTTTCTTCATGTTTCTCTTCATGTTTCTCATCATGACTTTCTATCAAATGATCTTCATGTTTTTCTTTATGACTCTCTATCAAATGATCTTCATGTTTCTCTTTATGACTCTCTATCAAACGATCTTCATGTTCTTCTTTATGACTCTTTATTAAAAGATAATGCAAAAAGATAATGCAAAAGTCAAAAACCGAAAAAATTTCTATATTTAGTTCTCTTGATGTCAAGCTTGAGTTCTTGACGAGTCGAGTTGAATTGATTCAATTCTCAGTCGAGTCGAGTCACGTCAAGTTGAAAATATGAGCAACTCAACTTGAGTTGAGTTGAAAATGTGAGCAACTCGACTTGATCTTGATTTGAGTTCAAAATGTCAACTTGAAACTCGACTCAATGATCAATCTATGTCAAACACAGAGTTAATGACTCTGAGACAGTATTTAAATGATGTTTTGACGAAAGAATGAATTAAGCACTTCATCAGCTCAATTGATGCATTTATTCTATTCATTCTCAAAAAGAATGATAGTCTTTGCTTATGCATGAACTATCAAGATCTGAATAAGATCACTGTCAAGAATTGTCACTCACTGTCTTTAATTAGTGAAACTTTAGACAGATTCAATCAAGTCAAGCAGTTCATTAAGTTTAATCTGAAGAATGCGTATCATCATCTCAGAATTCAACGTGAAGATAAGTGAAAAATGACGTTTCATACTCATTATGATCACTTTGAATATATAATCATGTCGTTTAATTTGATCAATGCATCTGTCATTTTTCAGACTTATATTAATAAAATCTTGACAGAGCTTTTAAATGACTTTTGTGTTATTTATCTGAATGACATTTTAATCTTCTTCATAGAGAAGACTGATCATGTAAATCACGTGAAGCAGATTCTGAAGAGACTAAGAAAGTTCAAGCTATATGCTAGCTTGAAGAAGTGTACATTCTTCATCACTAAAGTGAACTTTCTAGAATTTGTTGTATTCACAAAGAATGTTTCGATGAATCTAAGTAGAATAAACATCATCAAAACATGATTCAGATAAAAAATGTATTGAAAAATACAAGTTTTTCTGAGATTCATCAATTTCTATTAACGTTTTATACATCACTACTTTCAGATAGCAAAGTCTTTAACAGAACTGCTGAGAGATAGTGTAAAAGATGTAAAAATGAGCTCATTCATATGATCAAGCGAAGCGAAACAAGCTTTTAATCAGCTTCGCGACGTCTTTATGAGAACGTTTATACTAAGACACTTTGACTCAGAGCGACATATACACATCGAGATCAATGTGTTCAATTATGCAGTCGCGAGTATTTTGTCTCAGTCAGATGACGAAGATCAATGACATTCAATTGCATTCTGATTCAGAATAATGATAGACATTGAAAGAAACTATGAAACATATGATCAGAAGCTTTTAATCATAGTAGCGATGTTTAAACACTGACGACACTATGTGAAAGACAATTATCATACTGTCAAAGTTCTGACTGATCATAATAATCTGAAGAGTTTTATGAATGTTCAAGAGCTAAACAAAAGACAAGTCAAATGAATCATGAGATTGTTGATCTGCAACTTTGAAATAGCACATAGATCAGAGAAGACAAACTTGATCAATGCATCATCAAGATGATCTGACTATAAGAGTGAGAACATCTTTGCGAATCATTTGCTACTCACTCTGCAGCGAAAGCTGACTAGAATAGAAAGCTTAAATAGCTTTATATTTGTAGCGATCAAAGAACTATACTGTATACAAGTGATTAACGATGTCGAGAAGATGTTCGTTCACAGTATAAATATGAACAGATATTCAGCAGAACATGTCAAGAGCAGACTGCAAGATGAAACTCACTGATGAACATGAGTGATTAATGATGTCGAGAAGACGTTCGTTCACAGTGTCAATGAACAAAGATATTCAGCGAAACATGTTGAAAGCAGATCGCAAGATGAAATCTACTGTACATGAGTGATTAATGAAGTCAAAAAGATGTCTGTTTACAATGTTAATGAAAACACAAGTACGTGTTCAGCAGTACATGTCAGAAGTATGCTGCTGAAGATCATGATTTTAACAGTGCGAGAAACGCATTTAAATGAAGTACATTTCTTAAAAGATAGAATCTTTCAATTCAAATCAACAACTTCAAGAAGCACAGACGTTGAAACGTTGACTCATAGAGATCACAACGTAGCTGAGAAACAGCTTAATTCTGTTGCTAAAACTGTTGATTGCAAACAACTCGTTTCACATGCAATTGTCAAAGTATTGACAATTCATGAAACAATATACAACTTCAGTAGTAAATTCATAATCGAGCTCATCAAGATTTTACAGCAAGAAGATGAATTTGCTGTGAGATTAAAAGCAGATGAAACGACGAGTATATGAAAGAGTGATGTCGAAGCTTGAACATTGAATATTCAAGAAATGATAAAGTACAATGAATCATTATATGTTTCAGAAGATCTTTCTGTCAGAGAAAAGCTGTTGAAACGTCATCATGATGATTTGTTAGCAAAGCATTTTGATGTTGACAAGATTAATGAGCTATTAGATTGCAAATATTACTGAAAAAGTATGATCAAAGATATCAAAGAGTATGCAGATACTTGTGACATTTGTTAAAGAATGAAAATGAAACATCATTTATCATATGATGAGTTGAGATCATTATTTTGACTCACAGATTCATGAAAAGAAATCACTATGAATTTCATAACAGATTTGTCGTCTAGTAAATGAAAAAAAGTCGTGTATGACTCGATTCTTGTGATAGTCGATTATTACATGAAGATGATGCATTATCTGTCTATGAAGAAGATTCTGACTGTCGTAGAGTTAGCAGAGTTGCTCTTTGAGCAGATTGCTTTAAAATATGAAGTATTGAATGATATAATTATTGATAGAAATAGTCTATTTATCAATGCGTTCTGATCAAAGATCTGCTATCATGTCAAGATGAAACAATGACTAAGCATTATTTTTCATTCACAAACAGATGATTAAACAGAACAACAGAATCAAACGTTGAAACATTATTTAAGAGTGTATTGTTTCAAAAAGCAAGATGACTAAGCTACACTTTTACTCATAGTTGAGTTCATTTATCATCAGACAAAGCAGGCTTCGTTGAGCTGTAGTTCTTTTAAAATCATGTATGACTATAAACTCATCTTTGACATACACATTGAGAACGATGCTATGAAAGAAGAAGTGTCAGCGGCAAAAGAATGCATTGAAATGCTGCAAAACATGCAAAACACGTTGATGAAATGATGATAAAACGCGATCGATGCTCAGACAAAGTACTATAATCAAAAACATAAGTTTAAGTTCTTTAATATCGATGTGAGATGACAAAATCTCTTTACATAAAACTGCGTAGTAGAAGATAATAAGATAGCACTTTATTGATGATAGAACTAATTGCTAAGAAACGAAAGTGAAAGCTTGCAGAGTTTTTATCTTCTGTCAAGTCATTATCTTTATTCACTTGTTAATCTCTTTAATTTAATCTTGCGAGCTAGTCTTGCAGATATGCATCATTCATAGTCGATGAGATGCATTTTCACAACTGCATTCTTTCTTAAAGACTCAATCTCTGAATTTTCATAGCATTGTATTGTTTTCTTGCAACTGACAGTGTAACAATAACTTCTTTAGCGCTTTAGCATCTGTGTAGAAGTGTCGTGAATTAATCATGCTAACAAGCATTGTTGAGAAATAGAGTACAGATGCAATATAGAAAGTCGTATCAAAGCAACAGAGAAAGCAAACAATGAACACATGCAATGATCGTGCTAGTAGAAAGATACTGTAAAACGTGTATGTTTCGTCTCTTTATTTACAAGTCGCAATGACATCTATATGTACACTCAGAAAACGTTTCTCGACTCTTTTATTATTGACTCAGATCTCGATCTCTTTTCTCTTACTAACTATTTCGTGAGAATGATGCAAGCAGTCTCACGACATTCGTCTCTCATCTAATTAGTGATCGTCTCTTGATCACTACAGAAAGAATCAAGAAGAAAACAGAAAGAAAATAGCAAGAGAACAATCTATTCATCAACGCTCAAGAAAACAGAAAGAATACAATCTATCATTAATGTTCAAGCAATTGCTCTTGAATGCTTTTATTCATTGTCTTTCATCAACTTAATATCATTCTTGATGCAATAGAAATAGAATTTAAACTCATAGATTGCAATCTCTGTCTCTTTCATTCTTTTGTGAGTTCTTCTCATCTGATTCAATGCAGATTTTCAATGAAATTCAACAAACTCTTTTACTTGCTTCAGATCTTGATCAAACAAAAGACTTCTCTCTTTCAACATTTTCATCGAATTTCAGCTTCAAAGATCTATCAATGCATTCGAAGTTGAACATACTTCTCGAATTTTCACGATGGCAGAATGACAAAATGATACTCTTTCTTGTTTATCATTTTCTAGTTCAGAAGAGATCGCGTCGATGAGTCTTTGATCTCATAGTGCGATGATCACTTCATTCTTAGTTTCACATTTTGCAATTTTCATGTTGAATTCATTTTTGAAGATCGCTGTGTGATAGATGAGCATTGCAATGCGTTGTTCATCAGATTTATCTTTATTATCATGTGATAAATGTGACATTCAGAAATGAACACTGTCTGCGAAGCAAGACTGATTCACTCATTTCAGATCTGATCTTCGCGAATCATTCTCATTGAACATCTAGAGTACTACGCAGTGAGTATACTCATTCGTTGCTAGATTTCGCTTGATCGCTTCTTTTCATCATTTTTTTATGCAAAGATGTAAATTAAGAATGAATTCATCATCTTTATTAATCAACTCATCTGCAAACACTGTTGTGCTCTGAATTCGACTTTGTTCTCTATCACTCATCAAATCATTGACATTCAGATTCACATGTTTTATGATTTCTGAATCGTTCTTGAAAGTGATCTTCATGAAATATGAGAAAGTCAGAAGATCGATTTCGTGATTCAATTGAAGAATTACAGTAATGAGATAGTACACTATATTCTGTCGTACTAGTTGTTGCAACATGATGTACATAGTTGTTCTCAATCAGTCGTGATTTGTAAGATTTAAGTCATTTCTCTGATGTCATAAGTACATGTTTAGTTTCTCTCTTATCAAGACTCATGTATTGTCATTCAATATTTAATCAAACACATTTGATAACATTATTGCATCATTTTTCTTTCACTTTTGATACTTGATCTTCTCTATGAACATGTTATGAATCAGAAATGTATCAATCTTGTAGTTCTGTGACATATGCAATCGTAGTTGAAATAGTTGTAGTGAGTCAGTGAAGCGAAAAAGACAACTATCTCGACGAAATCAATCTGCGAAAGTGACATCGATTTTCACGAAATCTAGTTGAAATCTATAGTCGTATATAATATTTATACAATCAATAAGTATTTCAAACAACAACTCATTCATCAGTAGCTTGAGTCTATTTCTCAGCTTCTGAAGATGTGAATGACATACAAACGTTTCTTTACTCTTAGTTTCGAAGCGATATTCTCTCAGCAACTTCATTGTCATGATCGAAGATATCAAATCAAGATAATTGAGTCTTTGCTTTCATGTATGAGACATTCATATGCAAGAGCATGCTCTACTCTCTTTCATTTCTCAAATATTTTTGACAATTTGATAACGCGATCATTGAACTTTTGATCGTACGCTTTCTATCGCTGTTGCAATGATAGCTTTCTCGAAGACACTTGCAATATCACTCATTTCTGTTTCTAAGCTGTATTGTAGAAGAATCTTTTCATTATTCATGATTACATCTAGTGAGAAAGCAAGTCTTTGCTCGTCATATTCTGCTAGCTTCGAGAACATCAAAGCGATCGAGATAAGAGAATGAGAAAACATAAAAAGACATACGCGTGATGTTCTTGAAGAATTTAACGACGTGAATGAAGCAATCATGTCAGAAGAAATTGATGTGACAACTCTTGATGATTGATGAAATCTTATCATCAGACTTTGCATTGCTGACATCGATGAATTAAGATCTGAGATCATTACTACATCGCTTGCAGTCAACATGAAGTGTGAGTCTTCGTTCTTCAACATTATTGATGAGCATTTTGATTGCAACAACAGTATTGATGATCTTGATCTTCTTTTAAAATCGAACTGTGAAACTGCTGATGAGCTAAAAACAGTCTCGACATAATCTGTTTTCAAGATCATGTTGCTGATACACTCACATAGCAAGTCAGACTTTATTCATCTTCAGTTCATGTGATTTAACTTCTCGTTCATTAACATAACTTCAATCTGATTTGCGATCAATTTGTCGAAGTTTGTGAGTTGTGAGAATGAGAAGATTGAAACTCGATCTCTGTTGACAGTTGTCTGCATCGCTTTATGATATACTATCTGCTTCATCATCACTCTGATCAGATGCTCATTCTGAACTCTTGCAATGATCGTACGCATTTTATTCATCACTTCTCTTTTTATTGAATACAATGAAGAATTTTTCTTTGAAATTCAAAGATTCAGTAGCTTCGAATTTCATCTGTTCAGCATGATTCTTTTTGTTTCAGCTATATCTCTTCTCTCTTTTTCAATTCTCTCATGCTCAATATTCATCATCTTTCATTCTTCTTTCTCGCTAATCATTCTTGAATAAAGTGAATTATTATCAAGAAATTTCACGAAGCTGTACATCAGATTCTCTACATTGACGTGTAATTGCATAATCTGATTTCGAAATTGATGAATTGCTGTCTGTTGTTCTTGTTCTGTGCGCAGAGAGTTCAAGTAATTGACTAGTTCTTTTTGATCATTTATGAAGTGTCTCAGATGATGCAGCGTTATCACAGAGCTTGCTTTAGTTAGTGTCATTGAAATGATGAAAGTAAAGATAGTTAAAGAATTCGAATAAGATTCTTCTGAGAAAATGCATAAAAGCTTTCGTTGATGAAAGCTTCAATGTGAGCTTTTAATGTCTGAGAAAACAAATGCTGAGTGAAGAGTTACATGAGATGTTTAGTCGTTCTAGTGTGAATTCAAATAACAGAAATAATGAAATACGTGAGATTTTTGCACGTTCTAGTGCGAGTTTGAATAACAGAGATGATAACTATGTTGAAAGATAGAGAATACGTGCTGAGTCTTTTAAAGTTCAGCGCTAGTAGAAATTGCTTGCAGTTTTGCAAATAATTCTTCTGCGACTTGCACTTGTCATAGCTGAGAGAATGTTGATGATTCAATATTAATAACAAATTTCTCAGCTGACTGATTGACTATTTCTCTTTGCTATTTACTGTGCATCACATGAGTTAAATTGACTTGATGTAGCATCATGTTGTCTTGTTGTGTGTCGTTTAAGTCGATCTTGATATATTCTCGATCTTCGATCTTGATATATTTTCTGATATACAATCATTGATCGATTTTAATTCTTGCTCTAAGCTTTAGCTCTAATCATTATGCAGTGAACTTTAGCGCGTACTCTGCAAATTAATTAGAGTTTCGCTTTGTTCATTCGAGACTAGAGCATTTTGAAATTTTCAATCTTCAGTACTGAAGTAATTCAGTACTAACATTGCAGATGTCTGCATCTTCATTCTCATTCTTCTTTTCATATGCTCAAGTAACTCAAAGCGACTTTATAACATTCTTAACAACTCATGATTTTCTTGCATCAACTTCGCTTCTTGACGACTCGACAAAGAAAAAGCTAATACAAGTGACGTTGTACAAGACAGTGCTATTGAAGCTGCACTCTTGAGTGTGAACAATCTTATCTCAACTCAACAGAAGTCTCAGCGACAGATGCTCTTTTCAAGTTCACAGAGACTCTCAGTTAATAGTGAATAAAATTCAGCGACGCATTCGAGTTTCTGATCAAAACATTGATTGCAATTTCTGACATGATTTTCTCAATGAACATTATCATCGATAAATTCTGATCTTCATTCTTCTGTTCATTGCTGATCTCACTTTTTGATGCTCGATTTACACGCTTCTTCAATTTATTTTCTACAATCGTTTCTTTCAAGATTGCTTTGTTGAACTCTGTAATTTTATATCATTCTTTTTCAGTGTTCATCTTTACTACTTGAAAAGATCTCAGTCATCTTCATGTCAATTTCAGCATATGCATGTTGTTCAATTTGATGTCATGCAGCAGTACAAGATCACTTTTCAGAATTGAACTAGTATAAACGCGTCTGTGATCATTTCATACATCTTTGTCGATCTTTCTAATTCGTCTCAAATGCAGCGCGATCTTCTTCAAATTCTCGTCTCTGCATTCAAGTTGTCAAGCACGAAGAGTCAATAACTTATCAGTCATGCAAACATTGTCTCATGAAAGAATCTGTCAGATTGAAACATCAAGTTCTATAGAAAGAACGACATTGCAGTCATACAAGACACGATATGATGTCATTTCAATGAAAGTTCTCATGATGATTTTGTTTGCTCATAGTACATTGACAAAGCTTCTGATTCATCTCATGCTTTCATCGACTGTCATCTTGATCAAGACATTCACAACAGCTGTATGATCTTTCTTCACAAGATCATTCATTTGTGAATGATAAGTCAACATTATCACTCGCTTTATCTTATATTTCTCGATCAGCGTTTCTACAATTTCTTTGTTTTTCAATTCTTCGTTCATGACAAATCTCTTTGAACAATCGTGTCTGCAAATCACATCTTCTCACAGAAATTTCGCTATCGCTTTCGAAGTTGCTGCTCTCAAAGTTCTTTCTTCTATTCATCTCAAGACGTCATCTCTTGTCAAAACAATATATCGTTTCTCTTTGCTTGAAAACATATAAATAACATTTATCTCAATCTTCTTTCAGACTCTTGAAATTTAAATAGAATGCAGAGTCTTCTTCTTTCATCTTGATGCTTGCAACTGACATTTTTCACAGAATTTTACATACGCGCATGTATTCTTTCATATCTTCTTTCATCAATATCTGTCAATCATCTTTCAATATGTTTTCTCTCTTTCATGATGATCACTTTCATCATGCAGTTTCTGCAGAATATTACTGCGTTCTTCTTGAGAATTCATCATTCTTCGCACAGAAGCAGTCTTGTTGAATCTTTTAAACAAATGTTTATCTTGAATCATGAATTTCAACGCTTCATGTTTGAATTTTCGAAATTCTTTTGTTGACATTTCGAACGAGCGCGATAAAAAGATTAGATAACAAGCTATTTTCTTGAAGTGTTCTGAATATGAATCTTTCAATATTAACATGTCTTCTTCAACAACTATACTGACTGAGCAAAAATGAATGAAATTTAACTGAGCATCAATGAAGTCATTTATGTCTTTCTCATGAGTCTCATCTTCATCGTCTGAAGATTCTTTGAATCTGCGCGAGAGTTCATCAAGTGTGCTATGCTTGCAATTGAAGACGTGATGAACATCAAAATCAAACAAGCGAATTCAAGCAAGTCATCATGTCATCAATGCTTCTGATAAGTCTGACGCAGATCGATTCAGTTGCGTCATCAGAATGTTGACATCTATTTCAATAATGAACTTCGTGTCATATAGTCAGTAATGAATCTTCTTCAGTGTCTTCATCAGATCTCTGCATTCTCTCTTCTCAGCATCATATCTTGTCTCTTGCTTATTTCATAGCTCACTTTTGTATCGTACGAAGTGTCGATTCTTAGAATTCAATGCTGTCTGCTGTAACATCACTCTTCATTCTTGAAGACTTGCATTCATGACGAGAACAATTTCTTCTGTCTGCTTAAAGTAGTTCAGACTTCTCATGATCAATGCAGTGATCAGTATCAGCTTCAGCTTGTTCATGACTTTCTCTTGTTCTCTTTCTCACATGAATTTGATCTTCTTTTTGAAGAGTTGAAATATTGACGCTGTGATCAAGACGAAATTCTCTATTCACACTCGATAATACATGCATACTTCAATGAACATTCAAGCAGATGTGACATCATGACAGAGACATCATTCTAGAATCTTGATAATTTTGAAATCTTCTGATCTGCAATCATGAAAGTCACAAACAAATCTTACAATCTTTATGCTCAACATGCAGAATTGCGACTTTTCGTCAAATATGATGCAATCAATGAGTTCAAAGTTCAAGAGTACGAAGTCGAGATTCTTAATGTGCTTCAACATAAACTGATGTACTTCTGAAGTGATCTTTGCATTATCATAGATTGTCTTCGATTTCTTTACTTCAATATCATTGAGAAAAAATCTGAATATCTCAAGAAGATTCTTCAATATCTTGATTATGACTCTGACAAACTGAGCAACGAAGTTGATAACATCTTGTAATAACGTTGTCTGTCGCAATAATCTCAGAAATGTCATGAACACTGTGAGATTTCAATATATTTTTGTCAGCGCAATCTGATCGTACTCAGAAAACAGATCTATCAGAAAGATTATAATCATATCAACGAATTCTTTGAAAAATTCATACACGTCTGAGAGCAGATTAACGTCTCTGATGATAATCTTGTTCATATTCATCGCTGCGTTGATCATGTGATACTGATTGAACTTTTTCTTGATCAGAAATCAGAAATTTCAATATGAGTCATGACAAGATTTCAATATGTCATGCTTTATTTAATTCTTGAGCATGTCTATGATGATCCGATGAAGTGTCTTAAAGACTGAGAAATCGAGTGTCTGTCATGCATCATGCAATATCGTTTGAATTTGCTGCAAAGATGAGACTATGTCTTTTATCTTTCTCATTTCTGAGAAGTCTCAGATCATTGTCACTTTTCTGTTAAACAACATCTTCAGTAGTAAATTCTTCTCTTGCAAAGTTAAAGCATCGTTGCATATCATTCTCTTCGCTCACTTCAAAGTCAGTCTGAATTCTCAAGCAATTTTGAAGAATTTGAAAAACAGTCAATGATCATACTTCTCTGACTTCATCTCTGTCATATTCAATTTGATCTGAGTCAATAAGATTTGTTTTCAGTTTGTCAAATCTTCTGATATTGAGTCATTCAACTTTGATGAATTCACAGATCAAATCTTCTGAGCTTTTCTCTTGTATGCTGTCGCTACTTTGACATGATCTATCTTCTTATGCTGATGAATTGAACTCAGATCAAATCTTCATGTCATTTGCATCGCAAGTCTGTTTGAACAACATCATAACATCTGTGCATATTGCATGCTATCGTTCAAGCAAAATCGTTAAACGAAGCTTTGATCTTTCTTTTTCTTTTCTTCTTCGATCTTGATGAATGTCTCAGAACTTTTCAAGCGTGCTAAATCAACAGTCTTCGAACTTACACTTCTCATCGCAAATACACTTTCGACAAAGCACTCGTCTACTCGTTTAAAGAGTCTTTCGCTTTCTTAAGAAATATTTTCAACACATCTTGATTGACAGAATTGTGCGCTAGAATCAATTTAAAGAACATCATTCTTTCATCATCATCAGTGACTGTCATCTCACAAGTTTCTTTCGAAGTATTGTTGATGCATAAATGCGTCTTTCGCTCATATGATCTGCTCAGTATCAGAGTGTACTCGTCGCTTTCAATCACAAATATTGAAATCACTGATTTTGCTTCGTCAATATCGATCTTCACGTTGTCACAGCATTCAATGATGTTAGTCTTTGCTTCGCTGACTTCTATCATATTTAAATGAATGTCTCGTTGCATAGACAACTGAGCTCTTGCGACAAGAGTTTCAAACATAACGTTGATTTCAGCATCATTATCAAGCAGTGTCTTAACGTAAATCTCATCGCTTATCAGCACTTATGTTCTTGAACACGTCACTGCATACAGAATTATGTTCGACTTTTCGAGTGAAGAATCTTCAAATTTTACTGCTGTTACTTGCACGTCATCAGTTTTTTTCATTTTCATTTTCTTATGTTGTTTTACTTGAGCGTAGAGAGCTCGAAGAAAAATAAACGAATGTGTAAGCATCTGTTCAATGCTTACGTCTTGCATTTTTTGATTCACTATAATATGCATCACGTCTTCTGTGTTTATGCATTCTTCTACTATGTTTTGCGTTCTTTTGTCTCGATTGTCTGACTCTATCTTGCTGTCATTTGAATTCTTTTTCGTCAATTTCTTCGTTGTTTTTACCGTTTTCTCGAAGACAGCTGCATTCTGCATGATCACATTCTCACTTGTTCGCTTCTTCAAGAATGATTTCAAAATCAACAGATATTCTTCAGAGCGCAAATTCTTCATGCTCGACAGACGTTCTTCTTTTCTTACTTTTTTTCTTCAAGTTCAATTCAAACTTGTTCTCTGTTGTATCATTGTTTTCGTTGCATTTTCATCTGACTTATAATTGTGTTGAGCTGTGACAATCATTACTTCTTCGTCTCATTTCTGTTTCTCATCTGTGTTCTCTGCTTTCTTCGTGATCGTTGCTCTTACACTTGTCAGTCTGATGATGTCAACATGTTCTGCTCTCATTTGCTGATTCTGTTTCTTTAAAGCATTGTCAATCAGTTCTTTCTAAGAATGACTCAATGTGAAAGATGTCAATCTGTCATCTTTTTCAGCGAGTCTCATTCAGAGTCTGTTTGTTTCATTCACATGTATCTTTTCTTCTGTCTTATAAATATTCAGTTGATGACATCTGATCTTCTGACATTCTATTTCTTCACAGAAGAAGCATTCTTTCATTTTAAATATCGAAAACGTTCGTTCACTTCTTGAAAGCGAAAATAATGATGACATCGACATTGCTGAACGAGCAGATGCAACGAGTTCACGTAAGATATAGACGTTAAGCATTGAGACAGATGCTGTCATGTTTTGCATGAAAGATTCAATCTTCTTTGTTGCTGTTTGCAAAGAAAGCATTATCATCTCAAACTTATTTATCATCTCATTCATTGTTGTATCGCTGAGCTGTGCTACTATCAAAGAATCGAAGAACTTGTCTGACATCGTTGATCGTTTGATCTGATATTCATTCATGAGCTTGCTGAGATTATTGAAATTCTTGATCATGATCAAGAATTTCAACAGTGCTTTGACAGAGTCGCAGTAGATCACTATTGCGTCATTAGCTTTCTTGAAGTTCATGAAACTGAAATCTTCAGAATTGAATGCACACTTTCGTATGATTTTTTCGCTTAGTATAAATGAAAGACTCTTGACAAATCAGCAGCATCTGATATACTCATTCATTTACTTGCATTTTATCAACGAATGCAATATGCTTTTGTATTGTTGACTGTATAGCTTCAAATCATTCTTCATGATACAAGACTTATTCTTGAAAATTTTCAGAAAAATTCGAGAATTCAGCTGTTGATCAGTATCATCTTTCTTGTACTTCTTCTTCATCATCTTTTTCAGTTCTTGTCAGTTGAAGTCAATATATTCAATCATAGTCTTGATGCTATCATCAATGATCTTGTCGCAGTATCTTGACAGCTTGCAAAATCAATCGATCTGATTCAGCTCATAATCATCACAAAAGTCTTCATATCTTTCTAGAAAATCAGTCATGTTTTTCTCTTCAAAATACGAGACTCTCGAAGTTTCAAGCGATGACATGAGTGTCAGATATTTCAAAAACGACATTGTGATCATGTCTATTTCTGAGCTGACTCGAGAGTTGATGAGCGTAGCACTCGTGTCTACAACAGATGTTTTCAATGAGCTTGTCATTTTGTCGCTGTGAGTTGATATTAAGAGCTGTGAAGATGAAATACAGAATAGCAAAAATAATAAAGCAGTCAAAAAGATCTCATTATTTTGTTTTTGCTTCTCGACTTGTCGAAGTTCTTCTTTCTTTCTTTTGCAGTTGTTACAACTGATCAAGATGCTTTTCTTTTCTCTTCTTTTATTTGATGAACAACGCTCGATCTTATGCTTCTGCTGAAACATGATTCACTGCTGAAACTGATGTCATTTCTCGTACTTTTGTCTACATCGCTTCGAATTCGTTCTTTGATTCTCGCTTTCACTGTCTGTTTCTTGCGAGTCTTGAAATCAGATGAATTCTTCTTCTGATCAGAGCGTCTTTTCTGAGCGTCAATCATTCGCGAAAGTCAGTTTCTCTCTTCTTCGCTGTTGCATCTTTGCTCAAAGAGAAACAGTTTTCATCAGCTGAAGATACGCGTCTCTTCTAGTTTCAACTGTGAAAACTCTGTGACTTGAATAGCTTTCGTCAATATTTCTAAGCGAAATGAAGTCGCTATATCAATTTCCCGTATTTCAGAGTCAAATTGATTCTCACTTCAAATCTTTCATAAACTCTCTGATCACTGTAGAGATGTCGTGTCACTTTCTGCTGTTCAATCAACTGTTCTACTTAAGATATCATAAAAATGATATTCTTACGCTCAAGCTTCAATGTCAAGAAATAGAATACAGATGCAATATAAAAAGTCGTATTGAAGCAACAGAGAAAGCAAACAATGAACATGTGCAATAATCATGCTAGTAGAAAGATACTGTAAAACGTGTATGTCTCGTCTCTTTATCTACAAGTTGCAATGACATCTATATGTACACTCGAAAAACGTCTCTCAACTCTTCTATCATTGACTCAGATCTCGATCTCTTCTTTCTTACTAACTATCTCATGAGAATGATGTGAACAGTCTCACAACAGCATAAACAAAGTTAGTGCAAGATTGTTGATATCAATTCTTCAGCTTTACTTTCTTTCTTTCTTTCTTTTCTTCTTGTTTCGTCTCAACATACTCTTTCATGAGTACTGCTCTTTTGAACTGACGAAGCATGAAATCTGCTATGTGTATCTTGCATAACTCGCAACTCATGATATGAGCTTCTTTCGTTGCAACGTTGTTGTGATGCAAGTCAGCTCATGAGCTAACATGAATGACATAGCAGTATCAACATCATCATCATTAACATGATAAGTAGCAGCTCTGCACTCACTGAGATCATGCTAACATGCTCGTGAAGTCTGCTCTTTTTCTTAAGATGTATATCTTTTATCGCTTCTCTTGCGTTATCGTCGCTGTCACGTCTGTCGCGTCTGCTTCTTCTGCTTTTCTCGCGTCTTCAATGTTAAAGACTGAGTTCATGATTCTTGATAAACATATTTATCTCTGCGTGTTTCAATAAGTGCTGATGCATGATAAATCATAATGATCAGATGATCTGATGCTGTCGCTGCGTTCATCGTTTGAGCGCAGCAATGATTCACACGTGTCGTGCTTTCATCGAGCATGCTCGCAAATGCAAGTACTGCTTCATGAGAAAGCATGATTGCATGATAAACTTAGTCTTGCGTCATCTTCAGCTGTCGATGCATCATGCTGCGCTGATGATGACTCATCATCTCAATGCTTGCATCAAGACTCATCTCACTCTTCGTCTTTGACAATGAAAGAGTGAGTAACTTTTCTCTCAATCATGTGAGATTGTATTTAACAGTTGAGTAGAGATTTTCGCTTCTCTCGTTCTTATCACTTCTTGTTATCATCACGTCACTTTGTCTTCGTCTTGTAAATCTCGACTGAAGTAAGTAGTGTGTGATGAGATTCACTGATGAATAAATAACTTTTTTCTTCACTTCAATGTTCTCGCTTGCGATCATTGATTGCTTCTTTTCTTCATTCTTTTGCAACGTTCATCATCTTCTTTTTTTTAGAAAACATATGTTGTGTAAGATTTTATAATTGTAGTTTAATATTAATTTCTTAAACTCGTGTTCTTACACTTTTGATACTCTCTCAATCATGATTCTTACGTGATCTGTCTCTCTTTTTTCTCTTTGACTTCTTTGCAGTCAACTGATGTACTTGTCTTTCTGTCTCATAGTTCTCAATGATCTTCTTCGCATTGCTAAGATTTTTCATTGATTTTCAGAAGTTTTTATAGAAAGATGAATCAACTCATTGAACTAAATATTCAATCTTTTCTTTCTTGATTCACTGATTGAGTATCTTCTTTATCTTTCATTTCTCTTTTTCTTCTACAAGAATAATCTGCAACTTTGAATTCTCATCACATGAGTATCAGAATTTCAATAAAGAAACATGAAAAATCGAGTGAATTGCATCATATTTTTCAAATAGTTCAAGCTTATATGCTTACGTGTCAATCTTCTTCAATCTTCTGAATGATCTCAGTTGTTTGTGATCAATCTTCTTCTTTGAACAAAGCGTATGAATGTTTATACTTTGCAGAAGCACTTTGTCTCTCATCTGAAAGCTTGCAGCTTTATGATGAGCATTATAATACTTTGTTTGCTGCTCTGCTACTCACTTTCATAGTTTCATTAAATGTTCTCTGATACTTTGTAGTTATTCTGCTCACTTCATAGTCAAGAATGTCTCTTTCTTTAAAGCTCTGTTCTCAGATATCTTTGCAAAGCTCACAGTGTATCTTTTTAGAAGTTTATGTGAAGTTTTTTCAATACTAGCGTGTACGCTGTTGTTATATGCAAATGTCATCATTGACAAAAGCTTTGATCAGTTATTCATCTTATAATTGAAATACACTTGCAGATAGTGCTCAAGCATCTGATTCTGTCTTTCTGTTTGATTGTTGATTTACAAATGAAACGCAGTGCTTAGCTTTCGCTTCGCTTTGAAATGTCAACATAGAGTGATTCAGAAATGATTGATAAACAGTGAGTCTTGATTCATTATAATGCTTCGCATCATTTCATGCTGAGATACGAATTCTCGTCATAGCAGATTCACAAGTCTTTCAACGTTCAAATCTTTAATCGTCGAAATATAAATTGCATTCTTGATCAACTTATCTATCATTATCAATATAGCATCGCTTGTTTTTTCGATGTATGAATTCTTCGCAAAGAGCATGTCTGTTATGAAATTCATGATCATCGTGTGAAATGAATTCACGCTCTCTGAAGATATAGACATCAGCTTCTCATAGAGCTTATGATGATGCACTTGCATTCGCTGACAGTCTGAACAGATGCAAACATATTTCATCATCTTTTTGAGCATTTTCGATCAGTAATATTTTCTTCTTATCGCAGTCTTGATACAAGCATGTGCAAAATGATCTGCTTCGAAATCATCATGATTCATACGCAGAATCTCATTTCTTGTAGCAGAGTCATTGAGTACATAAATTGCAAGATCATGACGTAGCAGTTCATCATTTCTCATACTTCATTTTGAAAGCTCATTCTTTCTAGATGCAAATTGTTGACGTCACTTCTTATTTGTAACAAAGATGTTTCTTTGTTGTAACTTCAGCAATCACGTAATCATTGATTCACTTATCTTCAAATTCAACTTCATAATCTGAGAAATCAGAAGTTAAGATGATGCAGTGTCTAAAATTCTGCGGAATTTAGCGAGT
>JAABUV010002894.1_pt1 | contig 22532 bp, 18 predicted proteins | sample 5559971 | NCBI WGS metagenome assembly JAABUV01 (sample SAMN10711881, study PRJNA513362) | rock metagenome | isolation source: Antarctica rocks | place: Antarctica: Victoria Land, Knobhead nord | collected 2015-12-19
CTTCCATCATACAAAAGCTATCTGTCTCGTCTCCTCCTTCACTATGGCTTTGTGGCTAACCTACCCTCAAAAGGAGGTGGGGGGGGGGCTTGGCGGCATCGTGCGGCGCATCAGTCGCCCTCCTCCTCGCGGTAGCGGTGCCGGCGATACCACGCCTCGCCCATCTCGGCGCGGAGCGTGGCCCATTCCCCCTCGATACACGCCGCGCAGCGGCCGACCGTGCCCGGCCCCGGCGCCCCCCCGCACGTCGGGCAGGCGTCGCCCGCCGCGGCCCCCAGCCCGGGCACGGTCGCGTTCGTCGGCGTCGTCAAGGCTCTGTCGTCGCCCCCGGCCGGGCCGGCCGGTGTCTCCCACATGGACATGCTGTGCTCCTCTCGTGTTTTGTGTCGCCGCTCAGGATGCTCGCGCCGTGGCCTCGGTCGGGGTACACGCGGCCGCCTCGACGACGTACTCGACGCGCCCGACGCGCTCCGCGTGCAGGACGGTGTAGTCGATTTTTTGCAACGCGCCCGTCACCTTGCCGGCCAGTTTCTGCTCTAGCCAGGCCTTGTTGAAGGCGGCGGGGACGGCCATGCGCAACACGGCCTAGACTCCTAATACTACAACGACGCTTGTGTAAAACCGCCGTTTTCAGCGGCAAATCTCGACCGATGTCGCGGCTATGCTGGCTTTCGGCGCCCATTATTGCTGCCATTAGGGTGTCAGCATCTAGCACAAAAGCGCCTCTTCATAGCTATTGGAAGAATCCGTCGTTGTAGTACTAATACAGGCAAACGTGATGTGAATGAGTCACGTTTGCCTGTATTAGGAGTCTAGCAGCACGAAGAGGCCGCCGAGGACGAAGAACTGGGGCGTGAGCGACCTCCAACGACATGGTTCAGACTCTGACCGCCTCCGAACGCCGAGGGGGTACTCGACGAGGCGTGGTCGCTGCCACAGCCAGGCCAGCGCTCGCACCGTCGCCGTTCCCCACGAGACAAGCCCGGACAACCACACATCCTCATTGCTCGTAGCGGAGCATGCTCAGACACCGCGGACCATATCGATGATTGTCCCTGCTGCCCGCCGATCGGTCGTCCCGCGCCAGGCGACGTGTTGGTCGGGGCGTACGAGGATGAGCGCGGCGCCGTAGCGCTCTTCGAGCGCCTCACCGCGCAACTCGACGACGGTCAGTGGCACGCGACGGGCGGCCGCGGCTGCGATGAGTGGATCCGCATCGCTGTCGTCGCGTAGCCGGAGCAGTGCCAGCCCCGTCCCCAGCCGGTCGTAGAGCGACGTCCCATCCGGAAGCCACAGGTGCGGCAGCCGCGCTCCCGGCCGTGCGCTCGACGCGTCGGAACGCCCCTCAGGGTGATCAGGGGCGCCGTCATCGGCAATCACGGGCGAGTCATCATACTGATAGTCCAGCACGAATTCCAGGCTGTGGAACTCGCCGTCTTTGGCTGCTCTGATCGTCTCAGCGGCCATACGGCGCGCGTGCTCACCCACCTGCCCCGTCGCGTCTAACAACGGATCGGCGAGGTCAGGGGCCAGTGTACTCATATTCACCATGGCCTCCCGGATCGTGCTCTCAGCGATCGGTCGCCGCTCCGCCTCATAACTAAACAGCAGGCGCTCTCCGCCCCAGCCGGCGAGCATCGCGGCCAGCTTCCAGCCGATGTTCACGGCATCGCCGATCCCGGTGTTAAAGCCGTGTCCGCCCCACGGCGGATTCAGGTGCGCGGCATCGCCGACCAGGAAGACCCGACCCTGTCGATAGCGGTCCACAACCAGCATACGCGCCGTCCAAGGGTCTGCTCCCAGCACCTCGGCGTCGATGGCGTGGCCGACGAGTCCCTGGATGAGGGCCAGCGGGTCGGCCTGACCGATCTCGGCCGGCACCCCGTTGGCGATGGCCCACCATAGGTCGCGCAGATCCAGGCGGCCCAGCAAACCAGGACAGGCCGGGTTGAGCACCCAATATTGGACCGCCGGGCCATGGGGCTGCCGCTCCGCCAAACCAGGCGCCCGGAAGACGACCCCGACGTTCGGACGCTGGTCCGACGCGCCCACATACCGGCGACCGATGGCCGCGCGCACGACGCTGCGCGATCCGTCACAGCCGAGCACGTAGGACGCCTCGACGCGCCGCTGCTCTCCCCGCTCGTCGACGATCGTCGCCCGCACGCCGTCCTCGCGCTGTTGAAGGGTAGATAGCGACCAGCCCAGCCAGAGCCGGCACGTCGTGAGGTCGGCGACCGCCTCGCGTAGGACCTCCTCGACCAGGGGCTGGGCGATCTGTTGCCCCGATTCAGCGCATAGATTGGTACGGTGCGGGAACAGCCCCAAGCAATCGGTGAAGCGCATCACCTCGTGACCGAGCAAGGTCGTGCAGAAGACCACATCCTGCGACCAGTCAACCGTGAGCGGGGCCACCTCGCGCACGCGCTGGGCCAGTCCCCAGCGGCGAAAATGCTCCATGGTCCGAATGCTGAGCGTCTTCGCGCGCGGCCTCAGCCGCGAGACGGCCTGTCTCGGCTCGACGACCAGGCACGACACGCCTCGTCGCCCCAGCTCGACGGCCGCACTGAGCCCGACAGGGCCACCTCCGACAATGAGGACCTCCGCCCTATCGTGCGCGGGCTGGGGGCCCGTCCTGACGGGCGGGTCCGCTGATCTATTGCTCATCTCGTCCTCCCGTGGCGCATCGTTGCTCCCCGACGCTGTACAACGATTATCCCATGGTTCACAGTTCACCTCTCATCCACTGGGCAATGGAGCGAGCCACCGCGGTCCCGGTAGAAACACCAGTCGCCGCTAATGCACGAGCCACGCGATACGATGAGGGGCGCTTGACCCGTATACGGTGCGTGGCTCGTGCATTAGCGTAGGGGCGTGTGGCCTACGCCCGTGGTCTCGAACGCGCGGGCGCATGCCATACGCCCCTACGCCATGCGGGCCGCCTCGGCCCGTTAGATAATGCACGAGCCTTGCTATACGGTGAGAGGCGCTTGACCCACGGCGGCGTCCTGGGTGTATAATGCGAACGCAATCGGCAGCAATCGTGCAACGGCGCCGGTGGAGCAGTCTCGACGCATGGAACATTTAGTTCTCATCCAGGCTAGCGTCCTATGCCGCGATGCTCGCGCTGTCCACGCAACGCAGCGCTGTCCACGCAACGCAGCATAGGAGTTATCGCATGATGACGTCCTCTACCGCGCTGACCAACGTGCGGGTCTTCAACGGCGAACGCCTCACCGATCCGCGGACCGTTGTCATCGCGGATGGCCGCATCGCGGATACGACCTCGGCCGATACGACGGTGGATGGCCAGGGAGGCGCGCTGCTGCCCGGCCTGATCGATTGTCATATCCACCTGGACGGCATCGACAACCTCACGGATGCGGCGCATTGGGGCATCACCACGATGCTGGACATGGCGACGCCGCCGGCGCTGGTCGCGACTCTGCGACACCGCCCCGGTCTCACCGACATCCGCAGCGTCGGCTATCCGGCGTCCGCGCCCGGCGGTCTACAGACGACCAGGATGGGCTTCCCTGCATTCACCGCCGTCACCGGCCCTGACGACGCGGAACGGTTTGTCGCGGAGCGCGCTGCTGAGGGGTCGGACTACATCAAGATCATCGTCGAAAATCCCGGTGCCATGGGGACGGCCGCGCTCGACGGCCCCACCATCGCGGCGCTTGTCAAAGCGGCCCATGCCCGGAACCTGCTCGTCGTCGCTCACGCCACAAGCACTCCCGCCTTCCAACTCGCCGCCGATGCGCGCGTTGACGTACTCACCCACGCGCCGCTAGATGCGTCGATCAGTGAGGCGCTGGTGGAGGAGATCGCCGCTGTCGGACTCGTCTCCGTCCCAACACTCATCATGATGCGCGGCGTCGCGTCCAAGAGCAACCTGCCGACCCATGCGAGAGGAACGACGGACTACCACAATGCGGAGCGCACGGTCGCCGCTCTTCATCACGCCAACGTCCCGATCCTCGCCGGCACGGACGCCAACCGCGCGCCAGGCTCCCCCTTTCAGGTGAAACACGGCGCATCGCTGCACGAGGAACTCTTGCTGCTTGTCGCCGCCGGACTCACGCCGGTCGAAGCGCTCCGTGGGGCGACCACGTTACCGGCAAAGCTGTGCGGTCTCGAAGATCGCGGCGCCGTACAACCTGGCCTCCGCGCCGATCTTCTGCTTGTAGCGGGTAATCCGACGACCGACATCGGGGCGACTCGCGCCATTCAGGGCGTCTGGATAGACGGCGAGCGCGTGCGGTAAACCGTTCTTGGCGGAGGTCGGCGACGGCGATGACGGCGAACAGTTTCTGACCGGTCCCTCAGCCCGGCGGTTGGTGGACGTAGGCTGCCTCGTCCACGATCACGACCTCCGACGCGCCCAGGAACAGCGGCCGATCGGCCCGCAGGCGCGCGGCGATGTCGGGGTCGGCGAAGGCTCGATCGACCGCTTCGACGCTGTCGAACCACAACTCACCCACGGCGTCCCACTGGGAAGCCTGTGGGCTGGCGGGGCGCGAGAGCGTGAGCCGGCGCAGGCCGGGTAGGCGCCGCACGATCGCGGCGTGTGGCCCGGTGTAGTGCGCCCAGAACTCCTCCGGCGTCATGCCCTCTTTGCGGCGGACGAATACGACGCGCCTGATCATCCCTGCTACCCTCCTGTTTGCTGTCCGCCCGTTGCCCGCGTTAGAGGACGACGCGCAGATCTAACGGCGTATCAGGCCCGAACTCGCCCGCGTAGGCCCGCCGATGGATCTCGTCGGGGGACGCGCCAGCGGCGCGAGCGGCGACGAGTTGGTCCGGGTCGATGTTCATCCCGATGGGGTTCGCCGCGAATGCGGGAGCGGTACGCACAAACGTGGAAGACCGCGCCCAATCGCCGAAGTTGTCCGATTGGAGTTCGACACTGTTGCCGTCGGGGTCGACATAGTAGAAGGAGGTCGTGATGCCGTGGTCAAGGGCGGCGTGCGGCAGGATGCCCGCGGCCTTGAGCCGCACGTAGGTGTCGAGCAAATCGTGCATCGAGGGATACTCGAACGCCAGGTGATGCATCCCGGTGTGCGCGAGCTTGTCCGGATGGTCGATGAATTTTTGCGAGGCCAGCAGCGCCAGCCGGTGGTTCGCGTCGTCGTTGCTCAGCCACGCGCCGCCTGGGAACCGGTGATGCACGTCCATGCCGACGACGGTCCCGTACCAGTCGATCATCTCCCCGAGGCGCGTGGTCTTCAGGTTGACGTGGTGTAGCGTGGGCCGCAGGGCTTCGCCGCCCCTGGATGCTTCAGACATCGATTCTCTCCTCTCCTCTTTGAATTAGACGCGCCGGCGTCGTCGCGGGACCGCACAAAGCATCCCCCCAGCGGGCTCAGGCGGCCCGTCCGATGACCGCCCGGAGCGCGGTGCGGAGGATCGCCGGATCGTGTTGATGATCATATACTCTAGCCAAGAGCTTGTCAATAGCGCGCGTCACGAGGTCCGGGTCTGTGCAAAGTCGGCGGGTCCCACTGGGAGCGCGGGCGTCTCGCCCGTCCCCGTCGTCCACAGACGGGGGTCGGCCATCCCCGTAGGGGCGCCGCGTCGCCTCCCGTCACGCGTTCATCGCGGCGTGCGCACCGGGACGGGCGAGACGCCCGCGAGCCGATCAGCGGGCGGCTATGGAGTTAGCCGCCGGCCGCCGCAACGGTCGGAGCGCGGTCTCCATGCGCTGTAGTTCATCGAGGAGCGCCGTGGCCGCGATCTCCATGATCTCGTTCGCCTCCACCTCTCCTTGTTCGTCGATAAACTGCTGCACGAACGGGATCGACACGGCCTCAAACAAGGGGGTCATCTTGAGGGTGGTCACCACCTGCTTGATCATCTGCACCGCACGGGTTCCGGCCGAGATACCCCCATAGCTGACAAAGCCGACGGGCTTGTACGCCCACTCGTGCTGTAGGTAGTCGATGGCGTTCTTGAGCGGGGCGTTGAAGCCGTAGTTGTACTCCGGCATCACGAAAACAAAGGCGTCGGCCGCCGCGACACGGGCGCTCCAGTCCTTGGTGTGCTGGTGCGTGTATTGGCGCAGGCGGGGATGGTTGGGCTCGTCCATGAACGGCAGGTTGAGCGCGGCGAGGTCGACAAGGTCGATGGCGAAGCCACCGTGCGTGCGGGCGCGCCGCTCGAACCACTGTGCGACGGGCAGGCCAACGCGGCCGGGGCGTGTGCTGGCGATGATGATCATCAGTGTGGGCGTGGACATGGTAAAGGTCTCCTCCGTCGTCATTAGTCACTCGACCTGGGCCACTTTGAGGGGGTGGACCTGGGGCACGGCGCGATTCCTGACACTCAGGTCGTGTGCCGCGACGTTCGGCAAGGAGGACCCCTGCCGCCCCCATCTCCTGCCATTGTACAACGGCTGGACACCCACGCCCCGGTATGCGCCGCGCCGACATTCACGCCTGCGCGGACGCTGGCCTACGGCTGTCGTGGCTACCGTGGTCATCCGTGCGACGAACCATCTTATTTCGTCGCACGGATGACCACGGTAGCCACGATAGATCTTGAGGACCTGGAAAGCCTGAGCGGAGGAACCGCCCTATCGGACGGCGTGAGTCACACCGCCGTCATCCCCGACTTCTCGACATGCGAGGCGAACGGTGAGGCGGAGTCGGGCACGATCTCGGGCAAGGCCGTGCTGGTCCCCGGCCTGGCCTGAGCGTATTAACCTTTGGTGCTAGTTGGAGAGCCTCTCCAACGTCTTTGATGCCATGGAAGTAGTCACAATGTCTCTGTATTGCGTCACATGGTGCGTGTACGGGCGAGTCACGGCCGTCGGAACCCATTCGATAGCCTGCACCGCCCTCTCGTTAGACATCTGTGCACCAAATATTAGATAAAAGCAACAAGGAAGCGAACAAAATGCCGGTTTCAACTAGCTGTCCTGGCTACTTAACTCATCCGGGGCTGTTTTATGGTGCGGATGAGCCACGCAGCCCACACAGGATACGCCAACCAGCCAGGACAGGCGTAATAGTAGGTGGCGAATACCCAGATGACGGAGAAGTAGAGGGCGGTAAATTCCAGGACCGGCCGGCCCATCTCACGCAGGTATGGCGCGGCGCCGGCGAGTCTTTCAGGATCGGCCGCAACAACACGTTGCCGAGGAGATAGCCGATCAGGAAGGCCAGGAAGGCTCCCCCCGCAGACCCAACCAGCGCTCAGCAGCGGTAACGCACCCACCACGACTGCGGCTACGAGACCCAACCCCATGGACACGACGACGGGGTATTGTTGCTCGGCCCAGGTCAGCGCCTTCTTCAGCATCATATCGGCCCGCGTAACCCAGTACGTCGAACTGCCCCCGATGCTCAACCCGATGCAAACGTAGGTCAATAGGAGGCCAAGCGTAAATAGGTCCCCCGCGCCAACGGCGATGGGCAGGGGGAGCAGGAGGGTGAAAGCCACGCCGAGCACGGACCAGCGCCGGCCTGGCGCGCCCTCACCGCCCCACCTGTACGCAACCCAATTGACGAAAAGGGCCAGGGCGAGGAGGCCGGTCATGAACTGTGACGTGCCGCGCCGCGCCGTCCGGACGAAAAACGGCTCGACGACCGTCGTGAGGATGGCCAGCATGACGAGGAACGCCGGGCCGACGGACGCGAGATAATGCCGGACTCGCCCGCGCGGAGGCGGTGTGTGCAGTACCTGGGGCGCCACCTCCAACGGAGCGATCATTTTCTTATGGATTTGTTCGACCTCCTCCGCGATGCGGTCGATTTTGGCGCGCATCGCGCGGATATCGTCCGTCTCGTTGCGACGGTCGATCCCCTGTTGGCCTCTGTTGCCCCTGCGGCCACATCGGAACATACTCAATCATCCCTTCTGACGTTGACGAGTGTGCGGGCTGTTTAGTTTATCCGTGCCACGAAATAGTAGCCATTATGGCACGGATGAACTTAGGGTCCATGAAAAGTCCTGGGACTGCCGGCTGGCAGTCGGCACGCCCTTGCGGGCGAGCACATTGGTGCTGGCGCCGGCCCCGGTCGCGGCCGTTTGCCGGCTGGCAGCCGACGGTCCCAGGGGCGGCAGTTGCCGACTTTTCACAGACCCTACGGATGAACTAAACAGCCCGCACAATCATGCTATCGGGAGTAATACTCTAATCATCCGGCATATCCGCTTGCAACATACTCGGCGTGGTTACCTCTATGGCGGATAGCATCCGTTGTCCGGCCCTCTGGCTCATTAGAGGTGCGGGGGGAGTTGAGGGTGCGGGGGGGGTTGAGGGCGCGGGGGGCATGCATTGGGTACTGAGAGCGTAGCCGCACTGTACGCATGCTAGGGAGCCATATGGATTCGCGCTCATGCAACGCGGACAAGTGATGCCGGCAGGTATGTTGCTCGGCCCTGTCGGGTGCAAGAGGTTGCCGCATCGTACGCAGAAACGCATCGACGAGGTACACCCCGCTCCACAACGCGTGCAGTACACCGCCGCGTTCTCGTCCTCGACGGGCGTCTCCTTGCGGATCGCTTCGATCTCCGCCTCATGGGCGGCGATGCGTGCCCGCAACTCGTCTAAACCCGTGCAGAACTGCCGGATCTCCGCATGTTCGATCTCGTGGCGTTGCGCGAGCTCGTACGTGAGATGGCCCAAGCGCATGATGGCCGTGCGCAGCTGCGTGTTGAGTGCGTCAATCTGCCCCTCCACGCGCTCGACGCGCACCATGCGCTCGGCCTCGAAGCCGGCGCGCCGAGCGCCACGTCTGACCTGATCGAAGATGCCGCTCATGTGACCGTGATCCTACCTATCTCTTACTGTGATGGTGAGCTTAACCTACGATTGACGTCGCATGGCAAACAAACGGTGACTAAAGTCACACCAGGCGTACTCCAGTCAGGCACGTCAGCGTCCGTTGTTTGCCATGCGACGTCAGTCGCAGACTCTGGACAAGCTTAGGTCGTCGGTGCCCCGCAGCGCGGGCAAAAGCTGCTCCGGGCGGGGATGGCTGTCCCGCATTGTGCACAGAACCGGGCGGCTGCGGTCGCGGCCGGTCCCGTCGCGGAATCGGTGGATTGGATCGCGGCACGCAGCGTCGGCGCGCCGACATGAGCCGTCCCCGCCCCGTCGGCGACCGGTATGCTACTAACGGTCGGTGTATCACCAGATAGCGGCGCGCTGCTGACGGTCGGGGTAGCGCTGTAACGAGCCGGCGAAGGGTTGCTCGACGAGGTATGGCTGCCGCCCATTGCTGGCATATCGGGACTTGGCCCCGTCGATGAATGGATGCTCGTCGAGGCCACCCGCCGGGTCCGCCTTACCATCTGGGTCAGCAGCCCGAGGCCGCCCCACCCGCACGCCGGGCACGTGGTGTGCTCCAACAAGGGTGTGTTGCACTGTGGGCAGGTGCCACGCCGCACGCGACGCGCCACGTCTCGCCAGATCACCACGATGGCACCGACGACCAGAACGCCTCCGAGCAGCCCCAGCCAGCGGTCTCCGAGGTCGCCGTAGGCGTTCTGGTCGAGCAACGTGCTCGTGACGGGGCTCAAGCCACCCAACAGCAGGCCAGTTGTAGCGATCACAAGGACGAGCGTCAGCAGCAGGGAGAAAGGGCGCCGCACGACAACCTGCTCGACCTCCCGTACGACCATGTACGCTATGTAGAAGCACCCGAGGGTGATGGCCCACGTCAAGATGCCCGTCAGCATGCTCATGTACCTCCCTCCTTCATTATATTCTGCTACTCCACCGTCATACCGGCTTCGCGTCGCGACGGCGCAACGAGGCGTACGTCCCCACGAGTAGCGTGCCGGTGAACGCGATGAGGATTACCCAATATCCTAACAGATGTACGGCATCCGGCGAGCCGAACATCTCTTTCGGCCACCCACCGACCGGCACCGGCAACCTCGCTTCCAATCCGTTGAGATCGACCGTCGAGCCGAGCGCGGCCAGGCACCAGTGGCTGATGGCCACGAACGAAAAAAGCTTGGTGCCGCCGAGCAGGTCGAAGACCGAGCCGCTGAAGATTACCTGTGCGATCAGCACGACCGGCACGATGCTCATGGCGCGGTCGGCGGACGACACCATGCTGGATACCAGGAGGCCACCAGCCACACCCGCAAGCGATGTGAGGATCAACGAGACGTACATCTCCAGGAAAGTAGGGAACAGGATACCCTGGGAAGGCATCTGGTTTGTTTTGATCGACACGATGGTCAACAACGCCAATGCCTGTACTACGGACAGTGCGGCTAGCACACTGAACTTGGAGAGCACGTACGGCCAGACGCGCAGATTGACCATGCGCTCCCGCAAATAGACCGGGCGCTCCTTGACGATCTCGCGCGCGGCGTTGATCGTGCCGAACCATATCGCGGCCAACGAGAACAGGAAGAGCACTTGCTCCGTGCTGCCTAGCTGCGACGGCGTGTAGATGTCGGCGGGAGTCACGAAGGACAGCAAAAGCCCGACGATGGGGGCCTGCGCCAGCAGCAGCACTAGGTTGACGCGGTCGCGCCACAATAGCTCCCCGTAACGCTGGGTAAGAATGCGCCACTGGCGAATCGCGGCGGTGCGCGTTTGGCGTTTACTCAACGGGGCGACCGGGGGCGTGGGGGCTGCTATCGACGACGGCGTGAGCGCGGCAGTCGGGCGTCGGTCCAACACATTGGCCTGGTAATGGGCCGACCGGTGGAAAAGTTGCTCCTGCTGCTCAACCTTGTCGGGACTCTGGTCGAAGAAGCTGTAGATATCGGAGAAAGCTGGCACGCCGAAGAAAGCGGGCGCGTCGGCCGGGGGGCCGTAGTAGACCAAACGCCCGCGGCCTGCTACGAAGGCCACGAGGCTGCACCGATTGATGTTCTCGGTCGCGTGCGTGACCAGCACAATGGTCTGCCCCTTGTCGCTGAGTAACTGCAGCAGGCTCATCATAGTCTTATCGAGCCCTGGATCGAGGCCTGATGTTGGCTCGTCCAGGAAGAGCACGCTAGGTTGGGCCAGCAGCTCGACGGCGATGCTGATGCGCTTGCGCTGCCCCCCGCTGAGCTTGCTAATGGGCTGATGCCGCCACAGCTCCATCCTGACGTCGCCCAGCACCGCGTCGATGCGGCGCGTGCGCTCTTCGGGCGACGTGTCTGGCGGCAAGCGCAAGCGGGCCGCGTAGTCCAGAGCGCGGTCCACCGGCAGTTCGCGGTGCAGGATGTCATCCTGCGGCACGTATCCGATCATCGCAGCGTAGGGTCCGGGATCGCGGTAGAAGTCCTGGCCGTTGAACAGGACGCGCCCCAACTGCGCTGGCGCAGCGCCGTTGAGGGCGTGCAACAGCGTCGATTTGCCCGCCCCGCTGCCGCCGACGATGGCGACGAACTCTTGTGGCAGTACGGTCAGGGAGACGTTGGTGAGGATGGCATTGCGGCCATCGCGCTGCGTGTAGCGTGTCAGATCGAGGGCGTCGATGCGCACGCTTTCCTGCGGGGCGAGCCGCCCCAACGACACGTCCTGGAAGGCGAGGCGCGCCGGACCGATCATCAGCTCATCCCCAGCAGAGAGGGGCTGTGCACCATGCACGCGCTGACCGTTGACAAAGGTCCCGTTGGTGCTGTTGAGGTCACGCACCAGGAACAGGTCGCCCTGACGCTCGATACGCGCGTGCCAGCGGGAAACGAGCGGGAGGTCGATCGTCACGTTGTTACCGGGATCGCGCCCGACGCTCAGCAGCGCGCGCTGCGGGTCGAGTTGAATCGCGCGCGTCTGACCGGGTGGCGCGGCCAACGCGGTCGGCGCGGACGGCATGCTCCCCGCGGTGGGGTCGGGGCACAGCGTCAACGTGACCACGTTGCCATACGGATCGGGGATGCGCACGGGATCGCCCACGCTCAGCGGCGCCTCATCTACGCGCTGCCCGGCCACGTAGATGCCGTTGGTGCTGCTCTGGTCGCATAGCGTATAACCGCCGTCGCGGGCTACGATCAGGGCGTGCAGGCGCGAAACACCGGGAGCGTCGAGCACGATGTCGCACGTATCAGCCCGGCCAATACTGCTGCTCGGCTTCGTCAAGGGGAACGTGCGATCCGGCTCGCCGGAGAGGCTCACGACCAACGTCGCGGATGGCGCGCTCAACAGCTGCGTCGATGGCAATGCCGCTGTGCTGTGTGGGGGCGGCGCTCCTGACGTTACGGCCAGCGTCCGGCTACACCCGCCGCAGAAGCGACTCGTCGCCGCATTGTCCCACCCGCAATCGGGACACGATATGGACACGGCTGGCTCCTTCGTGAAAATCCTTACAGCGACGCCTGTTGGAGCGCCTGCTCGAACCGCGGCAACTGCGCGGCAACGGTCACATGGTCCGCACGATCTGCAGCGATCCGCGCATCATCGAGCGCCCGGTACGTATCCGTTGTGACCTGTCGCCCATTAATCAACGCATTGAAGAGGTCCGCGTAGCCCGCCTGCACGGCCTTGATGTCTTGCAGATAGGCGGGGCCGGGCGGCGCGAGCGGGGACTGCACACGGGCAGACCGCAGGTACTGTTCCCACGCCGACTGCAGGTCGAACAGCGTGGCGCCGTACGTGTCGACGTAGTCGTCGGTCGTATAGACGCGCTTGAACCTGGCAACGCCATACGTGATGATGAGGTAGTGGACGAATGAGCCGGCTTCGTCGTAAGGCCGGCGGTAGAATAGCTGGCCCAGGAAGCCAACGTTGCCGTTGCTCAATGCGGTGATCGGTATGTAGGATCCATCGTCGAGGACGGCGCGCGCGAAGCCGTCAAGGGAGACATCGCCGTTCCTGAGCATATAGCGTTGCTCCATGTCCATGGCCAGCCCTTCGGAGAGCATGACGGATGCCGCCGTTCCGATGCCATCGTGCGCGATCTGATGGGTGAGTTCGTGCGCCACCATGTACTGCCGTTCGTCCCGCGTGCCGCTGCCGTCGTACATCAGGAGAATGGCGTGGTCACCGCTGAGGGTGTACCCCTTCACCCCCGAGTCCGGCGGCGGGAAGAACGTATAGGCCAGGTAGATGTCCTCGCGCGCGCTCAACTGGACGCCCAGCGATGTCTGGATATGTACGATCGCTGCCTCGGCGTCGTCAGCGAAGACGCCGACCGTCCGCTCCGCGCCGCTGCCAGGGAGGTAATGGATGGACAGGTGGGGCGTGGTATACACCGCCGGCAACAGCGTATCCAGCCGTGCTGTATCTACCCACTCAAGCGACGCCGGGAACTCCTTGGACACGAACGCCGTGACCGGCGATGGCGTGGGCGGTGCCACGACCGTGGGTGTGACGGGCGCCACGAGCGTCGGTATAGCGGTCGCTGCTATGGGCGGGAGCGCCGTCGGAGTGGAAGCAGCCGTCGGCGATGACGCAGGCATGGCGGTGGGCGTCATCGGTAGGGGTGGGACCGTCGGCGCCGCCGTCATCGTTTGGAGTGGGGCGGTAGCGGTGGGCGTCATCGGTAGGCGTGGGATCGTGGTGAGCGTGGCTGCCGGCGGCGCTGCCGCGGTAGCGGGAGTAGGGGTAAAGGTTGGATGGAAACGCGCGGATGCGCCATGGGGTGGCCGCGCCACGTCGCCACCGCCGGGTCCACAGCCAGAGAGGAGAGCGGCAAGCAGGGCCAACGAGAGAACACGTCGCGTCAGTCGCTTCATACGCTACGACGATGGCTTGGCGGAACTGAGCAGCTTGGCGCGGGCGTAGCCGACCTTGTAGTCATAAAGCACCTTGTACCAATCCTCGCCGTTGTCGCCGCCGACCGGATTCCCGACTACGTAGATGACCGCGCCATTGTTCAAGCCACCGATGCTGGCGGCGTTGACGCGCGGTTGGGTGCGGATGACCACACCTGTGTACCCATATGAGGCGGCATTGACGTATAGCGTCGTCATCGACTCCGGCTTCTGTTGACTGAGCAGCTTGGCACGGGCATAGCCCACGTTGTCTCCGTAGACAGTCCTATACCAGTCTTCGCCATTGTCACCAGTCACGGCCTGCTCGACGACACGGACGCGTCCGCCGTTGTCGATACCCACAACGGAAGCCGCGTTCGTGTTGGGAGCCGTGCGCACGATGACTCCGGTGTAGCCATAATCAGCTCCATTGACGTAGAGGGTAACCAGCGCCGTGGGTTTCTGCCTATTCAACAGCGCGCCAAGCACGTACCCATGCCGGGAGCCATACACGACCCGGTACCAGTGCCGGCCATCGGTGCCGGTCACTGGTTTGGCGACGGCGTCGATGCGTGCGCCCTGTGGGAGCATGCCTTGAATGGACGAGCCAGTGTTAGGCCGCCCGCGTAGATTGGCGAAAGCAAAACTCTGGTTAACCGCGTCTACGTACAGCGCCACCATCTGCACCCGAGTCTGCGTACCGGATGCGCCTGTCGTCCCACGCCTAGGTCTGTACGGGTGTGCGTGCCGGACGACCCGAGTTGCGGTCGCGCGTGGCCGCGCCGTGGCGCGCACCGCGAGAACCTGGGAGAACAATGTGGCACGCGGCGACGGTGGCGCCAGAACGGTGGCCGTAGCGAGCGGGGGTGCTGTGGCCGTGCTGGGTGGGAGCGCCGTGGCTGTGCCGGATGGGGTCGCCGTGACAACCAGGGCCACGGCTACATCATGCCGTGCCGAAGGGCCAAATGCGTGGCCCGCCATGACGACCCCCCCGATCCCGCCCAGGATTAACCCTACGGCGGCCAGGACCATTACGACAGGATGTGGCGTTCGCCGACCACGCTTCGAGGCTCCGCCTTGGTTAAGGCCCATGGTGGTCGGTGCTGGCTGGAGCACTGGAGCAGACAGACCACCAAGCGACCCAGCGACCGACGCACGGGCGACGGGGGTCGCTGAGGCGGCGAGGGCTCCGGGCAGCGTCGCTTTCATCGTGGGGGCGCCGCCAGAGGGAATTGTCTTGAGCGTAGGCGCTAGCGCCAGCACCCGCCGCAGCGCGTCCGCCATAGCAGCGGCATCCGGGTAGCGATCGTCCTTGTCGAAGGACGTCGCGCGGGACAGAATCTGGTCAAGTGCGTCGGGGATACCTTGCGTGAGCGTGCTGGGCGGCGGGAACAAGTTCCGCATGGCGTCCTGGACCGCGCGACCGCCACGCGTGAGGCGCGCGTACTCAGCATTAGGATGGCGTCCCGTCAGGAGCGCGTGCAGTGTCGCCCCCAACGCATAGAGATCGCTGCGGGGCTCGGCCTGCCCCATAATCTGCTCGTAAGGCACGTAGCCCCAGGTGCCAATAGCCGTCCCACCTGTCGGAGCAAACTGGCGCGTAATACCGAAATCAATCAGCACCGGACGCCCCGTGCGGTCGTCGAGCATGACATTGGGCAGCTTCATATCCCGAAACACGAAGGGCGGCACACGGCTATGTAAATACGCCAGCACGTCGCAGAGTGTGATACCCCAGGAGACGACGCGCGGCCAGTCAATGGGGCCTCCCTCCTCTCGCTGCACCTGCTCTAGCGTCTTACCGGGGATGTACTCCATCGTGAGATACAGAGGACCCGAGGTGGGGTGAGCGGTCCAGTACCCGTAGATGGCCGGGATGCCCGGATGCTCCAGGGTGAGCAGCGTACTGACCTCACGCTTGAACCAACTGATCGCCTCGTGCTTTTCCTCAGGCGTGGCAAACGCCGTATCCAGCAGCTCCTTGATAGCCACCGGCGCTCCAGCGAGGTCCTGTGTGCACAGGCCAGGTACACACGTCCGAAAGCGCCGGAGCCCAGCACGCGCTCGACGCGATAGTGTCCTTGCAGTAACGTGCCTGCCGTCAGCGGAGTGCTCGTCACGCCGCCGAGAGCCAGCGCGCCATATTGAGAGGCCGCGAGACCGTAGGAGGACGCAGCAGGTGGGGTAGAACCGGCTGGCCCGTGAAGTAGCGCGCCACATTGGAAACAGTGGCGGTCCGTGGCCGGACAACCCGCGCCACAATTGGGACAAACCATCTGCTTTGCTCCTTGGTGCGCCGGCACAATGGCGCTATAGACTTTCAGATAATGTTTCAGACAAACGGCTCGTTCTATGAGCGTTAACACCACCCTTGGACTCTGATTCTTTATCTGAAATGCTATAGTAGAATGATGCGATTCACAAACCGGGTAGGGCCGTGTGGCCGTAGCGCCGATGAGCACCACGACCATGCTGTTGCGTTGATTATATAACTCTCTGCACGAGTCTGACAAGGCCATAAGAGGGCCTTGTCAGACTCGTAACCAGAAGAGGTCGTTGCCCGCCCAGCCGTAACCGGATCGTAACCTTGACCTTAACCTGCCCTGGGCTTCGCCCATAAAGTCGGAGGCCACCGAACGAACGTTGGTGAACGTACTACCGCCTGAACGTCCATTGCTTAAATGTTATCCAAGTGATAAGCATTCTATTGTAACTGGAACAGATGTGGGTACAACTGCACTAAACCGTGGTCGACGCTCAAAACCACGCTCAAATCAGGCGTCACCACGGTTCTCTGTAATTATACCACAGATGTGCCTTACTGGCAATGCCTGTGGAAGTAGCAACTCCAGGAGCGATTATGTGATGAGCTGGGGCTGACGGTGACCCTACCCCTCCTCAACGGCGAGAGCTCGTTTGCCTCCTACGGGACGGTCATGAACCCGTCGCTGCCCTGCGCATCCACTCCAGCGACCCGGACGCGCTGCCGCGGTTCCTCGCCCGCGACCTGCACATGATCCTAGTGCAGAATTAAGGGACTTTCTTTGCAGTGCCAGCGAACAACCGACCGCAGTCGGCCCGTGGTTTGCCATGCGACCGCAGTCGCAGGTTTTGTCCACTGCAAACAGACCGCGTTAAGACGACACTAGGGCAGGCGTACTGCGGTACCACCATCGACAGCGGCGGCTTGGACAGTAGCCCGGTAGGCGACGCCAGCATGAGCGGTGCTGCCTACCACGGATGGGTCGTATTGAGCCTGGGCACGGCCGGCATGGGCAACGCGGACGTCGAGGGCATTATCGACCGCGTGTCCGACGGCTCGCGTGAGAGCATGACCGTCTTCGTCGACCTGGAGGGCATCCGCCAACTGAGTGAGGACCTGCTATCGACTGCGGCAAGGCGGCCTATGATGTCAAGATGCGCCCGCCCGTCACGCAGCTGTATGCGTTCGCCGGCAGCCTGCGCACCAACCCCAACGGCTCGGTCCATGGGGCAATGATGCTTACGGTGAGCAAATAGCTGAACTGCTGCTGTCACATCCATCACTCCTTGCACAAAGGGCGTCCATGGTACTACCATAGAGATGCATGCCGCACACCTCGTCGAGGATACATGGACGATGCTCTGTCCCTCCTGCCACAAGCCTTGTTCGCCCGTCGCCCAGTTTTGCCCCCATTGTGGCGCGCGGTTGGGCAACACGCCCAACGAGTCCCACGATCGCGCCGCCGAGGTGTCGTCCTACATGCCGTCCGGAGTGACACCATCGGCAGCCGTCGTGCGTCCGCTGCCTCCCGGCACCTTGTTGCAAGGCCGCTACCGCATCGGCCGCGTGCTCGGCACGGGTGCTTTCGGCCGCGTTTACCTCGCGGAGGACGCCCAGCACGGGGGCGGTTCCCTTGTCGCGATCAAGGAGCTGCTCGACGCTCAGTTCGCGTCCCCACAGGCGAAACGCGACGCGATTGCGTGGTTCAAGCGTGAGGTCGGAACCCTGCTCACCCTGGACCAGCGGGGCATCCCGGCGATCCACGGCTACTGGACGGCGGAACCTGCAGCAGGTCCCTTCTACCTGGCCATGGACTACATCCCGGGCATGACCCTCCAGGAGGCCCTCCATCACGCCGGCGGCCCGCTGCCCTGGCCTCAAGTCGTCGCGTGGGGCATTGCTCTCTGTGAGATGCTAGCCTATCTGCATGGTCAGACGCCGCCGTTCATTTTCCGCGACCTGAAGCCGTCCAACATCATGCTCGATAGCGGGACGAATCTACCGGTGCTCATCGATTTCGGGATCGCCCGCCGGCTCGCGGCAAGTAGCGGCACAGCCATCGGGACGTGGGGCTACATGCCTTACGAGCAGATGTTGGGCAAGGCTGAGCCGCGCAGCGATCTCTACGCGCTGGGGGCGACGCTGCACGCCTTGCTCACCGGCCAGTCTCCTGACGAAGAGTACCAGCGCCTGCAGCGCGACGGCAGGGATGTGGAGGGAACGATGCGCGCGCTCTTCCCATCGGCGGACACACTCGCTTCCGCCGTCCCCGCTCCGCTCGCGCGGGTGGTCGAGCGCGTGACGGCCTTTGTCGCGACCGACCGCTTCGACAGTGCCATGGCGCTGGCAGACGCGTTGCGACAGGCGAGCCAGAGCGACGTCACGGACAGGGACGAGGGGCTTGTCCACATGGCATCGGCCTCGGCTGCGCCTTCCGCGCCAAGCATGATCGACGGGCCAAGCTTAGTTGTGTCGGCCCATGGTGAGGGCCAGTACACGAGCATCGCCGAGGCGGTGCACTACGCAGCCCCCGGCACCCGTATTGAGGTACAACCCGGACACTATCCCGCTGTCCTGGTCCTCGATAAGAAGGTGGAAATCGTCGGGATGGGGCGGCCGGAGGACATCGTCGTGGAGACGGCCAATGCCGCTTGTCTCGTCATGTGGGCTGACGAGGCGGTGGTGCGTCGGCTGACCTTGCGTGCGGGGCCCGGCGGCGCGCCCCATTACGCCGTCGACATCCCGCAGGGCGCCCTCATGCTGGAGGACTGTGTGGTGACGTCCGCCTCGCTCGCGGGAGTCGCTATTCACGGCGCTGCGGCGACTCCGACCTTACGGCGCTGCACGATCCACGATGGGCAGGCTAGCGGCGTGGTGGTATACGAGGGCGGTCTCGGACTGATCGAGGACTGCACTATCACAGGAACCGCCCTTGCAGGCGTCGAGATCACGGCAGGGGGCAATCCCACACTCCGCCGCTGCACGATTCGCGACGGGCATGCCGGCGGGGTCGTCGTCCACGGGCAGGGGCAAGGTGCGATCGAAGAGTGCACGATTCACGGTAATACCCTAGCGGGGATTGAGATTAGGCAACAGAGTGCCCCGGCGATTCGTCGCTGCACGATTCGCGATGGGCATGCCAGCGGCGTGCTGGTTAGCGCGCACGGCCAAGGCGTCGTGGAAGATTGCGAGGTCAACGGCAATGCCTTGGCGGGCGTAGAAATCGCGCAAGGGAGTACGCCAACGATCCGCCGCTGCACCATCCGCGCGGGTCAGGCAGATGGCGTGCTGGTCTATGCGGATGGGCAGGGGCTGCTGGAGGATTGCGCGATCGTCGGCAGCGCTCTGGCGGGCGTGGAGATCACCCAGGGCGGGGCACCCCTCCTTCGTCGCTGCACGATCGGGGAGGGCAAGCAGGGCGGCGTCCTCATATACGACGGTGGCCGCGGGACAGTGGAGGAGTGCACTGTGAGCGCCAATGCGCTGGCCGGCCTGGAAATCGGAGATGGTGGCAACGTCGTGGTCCGTCACTGTCACATCAATCGCAATGGCCACGCGGGCGTCTTCGCGTTTGGACATGCGACGCTGCGCGTGGAAAGCTGCGACCTGACGGGCAACGTCAGCGGAGCTTGGCACACGGATCCGTGGTGTCAGGTATATGGCGCCAACAACGTCGAATGAGAAGTGCGTTGAGGCGCGTGATGCAGCGGGGCAACTTCCTTCAGAGTCCGTCAATGGACCAACCTGTGTTGCGTGACCGCCGGCACCTATAGACGTTCAGACAAAGAATGAGAATCTGCGGGCGATTTCGACGCTCAGCTGATTGCCCAACCCTCTGAAACATTATCTGACAAGCTATAGCGATCACGGTACGGTATACCAAGCCTATTATGAAGGTGAACTATTGGCAACGGATTGGACCGGCGCTCGTACCGACCAACCTCACAGGCACATACAGAAGGTGTCGCGTTCCTCCTTGCTAGTTCTACGCATGGCACGGGCCGTTCGAATCAGCCGGCAGGTCGATGGTTCTCGTGGTGCCGGAGCCTTAGTTCTCGACAAGCTAACAATCTACGGAATGGTTGAAGGTAAAGGGTTAAACGACGATGAGGCACTTTCGTCACGTTCTATTAAGGCTAGCGAATCTAATTGTCATCGGCGTTGTCATCGCTTTCGGCGTCAACTTGTTGGCAAGCGTTGCATTCGGGAAGGGACGGGACGCCTGGGACTTTGTGGACAAAGCATTTTGGATTCCAGCGATTATTGTGGACGTTCTGCTATTGTGTAGTGTAGCTTGGCTCGATGAACTGAATCATCGTCGTCTCGCTGCTCAGCAAACTGTCACCGCCGCTGGGAGTCGCCAACACCCCTTCGGTAGGTGGATCGCCATTTCGGGTTTCATACTCATGGTCGTTATCGACCTGCTCCTTTTAGGATTCTGGGGTTCCACATTCAAGAACGTGGAAAACGCTGTTGCACCACAAACACCCACTCCCTCCGCCACGACTACAGCCATCCCCACCGCAACAGCCAGCGTGGCAACGCCAACATCTACGCCGCGCGCCACAAGTACTGCAATAGCGACTGAGACTGCTAACGGAGTTAGTACACCTACCAACATGGCCAACACGCCGACGCTCTCGTCGAGCGGATCGACGACCATCGTGATCAGCACGTCCATGCGTGTTTTCGATCTCAAAGTACCCAACAACTACAATCCCTTTTCGGTATCCCCCGCACCTACCCCTCCTGGCTGGATGAAGCCGGGCTTTAAACCCAATACGGTGTAGTTAGGGAAAACACGCAGAGATGACTCCTCTTGCGGAGTGTGGCATGCTGAGATTTACGACGATCACAGTGTGCCCTACTACGCAAAGGAGTCATCCTATGGGATTTATAGCACGTTTCTACGACACGGCCGCATCCTTCACCGATACCATGGCGCTGGAGGCGCTGGAGCGGGTGGTGCCGGCAGACGCGATCCGCACGGCAGCGGCGGCGGCGGACGTGCCGACGCAGCGGCGGCGCAAGCTGCCCAGCGACGTGACGCTGCTGCTGTGCATTGGGATGAGCCTGTTCACGGCGCAGGCCCTGGACGTGGTCCTCGCCACGATGACACATGGCCTGCGCCTGTTCTGGCCCGACCCGGACCCCGCGCTGGCGACCAAAGGCGCGATCTCGCAGGCGCGCTACCGCCTGGGGGCGCGCCCGGTCGTGGCCCTGTTCCACCAGGTGTGCCGGCCGCTGGCGACGTTCCAGACGCCGGGGGCCTTCCTCTTCGGCTTGCGCCTGCTGGCCATCGACGGCACGGTCGAGGACGTGCCCGACTCCCCGGCCAACGTGCGCGCCTTCGGGCGGCATCACGCCGATCGCGGCGACAGCGCCTTCCCGCAGGTCCAGGGCGTCTATCTCACCGAGTGCGGCACCCACGCCGTGATCGGCGCCGGCTTCTGGCCCTGTCGCATCGCCGAGCGCGTGGGCGCACTCCGCCTGTTGCGCCACGTCGGCGCGGGCGTGCTGTTGCTCCTGGATCGCGGCTTCTACAGCTTCGAGCTGATCGAGCGCACGCGCGCCACCGGCGCTCACGTCCTCGGACGCGTTCCGTCCACCGTCACCCTGCGGGTACGCCATCTGCTGCCCGACGGCTCGTACTGGGCCTACATCTATCCCGCCGACCGGGCGCGCAAGAAGCGCGGTGACCATCACCTCGTGCGCGTGATCGTCTACACGCTGACCGACCCCGCGCGCCCCGGCTTCGGCGAGACCCACCGCCTGGTCACCACCCTGCTTGACGCCCAGCACGCCCCCGCCCTTGACCTGATCATGACCTACCATGAGCGCTGGGAGATTGAGCTGACCATCGACGAGATCGACACCCACCAGCGCCTCGTGCGGCACCCCTTGCGCAGCCAGAAGCCCGTCGGCGTGATCCAGGAACTCTATGGCTTGCTCATCGCCCACTACGCCGTGCGCGCCCTCATGGCCGAAGCGGCCGCCACCGCCAATCTCGCCCCCACGCGCCTGAGCTTCGTCCACGCCGTCGAGTTGATCCGCGTCGCCCTCGATGATTTCCAACTCGTCACCCCCGCCCAGCATGACCGACTCTACCAACGCCTCCTGCACGACATCGCCGCGTGCCTCCTGCCGGAGCGCGCCCCGCGCACCAATCCCCGCGTTGTCAAGCGCAAAATGTCCAAGTTCCTCCTCAAGCGCGGGTCCCCGTCGCCCGCCTCGCAACACCTCGGCGCGTTCGCGGACGCTATTCACATCCTGCCGCACGCGGCCCCCGATCCCCACGGCCTCGACGCTCCTCTCCCGCTCACTGACGCGCTAGACACGGCGTGGCTGTTCTTTTGCCGTATCTAAACCGTATTGGCTTTAAACCCGTGAACTGGGGATATGCACAGGCCACAACATGCACGCCACAGGAACTCTCTTCCGTAGCCACCAAGCCGGGGGACGGCCAATCTGGCTACTATTGGGGTGGAGCCTCAGCTAGACTTTGGCCATTCACGTAAGGGATAAGGCAGGCAGACTAAGCATAAAGACCGCTCCTGGGAAAGAGGGTATCATGCTTACTCTGCCTGCTCACATTATGGCCCGCCTTGACCCGTTC
>JAABUV010002895.1_pt1 | contig 22531 bp, 20 predicted proteins | sample 5559971 | NCBI WGS metagenome assembly JAABUV01 (sample SAMN10711881, study PRJNA513362) | rock metagenome | isolation source: Antarctica rocks | place: Antarctica: Victoria Land, Knobhead nord | collected 2015-12-19
GTCCTTGAATCTAATAAAATACCGAAAACTTACCAGTAAGTTGAGCCCAGTAAGTGATCAATGTCGCAAAATCTCCAACTGATTTCTCGCCATTGGTGACTTGATAAGCTGCAATTATACATGCGCCGAAGAAGCCAATCTTAAGAACCCAACTTTGTACTACCAACGAAATATAGAAGATAAGGGACGTCTTCAACTGGGACTGCATATTTTGCTCCACTCGTATACCTGGCGATTGAAATATGTTACTGTAGACCAGCTTCCAAGCGTATCGTACATGACCTGGTACTCTTTTCGCCAAATGCCTACATATCTGCGGTGTAATTCCCGTTGCTTGGCACTGTAGCATGTAGCGGCCCATAGGTACATAATCGTTGTAGCAGCGACCGTCAAAGCCATGTAAGGACCAAAGAGGTAGTAGAGATATACGTAAGCCACGACCAAGTCAATCAGCATTGGGAGAGCTTTAAATAATACTATTTCCAGAAGACTGTTAATCGAATCACCCTGTTCGATTGATTTGTATAGTTCCCCAGATTGCTTGTTGTCATGAAAGTCGCATGACAAACCCATGATGTGGCTGTAGGCAGCTGTCTTGATAGCTTTGTGGGCGTATTGTTCCACGGGAAGCCATAGCCTATAAAGAGTTTGCATTTAGCGTTGCCCCCCATGGTACGTGTTTTCACAACTATTTAGTCCAGAAGATATCTTACAATTCCTTGGGGGGATACTTACAAGCTTTTTATGGACTGAATACCAGCGGAAGACGGTGCCAAGGAATAGAGGATATATAAACCAATCGCCATGAGCGGAACATGATCTCGAGAGGTCCCCAGAGCGTTAATGACAACCCCTAACTGATGCGGTATGAGCACATTTGATGCTCGGATACAGGCCAAGCAAATAACAACACCTAGAACATTCCACCGAAGTTTGCGATATTTCGAGTTAGAAGGCCAGACGTATGGAATAAAAATGAAGAACTCGCGAACGTAGGTAACCCAATTTCCGTTTGCCTTTAGGCGATTTTCGATATCTCGTTTTTGCTCTTCCTCCTTCCAGGTCAGCACCGTCAGAGAGGGTTTCGGTGGCTGCTGATCCATATGCCGTGTTAGAAAGATCAACATGCCCAGAAGGCCGATCCATCTGCGAAAGAAGCGGAGCGCTCTCGTCGCCTGAGGTATGGAGGGCTACTTTAGAGAAGGTTTCGAAGATGCAAGCTACAAGTAGGCTTAAAGCTAGTAGCCGCGATATCTGAATGATAAGCAGAGTATAGTCAAAGGGACTTGAAAGCCGGCGGATGGTCAAGGACAGACTGAAAAGCCCAATCTCGAGAAGAAGAGCCAGTAACCATGACCCATGGTAAGGGTACCACACAGGGTGTTTTGAGTCCAGCAAACAGAAGATGAGGGTTGACCAGACTGGAAAGAAAGAGATGGTATAGATCTGGGAGTTGTCAGCGTTCAAGCCCAATGGATAGACTGTTAGAGCAACTGCCGGCTGGAATACAGACATTGCTGTCAGTAGTAGATCTGCGCGGTTGGCTGTTGAAAGTGTCGAAGACAAGCATCGAGGCTTCACCAATGTAAGTCATCATGGTAAAGAGCATAAAGTAAATGGCAAGCGTTTGTGGTTTCCTCTGATTAGGCTTCTTGAGAGATTGTAAAGTGCAAACACTGACGGTTGCAGCGACAAGGTAGTAGAGTAAGACGACCGATGAACCAGTGTAGTGTAGGACCTGGATTACATACTGCATCTGCTGAATTGAATCCATACTTGCGGTCGCAGTATTGTGAGGTAGTGACTACATGAAGCCTCAGTGTGCTGGTTCAGGCAACCTTAATCCAATGGAGAATCTGTCGTGAAGCGGCTTGGGTTCCGATAGCGTTGTAAGCCAAAGCTTGTGATATTGAAATCAGTATCCGACAGGTGGAACCAAATGAGTCAAAGTAAGGATTTTCGAGGTTGATCATCATAAGAAGTGAACGCTGGGCGTCTCGAGTAAGTGTCGGGGAAGCGTGAGTCAAGTATAAGGTTGTCATATATACCTTTAAGGCCCACTGCGGCTGAAAAGCTAATAAATATGAGCTTCTGCCTAGAAAATTGTCATGGGCGCCAAGCTGAGGACCAAGCAATTTTGACTAAATAGGCCTCTATTAAAGAATATAAATGAAAGCAATATGGTTTCGTTGTTACTGTGAGGATTTTGGTTCAATGTGCTTTCCTCCGTCAAGCGTTCCACCATGAACATGAACAGGAAACACACGGAAGAGGGGTCGGCTTAAAGATATCCTTGATCCAAGAGACAGTCATAGAAGAAAGATCAAAGCACTGCGCAGCCGATAATTAGATCTTGAAACAATTTGAATGTAGAAGCTTTGTCCTCGCCTGCGACGATCTCGATGTTTTTGCTTACGACTTTCCTCCCGGTTAAGAGTAAGACTCACCTAGCATCTACCACCAAAGTAGCATGTAATCCATAACAAGAACGAAAAGTATAGAGCCTGTTATTCCCAATGATAACGGTGCATAGTAAAAAGCAGGACTCGAGGTATTCCAGCTTGTCGCCTGATCGTTTTAATGCAAAGCTGACAACATTGGTGCAAGCAAAAAGTGACAATCCCCCGGCTCAGGCTGCCTACAGCCTAAGTGGCGCAGCGGTGTGATTTTGTCCTCTCATCCGTTGCCAGGCTCTGCCTTTTGCAATAGTCGTTCTTGTTGTCCTTGTTGTTGTTGTTGTTGTTGTTGTTGTCGCATCACGTTCTGAGACACGGCCGACCATTCCAGTAGCCATACTCCTATGAAGTGACTTCAAGAGCCATTCGAAGTACCTAAACCTGTAGTAATCCACTGGTGAAGTCGTAATAAGGTTGAAGCTGTGATGGACGGAAAGAGCCTTCAGTGCGACCGCGTCCTTATCGCGTTACAGCCGCCAGCTTTGCCACTATCGGCCGCCATTACCCCGAAAGTTCAGCTCTCACAACCCCTCAAGCTCCATCACTACTACGACCGCTGTGACCGCTCTTTCAGCCATGGACTTTGCTCCCTATCAAGACACTGCTCCGGAAACCATCAGAGCACTCTCCCCATCCCCTCAGCGTTCTTCCACTCGATCTCCAAACCCTCGGTCACCGCCTGCAGGCCGACCATCCACAGAGCCTTTCGCCGCGTCATCTCTTCCAGCCCCCAGCCATTTCAGCAATGAACCACATGGCAATGGAGGAGGGTTTGGCGGTGGCAGCATTGAGACTGGGCGCCTGGATGTAAGCCTGTTCGAGACAAGTCTGCCAATACGGTTGGATTACGAGGCGATGCTGGCATACTTGCTCCTGCCGCCTGCCGGAGGGGTACTCTTGCTGGTAGCAGAGCACAAGAGTGACTATGTTCGGTACGTATTGGACTTAAAGATGGAAGAAGTGTCCTGGCTGGGAAAGGGCAGAGAGGTCTTTTGGCATCATGCCTCTCGCTTTCGTGTCTCCTTATTAGCTCCTGCTTCCTTCTTTTCATTCATCATTGTGTCTTATCACTCTTCTTCAAGACTGCGTATGCATTCTTACTTTGAGGCCTTCTGGCCATGCCCTTGTAGGTATATGTATCTTACCATCCCAGGACTTGTCATAAGGATAAGCAGTATTTCTGAAGCGTTTGACTGTCTTGAAATATCGTTTGTAAAAGACCTCAGATCATCTCTTTCTCCCAAATCCGGCATTCATCTTTCTGTAGATCCTAGGCATCTCTGTGGCACAATGGCATGTCTCACCGGTCTCGGTGAATGCGTTCCATTTGCGTAGATGACTTGATTTCACTTCAGAAAAGGGTGGATAAGGCTGACAAGTAACGGTGCAGGTTCCATGCATGGCAATCGAGTCTACTCTTCACGGCTATATTTGTCAGTGACGTTCGACGATGTTACAGACACGATGACTGACAGAGCTCCAGGTTGTGCACCTCATATTCTCCTGGACGAAGATTATCTCGTGGATGCTGTTTGTTTTAGATCTTGGGCTTATAGGTTTTCTGGCATTTCGAGCTTATCAAGATGGTGGGGTTCTCCTTCCCTAAATGTGTACGGTACTGATACCGTCTCAGCAAATACTCTGGATCGCTTCGAGGTTCCTATCTTCGGCAGATTAGCAAGTTCCTTTGTAGACTCGGAGTGAGGCGCCTGTCTAAGAGTCTTCCTTTGCTTGACCTAGATACCCACGTAGCGAGATTTTCATTCATTGATATTTTCTTTGTCTCCTAATAGCACACAGTAATCAGGACCGGCAGTTGGGTATCTACATACTGCCAAAAGCTTGCTTGCACCGACACGCCGTACCATTTACCAGGGCAAGGTTATATTGCCGCTCCCCAATGAGTGTTCTCCGTGATGGGTTGAAGCCGTCCAAGCATCTCTAGCACTTGTGGACACCAAGAAGCCTCTCAGTGGGTTCAGCCAAAGACTAAGACTGGAGAGCTGTGCAGTCGTCCTTCAAGGCCATTCGCTCGAGCAACAATGCTCCGAAGTTGTTCCAGGTGCGTGACACAAGGACCAGGCCCCTATGAGGACGTGATGTCAGGAGATCAAGGCACGGACTTGCAACAGGCCTTACCGTGGACGTGCGGTTCTTCTAAAACCAGATTCAAAGTCAGCAGGGTGCTTGTTCTGCTCTCTTACACGTCCGGACACTCATGAAGGAGTCGTGCAACTCGGAGCGTTTCCGGTGAACAGTGCCTTTCCAATAGCGGTACTAAGTGCTCGCTCCGGCGCTGCTCTGCTGGCTCTTGTTCCAGCAAAATACACGTGAAGACGTGCATCCACGTCTTTGACACACCGAGGCGCTCAAAGAAAGAAGACTGAAGCGTTGAGCGTCGTTCCATAAGGTAAGAAGGGCCGCTTAGTCGCCTTTCTCACGGTATTGAATAGGGCTCGCTTAAGCTAAATTTCATACAAGGTAAGTGCAGTTAAATTCTGCCACGAACAATCATTCACTAAAACCAAACTTCGATTCATCCAAACAGGTAAGTCGAAACCAAACATCCTTCAGCATCACAGTGCCAACCCCTAATGATCTAGAAGCCAACTTGACTAACTCGTCCCTCACAACCACCAACCAACTTGTCTTTCCCCTCTCCACCAACAATGTCTCCCGTCTGCTTGTTCGCCTCCCCCCTCTTCTCCTCCATCGCCTCCTGTCTCGCCTGCCGCCCCTGCCACAGGGCGAAGAAAGTGCCCTTCGCCAATGGGCCATCCGACGTGGAGGGGGTTGAGCTCCCCTCCCAGTGGACTGGGCCGGTCCGCCCCCTCGCCAAGTCGCCTCGTCGGCTGACGAAGCAGGCCCCAGAGGGGCGGAGGGAGAGCTTCTGGGTGGATCGGCCGGGGGCGATGGGGGGCCTCGACCGCTAGGGGTCGTTTGTGGGTAAGCTTGGTTTCCTTTTCTCCATCTAGGTGCATCGACTAACGTCACTTGCAGGTGGTGTTGGCTGGGTCTTTGCTTCGCTGGTGTGCTGGATAGAACGTGGACTTCTTGCTTTGGGTGCTTTGCTTTTTCCTGGAGATTGACTGGCTCTTGCTCTCTTGCTTGCTACATCAAAACGCTTTGGTGCTTGCAGACTAATATTCACCTTTTCATCGACGTGACAACTTCGCCATATAGACATGTCATCTTGATGCCTTTGTAGATGTAATCTCATTACGCAACTTAAGCTTCTGTTTACTACTGCCCGTATCGACTTCAATCTATCCCATTTCCTGCGCTCATCTCATCCAACATCCATTAGTCTATGTCTTAGCCCGAACACATCTACTCACCTTTCAGTCACACGGCCATGTCAAAAAGCTGATATTCTTGTTCACTACTACTCATTTCGACATCAAGCTGTGCTCTACCCATACTCATAGAGCCTAAATCATCTATTTACCTGAGTCTGAGTCTGTAAACCTCTATCCGCCCCTCATGTTTTCAAGCTTTCAGATGTGGGAACCCCTTCCATTGTTCTTCACTAACTATAAAATTGATTACCCATCCTTCCAATCCTCTAGGTTCCAGTTGTAAAGGCAGATTTCAAACGTCTTCTCCATCTTAACAGCTCTGCGTCCACAGGGAGGAGACGCCTGGTAGAGAGGTATTTGAGTAGCTGTACAAAAGTTCACCGGTTATATTCTTAAGTACTTGATTATAATTCTTAGATTTGGAGAGGCTACTTCTTTACAGCGTATTATCTGTACAATCATTGAGGGGTCTTTCAATGCTCCACTTGGAAACTTACACCTAAAAACGTGGTTACAAGTCAAGAATCACTCAGGGCAGCGTAGTATTTCTGATGGCTTGTTCTTATAGCTTGAGTGTTTTAGAATAATCGATCTTACTCATTTGTGCCGCTAAATAACGCCCTTCTCCTCCTCTGCACTGACTCCCTCCTATCCCCTTCCTCGAGACTTGTCCCAATCCCAGAGTCTCTCCATCCTGTCGTATCTCGCTCCTCATCATCCTCTTCATCATCTGCTTCATTGTGTAATGGGTCAATGGCAGCCGATCCAAGAACCTCTTCTTCCTCCTTCACCCGCGCTTCTTCTTTCTTCGTAGGCTCATTGCGTCCTGTAAAATGCAACGGCGGCTGCCGCCTAAGGGTTGGGAATGTCCGAGATGTATCAGAAAGATCCTCGGTTGAAAAGGGATCAAAATGGTCAGAGTCTGAAGGTTCAGTCTTGATGATGGACCCGTTTCTCTTAGGTTCAGATTTGGGAGCAGTTGAGCTAGAGGACACGAAGAACGAGAGGATAAGCCAGGCGACGAGGGCGGTTGTCATTGAACTGGTCCAAAAGGCCGTGGTGAAGAACAGATAGGAGAGGATGCGGTGATGGTAGAGAACCCAGCTTCAATACATAGAATGAGCCCTCAAGATCAAAAAGACATACTGAGTGTGAACCGCTTGGAAATTAAGACTCACCGTAACCCCTTAAACCGCGCAACAATCTTGACTCCCACTTCATAGAACTGCATCTTCTTATCTGCCTCTACCACTACCTTCACCTCCTGAGGTATGTTACTCCAGCCTTTCGCAAACTCTACACCCTCAAACATCTTCACTTCCAAGACGTCACTTTCCGTCTTCCAGCCTATCAGATACCACGGCAGTCCACTCAGCGTATTCGCCGTATCTATTATGGGCGACGCATAGGTTAGGATTGCAGATCGTCTGGAATGAGCAAGGACTTGAGTGTGATTATTTAGAGGTGTTAGAGAGGGCAATCGAGTATCCGAAGCTGAAGCCAGTGGGGGAGAGAGGAGAGACAAGTCCAGCATAAAGTTTCCGACTTCAATGTTATTGGGGGTTCGTGGTAGATGAAGATAGAGGGTGATATCGTAGGCCTGCAAAGATGTCAAGGAAGAAGACAAAGAAGCGATACCGTAGGGATGGCCATCCCTACGCCATTCCAGACTTTAGCAATCCATTCCCAGCATTCGAGGTGGGAACGCACCCAAATTGCAGGTGTATGACCCGCTCAACGCCAATTTGAGGAACAAAATTGTAGTAGAACAACGTGTAAGCAACAGTTGAAACACCTAGGAGCAGCAAGCTCGTCGCCACAAGCAAGAATGTCCCCAGATAAGCCTTCTGGGCAGGTTTGGAGATGGCGGCATGAAAGGGAACGAGAGCTGTGTCCTAGATAGTTCAGCTATGCGCATTCGAAGAAGGTTTGGAGCCAACGTACCACAGCTTTCCCAAACGCCGTTTGCTCCCTTTCTGAGCTCCCCATCAAGGCATTCTGAATAGGTTGAGGCACGTCGTCGGCGATCACATGTCGGGCGGAAGTCGCTGCTTTGTCAGCGAAAACCCTAGCTTGGCGAGCTCGGCGGGCTTGTTCTTCTCGACGACATTCCATCTCATAGATTCGTCGCGACATGATTCAGGAGGCAACGACTCCCCTGAGACTATCTCATCAAACAGGGACTTGGGATAGAAGAGTTATGTCAGTGCCAGACTGAGTTTATAAAGCCAGCTTTGAAGGACTAGCATTCACTTTCAATTCATCCACCATCAATGCCGCGACCCATGACCACGCATTACTGTGTTGACAGCATGAACGAGAAAGTGACATGGTGATTCGCTTCATCTCCTAAACATTTGATGTAAATATCTTTCCCTCCTCCAACTAGACAGCATGTCTGAAGAATTCTGGGACGTACAAGCCCATGTCATTCCCGCATCTCATATTCGAGGATTTAGCAGAGGAGTCAGAGATGAGAGTACCGCACATCTAAAGCTAGCTGTTAAGCACTATGTCCCACGGAACCGGGACGTGAAGCCTGGGAATGTCACACTTATTATGGCCCATGGCGTTGGATCGTCGAAGGAATCATACGAGCCTTTCTTTGATGAGCTCCTCCACTGCCGCGTTCCAATACGTGGAATCTGGGCAGCTGATGTTGCTCACCATAGCGCTTCCTACATTCTCAATGAAGATATCATTGGCGACGAGCCGCATTGGTTTGATAGTTCTCGAGACTTGCTACAGATGGTCAATTACTTCCAGGCAGAGATGCCGCATCCCATCGTCGGAGTAGGTCAGTCTTGGGGCTGTGTCACACTTACCATGATGTCAATCTTCCATCCACGCTTGTTCACAGGAATCATCTCCATGGAACCAGTTTTCGCGACCGGATATAAGTACAAGAAACGGAAAGGAGATAAGGATGTGCGCCCAGACCGGTTCCATGTTGCGACGCTCATGGCCAATCGTAAAGATGTATGGCCGTCTCGCGAACAAGCCCGGAAACAGTTCGCTGCCAATCCTTACTACGCTGCGTTTGATCCTCGAGTCTTTGAGCGCGTCGTGAAATACGATTTGCGAGACATACCCTCGGAGAACGGGTCAGCCAAACCCGTGACTTTGACAACTCCGAAATCAATGGAAGTGTACACCATGATGCGCCCTGACCCTCCTTTCCCCGGCTACCCGGAAGCACCAGATTATCAAAAGCGCGGAAAGAATACTACTGTAATCGCTGGATTCTACCAAGATGAATCAAGGCAGGCTTTTGAAAGTCTGGCCAACGTTCATCCACCAGTTCTATACGTCTGGGGAACTCTATCACAATTGCACGACTCCGATTATGCCGAAGGCGTAGTGAAACAGACTGGAACAGGTCACATGGGCGGTGGCGGTGTCGCAAAAGGCCAGGTCAAAGAGACATTCGTGGATGGAGCCCATCATCCATTGCCTTTAGAGAAACCTAAGGGAGCGGCAGAGGCTGTAGCGGATTGGGTACTGGATATGCTAAAGAAGTGGAATGACGAGACTGAGAAGCGGAGATCTCAACCAGGGTTTGACAGCACCCTCAATCCACTTTGGCTTGGACGGATCACGAAGCTTTGAACCAGGACGTACTGCGGTAAAATACATGTTGCTATGCTGGCTACTTGTTACAATTGAAACCAAGTAATGGCCTTTGTGCGGGAGCTTGCCGGATTGATATAAATTACCGGATCTAACAGAATACTCCAAGTAAACATCAGCAATTTAAAGCGACCATTCGGCCGGAGATGATATTGTGAGGCAGAAGTCAATGATTGCTACAACGTCAACGACGCCAGGTCTTCGCACTCTTGCTCTAGATACTCCCTCTGTTCAACTGCGTCACCTCCGACTGCGAATCCTTCACCTGCTCGCGTAGCTCCATCTCCCTGCTCTCGGCAATCACTTCCGCCATTTACGCCATATTTCCGACAACTTTATCATCTCCTTCAACTCCTTTCTGTCCTTCTTTGCGTCCTCCCTCGCCTCTTTCAACTCCTCCACCTTCTTATCATAAAGCTCTCCAAGCACCATCGCTCTGCCGTTGAGCACCGCCATCAACCTCCAACGATCCGCGATCGCCCACTCCCTATTCTCCCGCCATTCCCCCAATATATCCGGAGTCACTTCATGCGTCCACGCCCCCAGCCGCGCCTCCATCTCCAATGTCCAGTGGTGTTTCATCTTTTCCATCTCCTCCTCCAATTTTTTGATCTTTACAAGATTGACGTCTCGTAAGCGGTCTGCGACCCGACGGACTGGTCGCGCCCGCCGCTTCAACCAAAGCCGGCCGGTAGGCGGAGAACGACGCGGAAGGCCGTCGCGACCCATGCGGCCGGGAAGAGCAGGAGGAGCGGGGACTGGCCCATGGGAGCGAAGAGCATAACGGTTCTGGGCCGACATGGTATTTTCTGGAGCGGATTGTCGAAGCTACAAAACTGGTCAGACGGTTATGTAACCACAGCAAACCCAAGTTAAACTTACTAATTTAGATAAATGAAGACGAAAGGAACGAGACACTGACCGGCAGTGTGCTTGTGAAGAGAAAGGATTCGCTGGAGCAAGACTCCTAGCCAACCCAGTCAGCCAACCATACGATTGCCCAGAATCAAAGATTAACTTACTAACTTTGGTGGATAAGACGACGACACGACGCGAGGTGAGAAGAAGGGAACACTGACCAGCAGTGCGATGGCGGGGAGATGTGTATGTAGTTGCAAAAAGCTAAACTTTGACAGCGGAGATATCCGTGAAGATGTGTGTTGAAGAGAGGTTTGCAGCTGAAGAAAAGGTGTACTGTTGCAGGAAGCTGTTTATGAAGAAAGATATGCTGTCTGAAGAAAGATGTGTGCGATGTAAGAAGTATGTTATCTGAAGAAAGATATCCCTGAAGAAAGTAGCTTTCAAAAAGGATGTACGTTGCAGAAACAAATTGCAAGCAGGAAACAAACCAAAATATATATTCTACCCGCCCTTCGCCAGCTCAGGCGCTAGCAGTCGACAATAGGCTTTTTATGTGTTGCTATCATCATGTTGCTAGCGCGAGGGTTTTCTATTGTCAAGATCATGTTCAACAACTCTGCTCCTATTCTCCAATTACTAGTGTCAGTACCTCTTATTGTGCACATCACCAGCGCAAGATATTCGAATGGAGATATGAAACATGCTTCACAAGGCCACAATAGCCAAATCCCTTCATCCTACGTAAGGTATCTAGATCAAGTGCCTGCGTTTCGGTTGATGTTGCAGTTGACAATAGCCCGTTGAGAATCTTCCAAAGTCTTAGCGTAGCAATCACATCATCAGCCGTAAGTCCTCTACAGTAGGTAAACATAACACAATACATCACACCACAGTCTCACTCAGATCCTCTCAAAATAACCCTCTAGCTCTCTCATAGCAAACAGCAAATAGTGACTAGCAAATAGAGGTATTATCCTACATACACTTCCCCTTCTGCCATCTTCCTATTATACATTTGTAACAGCGTTAAAACCTTCCATGCCGTTGCCCCCTTTCATTCAACAGCCGTGGTTGGATATTGCGCAACAGATGGTATTGCGCAGACGTAAGTCGAGAAAAGTTGCCAGCCCCTGAAAAGCAATGTCATACAAACTCCTTCTATCGTACTGCAGACTGCAAAGTCCATCCATTTCCTTGCTAATGCCGCTATGCTCATGGCAGAGTCAGATCGCTCCGCATCCTTCAACACTCCATGATGCCCATTGTCAATCGCTAGCTCAAGCCAAAGACCTGGGACTCTGGTTGATATGCTGGAAGAGCGCCCCAAACAGTCTCTCAATCTGCATTACACCCTTCAAGTCAGTACAATAATCCATAATTCATATCGGTATTAGATTGCAAGCAGTAATTATTGAATCCAATGACAAATGTGCGGAATAAATTGCATACCTCGGGCGCCGCCTTGATGAACGGCAGATCCCAAAACATATAACTCGGGTTCTTCAGCAGCTCCAGCAGCGTGATTATCAACCCCCACGGATGCGGTCGATGCACAATCAATCGTTCCAACAACACCCTGGTAATTTGCTGACGCACGTCCGACTCTTGTTGGTCGGCCAGATCATTACCAAAAAGGTGGAGAAGCGCGTAGCTAAAGTAATGAGTGTGGCTGTTTGGGTAGCGGAGCTGGTTGGCGACTGCGCTGAGAAAGTGATAGCGGGCTTCGGGATGGAGCTCTTTGGCTAATTTGGTCATAAAGGTGGCTTGGGGAGAGTCATTGGAGAAAGAAGGGCCGCCTTTTTGGCCAGCCGCGGAGAGGGCGCTTTCTCCCAAGTAGAGAGCTAGGGCATGAAGGAGAGGAGTGTTGACGTTGGAATTCCCGTAGTCCGAGCTTGAATTGTGAGCGGCATTTGCTACCGTGTTGATGTTCTCATCTGAAATGTCAGTGCTTCTCAATGAGCTGTCCACGACGTCTTTGATACACAGGAGAGGCTGGATGATATCTCCAGCTATCCGAGGCGGGTTTCTGATCTCTTCTAGACGATCGACCTTGAGGCCTGCTGTGAATGGATCTGGTAACTCTGGGAATGACGAAGGGTATGCGCTAAGAACGAGGTTTCGAAGTTGCATACAATGTGCTGGGATGATGTTGCAGAGGCGGTAGTGGTTCTCTGCCAGGAACTCTGGGAAATCGTGGTGTAGGATCAGAAGGATACGCAATACGCCTCGATAAAGATCCTTGGCTAAAGGTGAGACCATGGCTGGCATGAGCAATTCACCTACGTAAGTCAAAGAGCCGTCCATAATTTTAGCGTAAACATTCCAACCCTAGTCACATTAGCACAGTCTGGCTCTGCGAATCCAACAAACTCACTTCGTTATCGCGAAGCTTTAGCAAGGCAGGCATGAACATCCGGTGAGAAATCAGAATTAGCCAGCTATAGGTGAAGCTAGGGAAGTATCGCGGCTCCAGTATCAAAAAGTTATCAGCAAAGACCAGTATCATGTCTCGGTCCTGGGTGTAATCTTCTCTGGCAAAGTCATGCCAATCGCAAAGGATACTCGAATATAACCGGAAAAAGACCCGTTGATTGAAAAGCTCGCCCCGAATGACGTGATGGTTGTTAAATATCAGAGCAACAAGGGACAGTATCGAATTCATGTACGCAGCCTTGCTGCCTCTAACAGCGCCGTCTGTTTCACCTTGGTTCTTTACCAGAAGAACAATGAGTTTGGCCAGGCAATCGACGTTGAAGTAGCCTTCGTTCGCAATCGAGTTCGGATCCTCGCGTTCATAAGCTTCCACGGATGTGTCGATACAAAGCCGAAGAAAAAGTGCCATTTCGTCTTGTGAATTCAACAATTGCCTTTGATGCAGTTGAGAGATAAATGCCCCGAACATCTTTTCGGTAGGATTTGGATGACCGCACATGGTAACCCACTCTGTAAAGATATATTGCAACTGATGTTGTCTGATTAGAGATCGCTCGTCAGGCCTGCTTTCGACGTAATCATGGACTCCCCAATCCCTTAATCGTTGCATGAGTTCTGTACCCATTGACAGACCAGGTTCCTCAATCAGCCACTGCCCCATCGCTCCGAGGCTGCTTGCAAAGTCTGCTCTGAGACCAAATGGGTGGCTGTTGAGTAGCAGTGCGTTCATGATATCCGATAGAAAACCAATAGAGACCAGCCGCCGATCCCGAATGGCCTTTGTCAATGTCATATCTACCTGCCTCAGCTCCATAAAGCCGGCCTCGAGAAGTGCAATGGTCACTGGAACATTGAGAATTTTCTCGTCCTCCTGATTTGCAAACGACATAGTAACCTCCTTTGAAGTGCTCGGAGAGATTTTACATAGCTTGACCAGTAGCCTTACTAGGAATTCGACTTGTAAAGGGTTCGTTGTTTGCCCATACAAAGCCATACAGACGGTATTTGCGGCTTGATAGGCCACGGTGTCACGATTGACTGGTAACGAGTTGATCAGCTGTTCTATCTCGTTCACGATATCGATCATCGGGCCCTTTTGATCCAACTCGACCACTTTCAGTGTTCTATCGGGTCTATCCTTGGCTAGATGGGTAATGTCGGCAACTAAATCTTCAATGCGCTCCGAGACAGCCCTAGCGTCCATGAACCCGTTTGAAGGTTGTTGAATTGCAGTAGGTACTGGGGGTGGAAGCATTCGCCCTTGTTGCGGATGAGGGAGTTGATGTGGAGTCGCAGGTGGCTCTATGGAATTGGGATTGTGAGGTATAGAGAAAGCCTCTTGGAGTACATCTGGAAGTTGTCGACCACTGTCTAACGAAGCGTTCTGAGCGTGACTAGCTGGTCCCCGAGATTGACGAGCAAAGTCGAGATAGATCGTCATTTGCTCTTGGTTTAAACCACCCGGACCCTGTTTGTAAGGTTCAGGAATGAATCCAGCCCAACGGCTATAATCAGGATCCGTATATGGTTCATTGGGATGCTCCATTCTATGTTGGCGTCGCTGAGCTATCTCGGCCTCGATGTGAGCCTCAATCTCCGGCATTGAACGGTCTTCTGCTTGCTGCTCTACAACGTTGCAAGCTGTATCGAGGTTATCGTTCACGCACATCAGGATCGCACCCTCGGGAAAAGACTGATCAGGGAATTCGGCTTGCGCCATGCGTATGTAATTCGTCATGCTCATCCGTAGTGGCTCTTTGCAAGTAACCAAAGCAAGACTCCCAGAGAGTTGCCGGACCATCTGCTGTGCACACTTTCGGACCCGATCCTCATCAGACTCTCGTGCAAAATCTTTATGAATTAGGTTGGTCGTTGCAATCGTGGCAATAGTAACAGAACGCTCCACTACAGGTGCAATAATCTCTAAAATAGCACGTTGGACAGCGTTCTGTACAATCTGGCGTAGTCGTTGTTGATTGGTAATACTGCCAGTAGAGGGAGGGAACACCAACATAGTTTCGAGATCTGGCAATGATGCGGCAATCGTGTTTGGAGAGAACCTCGCGTTTCGCGGTCTGCTTATACTCAAAGCCAAATCATCGAAACCGTCAATTCCGTCAGGTATCATAGACGCAGATAAGTCCTCCTCTTGGTGGGGTTTAGTCCTTATATCTGTAGAAGGCTCAAGGGCATTTCTATCTACCCCAAGTTCCTTGCAAAGTACTTCGATCTCGAACTTCTGGTTCAATTTGAGCTCAACGTGCTTGTAAAGTTCAAGTAAGACTCGAAGTATCTCAATCGTCCAAGGATTGGGAGGTTTGAACACCGTAGACTTTGACGCCTGGATCAGGACGTTGCAGGTGAACGGAATGACGATCAGTAGCCTGTCTGTCTCGTACCCCTCGACCAGAAGATCTTTAAACGAGACGTTCTTGTGCTTTATAGGTTTGTCCCTTGCGATCGTCAACGATCCTAGCCAATTAGCCAAACTCTTTAGATTTTTTCGCTCTGCTTGTGAGTTCATAGTCGACTCGGCATTCAACATTCTTTGCACACTAATATAAGTCTCCCGGAGGACCTCAGCCCAAAGCGTTTTGTTGCCAAGTAGCTTCAGCATGTCGAGATATAACTGCTGCAAGTTCGGCTCAAGTTTCGCGCGCTCTTCCACAAGCATCGAGGCGAACCATTGGTGGTGCTTTTCTTTCAGAGCCTTCTGCACATCTTTGAGCTTCATGGGGAGATTCTGGTCCGAGACGTTGTTAAAGAAGAATACAACCTTCTCTTGTGTTTCAGAGTCAGGGTCTTCATAAATGTCAGAGTTCATGGCAGGCTCTGCATGAATTGACTTGAAGTGGATGTTCGGAGCTAAGAAATCATCAATTTCCCCGTTTGATAGTCCCATACCCTCTGGTACACCATTGATACCATTTGACTCCGCGTCAAAACCTGATTGGATATCGCTCTGACCAAGTACTTCTGCGGCTTTTGCAAAAGCTTCGGTGCCCTGGAGTCCCGGAATCTGTACGAGCACAGAGCAATATCCAGGCCATTCCGGTAATTTATCCATCAGATGCAAAAGTGCCTGGAGCCCAAATTTGTACATGGATGTTTGGGTGAGGTTATCACGGACAGCTTCAAGAATCATACCGAGGCCAACACGAAGGGCGAGGCCTGAGATCAGACCGTAATTGATGATACCGCCGAAAAGAACGGCCGTCATCGCGAGTGGCGGCAGCGGGTACTCGTTAAAACACACAAACTCGTCAAAGAGTCCATGGATCATACAAGCAAATAGATCTTGCTTGGCAGGGTCCCTCGAAGACTTGTAGTCTCGCAAAAGAGTGAGAATATCCCGGACTTCCAGGCTGCTGTTATACATACGTTTGTATAGATCCTGCATCTGGTCATCGGTAGTCTCGGACATTAGATTACTTTCTGCCCCATTTTGGTCAATCACGTCGTCCACGCCCTCTCCATAGTTGATGAGTCTTGGGAAAGCTTGTATGCACTGTCTCTCGAGGCCAACAATTTCTGCTCCATCTCTTGTTGCTTGCTCCAGAGCATCTAAGAGGATACTAACGGTCTTGATTATTAGACTCACCGTTCGTGGACCAGGCTGCTCATTACGAGCGGTCCGCATCTCGTCTTCGGCTTTGAGCTTCAAAAACTTTACAAACGTTGATGTTAGTTCATTGGGACTTCTTGTAAGCATGTCCTGTGCCCATTGCTCGAGGTCGATATATCCTCGACGATGAGCTAAAGCCACTAGGTCAACTCCAAAACCGGAAATCAACTCAGCAAGTTCTGGAAGCCATCCAAGCTCATGGGCATGCTCAAGTATCAAAGGCATCTTGAGGGGATCCTCGCTATGGATATGAGCTAACGTAGAGGCGAGCCACTGTTTATCTTGCCGCCACAGAGAATAAAGAACATAAGCATACTCAGGAAACTGCTTGTCTAGGTAAGAAATCAGTAGCCTTCCCATCACAGACTGCTGGACTGGACTCCAGGGCTTCGGGACTCCAGCGGCGGAGCAAAGAAAGAAGCTCTGTTTTGGTCCAAGGACAAGTTCTTTCGCGGCCTCGGCGTCTTCCGGTATCCGAGGAGATGTGAAGGCAAGATTGATGATTGCCGCGACTGCATCCACCGATATCATAGTATCCCTTTGTGCCTCTTCAATGTATTGCAATACCTCCTGGGGACCATCAATGTAGTCCATAGGATTGTACGATTTGCGAAGACCAGGTATTGTTCGCGCATCTAATATGGAAGATGGGAGAGATGCAAAACCCATAGCGAAGTGAAGCTGGGTCCCACAATGTTGCCATCTTCCGCCCCACAGTGCTTGAATGTCGAATTGAGCATCGTTGTGAGCGACTGGAAGCAAAGCATTCAGAAGTGCCAAGAACTGATCACTGGACACAGCATAGTCGCTGCAATCGAATTCGCGGACGACTCTCTGCCAATCACAAGACTCCAAGCATTCTCGGACTGCAGACACAAATAGAGAAGGACGGTACTGTTGCCATTCTGGAGCCAGAATCATGAACAAGAGAGCGCCCGCGATTTGCCCCTCGTTGAGATCACCAGGATATCCTGTTAGAACTTCCTTTGCAGATTCGAGGCTCGCAGTCGCTCGGGGTCCTCGACGTTGAACCTCATTTATGAGATCCTGACCACTGTCTAGCAATTCAATCAAAGCCATTGCTGATCGTATTGCAGCAGGTGGTTGCATGTCTAGCTTTGAATAACGGAGGTTCAAAGCATGGAATACCTTGTTCTTCTCGGCATCTTTTCTGAGGTCCTGGGGTAAATCTTGAAGGAATTTGTAGGCACTTGTGGCGAGAAGGGATGGTTCAACGTCAAAGTCGTCATTGCGGGCGTTGGCAAGGCTTTGAAGTAAAGCAGGAGAGTTATTGGAAAGGACAACACCGGCTGCCTGTGATTAGTGAATGAAGCACAATACAATATAGTGAAGCCTACCTTTTATCTTAAGGTCCTGTTTTGAGACGTGCGTAAAGGCTGATGCCAGCAATGTCTTAGCCAAGGCATTCAACTTGAAGTGATCCATGAATGTCGCAAGCTCGAAATCACGAAATATGTCACCCTCAGAGGTGTCTATTATCTCTGCAATTCGTGGAGCTTGTTCCGGATCTTGTGTGATCTTCTCCATCTCCTGCACCAGAAGCTGATAGTTGCCGGGGTTCTCGACATTACGGTTAACGCCGGGAAAGATTTGGGGAGAGTTGCCGACAAGTAGGCGACGGAAGTACTTTGCGAAGACATCCATGCCGTTTGATTCCACCAGCTGAGAAATAGTTAGCCAGTACAAGCTAGATGATCTCTAAATGTTAATCGAATTACCTTGTGTATGGCCTCTGCCTGGGAGTCCCACTTGGCTTTGCCCTCTTTTTCAGTTATAGATCCCAAGAGCAAGAACACTTGCGTGACCACAATTTTCGACACTGATGATTGGCCAGATATTCCAGATGAAGGAGCAGACCCACCGAAGGCCGACCGATCAAACGTGTTGTTTGTGGGCGAATTCAAAGTCTGAAGTTGCGATGAGGGCGAGAAGGTCTGGTTCCTTTGGGTTCCTCCACCGCTACCGCTCCCACCTCCTCCTTGAGACGCGGTGGTCGAAGCCGCGGCGGAGGACGCCAAGTATGAATTTGATGAGGGCGTAATGGCTCTTGACCTTGGAGACAAGAGCAGCTGAGGGGTTTGCTGGGATCCAGTTTGTGACGGGGAAAAGGATGAGGCTGTGGAGGGTGTAGAGTAGGTGACACGGCTATTTGTATTCCGGCTGGAAGAATTAAGAACAGATGAGAAGGTAGAAGTGAAAGGCGGGGCGGTGGATGTAGGTCGCCCAGTGGGCTCGAGTGATGATGAGCCAAGATCTGTAGCAAGAGGAGTTAGACCACGCCGAGCGCCTGTAGCTGGAGCGGGCAGCCCCCAGGCTGAAGGCTGTACTCTCGCTGGTCGCGCACTGGAGTTCTTGTTTGTATTAGAAGCAATGGAGTTCTGAGCTGCAGGGTGAGGGGGAGGGAAGGTCATCTAGGATACGCGACCATTCGTAACGCCCGGAGAGGAACAGGAGGATTTAGGATGTATGGGACTCCGGAGAGTATCTAAATTGTGATGTGAAAGTGTGAGGCGGAATGCAGGGCGGAGTTTGGTTGTGTGACATGTACAAATTGCAAGATTGATGTGAAGCCCTGGATACTGGTAGGTTGAGGCTCTGGTGGAACATCCCGGTACCTTGCCGCAATCAGATTGGTGGGCGACTTGCGCAAACTACGGAGGGCCACTAAAGCCGAAAAACGAAGCAGCGCTTATCCGTTGCCCCGCAACGCTGCAATGTTTACAATTACTTTAGTAAACTCGCATTACACCACCAACTCCAAATCTCAACTCTCAGCTCCGTAAACCACCTAATACCCAACATATTGCCGCACTCTAATATACTGCCATTGCCACCGATTTGTATCTAAGTCGCTATTCTCAGTCATTCAAAATTTGATATCTCATACTGAAGAGAGTAACAAGCTCAAGGCTTCAACGCCCGGCTTCCGCCACGATGCCTGGAACCGTTGCGGAAGGCCCGACGGTTACTATGTCCTGTACGTAGTAACTACTCGAATAATGAGTATTTGGCTGACTTAGGTAGTTGCGAACAACTTCTGGGGCAAAGATGACGCTGGTGTACAGCCACTGCTTGAGCGCATGCAGAATGCGAAGGTGACATGCGACGAATTAAAGAGCTTCTATAACAGTCAGAATCCGCATTTCATACACGTATCTTGGACTAGTATGCTCACTTCCGACAGCTCGTGCTTCGATAGAAGACGAATACGCTCGAAAGTTGACGGCGCTATGTCGCAAACCCTTGGGATCATCAGAAGCAGGCAGTTTACGGGCTTCGCTTGATGTTATGAGGGGAGAAGTCGAAGCAATGGGAAAATCGCATCAAACAATTGCAGGACAAATGAAGAGCGAATTGGAAGAACCATTGGCGGCATTTGCTGGGGGTATGAAAGAGCGAAGGAAGATTGTACAAAGCGGCGTGGAAAAGTTATTCAAAGTCAAGCAACAGCAGACAAACGCAGTTAACAAGGTACTTTGGTACTATGGGACAATATATATTACCCGCTGACTCTATTATAATTACAGGCTCGAGATAGGTACGAACAAGACTGCTTAAAGATCAAAGGTTATCTTGCGCAAGGGCACATGGTCATGGGTCAGGAAGAGCGCAAGAATAAAGCGAAGATGGAGAAGACACAAATTCAGCTAGCCACAACCAGTAACGAGTACGAAGCAGTAGTGAAGGCGCTAGAAGAGACGACTGGCCGTTGGAATCGAGATTGGAAGGCTGCTTGTGATGTAAGACAATCCTCTCCCGTTTGAGGCATTCGGCTAACGGGGGAAAGAAATTCCAAGATCTTGAAGAAGAAAGACTTGACTTTACAAAGAGCAGCTTATGGACCTTTGCGAATGTTGCTTCGACAGTATGTGTCAGCGATGATGCGTCGTGTGAAAAGATTCGTTTGGCCCTCGAGAGCTGCGAGGTTGAGAAGGATATTGCCAGCTTCATCCAGGAGAGGGGAACCGGCCAAGAAATTCCTGATCCACCAAAGTACATCAACTTTTGTCGCGGAGACATCAATGATACTGCATCAGAAGCGTCGGAGGATGAGAACTACTCGGTGGCCCAGTTTCAACGAACAATCAATCCTGCGTTCCGAAGCTCATCTCCCCAACCATCTGTTCTGGAATCTCATCATGACCCTCGATCGAATCTGGCGAAGCAAATGGGCCACTTGGAAGCGAATACGCCGCCCAGCCGCGAAACGACCATGACGCCACAGAAGGCAATGCAGCAACCCCCTCCAGTGATAGACTACCGGAGAGATCCTCAGACACAGGCACCGTACCAGCATAAAGTTGATCAATTACGCCAACATAAGATAGATGACTTGCCAACGGTACCGCATAATGAGTATCCTACGGATGGTATGACAATGTTCTGCCGGACCGCTCCGCCTTCTGAACGTAGCTCTGCTGCAAGCCCGGTTAGGCCAGGAAGTAGAGACTCTCAGAGCGAATACTCCAACCCCACGTCTTTCTCCAGTCAAGATCCTGGTAGTGGGCAACAATCCCCCATGAAATACGGCGGTGGCTCTATGGTGTCTGCAGGCAGCCCAAATAAGTCGGTTCAGAAGAAGCGAAGTGGTTTCTTCAGCAATAGTCCTTTCCGGAGAAAGAGCAAGCATGAGAAGGAGAACCCGGTGCTTGCTCCACCAAATGGCCGTAGTACTTATGGCTCGTCCAACGATCGACATGGCGGAAGCAATGTGTCAAGCCCAACCCGGGCGTACGGTCAAGGAAATCGGTCTTCAAACTTTCAAGACGACCACTCGGCGAGCCCCGAGCCTGTGGATCCACGCGCGAACTTCCAGCTCAATGTTGGCAACAATGTCTTCGACGTTGCATCTCCAGATGCTCGCCGTCAGCCTGCTGGTAACGCGATGAATTCACCAACCAAAGACCTCGACCCAATCGCTCAAGCCCTTGCCGATCTGAAAGGCATTACCAAACAATCGTCCACTCGTGTCTCAGCTGACCGCTACCATGGCATTGCCACGCCTGCCCCTAGCCTAGCAACCCCACCAGTCCCACAGAACGATGCGGCAGCCGCCCAACGTGGTACGCCACCGCCATCTTACCACGATCCTCAACCCATGAAGCGTCTTGATCTTCCCCAACCAGCCTTTACATCAAAACAGATGCAGCAAACCACTCGCAAGTACGTAGGTCAGACCAAAGATATGTATGGTTCCTCTCGTCCAGGTAATCGCGGCAGTGCCTCCGATATACCTCGGGCAACTTCTCCCCTCCCAATGCGGAGCGTTTCCCCACGCCCAGGTTATAATGCCCCTCAACCGCAAGCCCACCCCCAAGGTTCCTACGCCCGCTCCGCAAGCCCAAACCCCTACACCAACGCCCCTCAGCCACGCCAAACCCCCCACGTCAGCCCCGCAAAACACAGCTACGCCAACAGCCAGAGTAACAACAGCAACAACCGCTACTCTCGCCACAATTCTCCCAACGACATTCCACGCGCAGTATCTCCGCAACCACCGCAGCCGCAATATGCGAGGCAAGAACGGCCAAGCAGTAGCAGTGGTGCTCTGCAGCTAGCTGATCGAAATTTGGCTCCGCGAGCAAGGTCGAACACGGCGGCGAGACCGATGAGTTATTATGATGGGCAGCAGGGGGCGCCGATGGGAATGGATGCGGGGATAGGGGATCTGAGGGCGAGGAGTAAGAGTGCGGCTAGTGACCGGCAGTTTACGAAAGATGGTCGTCCGATTTTGCAATTTGGTGAGTTTCGTTCTATTTTTTGCAACTTTCTTGCCTGATTTTGGAAAAATCAAGTGAAAAAGGCGCTGACTTTCGAGTAAAAGCGAGGGCATTATACATGTACCGCGCGGCCATTCCCGAGGAGCTGAGTTTTGCCAAGGGAGATATTCTAGCCGTGCTGAGGTTGCAAGACGATGGGTGGTGGGAGGCGGAGGTGACGGGGAAGAAGGGGAGGGCGGGTTTGGTTCCGAGTAATTATCTACAGCCGTGCTGAGGGGCCATTCTATCCTGTCAGCCAGGAGGACATATTGGGGAGCGTGCTGAAGAGGATATGGTATAGATTCGCAAGTTTGGTGTTTAGCATATTCCGAGGTTTGTGATCAGCTGTATGGTTGGATGTTTGGGCAATGTTGTTGAGCGGGTTTTGATGCTTTTGTGGATACCTTGGGTTTATTTGTGGAGCTTCGTGTATTTGGTATGAAATGA
>JAABUV010002899.1_pt1 | contig 22494 bp, 38 predicted proteins | sample 5559971 | NCBI WGS metagenome assembly JAABUV01 (sample SAMN10711881, study PRJNA513362) | rock metagenome | isolation source: Antarctica rocks | place: Antarctica: Victoria Land, Knobhead nord | collected 2015-12-19
CCGGCTGGTGCCACATCGCCTCGGTCGCGGACCCGCCGCAGGGCGGCGAGCAGCAGGTGCGCGCGCGTGCCGGGCTGCCGTGCTGCTCTAATACCACCCATTTGGCTGCTTAGCACAGTGGTGCTGCATGCATGTCAAGGGTTTTGCAGCAGGCTTCCGCATGTCGAGATGCGTTGCCGGACCGCAGCGGGCGGCGCGCGTTTCGCGTGCGCGCACGCGCCCGCACCGCGACAAGTCATGCTGGCATCCACGTCCCCAGCGAGCAGCAGCTGCGGGGTTACGTTATGCCCAGGAAATGTGCCTCAGCGCGCACATTTCAGGGCGGCCGGAGGCCTGCGGGCTTGCTCCTCGCCCGGGCATGCTCTTGGCACGCAGGGCGGCGCGTGAGCGGCGAGCGCGGAAGCCCTAAACCTACCCTGTCATGCCGGCCTGGCTGACAGGGCGGCGCGGCTGCGCGGGCGCAGGGGAACCAGTTCGGGCTGCTGTTCCACCAGGCGGCGGAGCGCATCGGCGGCGGCTACAGCATGGACAGCTTTGACGCGACTGGCATCCGGGCACGCGCCCCGCCCGGGCCGCCCGCACCGGCAGCGTTAGGGTCTGGCAACACAAGGTAAAATAAACAGGGGCAAAATGGTGCAAGCTGCGCTGATGTGTTAGAGGGCGCACCGCGCTTTCTGTTGCATGCATGCGCATGCTTGCCAGTGCAGGGCGAGCGCGCCGCGGCCTCGCTGCCGGTGCCGTGCGAGGCAGCCGGGGCATGCACAGGCTGCGGAGCAGGGCATGTGCCACCGGCCGGCCGTTCCCAGCGGCCAGCGGATCCTCCGGCGCGGGCGCAGGTGCAGCGCGACGATGTGGCGCGTTTCCTGCGCGAGCTGCGTGCGGTAGTCAATGCCGCGGCGCGCCGGCCATGAGCCAGGGCCCCATTGCGGCGGGCGCCGGCCTGCGGGCCTCCGCGGCAGCCGGCGCGGGGCGCCCGCGCTCCTGCAGAGCGCTGGCGCGGCCGGGCGCCGGCGCGCGGGTACCCAGCTGCCGCACGCGGCAGGCCCTAGAGGCGTCCGCTGAGCAGAGCGTGCTGCCCAAGCTGCTGCGCTTCATGCCAGCCAGTGCATGGGGCTGGGCTCGGCGGCGTCGCCCCACGCAGGCCTGGTATGCCACCTCAGCGGGCATCGGTGGACGGAGTCAGGCAGTGCCGCGACGGTCGCCCCGCCTCTGCATGCTCGCGCATGCGCACTCGCGGCCTGCGGCTGCCGAGCAGAGCCTGGCGCCCATAGAAGGCGTCCTGGCAGCGAGGACAGGGGCCCCAACTGGCGCCCCACGCCCTCGCATGGCAGCGTCTCACGTTCTTTAACTCGCGGCGCGGCATCTGGCCCGGGTGTCAGCGGGCTTGCCGGCGCGCGGCGCGGGGGCACGTGCTGGGTGGGTGCGTGTGCGGGGCGGCAGGTGCGTGCGGGGCGGGTGGCAGGCGCGGGTGGGGTGGGTGGCAGGTGTGAGTGCAGGGCTTGTGGCAGGTGCGTGCGCGCGCGCTTGCTTTGAGGGTGAGGGCGCAGGCTCCTGTGGCCCAGCGTGTGGGGATTGCTCAGTGAACGCGCAGTGTGTGTGAACTCCCAGGCACTTCGAACGGTCCCACGAACGGTAGCACGAATGGTGGCACGAAGCGCATGCTGCCTGCAGGTGTGAATGGTAGGGCATCGCCTGCAGGTGTGAATGCTAGGGCATCACTGCGTGCCGTGACTCACCTGGCGCCCTGATGTGAAAGCACTGCCTGCATTGTTGCAGGGTGACCCTGCCAGGGTCCTCTAAAGCCCCGCTGGCAGGCATCAGTGGTAGCTGTGTGTGTGTACGCCCTGCAGCTCAGCCTGCATGCGCAGGTCCCCTTTTATTTTCCTGGCTTGGTCCGAGCGCTCAGCCACCACTCCAGCTATGTGCAGTGGGCAGCTGTTGCGCGCGCCAAGCCCCGCGTCCCGCCAAGCCACAGCATGACCAGCGTTGGCACGCAAGTGTGCAATGTCAGTGTCGCTCACCGACCTGCCACAGGAGGTCCTGGCAGTGGTGATGGGCCGGCTGCGGCCGCACAGTTTTGGCCTGGCAGCTTGCACATGCAAGTATCTCCATGACGTTGCCAGCGCGCCACGCGACTGGGCTGGTATGGACTGCGCTTGGCTGCAGAAAAGCGAGCCCGTGATTAGCTCGCTTCCCATCTTGTTCACTAAATGTTGCTGGCAGCGAGTGCTTGGCGTCTGGCGCAGGCCTGGTCATGGCGGAGAGCTGGCAGGTCCCCATGCCCGCCCACTCCCGGCTGCAGGTGCTGGCAGCCGGCTTCGGCGTCCACTCTGACTGCATCTCTGGGTGCGCAGCTGCACCGGCGCAAGCGCCCGCACGGCCATAGAGCGGCGGCGGCGCAGGGGTCGATGTGCGCCCGGGACCGCCGGACGAGGTGTATGCAGGGCCTGTCTCCCAGACGTGCGCGTCGCGCTGGCCGCACGCCGGCGCCCCTGTGCGCCCAGCACCCGCGGCGGGCGCGGCGGCCGCGCCGCTGACGCTGCGCCCGCGCTCGCCGGGCATCCACAGGGGCGCCGCCCCATGGCATCCAGCGGCGCGCGCCGGCGCGGCGGGCGCTGTCCAGACCCCCCGCTGCGCACCCGGCTGCGCCGCCACCGATACCAGCAGGGCGTCCGCCTTGCGCGCGGCCCTGTCGGCCTCAGTGCGCGCGGCCGCGGCGCCGCGCGCCTGAGCCTCCGGCTCAGCGCGCAGCCTCGCGTCCCGGTCCTTGAACGCGGCATCCGTGCCCTAGCGCAGGCACAGGCAGTAATACTGCATTCCGATATGCAGAAACATGCGGTGGCCACGCCCTGGCATGATGAAATGTCCTCAGTTGTGACAGGGTAGACCCCCATGAAGCAACCATGTCCATGGCGGGCTGTTACCCTGCTTGGTGGCATGTCTGATGCACTATGTGTCGTGAAGGTGCACATGAAGAGGCATGCCAGACAGCGGGCGAGCGCGCACCTGCCGGACGCCCAGCGCCAGGGCTGCGCGCACGGCGGCCTCCCTCTCCTCGCGGCGCGCCTGGTCCAGCGCGGCCAGCCGCTGCTCGGCTGCCGCCTCCGCCTCAGCGCGCGCCTCGGCGCGAGCTTGGTGCACCTGGGCAGAGGGTACTGCTTGATAAGCAGAGCAAGGCCCGTTATGGAGAGACAAGCTTGCGTCCAGCCGAGGTCATAAATGCAGGCCCCATACTGCCACGCGCAGAGCGAAGCCGGCTCGCTCATCGTCTGTCACATACTTGCTCTGCAGAACCAGGCTCGGGCGTTGCAGCAACTGCCGCGCGTGCACAGCAGGCAGCGCGCCTGCTTGGCGACATCCGCGCGCTCGAGCGCCAGCGCCGCGGCAAAGCGCTGTTCGGCCACCGCCTCCACCTCGTCGAGCGCCTCGGTGCGTGCGAGCAGCACCTAGGCGCACTGCCTCGGTCAGCAGAGCATGCGCATATGAGTGAGATAAGCGCCTGCATTCATGCACGCGCAATCTTTATGTTTACAGTCATCCAGCCTGTTTCAAGGATGGTTGAGCTTGTGGTGGGTATGGTACCAAGCCGTGCACCAATATTCTGACGTTCCCTGACTTGATTTGGCACCATACTCTCCACACACACACCTTTCCTTGAATAGGCTGACTGACTGTATACCTTTACTGCGGCTCATGTTTACCACCAATGATGATGCCATCTGCTGTCACATGTGCAGCCGTGCAACTCCAGTCTGTTGCGTTATCATCTCTGCAAAGCAGGTAAGGGCACGGCCAAGCGCCGCACGTGCACAACAGGCCGCGCGCCTGCTTCACAAGCTCCGCGCGCTCGAGCGCCAGCGCCGCGGCAATGCGCTGCTCGGCTGCTGCCTCTGCCTCGGCGCGCGCCTCAGTGCGCGCTTGGTGCACCTGGGCACAACTGCTCTGTGAGCAAGGCATCAGGAGTAGATCAGGCGCATTCACACATTGCAGCTCATCTACCCACCAATCCCCTCGCTGCCAGGTATGGCATGCAAAGCGGCTCCACGCAGTCTGCTGCACACACAGTGCACAAAAGGCTAGGGCAAACGCAGCGGACGTCCCTGTTGCTGCACACGCACGGCCAGCTGCGCGCCTGCTTGTCAAACTCTGCGCGCTCGAGCGCCAGCGCTGCGGCAAGTTGCTCCTCGATTGCTGCCTCCGCCGCGCGCGCCTCGGCGCGCGCTTGGTCCACCTGGAAATCTTGCTCGATTAGGAGCGCATGAAAGACGTTGGGTAGTCGAGATTGATTTGTCACCGGCTGAGGTCCGCTTCTAAATGCTGCCACGTCGGCGTAGTATGTGCAGCCGTCGCAATCACTGTCTGGCGCATGCACGCTCTGCAAAAGCAAGCCAGGGCGGTGCGCCACAGCCGCACTGCCGCACAAACAGCATGAGCTGCACCTGCTTGTCGGCCTTCGCGCGCTCGAGCGCCAGCGCCGTTGCAATGCGCTGCTCGGCCGCTGCCTCCGCCTCAGCGCGCGCCTCGGCGCGCGCTCGGTCCACCTGGGCAAGACTGCCCGATCAGGAAGGCGCGGCACGCTGTGGGGCACGCTTGCCGTGTCAGCCGAGCTCACTATGGCATGCCCCATGCTGCCCACATGCATGGCAGTGGACAATAGGCTCACTCTTTACCGGCCTCGCGGCTGACCATGCGAGAGCAGCTGCTGCACTGCAGCCGACCGCCGCACAATGTCATGAGCTGCGCGCCTGCTTGGCCAAGTCCGCGCGCTCATGCGCCAGCGCCGCCGCATAGCGCGGGTCGGCCGCGCGCACGTCCAGACGGCGCAAGGCCGCGCGCGCACGTCCTTCATCGTTGTCCTCGATGACTACCTCGCCAGCACAGCGTGCCTCCGCCTCAGCCGCGCCCAGCGCCGCACGCGCGACGACAGCCTCGTCACCGCCGCGTGCCCCGGCCGCCTCGGCCCTGTGCCGCTTGCCAGGCCTGCCCTCGCGCGGCGCTCCGCTGTCATAGGCGCTGCTCCCTGCCGCATCGCCGGCGGCCGCCCGCCGCTTGTTGGCCTTGCGGCGCGCCTTGGCGGCCGGAGCTGCCGTGGCCGGGGCGGCGCGCGCAGGCTCGGCAGCACTTCCTGAGGCCCGCAATACAGCCTGCTTTGGACTGAAGTCCACACTTGCACTGCAGCAACGAGAATACACATTATTGACTCGGGGCTTAGCAGCACTCTGAGACTAGAAGCACAGCCAGGGACAGGCTGCATGCCCACCTGCATGCGGGTCGTTGCCAGCAGCGTCGTCAGGATCGGAATGACTGTCAGAAGTGCTGGGGGCGGGCGAGCCAGCCGCGGCCGCAGCTCCATTTGCGCGCTCAGCTGCTGGGTGCGCACGGGCGCTTATGTTCTCAGTGGGCCATGCGGTGGCCAGCCGCGCTTGGCGCTCGCGCGCTGCCTTGCGCGCTGCCTCGCGGCTGGCCATGCAGGACCTGCCGCAGCACCCGATGCATAGCTTAGAAACCCCTAACGCACATGCACAGTTTGCCTCTGCACGCAGCAGGGCCTCTGCTCAAGCTGACTGGAGCACCTTGCTATGTGGAGCGCACAAGTACACCTTTGTGGAGGAGAATCAGTTTGTGGGTGAGCACAGCGCTCCCAGCGCGAGGTGGGCAGGCGCGTACTGGCGGCAGCCGCTGAATAATTCTGCATGCGGGTATTCATCATGCCCGAGAAAGAGCTGCTGGCATGGCTGGCGCGGGAATGCGCGCGGCGGCGCGGTTCTGACGTCTGGAAGCAGCCTCATGGCTCTCAGGAGATGGCCGGCAGGCTCCCGAGCTCCTGCCGTCACTCCACCACGGCTGTCAGAAGGTCTGCCTTGCCGGTGCAGGCATCGTGTCATGGAAGGCGCTGGCAGAGGGCAGCGCGGCCAGCCTCGTCTCCCTGGATGTGACCGGCTGCTCGACGTTCGGGATCGTGTGGACGGGTCATCGAGACGGTGTGCAGTATGTGACCGCGCGGCGCGCCTACCTGCCGCCGCTCATGGCGTGCACACGGCTTGAGGGTGCGCACCAACAAGGGTTAGGGCCTGCAGCCGCTGCCTGACAGGACCCGCCAACCTGCCGCCGCCCCGGGCGGGCACATGTTTTGACAGCGCCAAGTAATTGTACACCTTGCCCCTGCTCTCAAATCAACAGCTATTGGTTGTAATAGCATACGCGGCGAAGCGTGGCGCTAGGGAGCGGATGTGCCAGTCTGCTGCATTGCAGGTGGGGGTTCGCGACAGGGTGCGGCATGTGACAGGCTGCCGCGGCCCGCAGTGCTGCGCGTGCGCGGGACGGCCGCGCATGCCTTCCTCGCGGCCGCCGTGCGCGCCGGCGATGCGCTGTGCCTCCGCACGCTGACCGACCTGGACATCTCCGGTGCGCGCCGGAGTCGCACCGCGTGCCGACGCAGGCTACCATTGGGATCTGCCCTGCTTTGCAAGACTTTAGTGTCCTGGAGTCTTGTGCTCCAGGGCGCGCTTGCCGGCAGAGCGCTCCCGCGTACTGCACGCTGTCCCCTGCGCACCCTCGCCGCTCGTCCCGCTGCTCACGTCCCTTGCCGCGCGCCCTGCTGGCAGCTCAGGCTGCCCCGCCGCTCTTCCAGTGCTGCTGGCGAGTATGTTTAGGGCATAGGGCTAGGGTTGTGTCGATCGCTAGGGCAACCCCTGCCGCCAGCAGCCCGAGTGCCCCGCCGCTCTTCCAGTGCCGCTGGCGAGGATGTTTAGGGCATAGGGCTGGGGTTGTGTCGCTCGCTAGGGCCACCCCTGCCGCCGGCAGCTCGAGTGCCCCGCCGCTCGTCCAGCGCCCCTAGCGTCTCGCCCCAGCAGACCCCTTCCCTGTTCCGGGCCCTGCTTGCAGCACACCCGCATGACCTTGCCCCCTCCCCCAGCCCAGGACAGCCTGAGCGCCGGCGCTGCGCGCGCAGAGCCCCTCGACGCCGCGGGGGCCGCGGCGTGGACGCCGGGCCTGCTCATGCTGCTGCTGCGGCGCGCTGCGCGGCTGCGGCGCCTCGCGGCCGCCGGCTGCCGGTCGCTCGCGCAAGGCGCGCCGCACACCGTACTCTGCGTGACGCTCCTCGCACATTACAGACATGTCTTGGGGGCGCGTCCTGAAGAGGTGTTGAGTCTGCCTGTCATGCAGCCGGGCTGTGGCGCCTGCACTGCGTATGTCACGGGCGCACGCAGTTGTTCGGATGGCGTCTGCAGGGACCGCAGGGGGGCGCCCGGTTGAGGCACCTGCACTGCAGGCGATGTGGCTGCACGCAGGTCCTTTAACGGCATTTGCAGGCGCCAGCAGTGCGGGCGCCAGCCGGCAGTGCCTCGCATGCCGGTCCGTGGCAAGCGCACGGTGTTATGGAGGGCGCGGCATGGCCCGATGCCCAGGCGGCCGCTGGGCTGCAGGCGGGGCCGCGGGTGCGCGAGAGAGCCTGCTGCACAGCTGGCGCGCCGCCTGGGCCAGCGACGCCAGCGCAGGGCCCGCGCTGCACGCCCTGGAGGTGGGAGCGCCTGCGCTGTCGCCCTGTGCGGCGGCAGGCAGCGCGCCTCCGCAGGGAGCGTGTGATGCCTGATGCCAGCAGCGGCAGCAGCGGAAGCCGTACTGCAGTACCCTCTCAGCTGCGTGGGTGCTTGGTGGCCTCTGACCGCATCAGAACCGACAAAACACATAGTGATTGGGTCATGGCGAATCGCAAATGCGCGCCAGCCCCTGCTGTTTGCAGTGCTGTCGGCGCATGGCCGCGCGAAGGCAGGCTGTGCTGGGACGCGCTGGCTGCGCCGGGGCAGCCAGCGCCTCGCCATGCGGGGCGCGCCACCCGGCGCGGCGGGCGCGCAGGCGGGCTGGGGCTTCGATGGGGGCGTGCTGGTGCGCATTTTCCAGAGCAGCCACTTCCTCGCCTCGCTCACGCTGGGCCTCGGCGCGGGCGTGGGCGACGGGGAGCTGCGCGCGCTCGCCGCCGCCTGCCCCTTTTTGCGCCGCCTGGAGCTGCGCTTTGCGGCCGTCACCGGTGCAGGCGCGGCCAGCGCCTGACCCACCCTGCCCTGTGCCTGCGCATGCTGTGTACATGCAACACGCTGCAAGCGAGGCGGAGCTCGGGAGCGTGTGCAGGGGTGAGGGCCTGAGCGCCGGCGCTGCCAAACGTGCCATGACGCCGCTGCAGCTGTTGCACTGCAGGCGCTGCTATACCAAGCCAGGCGGAGACCTGCATGTTTGCATGCAGAAGCGCAACAGCAGGCATGTGCGTCAGAAGCGCTGGCTGCCGCCCAAAGCCCATGGCGTGAGCCTGGTCCTGTGCCGTGTCATGAGGGCTTGGTGACAGCTCACGGCCGCTTGCCCGGGCAGGGGTGGCGGCGGTGGTGCGCGCGTGCGCGGGCCTGGCGGCGCTGCGGCTGCTGCGCTGCGGCGGCCCGCTGGGCGACGAGCTGGGTGCCGCGCTGGCCGCGCGGCGCCCGCGCGAGCACTTGACAGAGCTGGTGCTGCTGGGCGGCGCAGAGCGCCTGTCCGACGCCGGCCTGGCGCTGCTGGCCTCGCCGTGCGCCCCCGCTGCCTGGACTCATCTGAAGCGCTCAGGGTTGCCCGACGCGCTTGTACGACACCAGCCTCATGCACGGGTTACAAGGCGTGTGCTCCGGGCCAGATGTAGGTCGCGCATGTCACCGCGAGGCGGCGGGAGCCGAGGCACGGCACTGGTGCTGGAGGGCGCGCAGCATGACTTCGCAAAGCACCCGACCGCTGATGCTCTGTGAGGTGGCTGCTTGCGTCATGCTGGGTTTCGCGCTATTCAGGGCTCTGACAAGCACACGTGCCGGCCAGGCTTTTCACTCACTTTTCACTTATACAACATGCGTTGCCTGTGCTGATAAACCCGTTCAGCTTTGCCTGTGCCGACCAGGCCGGGCACACACAGTGGTAACACTGCAGCCTGTGCATGCAGGCGCCACGCGCGGCTGCGCCGCCTGGAGCTGCGTGGCTGCCGCGCGCTCACGGCCGCCGGGCTGGCCGCCGCGCTCGTGCCGCAAGCCGCCTCGCTGGAGCACCTCGCGCTCGAGGAGTGTTTTTCTGCTGGGGCGGGCGCGACTGCGACCGGCGCCGCAGGGGGCGCTGCTGCTGGCGAGCTTGGCCCGCTGGGGGCGCTGCTGCCCGGCTGCACGACGCTGCGCAGCCTGAGGCGCGCTCCCGCCAAGCGGGGTGCCTGTGCCCATGGCGCAGAAGTGGGCCTGCGGGGCGTCAGGGAGCTCCACAGCGATGAAAAATATATGCTGCTTGCTGCTGCCTGCCATTGCAGCCACTGGCGCCGAGCGCCTCGCCAGTTGTCCGGTCACGCCCAGTCCATATGCGTCACTCCTGTGCCACAGCGCATGTCATCATGGCCCAGACCAGGTTGCCGACGCCGCCCTGCAGGCTGCGCCACGCGGGCGCGGTGCAGCCGGGGCCGCTGCTGCACCTGATCAGGCGCGCCTGCCCGCTGCTGGCGGCGCTGATGCTGGACACATGCGACCTGCCACCCAAGCGAGGCAACGGCGCGTTTGCGTCCGGCCTGCATGCTTCGGTGCAGGTGCGGGCTTGTATGGCAGTTTTTGGCTTTGGGGCTTGCAGGGCGGCGCCGTCATGGTGGCAGCGCTGCCGTGGCGCGCGGCCTGTGTAGGCTGGTGCCAGTGTGTCGCGTGTGCCCAGGACCCTCCAGGTTCCCGCCTGCCTTTAGGGCGGCCTGCCGGCAGGGCGCGCCAGGGACGCTCAGGGTGGTTGTCCTGGTTGCCATACGGGGCTGCCGTGTCCGCTGTCTACGGGACATTGCGGCCGCAGCTGCTCGTCTGCGGGGGAATGGAAGAGCCAAGGGACAAGGAGACATCCGATGCGAACTTACGCGGGATGAACCAATATTCACGAGCGCCTAACAACCTGCCCGCCCGCACGCAGGGTTTGCCAATGGGTCCCTGGTATGCCCGCCACGTGCTCCGTTGCGTGCACGTGCGCGAGTGCACCCTGCACCAGGGCAAGCGGTGCGCGAAGCGCTACTGGGAGCTGGACCTGTTTGAGATGGGCTCCTGTTATTCTACCGAGAGCCCTTTACATGACCTGGTTTCACATGAAGAGCATGAGAGCTAGCAGTGGGTCAGCCCTGCCCTTGCACTGCCATGTGTTAGCAGGCAGCAGGGTGGACCATGCTGGTTGAGGCAGGCGATATACCCATATACACACACAGGCTGCTTTCCTTGCGCGGTACAAAGGTGGCACATGCAAGCAAAGTGATGTACAGGCTAAGCAGCACACTGAATTCAGCTTCCCACAAGAATGACATCCCAATCTGTCACATGCAGCACCCTGATGGCCTGGGCACGCTGTGCTGTGCGCTGTTACTAAGCCAAAATCCTTGCTGCATGCAGGCGGCAGTGGTTCACCACGAAGGCTCTGACAAGCCAGGCTGCACCTGTGGTAGTCTGTTCCGAGGCGCATGCAAGCGGAGCACTGGATGGATCCAGAAGGACAGGACGTGGGGGAGCAGGGCTCAACAACAGCAGCACAACATCTGCCGCAGCTTGCCGCCCAGCCAGGTCCCTGGGGCACGCTGGTGCCGCGTGGCGGCCAGCTGTTTGTGCTGATGCTGCTGCGGCACCCGCAGCGCGCGCCTGCTCTGGCAGTGGGGAGCGCGGTCAGCGCATCCGTGCTTGCAAGGCGCTTGCGCGCCTTTGTTTGCACCCTCTTGCGGCACTGTCTGCCTGCGCGATATGCGCTGGTCCTGCAGCACCGCAAAGACCGACTGGGGCGGCGCCAGCTCAAGCGCCGGCGCGGTGGCGGTCATCTCCCTTGAAACAGATCTGCCCAACCTCTCGGTTGCTCGGGAGCGCACGGCACGCCACGCCTGTTTCCCTCTGCGAAACAAAAGAGAAGGAGAAGCTTAGCAGAGTAGTAAGCATTGACATGAGCGACAGCGGGCAAGTCGTTACAGATGAAAGGTGAGGAACCGTGAGTCACCAGCTCGGTCCTGCGATCACTGCGGTAGGCAACGAAGTGGAGGTGGCCTGCGCTGCGCAGTCACTCGGCCCAACACGAGTTGGGCGTGTCGTTCTGTACCACAAGCAAGTCGCTCCGCAGTCGTATGCGAACAGCGACCATCGCTGTGAGCTTGGTCGGTAGCGTCATGGATGTGGCAAGACGCGTCTCCTCCGAAGCCGAGGTCGGCTGCCGGCAGCTGCTCCAGAACCAGCTTGCATTTCCACCTCTACCCTACCCTACCTTTGGCATCAAAATCTCTCTCATGCACGAGTGCATGCATAGTCCTCTCAACTCTCAAGGACTCACATGCACCAGTCCCATGTTCATCTCTGCTAGCGCCCTTGATGCGGCACATCAGGTCGCTGGCGCAGCTGCCCTCCGCGCAGCCCGCACGGCCGCCGCGGCGGCCACGGCGTCCGGCGGCAGAACGGCCAGCAGCTCATCAATGTGCCGTATCGCGGCCTCCGCGGCCGCCGGCGAGGCCTGCGCCTCTGGGCAAATTGTGCGTCCGCTGATTGTCACGACCTGCGCGCCCGCCCGGTGTTATTCAGGTCACGGGCGCCTAGCGCATCAGGTGAGCACCTGATTACACACCCAGACCATGCGTAGCATTGCTACGCATGGTCCCCACTGTTGACGAGTTAAGGAACTCTTCAATGGTGGTTTGCACCATACCCGTGACTCTAATTTACCTCATGACTGTTCCATGTGTGCATGTTATGCATGTTACGTAGTGGTTTTCTGGCACTTCAGTGCATGTTATGTAGCATTTTTTGGCACTTCAGCACTACACTGAGAATCATGAGTTACATCCTTACATCAGCAGCAAACATGAGGCTGGTTCCGAGAGCAAGCTGCAGGGTCTGGCAGACTGCAGAAGCCCGCCCTTGCTGGTCGCGCGTGACAGCCCGGTAAAGGCTGTGCCCTGAAGCGAGGGCGCACATTGCCGATGGCCGCATACACTGCGTCAGCGGCCGCGCCCGCGCTGCCAGACCCGCCATACAGCACGGACACTGTCGCTTCCCGGTCGCCGCCACTCGCCAGCGCGGCGATCACAGGCGCCGCGGTGCCTACCTGCCCACAGGATCGCCAGCTTGTGTTTGAACGTTCACCTGTGCTTGAGCATGTAAGCAGCGCAGTGACCATGCACCTCTTCAGACAACTCAGGCACGCAATTCCTACACATTCCACTCTAGCAGCCTTCATATGTGGTTGCGCCTGGGGAGCTGAGGCGCAGACAGAACTGCAGACAGAGCCATTTGGCTCAAAATATATATGCGCAAGCGTGCCTGGGCACCACAGACACACGTCCTTTCATCAACAAAGAGCACAAGAGCGGGAAAAAGCAAGGGCACAGAAAGAAAGGCACGGCGTCTGCCAGCTGCACCCTCCAGGCTGCGAGGCTACCCACAGTGCATGACCCCGATGCACACACTCGCTCGGCGTGGCGCAGGCGAGCGAACCACTTCCGTGCGCTTGGGCAGCGCGGGCGGGCTGCCAAATCGTGACGGTTCAACATCCGCTTTTGGCAAGGCCGTGCGCCGCGCAAGCCGCACCTCGCGCATGCGCTTGGCGAGCGCGGGCAGGTCGCGGCGCGCCTGGAAGCGCTCGCGGCTGTTCGATGGGGTTGCTGCCAGGTCCTGCCGCGCCGCCCAGGGCGCCCGCAGGTTGCGCAACTTTTGCGGCGTGCTCGCAGCGCACCACAGCACTGCATGAGGCTCCATGCGGGTGTCAGGTTGGCAGAGCTCATGCATGGCCGGCACACAATGCTGTGCGTTGATGTGCATGTGAACAGTCTCCACAAAAGCATTCACTCCGCACACAGTATGCGCTCTGGCTTGCAAAGCAGCTCTGTTCCATGACTTGCGACCAGGCAGCTGCAGCAGCTGCATGACACATCGCAGCTTGTGCCTGCGGCGACTTGCGTGTGCCCTCTCAGCAGCCCCAGCGTCCTCACCCGCAGCTGGTACAGGGCGCCGCGCGCGTCCATCAGCGTGACAAGCGCCGCGCGCGAGTCGACCTCAGGCCGCACAAACTGCCGCACAAGGTCCTCCGCCAGGCCCGCTTGCGCTGGCGGGGCCCTGACGGCTGCGCCGACAGCTTGCACCGCTTCAGAACGAGGGGGATGCAGCGTTCACATCAGCACAGGCTGCCGGCACCAAGGCTGAGGCCAATGCTACATCACCTTGGTGGCAGCGGCTGTCATGGCTGCATTGAAACTACCAGATGCTGCCACCAAGGCGCTCAGCAAACAAAGAAGAGGTCAGGCAAGCCCACCTAAAGTGGCGGCGGCCGCGAGCAGCGGTGCAGCAAGCGCCTCTCGCCGCGGCAGAGCCGGCTGGCACTCCTGTGCGGCGTGTGACTGTGATGCACGGGCTGCAGCGTGGGCAGCCTGAGCCAACACAGCGTGTCCTGGTCAGGCTGTGAGGTTCATGTGAAGTTAGCAGTGAGGACTTTGCTGCGTTCTATCTTAGCTGCAATGAGCAATACCAAGTGGCACATGTATAACCCCTTTGATCGGAGACGGGCGAGTTGCACCTGTTTGACAGAAAAGGGGCGAAACGCTCGGGGCGCTTGGCTGCTGTTGAGCAACGCACAGCCCACTTTGGCCATCTCTGGCGAGGTCGCTAGCAAGCCTGCTAGAGCGCCACACCTGTAAACTGTTACGATGTTGTTTGAAGCAAGGAAAGGAAAGGCTGTAAGTGCTAGCTCACAGCTGGGCCTATGGGTTCCTGCTGGCACGTGGAAGGTAAGGGTAGGCTTTCTACAAACAGGCAGATCAAGGATGTCGAGAAGGTGTGTATAAAGAGTTCAAACTGAGCTGTACAGGTGCCTGCCTGGCGAGCTCCGTCTGTGTGAAGTGTATGCACAAAACACGACTGCCCTGAAACAAGTCAGAGTTCACTTACCGAACCAGAGGCGCCTGGAGCGCGACACCGCCATGTCTAACAAGGAGAAGATGATAGCGGGGCGTCTGTACATTGCTAGCGATCCGCAGCTGGCCGCCGAGCGCACAGCGGCGCGCAAGCTCAATGCGGAGTTTAACGCCACCTCAGGCACGGTGCTCTCTGCTCATACTCTTCAGTGGTTAACGCGTACGGCAAAAGTACTTTTGTTGCGCTTGTGCGGAGCACAAGCAAGCTTATTGTATTGCATAAGTAATGGACAAGATGACAAGATGTGGCAGCTGCTCTGAAAACTTTTAGTGGTGAGCAGGCACCGCACAGGACGTAACGCTGTTTGTGCTGGGCAGGAGACGAGATTGCGAAGCGCCACAGTATTCTGCACCGCCTGCTGAAGCATATGGACAAGGGCGAGCCGGCGTTCATCGAGCCGCCGTTCACAGTGGACTATGTGGGCATGCCCTCTCACCATGTGCAAACCAGCAAGCCATATTGTGTGCTCCTCACACAAACTGCAGGAGTGCACGCTGCCCTGACTGCTGTGAGAAGACTCTTGTTGTGTGTGGCTGAGCTCCCTGAAGGCTCAGCCTGGCTTGTCGGTGGCCGCAGGGCTACAACGTGACCATCGGCAAGGGCGTCTACATGAACTTCAACTGCTGCTTGCTGGACTGCGCGCCCATAAGCATCGGCGACAACGTGCTCTTTGGGCCCAACGTCCAGGTGAGCAACCTCGCCCAAGTTCAAAACATATTATCAACAAGCTGTATAGCATTTTGTCATGTGCATGCAAACACCTGCACATGTGATCAGGCATCGCAGCCATACTGGCCAAGCCTGCATGAAGGGCCCAACATCATGATGTTTATCCATTTTTCCCTTCATGTTTCCCGCACAGCACCGTGAGCTGAATGACTGCGTGTCTTTTGTCAATCTCATCAGCGAGGAACACGTCGTACAATAGCGGACCTGTAAACCAAGCTACTCACTGTTAGTGCACAGATTCAAGGTAACATAAAGTCAAAAGCGCCCCCTCTGTTCCTCGCAGCACCTGCGAGTGGCACGGCAGCCTTGCCATGCTTCCTGTTATATACGCTGCATGGATGCAGTGCACGCACGATGTGTGGATCCGCAATTTCGGTCCCGCAGGTGTACCCGCCCGGCCACCCCGTAGACCCGTCCTTCCGGGACGGGCTCCGAGGGCCGGAGTTTGCCAAGCCCGTCACAGTTGGGAATGATGTCTGGGTGGGCGGCGGCGCCATCATCCTCGGTGCTCTTCACCGCTCAGATTTGCATGCTGCATTCTGTTATGCATGCATTTGCAGCGTTGCGGGCTGTCTTACACAGGCATTAAAGCACAAGAGTGGTGGACTGGAGCGATGTTATGCGTGCATTTGCAGCGATGCGGGCTGTCTTGCTGAGGCTTAAGAGCACAGAAGGGGACTGGAGCGATCCCAAGGGTCTGTTCTGTGCACGGTGGACCACAGCATGATTGCCAACTACCTTGCTACTTTGTGCAAACATTGCAATGTCAGGTTCCTGGATGGCTAAGGCCGTGCCACTGCCACGCGAAGTCGCCGCGTGGCAGGCGGGTTGAGATGTGCTTTCATGCCTGAGACGGAAGTACTACCTCTGTGCAATATGAACATCTTATTAATCCTGCTAACGCAGAAGGCTTGTGCTGGTGTGGCGCACTTAGCGTGAGAATGAGCAATGGCGCAACCATGGGCACAGGGTTTTTATTTTGAAAGGCTGACGCAAACCCAAACCCATGCCATGCTGGTGCTGCGCAGGTGGCGTGACTGTGGGTGAGGGCGCGACCGTGGGCGCCGGCTCGGTCGTCACGCGCGACGTGCCGCCGTGGACGGTCGTGGCCGGCAACCCTGCGCGCGTCGTGCGCACAGTCAACCGCGGCGACCGCACCCGGCACGAGGTCGAGTGAGGCCGAGTTGCCTTTACTTAAATGAACGAGGCGGCTTCGATAAGTGTGAAATCAGTGTGGCTTGTGAGAATAAGCTCATAGCATGGGGCGCCCAACCTGGTTCACTGGCCGCATGTGCTCATGAAAGGGGGCTGAGCGGCATGTGCGGGTGTGAGGGAGAGTGCTGCGGCCGGAACACAGGCGCCGGCCTCAGCTCACATGGCGTGCCGCCCTCTGGTGTATGAGGTCAGAGAAGTTCTGTGGGATGGCACTTTGCGAAGCTTGACTGCCGGCACCGTCTCCTTAAAGAGTCAGTGGCCAAACAAGGATCCACCCGCACAGCAGTTCCCGCTTCTTCCCACAGCGCGCCATGGGGCCGGGTCTCTGTGACTCACACACAATCAACGCCTTACCGCCTTACCGCAAGCGCCCGCGGGGCACGCTGCTGAGACACCTGCAGGCGCGCCTGCCGCTGGCACGCGCAAGTGCCTGCGGCGCGACGCAGGGCAGCGAGCGGCATCCGCACATGCGGCCGCCCGCACAGCGTGCATGCGCAATCGCATGCCGCGTGCATTATTGCAGCTTGAGACAGGTAAGCCGCATGGCTTTATGGCCGCACGGCCAACAATGCCCTATGTCATAAGCGCCCGCCGCCACGTCGCCAAGCGCGTCCATATAAACTAGGCGTTGGCAGAGCAAGAGCTGCCCTGCTGCGCGACGGCCGAGGCGCCCAGCACCCCGGCTTGCCGGCCCCCGGGCGCGGCGCTGCCGCTGCTGGCGCGGCTCATGCGCGCTTCGGCTGCCGCGGCCGCCGCCGATGAGGCCGGGCGCTCCGGGGCGCTCGCAGCCGGCCCCCCTGCGCAGTGCGCGCAAGCATGGGGCCCAGGTTGCGCCAGTGGAGCATGCTGGCACTGTGATCGAGCGACATGCAATGCAGGCCAGTGACTGAAGGGGGGTGGCATGATACATGTCACGCGCGCGTCGCTGTTTCTGTGATGCAAAGCAGCCAAGGGGCCTCCCTGCAGACGGGGCCACTGCGCAGGCCTGCTGCTCTCAAGGGTGCACAGGGCTGCGGAAGGCCCAGGGAGCGATGTTCAGGCATTGCGCAGGGCCACAGGCGAGCAAGGCGCTCAGCGCACCGAGCGTCTGCCCGCGGCCCTTGAACACGCCGGGCTCGCCGTTGCCGCCGGGGTCGCCGCCCCCCGCGGCCCCCCCGCCGCCCCCTGGCGCCCCTGCGGCCGGCTCCCCGCCGGCCACGGGCAGCCAGCCGCCTGTGAACCAGGGCGGCGGCTGCGCGACGCCGCCGCTGCCGCCGCCGCCGCCGCCGCCGCCGGCCGTAGGACGCTCGCCGGCCATGCTCGCGCGTGTGCTGGTCGGCAGCGCGGGGCTGCGCCGCTGGGACCTCTTGCTGGGCAGGTCGGCACGCACATGCACCTTGTGGCTACAAACCTTGCAGACATTTGAGGTTCATGCTCTTCACAGAGACACAGACCTTCATGCTGCTTGCGTGAGGGAAGCATGTCAGCATGATGCCAAGGGGCTTTCTTGCAAGGTTCTCAAACGGAGTGAGCGCTCACGGTGTTCGCACAGCAGGCTGAGCCACGCTGTCAGCAGTCTGTGGCTGGCGGCGCGCCGGGGCCGGAAGCGCGCCTGGGTGAGGCGCCGCCGATGCCGGGGTGCGCGATGAAGGCGCTCTGCCGCACAACGGCGCCCAGCAGGCGCCACCCCTCCGCAGCCTGCGCAGCGCAGGCATCTCGGTACCCTGGCTTGGCGCAGAGACGGCAAAGGCAGCACGACGTTCCCATGCGCCTCCTTGTGCTGGGCGGCCCCCTCAATGTCTCCACCGGTCAAAAGACCCCGCACATGCAATTCCGGCACACTTCAGGCTTTGCAGGCTGGCAGCCCGGCCGGGCCAGTACACGCACCCTGCGGGGACGAGAGGGGGGCGCGGGCCTGGAATGCGGACGCCGGGGGCATCGCCCAGCGCAGCAGGCCCCAGACGAAGCCCTGGCCGGCCGCCACGCCGCCCAGGTGGCCCAGAAAGGACACGCCCGGCATCAGCAGCTGCCACACGACCAGCAGCACCCACGGGTAGTACCGCGCGGGCAGCACGAACAGGCCGAGCACCGAGCGCGTCTGCGCGCGCCGGCGCGCGCGGAGAGTGGTCAGGGCCGGGCAGCGCGGCCGCCCGCCCTGCAGTCACATGCGCAGGTGCCGGGCAGGGGGCGGCGCGCGTCGGCCGGCCCGATGCTGCAACAGATGCTGGCTGGCCGCACGCATATGCCCTCATGCCGCCTGAACGCGACGCGCGCGCGCGTGCGCCAATGGCGGGCTCGCGCTGTGGGGCGCGGCCGCGGGGGGCAGCGGCGCGCCTGGGCGCCGCTGCGATGCGTGTGGTAGGGTCGGGGTGGGGAGGAGCGGGCGCGCCTGCGCGCCGCTGAAGTGCGTGTCCACCACGACCAGCGCGAAGATGGCGCCCGACAGGCCCACCGCGCACGCGCTCAGCATCGCACTGTCCGACAGCCTGGCCCGCGCGGCGGCGCGTCGGCCCTGGGCCGCCCGCTCCGGCGGGGCGCGCGCCGCGCTGCGCCCGAGCTGGGCGCTGGACAGGCATGCGTGATGCGGCCTTGCTGCTGTTTATTATTCCTCGACCGGCAGGACCGGCCCGGGCATGTCAGGGGGCCGGGGCTGCGCACAGCAGGGAGCAGACGGCGGCGACGGCCGCAAAGATCACGTTGCCGACGACTGTGAAGAGGAGCAGCAGGTAGGCAAACTGCAGGCTGCCCAGCTGGCGCTCGAGCGAGGCGCCGATCGGCACAAATGCGAGCATGTTGAACGCGACGTGCAGGACGCCAATGTGGAACACGCTGGCGGTCAGGAAGCGGTACAGCTGCAGCCGCTGCACCACCGCCGTGGGGTTGAAGCAGACCTGCGGGGCGCCGGCAGCGGCCTGAGTGAGGCTGCAGCCTGGGAACAGCCGCGGTGCGGCCTGTCTCGGCCGGCACGGCAGGCCTGCCGAGCGCAGCGCGGCGCTGCGGCCTGCGCCGGCCGGCCGAGGCGGCGCTCGCGCGTAAGACGAGCCTCGCTGGCGCCCCGGGCCGAGCCTGAGATGGCTGGTAACTAGAAGGATGAATGCAGGGATGCAGTGACACTCTGACAACAGCCCTGTGCTGGGAACGTTTGTATGGTGCTGCCCGGTGGGCAAGCGGTGTGGGCAAGCAGTCCCAATTGGTGCAAGCACACACCCATCACTGCTTGTGCTCCGTGCTGCTACTAGTGAAGGCCAAAGTGCGTACCAGAGCGAGGTTGTCAAAGCCGCTAAGCAGGCATGCCGCGTATATACCGACGCAGAGGACGAACACCGCCCTGCAATGGGTCAGCGCAGGGGTCAGCAGCTGGAAGGAAACAGGACGGTGAGCGCGGACAGGGACGGCATCGGCGCTCGGGCAGGCACCGTGTCGTGATGGCGAGTCCATTAAACCACACAGACACGCGAGTCGTCAGGGACGCTTGCTGCGCTATGTTACTGCTGCTATTCATACAGGCATGTTGCAGCTGCTCGAAGAGTCCTCTGCAGTAGTGGCATGCAAGACGGTGATCCTGGTAGGGAGAGTGCGGGGACTGATGCGCAAGCAAAGGGGCGCTTCTGTTGCCAGATCCGGAGCAGCACCGAAGTCTGCAAAAGCGCTTCAAAGGCTCTGCTGGGTAGCTTTGCTCGATGGTGTTTTGGGGGAAAAACTAGGGTGAGTGCATCAACAAGCTTTGATTCTGTAGCTCCGCCTGCGCACTTCCTGCGCTGCGCTGCTGTTAAACAACTGTAGCAAGTCTATGTGTGACATGTCCCTCAAATGCATTCTGGCATGCCTGCACAATGATCCAACCTGAAGCACGCATGCGGCCGCACACGGGGCTGAAATGCAGCGCGCTCTATGATTGACTTCACTCCTGTATCATCATGCATCCTCACTTTGGCGTGCATGCGTTTCCATTTACAAGCACAATACCAACGTGGTGCAGTCCAGCACGCCCACAACATGCACAGGGCTCCATGTTGAGAGCAGCATGCATCGGTTGGCGGGGGCAGCACTTCACTTCCACCATTGGGAGGGGGAGACTAGGAACAGGGCCCATTCAACGTATGAACAAGCAGACCCTACTCCTGACATCAACAATACATGAGCACGCCGCTGTGCCCAAACAGGCTCAGCCCGGGACGACCTGCACGCCCTCACGTCTGCAAAAGACTCGGCGGTGGCCGCACGAGCCGGCGTGCACCAGTGAGCCGTGTGGAACCATACGCTGCCTGCCGTCAAAGTGACGCAATGACTGGGCACGTGCAAGCGCCAAGGGACTGGGAGCATGTGACCCGCAAAGGCGCAGCCGTCAATCCTCCCACGACCAGACCAGACAATAGTGCCTGCCCTTTGGGCGCGACCCCTCAGCGCACACAGCGCGAAATGGGATGCTCAGAAACGGTCAGAGAGGATGTGCAGCATTGGCAGGGGGTTCAAAGGGGTTCAAGCGCCCTGTGCCCAGGCTGCTTCAGAGGCCACGCAGATGACGCAATACAGTGCATTGGCGCCGTCAAAAGAAGCCCCTTAATCCCATTGGGGCCTGTTAACCCCGGCATAGCACGAGCTGTCAAACCAGCGTCACGCTGGTGGCCGCACCCAGCATGGAGGCATGCCCTGCCGCCTGCGCCTGCGGCATCTGCTGCCAAGCATCAGGCCGGAGCTCTGAATGCATGTGGGCACGCGCAATGCACGCATGGCGGGCGCCCATGATGCGCCGCACGCGCGCACCGCAGGAGTGCGTGGGCGCGCGCCGGGGTCCCGCTTGCCTGTGATGCTCTACCACGGCGGCAGAGCTGGTGGCGCATGCTCCACATCGTGCACGGTGGCTGCCGCATGAGCCCATATTAGGTCACGGCGACCCCAGCACATCGTGCAACACATTCACGATGTATGCCGTCCTGTGTCACCGCAAGCAGCGCTCGAGGCGAACTAGTCAACCGCGCTTGGTGCTTCAAGCTGTTGCTGTTGCTGTAGCTGTGGCTGAGAACGGCTCTTCAGTCATTGATATGGGCAGCCTAGCACCACGCCTCAGACGGCAGCGTCGCCAACACCTCTGCGCAGCCAGGGTCCCATGCCAGGGCAGGCTCCATTGTAGCTGTGGTGCATGCAGCAAATGCACGCTCAGTGAGCACTTTCCCTGTACAGGCTGCGTGCCGCAGCAGCATGCCCGCGCAACGCCCTGAGCGTCCGAACGGGGCGCACTTGCGGACAGCAGTGAGGCCGCGCAGCTGGTGTCGCGGAACAGGCCGGGCGATGCGCCCAAACAGGCGCCCGGGCCTGTCGGGGCTTGTACGGGCCCCGCCGTGCCATCCATCGCCTTCGGCACATGCCACACCTGCGCAGGCGCATGCCCTCGACCTCCGCCTCTAAGGCTCAGTGCGCCTGCACACATGCACGCTGCCGACTGCCTGGCAAGGCCTCAACAGCGCGCACTGGCTGAAGACTGCGGTGACCCGCAATTCCTCTGGTGGGCAGCACCACGCGTGTGTTGTGCAGCGAGGGCAGTCCCACCTGCGGAGACGGAGAGATCAGGCGGAGGTCCACCGGGAAGAGGGAGCAGGCGCTGTCGGGCGCAGCGCCCTGCGCGCCATGGGCCACGGGCCCAAAAACCTCTTGGGCGGCGCCCGGCCCCGCGCCCGCGCTGCCCGCGCGCGCCGCCGCCGCCCAGAACGCCTCCAGCTCGCTCAGGCTGGCCGGCTCGGGCGGGGGCGCGGGCGCAGGGTCGGGGGCGGGGCGGCGCGCCGGCGGCGCGCCCGCCGCGGGCCGCGCGCGCGTGCGGCCCGGCGGCGGCGGCGGCGACATGGGCAGCGGCGCGCCCGCCGGCAGGCTGTGCTGCTGCAGCAGCGGCGGCGGGGGCGCCAGCGGGCCCGCGCGGCCGCCCAGCAGCTCCTCGAGCACAGACGTGGATCGCGACAGGGGCCCTGCGCCGGGTGCCAAGCGTCACATCCCGTTTGCGTTCAGTGTACGTGACAGGTCCATGGCTGCACGAGCGAGCGCTGCGCGCTCTTGCACACATGCCCCATGCGCCATCGCTCGCAGTGCTACTGGTTGCGACGCCTTGAGCACATGCTGCCCTCGCTGCAAAAGAGATGCTGAGCGTGCACGTGCGTGCTGCGTCCTCCTTGCTGCTTGAGGCATCACTCAGACTCCAACATGCATGTGTTAGTGGCGGTTCCTCGGCAGCAGGTCTGCATTGCCGGGGGCCCGCGTACCGGGCTTGCCGGCGGCGCCCTGCCCGCGGCTGTCGCCGGGGCTCCGGCGGGCGTGCGGCCCCAGGCCCTCGCCGCCGAGCCCGCCCTGCGGCGCGCCTGCGTGGCCCACGTCCCAGCCTCCCGGCACGCCGCCCGCCCGCACGCCCTGGGCGAGCTCGCCGGCCTGCGGCACGTGGCCAGGCCGCGCCAGCGCTTCGCCCCGCCCCGGCACGGGCAGGACCCTCCCCGAGGCGGACGCTGCGCCGGCGCGCGCCGGCGGCGCGACGGGCGCGCCCGCCTGCGCGCAGGGCTGCCAGCGCGGCAGCGGCGCCTGGTGCGGCGGCGGCTGCGCGGCGCTGCAGCTCAAGCCGGGTGGCGTGCAGGCGTCCCAC